>Ga0207679_10001925_pt1 | contig 12875 bp, 9 predicted proteins | sample KBSC73metaG_FD_184320 | JGI IMG/M metagenome (GOLD analysis project Ga0207679, IMG submission 184320) | Corn rhizosphere microbial communities from Kellogg Biological Station, Michigan, USA - KBS C7-3 metaG (SPAdes) (version 2) | ecosystem: Host-associated > Plants > Roots > Rhizosphere > Soil ...
GGTAGAAAAAGTAGTGGTCGCCAAAAACGTGACCGCCGACTCCTTACCCGGGCGTGAGAGGACAAAAGCACGCTATTTCATTGGGTTATGGACAAAAGGCGGGATTTCTGCCGTAACCTTATATATAGGCACTGAAAAATGGCCCCGGACGCGCGATGACAATACCCGGCCCTGGCTTGAACTCTACTGTCCTCGACGTACGCGGTCACCGGCCGAAACGCGAAGCCTCTCAGAGCATACGGAGACATCCGCCGGTCTGATTTCGTGCAAGCAACAAAACACGGGCAGCAGATGATCTTCAAGAACAGAACTGTACGTCGCGACCGTCGATGGCTGGATTCTCTTATCGTTCAAATAGACTTTCCATAATGCCTAGAAAACCACTACAACGCCGGGACATCCGAGGATGCCGTTTCCGTCCGAGCCTGGATTTTATTTGATGTGTTCATTTCCCGCATTCGTCGATCACGTTCCTTTTGTGCGGGGTGTACGTGGCTGCGTCCGACAGTTCGGCCATCTTCCGCCAGCGGCGGCCGAGCCGATGGACGTCGCGAATGCTCCGGCTCCGAGGAATAAAGCACACCCTGCACCGGCTTCTTCAGAAGGCTATGTTTGCTGGCAGGTTTCGTGATATACGCTGGGCTCTGGACAAGCGCACTATCCTTTGGCGCTCAGAATTGGATCACTAACTTCTAAGTACGGGGGTCGATTTCGTGAGAAAACATTATCGCTCGTTGCTTCTTGCATTGCTCATTCCAACACTTCTTCTTGTAAGCGCATTCGCTATTGTTGGGGCGGCTCAGCAACAAAATTCTACGGCCGTCAAAGGGGGACGCTGGTCTGATCCAGCCACCTGGGCAGACAAAAAGGTGCCAGCCGCAGGTGCCGCAGTCACCATCAACCAGGGCATGGATGTTGTTCTCGATGCCAGCACGCCTCCGCTGCACGGTTTGACGATCAACGGCAAACTGAGCTTCGCAAATAATAAGGATGTGGAACTGACCACCGAGTGGGTCATGCTGCACGGGGAGCTGGAGATCGGTACTGAAAAGGCCCCACACACGCGCAAAGCGACAATTACCTTCACGAACGACGTCAAAGACGAAGATATAAGTGGAGTGGGTGGAACGAATGACCGCGTTGACCGCGGGATCATGCTCATGGGCGGAACCTTGAACCTGCACGGTGATCGGCAGAACACCTGGACCAGGCTGGCCAACACGGCCAACGCAGGCAGCACCTCGATACAGGTCCTGAACGCCGCTGGCTGGCGGGTCGGTGACGAGATTGTCCTCGCGTCCACGGATTTCGACCCCAGGCAGGCCGAGAGGCGAACCATTTCCGCCATCAGCGGAAATACGCTCACGCTCGACAAGAAATTGGACTACATGCACTTCGGCAAGATCACCTACGACGTGGATGAACGTGGCGAAGTCAGCATGATTACACGCAATATCAAGCTCCAGGCATCGGCCGACGCGGAACAATCATTCTACGGTGGGCATGTGATGGCGATGGCCACGAGCAAGATGTTTGTCGAAGGCGTCGAGTTCAATCGAATGGGCCAGAACCTGACTCTTGCCCGGTATCCGATCCACTGGCATCTGGTCGGCGATGCAAAAGGGCAGTACATCAAGAACGCGTCGATCCACGACACCTACAACCGCTGTGTAACCGTGCATGGCACGAACTTCCTGCGCGTTGAGAACAACGTGACGTACAACACCGTCGGTCACTGCTTCTTCCTCGAAGACGGCGCGGAACACGGCAACGAGTTTGTTCACAACCTGGCGATCCAGACCAAGTGTCATACGTCCAAGCCGTGCGTCCCGACCAACCTTGCCGCGAGCGGCGAACCCAGAATGGGAACGAATGGCCAGCAATCCAAGGACGTGCTGCTGCCCTCGGACAACACGGTGGCGTCTTACTGGATCACCAACCCGGATAACACTTTCATTGACAACGTGGCCGCGGGTTCCGACTCGAACGGCTTCTGGATGTCCTTGCCGGAGCACCCGCAGGGTAAATTCACGGGCACGGAGATCGCCGCGCAGACCTGGCCGCGCCGTACGCCGTTCAAGGAGTTCAAGGGCAACGTCTCCCACTCCAACTACGATGCGTTCATGTTCGACCGAAACATTGCGCCCAATAACACTTTCAGCGTTACCGGCAGCTCGCACACCGGCCTTGAAAATCCCGCTGACCCGAACAGCAAGGCGTTGGTATCGGTCTTCGAGAATCTCACCGCCTACAAGAACCGGAATGGCGCCATCTGGGGCCGCGGTGAAATGCACCTGTTCCGGAACGTGAAGGTGGCCGACAACGCTTTCGGCTTTACGCATGCGTCTGGCGCGTTCGGTCGTTACGCCTTTACGTCACAGGTCGTGGACTCGCTCTTCGTGGGCGAAACCGAGAACATCGGCAACCCCACCACGGACACGGAAAAGGCTTACGGCCGCAGCTTGCCGAAGCCCACACTCCCGGATTTCCCGATCCACGGCTACGAGTACTACGATTACCGTCATGACATCGTGAATACCACCTTCGTGAATTTCCAGGACAACGCCACTCGCAAGTCGGGAGCGATCTCGAACCTGCTGTTTAGCAGCTTCGGGGTCAGCTCCAATAACGCCTTCGAGCGCGTGAAATTCGTCAACGCCAAGCCGGTGTATTTCCCGCCGATGACAGGCAACGCCAAGTGGGCCAGCGATAATGGAAGCAGCGCGTCCTATAGGACCGCCGCGTACCACGACAAGGACGGCTCGCTCGGCGCTGGTCCCAATGCCTACGTTCTCATCCACGACGGCGCCAACGACAGTATTGCAGTCGACACAGAAGCCTGTGAGATCAAGCCCGACTGGAACGCTGCGGTGTGCAAGGGTGATGTCGGGCGCATGAATATTGGCGGTGCTGCTGGCGGAGCTCGAGGCGCAGCTCCTGGCCCCGGCGGCGCTGGAGCCGCCCCTGGACGTGGTGGTGCTGGTGGTCCTGGCGCTGGTGGTCCTGGCGCGGCGCCCGCTGGCGGCGCTCCCCGCGGACAGGCTCCTGCCGGCAACAACCTGGTTGCTCAGGGTCCTCCTGCTGGCGGTGCTCCTCGTGGTGGTGGCGCTGCTGGCGGCAGAGGCGGTGCAGGCGGTGCTGCCGCAGCGCCTGCGCAGCCGCCAATCGTTCTCAGCCGCAATGGCAAGGAGTACACCGTAACCTCGGGCAGCGTACGAGCCGGTACCGAGATCAAGGTGGCCACCGAAAGGCCGAACGTGTCTCTCTCCGTGACGGAACTGGATAAGGGCTCCTGGGTAATCTTCCAGCTGCCGGGATTCACGACCGCAGCCTCGGGGACGCCTCAGGCCAGCCTCGATGCGCTGCGCACAGCCAGCGAGACCTCGTACTTCAAGGACAAGGATGCGCTTTGGGTCAAGCTGGTCTCCCCCGGCGACCCCGGCAATGGCGCCCCTGGTGGTGGAACCAGCGTCCAGGTCAGCCGGTAAGCTGAATCCTGTCGCATAAGCAAAAGCCCCCGGCTTGCGCCGGGGGCTTTTTTTATTTCGTACGATGGGTCCGGCCAATCTGGAATTGAACGGATTTCTATACTGCCGGTGGCCGCCCGCGGATAACTACCTTTGCTTTACATCCTCGCCAAAGCCAAGGCCTTTTCGAATGATCAACAACCCTGGAACTGCTCCGAGTGTTGTCGAGTCTTCATTTCCTTTTTAGGAGAGTCTTTTGGATGATAGCTAGAAACTTGTTTCAGCTTCGCTGCTCGTCTCCGTCCAGGCTATCTTCCTCCGTGGACAGCACGCACGGATCAGAGCCAAACACAAGGAGTCCGGATGCCTGAACAAAAAACAACCCGAATTTACCTGGTCCGCCATGGTGAAACCACGCTCAGCGCCGAAGACCGATTTGCCGGAACGGTGGAAGTCGAACTCTCCAGCGAAGGGGCATTCCAGGCGAGGCGGCTCGAAGACCGTCTGTCCGATGAGTCCATCACAACGATTTATTCCAGTCCCCAAACACGGACGGTACAGACCGCCACCATCCTTGCGAGCCTGCAGAAAATTCCCGTAATCCCTGAAGAGGGGCTGCGTGAAATTCATCACGGTCACTGGGAGGGGATGCGTCGCGCGGATGTCGAAGCGCAGTTCCCCGAAGAATACGCGGCCTGGGAAGAAGACCCGTTTACGTTTGCACCCGAAGGAGGCGAGGCGGGGGTGAACGTGATTGCCCGCGCTTTGCCGGTAATCCGTAAAATCGTGCTGGAACACCGCGGAGAAAATGTTCTGGTGGTTTCGCACAAAGCGACGATCCGACTCGTGATCAGCAGTCTCCTGGGATTCGATGCCCGCGGCTATCGCGACCGACTCGACCAGTCCCCTGCCTGCCTGAATGTGCTCGACTTTGTCGATCCTGTACGTGCCCGCCTGATGCTGTTCAACGATGTTTCACACTATTCCGAGCGGCCACTGCCATCGATAGGCCGGCTCTCGAAATGGTGGAGATAGGGAAAGCATGGCACGGCGATACATCAGTAGCGCGAGTGATCTGAAATTTCAAAAGCCCATTCGTCACGACAGCGAAGTTCTACGTTTAATAGCGGGCTGTTCCGTGGCATCGCGACAACCTCAGCCGAAGTATAATGCCGCATGCCTGACGAAGATGATCTCCGCGACCTCGAAGACCTGGAATTGAAATTTGTTCCTGTTTCTCTCCAGCAACTCGCGCGCGCCGTAACTCAGGTGGAGAGTTGCGAAAACTGTAATTCTGAAGCGGAGATTCCATTCGATTGGATTCTGCGAACATTAGCCGATGCGAAGGAGTACGTCGATTACATCCTGCCGGCGCCTGGGCTCTGCCCCAGGTGCCGAGCGGAGATTCATGAGAAAACGTTGGTGCAGCCGGTCTCTGGAAGTGACGTTGCAAACTGGATTTGAGAAAACCTCATCGGCTCGCAGGAACGTCCACGATCAGGAAGCTGTCTTTCCGCCGATCCAACTCTGAAATCCAATTTTCCGCATTTGCAGAAACCAATCGAAGTTCAAGTTCGTATACTCTTGCGAGAAACGCATTTCAGGAGCACAACTTGAAAACATTGCTATCGATTACAGCTCTTTTTCTCGTGCTTCCCGGCTCCCAAACTCCGCCACAGCCGCAACGGCCGGCTCCGCTGACCGCAGCAGAGTGCAAGTGTTCCATTGAAATCACGGTCAAGCGTCACGGCAGCGGAGCGCCATTGAGTGACGTCGGAATCGTGGCAACATATACTCCGCCCGTAATTCCCTCGCCGGATGGCGTTTTTCGTCCGGGGACTCCGTCTCCAGTGACCCTCAACGCAACCACGGATGATTCCGGGCACGTGACCTTTTCCAATCTGGCGGAAGGGTCCTATTCGATTCGCTCACAGCGGGAGGGATTTTTTGGTTCGGTCACGGAAGCCTTCCCGTCGACACAGGCTTTGGCGTCAGTGTCTGTAGGCCCTGCGCCACCCAACCGGGATTCACGAATTAATTCTCTACAAGTCAACGCAGCGATCCGGGGAGGCGTTGATGCGGCCAACATCGTGCCCCAACCGGTGCAGCACGTCACCATCGAGATGATTCCGGGCGCCGTCATTTCCGGACGACTTCAGGATGCCAATCACCGGCCGGCCGCAGGCATTGCGGTCATTCCATTTCAGGTGAGATATCAGTATGGCCGGCGGACGTTGCAGCAGACTGCCACTCAAGTCCAAACGGACGATCTCGGCCAATTCCGGCTGTATTGGTTTGCGCCCGGCGAATACTACGTCCGAACAATGATTCCGGCGGCTCAGGCGGCGCGCGGTGACGGGCCCAATTTCCCGAGTCCCACGTACTTTCCGGGCACACTGGATGTCGCACGAGCGACTCCAATCGTCGTACATGAAGGTGAAGAATACAACAGCGCCAACTTCGAGCTGCAGACCGTCAAAGGTGTTCGCATTTCGGGAACGGTGATCAATACTCTTCCCGCTCCGGTCGTCGCACGTGGAACGGCAACTCGCGCGATCAACAGCTATTTTCTGGTTCCGCGCAGCACCGGAATTACAGAGCCCCCGATTGTTATTACCAATCCGGTGACCGCCGGCGGCGGTCGAGGAGTAACTCCAGATACCACCACATTCCCCTTCGAATTTCGCGGTGTTCCAGCGGGTACCTACGACTTCTATCCCATTTTTAATTCCGCCGGACCGAGCTTCGGCAATCGTGGGTCCGCCTTTACCGGACACGTTGTGATTGAGACAGGAACCGAAAACGTCAATGGTGTGCAGGCCATTATTCAACCGGGCGTCGACTTGAAAGTTCATGTGAGTATCGCCGGAACGCCACCTGCAGTTCCTGCCAACCGAGTCGCTCAACCAATAGCGTTGTCGAGTATTCGAATCCAGTTTCGTCCTGTCGACAACCTGCCGTCTCAATTGACCCAGGGAATCACGCAAGCGATCAGCCCGGACAATGACGGGAACTTCACGTTAACCAATCTTCCGGAAGCGCGTTTTTTCGCCGCCTCGATCTACTTGCCACTCGAAGCCTATGTTTCAGAAATGCGACAGGGATACCGCAGCATTATGGATGACACCACATTCATCATCGGAAAAGAGACTCCCGATCCTCTGGAGATCGTCGTTAGCCGGAATGGAGAAACACTTTCAGGAACGGTTCAGGACTCCCAGCGTAAATCATTGCAGGGACGACGAGTGTTTCTGATTCCGGATGCGCCACGGCGACGAAACCTGCTTCTGTATAAGATCGCAAGCAGCAACGCGAGGGGAGAATTCAGCATGAACGGCGTTGCGCCCGGCTCATACAAACTATTCGCATGGGAAAACATCCCGCAGGGCGCAGAACAGAATGAAGAATTCCTCAGCCGCTATGATGCTCTTGGGATCCGCGTGATGGTGAACGCCGGTACGCCAATAACAAACATCCAGGTGCTTTCCATCCCATGAAAAAGACGTTTTTCTCCGTCGCCATTCTCGCGCTGGCAGTGTCCGTCAAGCTGGGCACGTCCCAGACTGCGCCAACCGTGGCTCAAAACGCGGTCGGTGTCATTCAAGGAACCATTACGCGTGCCGGCACTCCGGAACCCATTCCCGGCGTAACGGTGCAGTTGAACACTGCACAGGCGGCAAGAAGCGCGGGTATTACCCCAAATCAAGCGGTTCTCGACACGACAACCGACGAGATGGGTCACTTCGAGTTCCGGAATCTCGTTCCCGGTCCATACCAATTGCGTTACCAACTCGATGGATACTTCCCCGCTTCGGAAGAAATTAAGAGTAACGTCGCGCTTGATTCCTTCGTCGGATACGCCGGAGGCTTCCGTGGTGCCGGCCGGGGAGGTGTGCAAATGCTCGCTCTCGTGCTGGACGTAAAGCAGCCCGTAGCCCTGGGAATCCCGATGATACCCGGTGGTGTGATCAGCGGACGAGTCTCGGATTCCAATGGCCGTCCGATTGTCAGTGGACAAGTTTCGGCGATGGTTTTGACATTCGCCGACGGACAACGCATGTTGGGGAATATCAAATCCGCAATGACGAATGATCGCGGAGAGTATCGGCTCTTTGGACTCGAACCCGGAAAATATTACGTCCGCACCGAGTACCGGAGGCCATCGCCTTCAGGAATATCTCAGGATACTTTTCGCGCATACTTCCCGGGAGTCCAGACCGCCAATGATGCTTCAACCGTCTCTGTTCGAGGTGGAAGCGAATCGAGCGGAACAAATATTACGATTCGCCCGGCGATCACAGTGAAGGTTTCCGGAACAGTCACGTTGCCGCCATCCCTGACGCCACCTGAAGCGCCCGTTACCGGCCGCGGAGCGCTTCCTGTTCCTCTCGTAGGAGCGGCATCCGCCGCGGCTTTCTATCTGCAACCGATGGACGCCGTTGGTATACGCGACGATAGCGTCGTTCTAAGCAACAGCGTCACGGGCATTGCCGATCGTGCGGCAGGAAAGTTCGAAATCCGCAATGTCGTTCCCGGACGCTACGATCTGTACACCATGGTCCGGACAAATCCGGACAACGCTCAGGAAAGGCATGTGGGTCACGCGGCAATCATTGTCGGAAATCAGGATCTCGACGGAATCAATATCGCCATTTCTCCAGGAGTCGATCTGAGGGCTCGGGTGACGAGCAAGGATCCGGCAGCAGTCTTCCAGGCCCCCACGCAATGGACTCTTCAGATTCGGAGCGCTATCCCTCCGGGACTCCTGCAGCTGACCTCGACGGGAGCCCGCGGAGCACAAGCCAATGACGGCTGGCGAATATTCCCCGCTCTGCCTGAAGGCCAATTTGTTTTGGATTCGCCGCTGGCGTCGCTGCGAGATGCCTACGTCGCCGACATTCGCCAGGGCGACAAAAGCATCTATGAGACCGGAACTGTGGTGGTCGGCAGCGGCAACGCAGAAGATGTCGAAGTAATCCTGGCGCGGCCGGCTGCCACAATCACGGGGACGGTGCAAAATGCGGCGGGCAAGGCAGCTGCCAGATCTTCGGTCGTGCTCATTCCGAATGGAGACCGGCGGCACAACCCTATGCTGTACAAACGAGCCACCTCAGGTACCGAGGGGAATTTTTCCCTGGGAGCGCTCGCGCCGGGCGATTACAAATTATTCGCATGGGAGGCTCTTCCCAACGGCGCCGAGTTGAACGCGGACTTTCTAAAGCAATACGAAGAGCGCGGCATACCCGTCGCCATCGACGCAGGAATGCAGCTTAAGACAGTGGTCCCCCTGATTCCTGACGAAAACAAGTAACCCTGTTCGCTCTCGCCGCTGGGTGCTCGGTTCAACAGAATCCATCGAGTTCCTTCTCATTCTGTTTGTTCAGTTCGAACGTTTTACTTGCTACAGACAAACTGTAGAGCGCCAGCTAAGCGAAATAGTGAGAATTGCTCGCAAAATACCTTCCAGGATTCAGTTGTCAAAGCAGGGCTCGAGCGAGTCGTTTTGTACGAAGATTGTGCGGCTCTCACCCCGGAACTGAGAATCGCATTGAGATGAGGTCGAAGTGAAATTCTCCTCGCCCATATTCTCGGTGGAAAGCAATTAAACACAAGAGGACGAAGTCGGGGGCACTCCTCGTCCAATTCCTGATGTCCGCGCAACATGTCTCACGGTTTCGAATTCGTACGGAACGTGTCGACCAGGACCTGATTCTGATTGGCGGCCGCTGACTATGAACGTCGGACCCGATCCGTTGGGAAAGTGGATATAACGGAACTCTGGCCGAAGCGCGAAGCCCTTTTTGTTTGACGGCGAAGTGTGTTCGCCCTATAGTCGCCCCCAAATACCCTTCGCGCAACAGATCGCATAAAAAGGCTGAGTGATATTCGTGGGAGGCGCCTATGAAGACAACGGTCGCTCTGTTTATCGCTCTTGTGACACTGCTGCCACATTCAGCGAACGCGACGACGCTGACGATTACGTCAGGCAGCATCGTACTGAATCAGGGAGTTGAGGCGTGCTGCGGGTCGCTAATGACTTTTGGCGGCGATGACTTCTTCGTTTACCAGATCCGAGAACCAGGTTTCTTTGGAGAGATCAGATCCGCGTTCGGTGTTGAGCCCTTCGTGGAGTCGATATTAATTTATACGGGAATCTTTGGAATCGCGGATGTACAAGTCGGCAGTCAACAATGTCTGGGCAGCATTTTTCTGCCTTGTGGTGATATCACGCTCACCAGTCCCGGCTTCGCGATGCCTGCCGATTGGCCGATCGACACTCCGTTCGTTGCGAATATGCCCTTTACAGCGACCGGCCAGCTGCTCGTGGAGGGCAACCAATACGACATCGTCGGTCACGGCACGGTTACGGGAACCAGGTGTCTTACTCCCTGCGATCCCCTCTCGCTGAGGACACGCCTTTCCTATAGCTTTTCAGTTGACGAGCCGTCGTCGCTCGTATTGATGTTCGTGTCCACTATTGCACTCGGGATTGCATTCGTTGTCCGTAAGCGGTCAGTCCTGAACACCTGACCGCGACGAATTCCGACAGCGCGCCGTTACGCAATCCCAGGAAATCGACTTGCCGAACCAACCGCGTCGTAGCTGGGAGCGGTGAACCACGCGGGCTTGGGGAGCAAATCTGGCACGTCGAGATCAAAGGCGTGAGCTTCTTCCCAACACGGATCGACCGGATCAGAGCCTATCCCCAACTGGCGAATCACAAATCGAAAATAGACTGGACAATCGACTTGCGATGATGCGCGTATTGGATGCGGTTATTTTAATGGATGGAAGAATCGTCCCGGAGGACGGAAGGAACGTTTGCACAGCGGCTTTTAACGGTAGAGATTTCGAAATGAATTATGCCCTTGAACTGAAGGAAACTATGCTCATGCATCTACGTCACACTTTCCGTTTTGCCGCTCCGATGCTAATCGCCGCGCTTGCGGCTGTTGCATCTTTGCCGCGACCAGGCCGTGCGCAATCGTCGCCGGAACTGGTGCGGAAGGCGTTTGTTCCCGCCAATGATGTTTCCTTTACGCTATCGCTGGAAAGAAACACGTTCGGAGTTCAAGAGAAGATCCCAGTGAAATACCGTATCGAGAATATCAGTTACGGTTCTCTTTATGTTCCACGTGGATTCGAAGTAACGGCATGTCTGGACATTGGCCCCCCTCACATCTGGGGAGGGTTTGAGAATAACGCAGGGATGCACTATGAGTCCGGCTATGGGAGTTCCTGCGGGGGCACGGCGGGCGTGTTTCAGACCCTCACTGAACGGATGAGTCGAGGCACAGTTCTGCTTCGCGCAGGCGAACATTTTGACGGAATACTTCAATTGGATCCTCAGATTTCTGGCGGCTTGGCGCCCGGACCGTACCGGATCGAGGTGGTACTGAGGGGATGGAAAGGCGACGAGTTTACGGAAGCCCAATTGGCGGAGCTCGCGAGGATGGGAAGCCCGTTCTTGCGCGGTGAGGTCCCTGCATCGGCACGGATCACGTTAAGAATTCCGCAGGTCTGACGAAGGTGATCTCCGCCGATCTGCGATTTGTTCCTGTTTATCCAACAGCTCGCAAGCAGTGACAAAGACGGACTCTGCGCAAAGTGCAGGTCTGAGAATCACGAAGAAACGCTGGCGCAGCCCGTCCGAGACAGCAATGCGGCGAACTGGATTTGATAGCTACAGGACGAATGGGTATTAACGGTCCTTTGTTGGGCGCGACACGTCTTGAGGAAAACAATGGTTACACCGCGGTTAGAATGCCGGACAAAACAACGTTGCGGCAATCCAACCGCGAGTAAAGGATTTCGATGAAGCCGGTTGACTTGTTTCTCCGCGAACACGCATTTGTGCATACGGAAGCGGTGGCCCGTGCCGAGAGTTTCAACATTGACTATTTACTCGACGGAATGACAGAGGCCCAACTGCGAATGCGGCCGCATGATATGAACTCCTTTGCCTGGCTGTTCTGGCATATGGCTAGAGTCGAAGATGGCTTCGTTAGTGGTATCGTCATGCGCCGACCTCAGCTTCTTGACGAGGGAAAGTGGGGTGAACTATTGAACGTGCCCGGCCACGACTTCGGCACGGGGATGTCGAAAAGCGAGGTCGCCGGCCTCTCTGGTCGCATCGATCTTAAGGCCCTCTGGGCTTATCGGGACGCTGTTGGCCGGCGAACCCGATCCATGGTGGTAGATTTGTGGCCAGACGGATGGGGCACGCCCATCGAAGCAGACGATCTCAAACAGGCTGCAAGTGTAGGCACGATCACACCAGACGCAGCCACGGCAATGCAGCAGTACCTTCCCGGACGATCAAGAGAAAGTGCTCTGTTTTGGTGGGGACTCCATCACAGTCTCCTGCACCTTGGTCAGATAACCATGCTCCACGGTATCGTGAAAGCCAAGGGCACGTGAAAGTTCCGCGAGGCATAATACGCTGCAGACCGACGAGCGACGCGTCTTGCTTTCGCCTCAATTGAAAGCGGTTTTCACGCCGCTCGCGTCTGGGCGTTGAACCGTTCGGAATGCATATTTACGATGGAAGCTTCACGGACTATACGCAAAGGGGATTTGCTGGATATCGATAAAATCAAGGTCTGCATTGATGAAGCCTATGCAATTGACCCCGACGTCTAACCCGGAAATGAACCTGCCAGTTCGCCTCCGACCCCTTCGCGTTATTGGCAAACCGTAGCCAGCGAGCAAATACAAAATGCCCAGAGCACCGTTCAATGTACTTGTTTACCCGTATGAATGTCTTGCCAATGGAGGAGTACGGTATGCCGTACTACGAAGGTCCGACGAAGCATGGTGGCAGGCTGTCGCCGGTGGTGGAGAAGACAACGAAACGCCCGCGATTGCAGCCGCGAGAGAAACGTTTGAAGAAACCGGAATCTCAGTGGAGCATCCACTCTTGGAATTGAGTACTGTAATTCCGGTCCCCGTAATCCATTTCGAGGAAAATCAATTGTGGGGCGACGAACTGTATGTAATTCCGCAATACTGCTTCGGCGCTTTGTTTCGAAACACGATGCTTGTTCTTTCTTCCGAACATACCGAGTACCGGTGGCTCCGTTACGAAGAAGCTCAGTCATTGCTCCGCTATGACGGAGATCGCACCGCCTTGTGGGAACTGCATTCACGATTGCTTGGGTGTGGACCGCGAAGCCTGGGGAAACAAGGATTATGAAGTACAGGAATGCGGGCGGCTGGCTCGGCGCGGGTTATGGGCAGACCGTTTGGCGCACAAACAAATGAAATGTAGTCGGAGCGTCCTATGACGAACCAGGTGTCACTGCGCGATGTGAAGGAAAGTGATCTGCCCATCTTTTTCGATCAACAACTCGACCCTGAAGCTACTCGCATGGCTGCTTTTCCTTCTCGTGACCGCGACGCGTTCAT
>Ga0207679_10001933_pt1 | contig 12857 bp, 11 predicted proteins | sample KBSC73metaG_FD_184320 | JGI IMG/M metagenome (GOLD analysis project Ga0207679, IMG submission 184320) | Corn rhizosphere microbial communities from Kellogg Biological Station, Michigan, USA - KBS C7-3 metaG (SPAdes) (version 2) | ecosystem: Host-associated > Plants > Roots > Rhizosphere > Soil ...
CGTCTGGAACGGTTCCGCAAACGCGTGCAGAAGGGTGGCGCAGTGGCGATGGCCGTCCCGGCGCTGCTTCCTCCGCCATTCCCGCTCACGCCGTTTGTGCTGACATGCGGCGCGCTGAAAGCGAACCGTTGGATCTTTTTCCCCACGTTCGCGGCGATGCGCCTGATTCGTTTCGGCAGTGAAGCGGTGCTGGCGCGGATCTACGGACGCGGCGTACTGCGCCTGCTGGAATCCGATGCCTTCCAGCGAGTGATCGTCGGCTTCATCGTCATCGCCGTACTGGGCACACTCCTCTCCGCCGTCATGCTCTGGCGGAGTACGCGGCAACCGCGCCTGAGGACGGCTTAACGCACGAGCCTCCAATCGCCCGTTTTCGCGAGCTCGCGAGCGAAACACGCCTTCGCGCGGACTTCGGCCTCCCGCTGCGCTGTCGCTGATATCGCCAGCAGCAGCTCGGCATCCGATGGGCATCGTGTCCCCGCGTCCGCCAGCGGCGCGGCCGCCCGATCCGAAAAATACCCAGCGGCACCGACGCGAACCCAGGCCGGCCGGCCGGCCAACGCACCTGCAACCAGCAGCTCGGCCACGGCGGTTCGCACCGCGCCTTCAACCCCACCGCGCTGAGTCAGCACGGGGACGGGTGCCAGATCGATCACGGTTCCTTCGGCCACTTCGGTCACCCACCACGGCCGGTTTGTCGCGAGGCGGAAGCTGTCCAGCGTGTCGTGAAGACGAATGGTGATGGGGAGCACCCTCGTTCCGAGAGAACGCGCGAGTTCCTCATGGGCGCTGACGGCCAGTTGCTCGAGCGATGAGGCCGCGATTTGCGACGAACGCGGAACCACGACCCGAACGCCGCTATCTCGCGGCACAACGGCAGCTGCTGGGGCAACGGCCGGTGCTCGGGCGGTCGGCCGCGATGGCGGGCTCACCGCCGTCGCCGTCACGTTCGGTGGAACGACAGGCGCCAGTGAAGTCATCTCGAGACCTGGGTAGTACTGCGCCAGAATGGCCGCTGCCGTTTCACCGCGCTGTGCGCGGCGGCCGGCGCCGATTACGCACATGCCTACGCCGTGACCGAAGCCGCGGCCGGTAAAGCGCAATCGGTCGCCACGTCTCTCCACCGTGAAGGCCGTGCTTCTCAATCTCGTGGCGCCGACCGCGAGGCGGAACTGGTCGCCGGCAATCACATCTGGCTGCAGTCCCGACAGCCTCAGCCGCGCAACGCGGCCAGACGATGTTCGTGCATCGACGCGAAGGTCTCTCAGCCGATCGCCGTCAAAGCCGACGCCTCGCAACACGCGCCGCACCTCGTCGAGCGAAAAATCAGCGGTCCACTGTGGATCGCCATCGCACACATCATCGGAGCGTGACGGTAAGTAGGGATAGTTCGCCCCCGGCCACACATCCGCGGCGCGCTCGGATCGTCCCCCGCATGATGCAGAGTAAAAGACCTCGGCGATCTCGCCGCGGAAGGTCAGCACCTGGCCCACCGTCGCCATGGCCGCGCGCCGCGATGTCGGCGTCGAGGGGCGCGGTACCTGACAGTGCGTGCTGTCGCACAGGTCGTAGCCGTCGCGGGCGTGGCGATCGACGTTCTTCAGCGTATAGGTGCGGATCGCAATCGCCAGCGCCTGCTGTGCGGCGTCGCCGGCCCGAGGGTCCGCTTCTCCCGCCAGCACGCGCGCCACGTACATCTCGAGTGGGACAGTGGTCACGTGCCCGTCGGCAACTGCTCCGAGTCGAATCGTCCGGCCCGCGCTCGCCGCACTGAGATCGGCCTCGCTAATGTCGGATTGCGCCGGTAGCTCGACATCGAGCCCATGAAGAACTGCAACGACGAAGGTCGCCACGAACACGACGTGACGTGCCGGCGATCGCCTCACAGCCGCGTCTTGCATCCGGGTCTGCAGCGGCACGGAATCAGCTTCTCACCGTCCGTATAGTAGTTGTAGGTCAGTTCCTCACCCGGATTGATATTGCGTGACGCGCGTATCCAGATCGTCTTGCCGATGATGTGACTGTAACAATTCGGCTTACAGGAGTGATTGATAAAACGCGCGAGGTTACCGCCAACGTTTGCGTCGCGCACCCAGCGGCTATTCACAGTGAAGCACCAGATGCAGCCTTTGGTGAGGTACCGGGTCTCGCGCTTCAGGCTTTCCTTGTGGTCGATCAACTCACCTGCGTAATCGATAATCCGTTTGTTTTTCGTGATTGGCTGCGCGGCGAACACTCCCCATCCATGAACGCGGGAGCGTCGCCGCACGATTTTAGGGAAGTCAGCGTCATCCACCATCTGTTCAGAGAGGATAACAGGAGATAATAAGCGGCACATGTCGAGAAACGTTGGCGCGCGCGAGGTCGTTCAGGCCTGGGGCCGCATCCTTACGGGCTACCGCCCGAACCTGTCCATCGAAATCACACGAGAATGTCCGCTTCGTTGCCCCGGCTGTTACGCGTATGGCGACGATCATCTTGGCGGCGGCGTCACGCTGCGCGGCCTTGCGGACTACAAAGGCGATGAGCTGGTCACTCGCTTCATGGCGCTGGTCGACAGCCACCGCCCGCTGCACGTGTCGATTGTCGGTGGCGAGCCTCTCGTGCGGTATCGCGAGCTCGGACAGATCCTGCCGATGCTCGCCGAGCGTGGCATTCACACGCAGCTCGTCACGAGCGCGGTTCGGCCAATTCCGTCTGAGTGGATCGGATTGCCGCGCCTTCAGGTCGTCGTCTCCATCGATGGTCTTCAGCCGGAGCACGACGTACGGCGCACGCCTGCCACCTATGACCGAATCGTGAAGCACATCGAAGGACATCAAATCACCGTGCACTGCACGGTCACGCGCCAGCAGGTCCGCCGCGAAGGCTATCTCGAGGAGTTCCTGAGGTTGTGGGAGGCCAATCCGCACACCCGCCTGATCTGGATCAGCCTGTACACACCCCAGAAAGGTGAAATCTCGGACGAACGGCTGACGCAATCCGATCGCGCGCGTGTGATTGCGGATCTGCGCCGGTTGCGGCCGCGGTTTTCGAAGCTGCAGATGCTGGACGGGATGCTGAACGTCTACGCCAAGCCGCCGGCCTCACCTGAGGAATGCGTCTTCGCCCAGACGACCGAGTGCTACTCCTCCGATCTGGAGCGCCGGATTACCCCGTGCCAGTTCGGCGGCAACCCGGAGTGCTCCAGCTGCGGATGTATCGCGTCGGCCGGCCTCGAGGCAATCGGCCGGCATAAGCTGCGCGGGGGAATTCCAGTCGGCCGTATTTTCTATGCGTCGTTGCATGTAGGACGGACAGTCCAGCGCGTGCGCAAGGCCGCGTCGTGAGATAGCGTCGCGAGATAGTGGCGCGCTGCGCGCGATCAGCGGGCAATCACCTCAGCGATCACTTCCTCCTTCTGCTTCTCTTCTTTCTTCGCCTCTTTGGCTTCCTTGGCGGCGAGGTCTGTCTTCGCCCAGTCGGCCTCGAACGTTTCGAGCAGCCGCTTCACGGTTTTGGGCTCCTTCACGATGAGTCCGACTTCGCGGCGAGCGTCGAGCTCCATGGCGCGCAGGCTCTGACTGCCGACAAAAGCGGTGTCGCCGTCGCGAACCATCGCCCGCACGTGCAGTCGGAGGCCCGCAGACTTCTGCACGCGCATGTTGTCAGCCCGCCTCGAAACCTTTCCGATGATTCGCACGTCGACGCCAGCCTTGATGCGCTGACCGATCAACCGGATCATCTGCAGGTCCGTGACCTTGGGGTCGTAGATCAACAGCTGCTTGCGCGCGCGTTTGATGAACGTCGCGAGAATTTCGCGGGCGTTCTCAGGGCTTACGACAAACGCTCCGTCTTCCTGCGGCTCGTACTCCTGGCGCAGCGTATCGGCTTCGAAGAGGCGAACCGCCTCAGTCACCGCTTTGCGATCCCGTGTGACGATGCCGAAGCTGCGGCTCTTCAGATCGAGCGCAGTGTAATTGAAGCCATATACGTGCAGCTCTTCGCGGTCCACAATCATGAGCTTTCCGTGGTAGCGCACGAATGCATCGCCGGTGCGGGCGACAAGAATGCCTTTTTCGAGCATGCGCAGTTCGAGCTGCCGCAGCCGCTTGTCGCCCTGCGAACTCTCGTGCGCAATGAGCGCGCGTACGACGACGCCGCGCTCGCGGGCCGCCACCAGCTGTTTCTCCATCGGCTTGAGGTCGAACCGGAAGATCATCACGTCGATGGACTTCTGGGCCTTTTCGATGGTTTCGAGTAATGGCCTGATGCCGTCCGTGGGCTGGACGATGAGCTCCACGTGTCCTCCCGCCGTCGCGCATCGCGCTTCGGCATCGAGGGCCGTCTGCACGGGGCGTTTGGGCGCATGGGCCGCCAGCTCAACCGTGAGAGCGGCCTGGTTTCGTACTACGTTAGAGCAAAGAGCTGGCCGCTTGTTGACGGAACATCAGCCTAAAGGTCGTTGCCCGAATAGGACTGATTGAAGGATTTGTTGCACAGCGGGAAGTCGGGGACGATATTGTCTTCCAGCGCACGTGCGAGTGCCGGCCAGTTGAAAAACGAGGGATCGACGATCTTCACGCGGTGAAGCCTCCCGAGATCGTCAGCCATCACCATATGGACGAGACGTCCGCGCCACGCTTCGACGATCCCGAAGCTCGGCGTGAACGGCCGCAGCGTGAGGCGATCGCCGGAAACGTGGGCTGATGCGGCGCGCGGGAGCACTTGATCGATGACATACAGTGCCTGCTTCGCCTCACGCACGCGCATCTGCAGCCGTGCCCGCACATCCGCACCGTCTTCGACGATTGGCGCGAAGTCAAACCACTGATAGCCCCCCGACGGGAGATCGCGTCTCACATCGTGGGATAGACCGCACGCGCGGGCGACGTACCCGACAACTCCGAAGTCGCTGGCCACCTTTGGGTCGAGCCATCCGGTTGCATCAAGCCGATCGGCCACCAGCGTATTTTCGACGGAGATTTGGATGATTTCCTCGAAATCCGACACAACGTTTTCGACCTCCTGCACCAGCGCCGCTGCATCCGGCATCTGCACCACCACTCCCCCCGGAATGACGGCGCCGCGCAACAACCGGCTGCCGGTAATCGTCTTGTTCAGGCGCAGGATACGCTCGCGAAGGCGCATACAGTGCGCCTGTGCAACGGGAAAACCTGTGTCCGCAATGATGGCGCCCGCATCCGTAATGTGGTTGTACACACGCTCCAGCTCGAGCAGGACCGTCCGCCAGGCTTTGGCACCGTCGGGTATTTCGAGACCGCCGAGCGATTCGACAGCCTGACAAAATGCCACAGCGTGGCCGACAGTGGTGTCACCTGAGACACGTTCCGCAAGGACGACCGCGTCCTCGGCCCGTTTGTTCACGAACAGTCTCTCGGTCCCCTTGTGCGTGAAATAGAGCCGCGCTCGCATCTTGAGCACGGTTTCGCCGAGCACGTTGAAGCGGAAATGACCAGGCTCGATGACCCCTGCGTGGACGGGACCGACCGGAATTTCATATACACCGTCGCCCTCGACCGCCGTGAACGGAAAGGGCTGGCCATCGTCAGCGAACTCGGGGGCGACGGCGTCCGATCGCAACGGATGGAATGACTCCGGCCAGAAGCCATGGCGGACGAGAGGGCGTGGGTCGGGGTGTCCTTCCGGAATGATGCCGAGCAGATCGCGCATTTCGCGTTCGAACCGCGAAATAGGAAACGACAGGGCGGCAAGACTCGGGATCGCCGACGCCGTCCGCGGCAGCGCAACACTGATGTGCTGCAATACCCATGGCGCGCCCCGCAGTCCCAGCAGATAGTGCGCGTACATCGTGTTTGTCGACGGCCGATCCTCACCGGCGACGAGCAGTACCACTGCGTTACGGTCCTCGATCAGTGTCCGCACGACGCGCACGAGGTCGCCGACGCCGACTTCCATCGAGTCGATCATGGTCGGACGACCAGTACCGCGTTGCTGAGAAGCATCTGCAACGGCGCCGGAATCGACACACCAAGCCATGCAACCACTACGACTGGCACGCTCAACAGAAGCACGGCACCGGTTGCGCGCTCGCCCTGGGTGATCCCGCTCGGTGCCTCGCCGAACAACATCCGATGCAACTGGACGAGCAACGACCCGAACGCGATCAGCAGCAGGATGAGGACGGCTGTGGTCAGCAGCGGATGCCCGGCCGCCCACCCGGCTTTGACGATCAAGATCTCGGAGACGAACAGGCTGAAAGGCGGGAGTCCACCCAACGCAAAGATGCCGGCTGCGAACAACACGGCGGTATGCGGTGCCGTCGCCAGCAGACCTCGTGTCGCGGAGATCGTTCCGGATCCGAAGCGGTGGAGCACGCGCCCGGACAGCAAAAATGTGGCGCTCTTGACGAGCGCGTGTCCCGTCAGGTGCAGAAGAGCGGCAAACGTGCCGAGCGGACCGAGCGCCAGGCCGAGGCAGGCAAGCCCCATGTGTTCGATGCTCGAGAACGCCAGCAGCCGTTTGAAATGCGTTTGCGAGAGAAGGCTGAGACTGCCCACGGCAAGCGTCGCGGTTCCGACGATGAGCAGAAGCGAATCACTGAACGCGGAGCCGACCGCTAGGTCGATGATCGTTTTCCATCGCATGACGGCATACAACGCGACTGCCAGCAGTACGCCTGACATCATCGCGGAAAGTGGTGACGGTGCCTCCGAGTGTGCCTCAGGGAGCCAGGTGTGCGTTGGCGCAAGGCCTGCCTTGGTTCCGAACCCGACGAGCAGAAACACGAACGCGAGCCGCGCGACCTGCGGGTGAAACGCCGTCGCGGCTTCCCGCATCGCGGTGAAATCGAGCGCGACGTTGATGTCCACGCCTGTCGTTGCGAAGTCCACGTACGCGACCACCGTTCCCGTGAACGCGAGCGCAATCCCGACTGACCCGATCAGCAGGTACTTCCAGGATGCCTCGACGGATGCCTTCGTCCGCTGCAGCGGGATCAGCAGCGCCGACGTAACGGTCGTGGCCTCGATCGCGACCCACATCAGGCCCAGGTTCACGGTGCTCACCGCGACGAGCATCGTGAACGCAAACAGATTGACGTAGATGCGGAACGTGCGTACGTCGGCGTCACGCCAGTGGTGTTCGCGATCGGTACCGGGACCGAGCGCCACCGCGAGCGCCGCCACCGACGCGATCAGCACGGCAAGCAGCCCGGACAAGGCATCAATCCGCCACAGCTGCCCCACCACGATCGATGCGCCGCCAGTCGCCAGGCGAACAGCTATCGCGCCCGCCGCGACCAAGGATATGGGGATCGTCAGCACGTTCAACCACGCGACCCGTCGGGGCACACGCCGAAGCACAAGCGCGAGCACACCGGCAGCCAACGGTGGCATCAGCAGGGCGAGCACGAGGATCAGATCCATGTCCCTCTGTCCTTCAATCCGCAGACGTGTCGTGAATCTGATATACGACCGCCTGCATGACGAGCACACCGAGCAGCACATCGAGGAACACGCCCAACTCGACAATCAGGGGGACGCCGTACGCCCCGAGCAGAGCCAGGAGCGCGATCCCGTTCTCGAGCATCAGAAAGCCCACGATCTGTGCGATGACGTCGCGGCGGCTCACGACGATAAAGAGGCTGACGAAGACGAGCGCGAGCGCAATGGGAAGCCCCCCGCGCGTGGCCAGGTTCATCACCTCCGCCAGGGGCCGCGAAATCTCGTAAGCAGCCACAGCAAGAGCACCGCAGACGAGCAGTGAGGTTTCTGTGTTCAAAAGAGGATGCAGTTCTCGCCCGCTCCGACGCTTCGCATCCATTGCCGACAGCACCGACGGCACGATCCAGCCCTTGACGACGAGAATCATGAATGAGACGAAGAACAGCTCGGGCGCTGTGCCGTAAAACGCGACGATCGCGCCGGTCACCGCGAGGGTGATCGACTGGGTTCGAAACGCCGTGATGTACGCGCCTGCATGACGGCGCCAGAGCACGACCAGCGACAACAGCAGCATCGCGCTGGCTGCGGTCATCGTGATGCGCGAAAAAGCGGCTTCCATTACTTGGTGAAGAAGGACGAGGCCGCGGCCAGGAGCGCCAGGGTAAATGACAGCGCCAACAACTCCGGCACGCGGAACAGCCGGAGTTTGGCGACCCGCGTTTCGAGCAGCGCCAGAAGCAGCCCGAGGATTGCGAGCTTGACAACGATCGCAAGCAGCGCGGCGACCAGGGCAACGGGCGCCAGCGATGTCGCCATTCCCCACGGCAGGAACAGGTTCGCGGCCAGCGTGAGCAGCAACGTCAAGCGGACGGCGGCCGCCCATTCAATCAACGCCAGATACGGACCCGAATACTCCAAGATCATCGCCTCGTGAATCATCGTCAGTTCCAGATGCGTCGATGGATTGTCGACCGGCAATCGTCCCGTCTCGGCGATCAGCGCGATGAGAAACGCGGCGAAGGCCAGCGCGTGACCCGGACCGATGGCGTACGCCGGGGTCTTGAGCACCGTTCCCGCGATCGCCCCAAGACTGGTGGACCCCGTTGTCAGCGCAAGCGTCAGCACCGCAATCGCGATCGTCGGCTCGGTCAGCGCGGCAACCGTCATCTCGCGGCTCGAGCCCATGCCGCCGAAGGCGGTCCCCGGATCCAGGCCGCCCAGTGCCAGAAAAAAGGTCCCGAGCATCAGCAAGGCGGCGAGCACGAAGAGATCACCCAGCAGATCCGCCGGCTGTGCGGCTGATATGACCGGCGCGAGCGATGCCGCTGCCACCGTGGCGCCGACAATCACAAACGGCGCGAGGTGAAAGATCCACGAGGCGCTGTCCGCGATGACCATCCCCTTCCGGAAGGTCTTGCGCAATTCGCGGTACGGTTGGACGACGGCGGCGCCGCGCCGCCCCTGCAGCCGCGCCTTCATCAGGCGCACGTATCCGACTATCGCGGGTGCAATGACGATGAGGAGCACCGTCTGAACGCCAATCACGAGTGCATCGCGCATCATCGGAGCCATCTCGAGATGACGAACAGCATCAGGAGCGCGCCTGGAAGAAGAGCAAGGTAGAAATGAATCGAGCCGCTGTGAAGCTGACGCATCCGGTCCGATACGGCCCGCGTCGCGCGCACGAACGGTCCGTAGAGGACCTCTTCCATCCAGGGCGCCAGATCGGCGCGCAACCGTATCGATCGTACGAAATACCGGGAAGCCGGATGAACGTCGATAGTCACTTCCTGCGTCGGTCGGTAGAATCCGGTGAACACGCGTTTGAGCGGCTCCGCGAATGCGGCAGCGGTGTACTCGCTTCGGGCGGACTGAATGATTCGACCGCAATTCCACGCCGCGCCGACGCGGACCGGCCGGTGACGTCCCACCATTCGTACCGCCACCGCGGCCGCCGCTCCTGCCGAAATGGCGACGGCCGCGATCATCGCTGCCCACATCCGGCTGGTCACGAGCGGCACCGACAATGCGAGGCCGGCACTGAGTGGACCTGCCGGCTGCCCGAGGTCGCTGGCGATTCGCGACAGCTGCGGAATTACTGATGTCGGCGCGATTCCAAGGACGACACAGGCAACCGCGGGAATCGCCATCGCCACCACCATGATCCGCGTCGATTCCTTCGCCTGTTGCGCCCCTGTTGACCGTGGCAGTGCGAGGAACGTGATGCCAAACAGGCGCACACCTGAGAGGGCTGCGAGCCCGGCGACGAGCGCCACACCTGCGAGAGCCAGCGGCAGGAGGATGGCCAGCGCTGGCGCCGTACGCTGAGCGCCCGCAACCAACACCTGAAAGGTCAGCCACTCGGACGCGAAGCCGTTGAGCGGCGGCACCCCTGCGAGCGCCAGCGTGCCGAGCAGCGAAAGCATCGCGGTCGCCGGCATCCGCTTGATCAATCCGCCGAACATCTCCATCGAGACGTTATGAGTCCCGTGCACAACCGAACCAGCGGCGAGGAACAACAAACACTTGAACGCAGCGTGGTTCAGGGTATGCAGGAGCGCCGCGACGAGGCCCATGGACGCGAGTGCGCCGTAGCCGTAGCCTCGCATCAGCAGGGCGAATCCCAGGCCGATGAAGACGAGACCGAGATTTTCGACAGTGCTGTACGCGAGCACGCGCTTGAGGTGCGTTTCCGCGACGGAATAGAGAACGCCGGTCAGCGCGGTGATGACGCCGATCCCCAGCAGCAGGCCACCCCACCATGGTGGACCAGGCGGCAGAAGGTCGAAGACGAGGCGCACGAGCCCATACACACCAAGGTTCACCATCGCCGCCGACATCAGCGCAGAGACGTGGCTCGGCGCCGCGGGATGGGCGCGCGGCAGCCAGACATGCAGCGGTACGAGACCGGCCTTCGATCCGAACGCAGCCGCCATCAGAACGAACACCGCGCCGCGCGCACCCGGCGACAGGAGTGTGCTCGCGTTGTGCAGCACCGGAAATTCCCACGATCCGCCCTGCGCCAGGATGATGAACGCCGCCAGCAGCGCGAGGAACCCCGCATGCGTCATCACGGCATACCAGAGACCGGCGGTCGGCGCGTCCGCCTGTTCCGGATCGCTGATGACGAGCAGATACGACGCAACCGCCATCACCTCCCAGACGAACAGAAACGTCCCGCCGTTGTCGGCGCACGTCACCAGACACATGCTCGCGAGAAAGATGTTGAAGAGTGCGTGCGTGGCACGACTGCGCATGCGTCCATCGAGGTGCTTGAGATACCCAATGGCGAACAGCGATGCGGGCAGGCCGGTGAAACCGATGATGAGCAGGAAGAAGGCGCCGAGGGAATCGACCCGCAGCGCGACGCCTCCGAGCGGCTGCAGCAGGTAGTCCCAGCGCGCCGTCCATGTCGCGCCCGCGCGAAGAACCGACAGACCAAGGGCGAGCGCGCTTGCCGATCCGATTGCCGCACAGACAAGCGCAACCCGCCGCAGAACGCCGCCGAGCGGCAACGCGACAGATGCGGCTGCGCCCAGCGCGAATGCGCCAAGCATCCAGTCGAACAGCAACGACTCGTTCACGCGCGCCGCGCCCCGCCAAGCTCGAAGCGGCCGATAGCGGCCAGAATGCCCTGCAGAATCTGCGTCGGCTCGGGGGGGCACCCGGCCACTGTGACGTCCACCGGAATAATCGAATCGACAGGACCGGCGACGGCGTAGCTTCCCGCGAACACGCCGCATGTGCGGGCGCAATCCCCAACCGCGACCACGAGCTTCGGATCCGGCGTGGCGTCGTATGTCATCCGAAGCGGCACCGCCATGTTGCGCGTGACCGGGCCCGTCACCAACAACATGTCTGCATGCCGCGGCGAGGCGACGAAATGCAGACCAAATCGCTCCATGTCGTACACAGGGCCTGACAGACCCGCAATCTCGACCTCGCAGCCGTTGCACGAGCCCGCATCCACTTCGCGAATGGCCAACGCCCGGCCGAATACCGATCGCGCACGCGCATCGATCTCCCGCGCCAGCGCGACGCCGTCGGTACCGTCGACCGACAGCGGTTCGGTGACGATGCCGGTCCGCCGGATCTTGTGAAACAGCTTCATGTCAGCGGTGCTTCTCCCGGCGCAGGGCCCGCAGCATCGACTGACTTTCGGTGAGCCGATGACTGAGGAGCTCGCGCGCAACGCGCAGCAGGTCGGCCACCAGACGGCTGCGCAGCGCGTAGTAGGCGAGCGTGCCGTGTTTGCGCGAGGTGACGAGATGGCGGGCGCGAAGCGCCGCCAGGTGTTGTGACACCGCAGGCTGATCGAGCGCCAGCGCCTCCTGCAGCTCCTGGACGGTGTGCTCGCGTGACGAGAGTCGCTCGAGGATGCGGATGCGGGCGGGATGACCGAGTGCGCGAAAGAGATCGGCTTTGAGGGCCTGCAGCTCCGGTGGGGCCACTACATAATAATATTTGAATATATAAGAGCCAATGTCAAGATGATGACGGCGCGCCGCGATCACGCATCGGGCCAGAGCCATGCCGCGCCCCGAACGCCGCTGGCGGCCCCGTGCTGTGCCGGGACAAGAGCGGTGCGCGCGATCGCCCTCGGCAGCGGCACCGACCCGTTAGCTGCGTGAGGCGGCCCTGACACACTGGCCCCGCAGGAGAAGACGAACTCGTCCCACAGCGCCGGGACGTTTCGGTAGAGTCGTGCGATGTTCGACAGCCCGCCGCCGAGCACGATCACATCGGGATCGAGGATATTGATCACGCTCGCGAGGGCGCGCGCCATCCGACGTTCGTAGCGTCGTAGCGTCTGCCCTGCGACGGCATCGCCGCGATCTGCCGCACCTACAATCTCCGCCGGACGCAGTCGAATACCGGCGACCCGTTCGTGGTCGGCCGTCATAGCAGGGCCCGACAGAAACGTTTCGATGCACCCCTGTTTGCCGCAATAGCACGGCTGCCCGTCGTCATCGTGCTCTGGCCACGGCAGCGGGTTATGTCCCCACTCCCCCGCAACACCGTTGGGCCCGCTGAGGATGCGGCCGCCGACCGTGATGCCGCCGCCGACTCCGGTTCCGGCGATGACGCCAAAGACCACCGCCGCGCCCGCGCCGGCGCCATCGGTCGCCTCCGACATCGCGAAGCAGTTGGCGTCGTTGGCGACGCGGACTGGACGTGCCAGCAGTCGCTCGAGATCCGTTTGCAGCGGCTGCCCAATCAACCATGTGGAGTTTGCGTTCTTGACGAGACGCGTCGACGGCGAGATGGTCCCGGGAATACCGACGCCGACGGTCGCTCCAGTTCCCGTTTGCCGTTCCAGAGCCTCCACAAGCGCGGCTATCGCACCGACGGTCGCGTCGTAATCGCCTCGCGGCGTATCGACGCGCAGCCGGGCGGCTTCCCTGCTGCCGTCGAGCACGATGCCCTCGATCTTGGTCCCGCCCAGATCGA
>Ga0207679_10001938_pt1 | contig 12831 bp, 13 predicted proteins | sample KBSC73metaG_FD_184320 | JGI IMG/M metagenome (GOLD analysis project Ga0207679, IMG submission 184320) | Corn rhizosphere microbial communities from Kellogg Biological Station, Michigan, USA - KBS C7-3 metaG (SPAdes) (version 2) | ecosystem: Host-associated > Plants > Roots > Rhizosphere > Soil ...
CAGCCTCTGGCCGACACTCATCTCATTCCGGGGGTTGCTCCTCGTTGCGAACGGCGGTTGCAGGGAAGGCCAGGATGATGCCGGCCTCTGCTCGGTAAGGAAACCTGCCCCCCCGGCCTCCCCTGCGCGGTCAGCGTGCCGAATCTGAATGCTGGCCGCGGCCTTTGGGTGGCTGGGTTCGCTAAGTCCCTCAATGTGCGGCGTTTGATGTATCAAACGCTGATATGGGCCGCTGTACCGCGCGACGAGCCGCGCTGCCTGCTTCCGCCGCTCGACCCCGAGGGTGTGGAGCGCCTGGCGGACGCGTTGGTCGACCGTGTGCGGCGAGATGTCGAGTTCGCTCGCAATTTCCTTCGATGATAGATGCTGGTCGACGAGACGCAGGCAATCGAGCTGGCCCGGGGTTAGCCGGGCGATCCGTTGCCGGATCGCTTCCTCTGTGGAATGCGGGTCGTCGTTCATGCCGCCAGGCACGGGTGACTCATCCTTCAAAGCCAATCCAACCCCGCGCGCCATGGCGCCCTCCCCGAGCAGCGAGTCTCGCGGTGCTTAGGTCATCTGAATGGTTTTCGCCAGATTTCGGGCGTTTCGCACCATTCCGGCTCGAAGACGCCTCAAACGGAGCGCGTGGCATAGAGCGATTTAGCGGTGGAGGTAACGTCAGTTAATCGGCAACCAATCGTTTTGCGTTGCCTCATCAAATGAGAGATGTCGCTTGGAGTTCCCAGAAAAGGTGATTGCCAAGGCGAGGCTGAGCCCGAAGGCGTGTAACCTCTCAAAGAATGGGACGGGTGCCCTGAGAAGCACCCGCCCCTGTCGATTCGGCCGCCGACTAGTGAATGTTTGACCTAACAGCCCATTTAGCAAGTGCGCTTACTGTTTCAGAGTGAATCCCACGCGTACGCCGGTACCGTGGACTTTGGCGCTGGGGGTTTCGTGCCAGTTCCGCCTTACGCCGACGTTCAGAGAAATGCCGGCTCCGAGACTTTGGCTCCGCTGGACTTCGACCTGGGTATACTTGCCTTTCTGCGGAACGGCGAGGAAGTCCGCGTCATGAAGCGCGGTTCCGTGTCCGAGCCACAGCTGAGTGGCGCCATAGGGATCCTCAAGCTTTCCGCTGACGAGATGACCTACGCTGTGCCCCAACCCGTCGGTGTCATAATCACTGAACCTGTAGCTGACGTAGCCTCCCTTGAAATATTGCGCTGCGCCAAGAGACCAGGACCATGAATCGACACTGTTGAAGTAGCGGGCATAGCGCCCTCCGGCGGTGACCACCGTTTGGGCCAAAGGCTTGTAGCTTATCTCTTGCCCAAGCTCGCGGTTCACGAATATCGGCTCATCGCTCCCGAAGCCGGCCACGGTCCGCGTCGAAATCCGGGCACTCCAGTCGTGTACCAGGCTCGCTTGCACCCGCGTTGCTTCAAACTTCTCGTCGCCCGCCTTGCGCGTGCCGTGCGAGAGGAGGAATGAGTATTTGGTGGGGCCGGTGCCGATCCGCGTTTGCGCATTGACCACGACACGGCGACCGAAGTCGCCACTGTAAGACAAATACTCGCCGTCGACCGATGCGACGATGGCCTTGAGGTCCGGAAGCCCATTGGCGGACCCTCCGCTGGACCAGCCGGACGCGATTATGCCCATAAGGAAGAAACGTTTCATCACCGACCTCTCTGTTAGAATTGTTCGAGTTGCTGGGCCGGCCGGTAGCGGCCGGGCGGCAGGTTTCGCTCAATCGTCACGCGTGGAGCGAAGAGGGAGCCTGGCGCCACTTCGCGGCCAGGCAGAACAATGACCTGGATGCCGAGCGCGGAATGTGCGCCGATCAGGCAGCCGAGCTTTTCCAGACCGGAGTCGACGGGGACGCCATCCATCATCACGGTCACGTTCTTCTTGTCGAGGCGGTGATTGGAGGTGCGGACTTGAGCACCCAAATATGCGCCGGTTTCGACCTTCGAATCCGCCACAAAGCATTGCGGCCCAATCGTCACCTTCGGCTCGATGATCGCAGCCTTGATCTCGGTCGAGAAGCCGATGCGGGTGCCGTCCCCGATCTGGGTTGGCCCGCGCACCATGCAGTTATTGCCAATCAGGCAGTCGGCCCCGATCTCCACCGGGCCGACGATGTGCGCGCCGGGGCAGATCCGCGTCCTTGCGCCGATGACGATCGGGCCACGAAGTGAATCGAGCACCGCGCCATCGGCGATGATCGCCGTCTCATCGACGCAGAGGTCGAGGCCGGAATCAACGATGACGGCTGCGCTTTGCAGCGCTTCGAGTTCACGCCACCACACGGGCGTACCTCGTCGGCTTGTCGCGTCCAAATTCGCGCCCAGTCGCCAACGCCCAAAGGCCATGGATAACCCAGACTGCGTAGGACAAAAGGACGTAGAATACGGCAAGCGGCGCCAAGACCATGAGGCGCGCCTTGCCGTGGTGTACAGCGCTGATGAAACCGATCGCGCTGACGGCTGCGACCCACAGGGGCGGGAACAGTAGAGCCGGAATATTCTGCGGCGTTCCGGTCAAAACCGTCTGCGTCCAGCTGACCCCGTGGATCGCGATGCCGACCACCACCATGAAGAACATCGGCAGGATGCTGAAAACACCAAAGCGCGTCAGGAGCAGCTTGCGATGCAGACGCATGCAGACGGCATAGCCCATGATCCAGCGGCGCCAGCGCCGCCAATCCTCGCGGACCGTCTTGCATTCTTGAGGGTACACGACGCAGCGGTTGACCTGGCGAACTTTGTAGCCGCGGCCGACCAACTCCCACGTGAGATCGAGATCTTCGACCTTGGTTCGGTCGGAGAAGCCCACTTCTCTGAGCATGTCGGTGCGAAACATGCCGCACGCGCCGGAGATGATGAACGGAGCGCCACCGAGGATCTGCTGGAAAGTGCGTTTGAGCACAATCATGGGGAGCTTCACGGTGGCCCGGATATAGCCGAGCAGCCCCAGGCCCCGCAGATCCGACGAAGGCACGCCACCGACCGCGTCCGCGCCTGCATCGAGCTCGGCGATCATGTAACCGAGTCCATTGCCGCGTGCCGGCACATACGTGTCTGCGTCGGTGATGAAGACATATGGCGTCGTGACATGCCGCAGGCCATTCATGATGGCGCCGCCCTTGCCTGTGTTCTGTTGATGAACCGCGACGAGCTTGGGTGCGACCCGCAGCCACCGGTCGAGTGCTGCACCCGTGCCGTCGGTCGACCCATCGTTGACGCAAATGACTCTATGAATGAACTTGTTGGCGTGGAGATTTCGCAGGGTCTGCTCGAGGCACGGCTCTTCATTGAAGGCCGGAACGATAACGTCGACGACCCCCCGTGCTCGGCTCGGCGGTCGGCCGAGGCGCCACAGCATGAATGCCAGCACCACGGCGCACATCGCAAAAAAGACGATCGTTTTCATACGTGTGAGCTCACAGGACCAACTTGTAAGGAATGAAGCCCTCGGTCTGACCGAGCTCGACCTGGACCCCGCGGAAGTGCGCCGCGCTGCGGATCTTCTCTTCGTGCATGTAAAGCCGTTCGCCCTGGCTTTTGTGCAGCTTCAGAGCCTCCACCTTGCGCTCGATGAAATCGTCAATCGGCTCGAACACCGTGGGGATAAAGTTCGGGTACGAGCTCGGGGTCTCGTAGGCGAGAAGTTGCGGAACCCGGCGGCAAGCCACCGCTGACGCTTCGTAGACGGCACGGTGGTCTTGGTGCCGGTCCCCGTGAAACATCGTGTAGACCCGGTCAGGGGAAATCGCCTGAACGTGTTGCTCGATCGTATCGATGAGATCGTTCAGATGCTCATGCAGGCGCGTGTCGGGAAAAGCATATTGATGGACCTCGGTGACCCCGAGGCTCGCCAGTGCCGCCTGTGTTTCTGTCCCGCGATCGAAAGTGGCCGCAGCACCCTTGCCGCCATCCGTGAATATGATGGCATGAACGGTCGCTCCCGCCGCGATAAGCTTGGCAAGCGTCGCCCCGCATCCGAGCTCCAGGTCGTCGGGATGTGCGCCGAGCGCGAGTATCGTCTTAACCCCTCTCATGGAGCGAGCTTTAATCCGGCTGCGCTAAATGGAAGGTTGGCATTTCCTCCAAACTGGAGAGACTTCCCGAATAAAGACAATCGCTTAAGCCGAGTTCAAAACGGAGCTTTGCGGATCATGCCAAGGCAAGCTAGTTCTCGTCCCGGGTACGTGGTCAGAGGCACAGTGATGGACTCCACCAATCTTCTCTCGCGAGCGCAGGTCTTTTTGGCTTCGGCGCTGGAATTGCTCGACGAGGCGAACGCGCCCTCTGACATTGGCGCGCATGTGGAGCGTGCGATCGAAAGACTGTCCGAAGCTCTGCGAGACGCGGAGCAGAACGGTCAATATGAGTCCGCACAGAGAAATATCTCGCGAGGTCGCGACGCAACGCACTAAGTTGTTGCAATGTTTCAGTCATACGGTAGCTCTTTATTGCTCGGTCCCACGATCTGCCCGCCCGGGTCGGCGGGGGCAGGAGCTCTCATGAATTATCGCCACGTCGGTCGTTCGTCGCAATTGCCGCAAGGCGTGTCGGCTGCTTCAGCGAGCCATGCTCAACCCATAATATCGCCTGAGGAACGCGAGATGCTACGCGCGGATGCCACGCGCGTTCAATCTTCGCGCGAATTAAGGCGGAAGCTGTTCGATCCTCATATCTTTGGCGAATACGGGTGGGATATTTTGCTCGCCCTCTACGTCAGCGAAACCATCCGGGGACGTCTCAATACTACTGAGCTGTGTGACCACTCGGGAGCAGCCATGACCACGGCACTGAGGTGGCTCGACTTCCTCGAGGAACGAGATCTGATCAACCGGTATGACAGTCCGGTCGACCAGCGGATCGTTTATGTCGAGCTATCTGACAAAGGCCGAATGGCGATGGACACCTATTTCATCAAAATTCGCGACGCTGCGATCTTTGGACCGGTGGCTAACGGATAGGATACTTGCTCCGGTTTGGAGCAACCGTGAATGATCCGGAAAGATCAGCACTCCTAACACAAGGCCATCCGTCCTTGCCCCACTTGGACGGACATTTGTGTAGGCGTCCGTCGGCGGCTTCGCCGGCGGGCGCTTTACATAGGGGATATCGGCCCTCGGCAATTGGACTTGCCGAGCCATAGAAATGGGTTCGGAAATGGCGTCGGACTTGGACCAGGAATCAACGGAGGCTGCCCAGGCCATAGGTCCGCGCCGGAGCGCACGACACACCGTTCAGGCCGAGGTGCATCTGCGCCGCTGCGGGAAGCTCAATTATCGGGTTAGCGTTCACAACCTTTCGCGGGAAGGTTGCCAGCTCGAGTTCGTCGAACGTCCCCAATTGAATGAGCGTGTGTGGGTGAAGTTCGATCATCTGGATGCACTGGAGTCGAGGGTTTGCTGGTCCCGGGGATTCGTGGCCGGACTGGAATTCGTAAGACCCGTCCATAACGCGGTGTTTGAGAAGGTGTTGGATCGAATAGCGAAGTGAGAGAGCGTTTCGTGCCTGCGCGCGTGCAGGTTACGAAGCCAAGCGAGGAGTGATTTGTTGGCGATCACTGCAACCAAGCGTGCATCGACGATCGTCTCGGAGCGCCGGTCGCGACCGAGGCACACGATGGTGCTGCGGGTAGGGCTCCTCGAAACCCAAGGGAGATCGGCATTCTGCCTGTTGAGGAATATCTCCTCCCGTGGGGTCCAGGTCAAAATCTACGCGCCATTGTCAGAAGGCGCGGAGGTTCGCCTTCGCGTCGGCGACGAGGATAGCCTGGAGGGACAGATTGCCTGGGTGCGAGACGGCGTGGCCGGCATCCAGTTTCGGAATACCCTGGCACCGGGGACGTTGCTTCGGGTGAGGCAGAAGATCGCGGCCAGCCGCCGTCGCTCGTCGCCCAGAGTGAGCATCGCGGTCTGCGCCACGCTCGCTACCGGCGGTCACACTTGCGCGGTCCAGCTGTGCGATATCTCCACCACGGGCGCCAGAATTCGGGGGCGTAAGCCGCTCGAGGCAGGTGGTTCTGCTTCGCTGATGCTTCCCCAGCTCTCGAAGATAAGGGCGCACGTAAGGTGGGCCGCAGGTCTCGACGCCGGCCTCGTCTTTGAAGCCCCTATCCCACTTCACCGATTGACCGAGTGGTTGCACGTACGTCTAGTCGGTGCGTGACCCGGTCCTCGCCTAGAAACTCCCGGTAAGTTGTATCCCGAGCTGCCGCGGGAGGCCAATGCTCGAATAAGCGAATCCGATCTGTCGCACCAACGTGCCGCGACCTGCTGTTCGATAGCGTTTGTCGGTGAGGTTGGTGCCGAACAATGCGACCGTCCAACGCTCATCTCGCGATGAAAAGGCGATACGCGCACCCAACAAGCCGTACCCCTTCTGATCGTTGCTCGCGGCAAGGATCTGAAACTGTTCCTTCGAACGGTAACTATAGTCGGCGTGAAGCCCGACGATGCCGGCTGGGACACGTATTTCATAATCCATCGAGCCTGAGAATGAATGGTGCGGGGCTCGTTGAAAGTCACTCTCGAGCGTTAGACCGCGGACCTCTCCGACGTCGAGATATTTGGGATCCAGGTGCCCGTACGCGGCGGTGAGGGTGAATCCCCTCAAAGGCCTGGCCATGATCTCGATCTCGGCGCCATTGATCCGCGCCTTCGCGGCGTTGTCGATGAGCGTTGTGAATATGCCGTCGATCAGCTCGTCCTGACGGAGCTGGATGTCTTTATAGCGGGTATGGAACATCGTCGCATTGAACCGCAGTTTCCTGTTCAGCCATTCCGATCGGATCCCGATCTCGAACGTCACGGCCGTTTCGGGATCGAACGGGGCGAAGCCCATATTGGGCAGCCCAGTCTCGCCGCGCACGTTGAATCCGCCGCTTTTGAATCCCCTGGCGATTGATGCATAGGCCATCAGCCGTGGGTTCGCCTGGAATTCAAATCCCGCTCGGTAAGTCAGGGCATCCCAGCTGTCCCTGACATCCCCCGAATCTACGACGGTGCCGGTTGAATGCAGGTCGGTGTCGGCGAGGTACTCCGTGCCCTTCAAGCGCTTTTTCTCACGGGTGTACCGAGCGCCCAGCGTCGTGCTGAGCCGATCGCTCATGTGGTAAGTGCTCTGAGCGTATCCGGCATAGCTCTCCGATCGGAGCTGGCGATCCTCGATCGTGAAGATCACCGGCTCGTCCGGCGTATAGCAGCCGCAGGTGTACAGAATGTCTGGGATCGGACGCGTGGGCAGCAGTCTCGGCTGTTCGACGAACGCGTAAAGTCCCGCCGAATAAGTCAGGTGGCCGAGCCTCCCGCTCAGCTGCAACTCCCCTGAATATTGGTGCTGGCGAACCTCGAGCTCGTTGCCGGCAATTTCGAAATACAGCCCGTCGTCGTCGGTCCCGACGTGGCTGTGCAGCTCGCGGTAGGCGCCGATGAACTTGAGCGTGTGAGCGGTGCCCAGCTTCTTCGCCAATGTGGTGGAGATCCCCCAAAACTCTTGGTCCGTGAAGTTCCTGTTCGCTGCGTAGCTTTCGAGGAGGTTGTCGGGGGCGAACGCGCTGGTGATCTCCGGCCCTGGCAACTTTCCTTCGCGTATCAGGGCGTTCAAAACCGGAAAAATACCGGAAAGGGGATCGATGAAGTCGATATGGATGGCTCCCTGCCTGTCGCGCTTGCGGGAGCTGTCGAAGGATATGTCCCCGGTGAACGTGTCGGTGACCAGCCAGCGGAGTTGCATTCGGACGCCCTGGCCGCGGTCGTTGCCTTCCGCGTGGAGATCGACCGGCTCGCCGTTGGCCTGCTCGACAAGTGCCAGAGGCGCCGGAGGAGCCAAGCGGTGAAGGTAGCCGGCCCGGTTCACTACGCCAAACGCGAGCCGCACGAACAGGCGCTCCGACAGGGGCTCATTGACGATGGTACGCAGCTCTATTCGCTGATCGTTTCCGATGATCGCATTTGCGGTTTGCTCGCTTCGCGGCCCGGGCATGGTTGAAATCACGTTGATGGCGCCGCCGATGGCGTCCTTGCCGTACAATGTGCCTTGCGGGCCGCGCAGCACCTCGATGCGATCGACGTCGGTCAGGTTCATGAGCAAGCCGAGCGATCGCGGAAAAAAGACGCCGTCGACATAGAAGGCAACGCCGGCTTCGGCGCCCACGCCGAAGTCTTCCTGACCGATACCGCGGATGAATACGTTCGTTGCCGCCTCGCCCACGTTCTGCGACGCGGCAAAGGTCAGATTGGGGACGAATTCCTGCAGCGATCTGAGGTTAGTGGTCGACCTCTTGGTGAGGTCCTCGCTGGTGAGAGCCATGACCGACACCGGAGTTTGCTGGAGCGGCTCGGGTCGCCGCCGCGCGGTTACGATGATTTCGCTGAGCGCGTCATAAGCGGGCGACGCCTGCTCCTTCTCAACAGGAGCCTGTTGAGCTTCCGCGGAAGACGAAACGAACGCCAGGTATCCGGCGATGAGGAGCGGCGGACCGCGCTTCAGGGCGACGGTGCTAATGGCCCTCTTCGCCGCGCGCTCAAATGCGCAGCGCAATGGTCTCCGCTCGCTCCTGCGCAAGGTGAGCAGCAAGCCTAGCCCGGATGCGCTCGAAACGAGGCTGACCTCGAAGTGGCGCCAGCGCGGGCTCATCGGCGAGATCGGCCAGGTCCGTGGTGTCGCTGCTTGTCCAGCCGCGTCCTACGGCTCGCTCCAGCATCGACAGTGCTTCGTCGCCCTTGCCCTGAACTGCGCGGATAGTGGCTACGTCTACGTCGAGAGCAAAGGGTATAGTACGCTGGCGATAGGCTGCGCGGATCGCCGCGTTTGCATGGTTTAGCAGTCGAATGGCATCTGCCGCGCGTCCTGCTTGCCGTAGTGCCAGCGCAACCACCGCCACCTCGTGCAACTGGTCCACACGCAGCGGTGCGTTCGAGCGCAGGCTGAGGAGTCCAACAGGGGAGTCGTACATCGCCGCGAGCTCCCGGGCACGGCCTGCCTTCAGCATCAGCTTGGCGGCCACGTGATTGTCGTCGCGATAGACGTCAGCCGCTTCTGCATTCCGATTGTGATCGCGCCATACTGCCGGTGCAGGAGGCGAGGAAGCAATCACATCGCTCCTCTGATGCACGGTAACAAATGCCGGCTTGTATCCCGGTGGAGTTGGATCGATTCCGACAATCATCCTGACATCCGCGACCCCCATTCGAGCGCGGGGACTCCATCGCGGGGAGTTCGACCGCGCAGTGATCGACCAATGGCGCGCGGCCTCTGAGAAATCCCCGAAGATCCACGCGATGCGGCCGAGGATGATGTGCAGGTTGGGTTGGTTATTGGCGAAGCCCCTATTTCCAATTGCTTCTGCCTGTGTGCGCTGGCCCGTCTCGGCGAGCCGGATCGCTAGCTGTCCCGTGGTCCTGAACCAGAGCGGATCAAGCTCTCTTGCGCGGCGGTATGCGGCCATCTCCGCGTCGAATTGCCCGGCCGCGGCCAGCCCGGAACCCAATCCCAGCAAAGCCTCAGCGCTGTTCGGATCCAATTCGACTGCGCGCCGAAGATGGGACAGCGCTTCGGGAGATCCATAGGGAAGAAGGAGCGCGAGGACGCGGTGCCCTTCGGCGAGATTGGGCGCGAGCCGAAGCGCATGGCGCGCATAAGCCTTTGCTCTCGGCAGGGCTGCGATGAAGCCATTGCTGCCATCCGGATGATCCTCGAGATAAATAGACTCCGCGAGGCTTGCCCATGCCGGGGCATAGTTCGGGTCTATCTTGATCGCGTCGCGGAGCAGATTGGAGGATGTTACGAAGACATCCCTGTTGCGGGTCCTGATCAAGCCGCGAGCCGTTAGATAAAGATTATAGGCCTCGCCGTTGGTCACCAACGGTCCCGAGAGCGCAGGCGCCTGGATCAGCTTGCGTCGAAGCGCGCCCGCTATCGCGCCGCCAATCTGCTTCTGGATCGCGAAAATGTCGTCGATCTTGCCGTCATAACTGTCCGACCATAAGCGGCTGCCGTCGCTCGCTCTGAGGAGATCGGCATTGACTCGGACCTGGTCGCCTTGCCTGCGAACACTGCCCTCGACGACATAATCGACCTTGAGCCGCCGGGCGACCTCGCGCGCGTCCGCGTCCGGCCCGAACTCGCTTGACGAAGCCCTGCCAGCGACGCGAAATTGCGGCTCACGCGACAGCTGGCCTAGAATCTCCTCGCCGATCCCTTCGGCGAAATAGGAATCTCCGCTCGACAGATTGCGGAAGGGCAGCAAGGCTATCGATGCCGGCGCGGCATCGTCCTGGAAAATCCGCGGCGCGGCAACCGCAAGCAGGCCGGCGACCAGCGCAAGCACTATCAGAAGCCCGGCGGCCACCTTCGACCACTTTAGCGCGGCCCTTTGTTTTCCTTCGTCCCGCTCAATCAGCGAATAGCCGACCCGTGGCACGGTCTCGATCTCGAACGGCTCCGGGGAAAATTGCTTGGCCAGATGTCGAACAGCGACGATGCAGCGGTTGAGCGCGTCATCGCCGACGATGCGACCGTCCCAGCATTGCTCGATGAGCCGGTCGCGCGGCACGACTGCCGGCCTGACCGACGCGAGCGCAATCAGTACCTGAACCACCTTGGGCTCGAGTTCACGACACTCGCCGTTCATTGATACTTGGCGGTGGGCCGGACTGACGCGCAGCCCGCCCAGATTGAAATCCTGCGTTTCCGCGAGATTGATCCGGGCTAGGTTCATCTAAGACGCCAAATGCGCAATCATCGGCAATCCATCACCAATAAATCATTGTGCCAGCATAGCGGCTCAACCAAGTCTTGTCTCCACTCGCCCCCTCACAGGAGGGACGCGAAATGAGACACTATCTGAACCGGTTTGCCCCAGCGGCAGTGCTTGCCGCTGCCCTGGGCGGCAGCGTAATCCTGGCGGAGCCGGCGCACGGCACGGCTTCGTCGGGCTTCACGGCAACCCAGATTGCCAAGGGTGTCTACGGCGAGATGAATCTTAATGCCGACAAGGATGCGACTTGGGATCTTAAGCTCAAGACCAAAGCCGACTCCGATGTTTACGTCACCCGCAACGCCATTGCCGTAGGCGGGCAAAGTGGCTGGCACACCCACCCCGGCCCGAGCCTTATCACCGTCACCATCGGCGAGATCACCGTCTACGAGGCGGACCTCTGCACGCCCGTTCATTATAGCGCGGGCGAAGGATCGATCGATCTTGGCAGCGGCCACGTGCACCTCATCCGCAACGAATCTGGCGCTGCGGCCGAAACGGTCGTGGTCCAGATCATCCCGAAGGATGCGACCCGGCGGATCGACGCGCCAGTCCCGAATAACTGTAACTTCTGAGGCGCCGGAGAAGGACTTTTCATGGCCAACATTTATGGCACCGCTTACGCGGACATCCTGAAGGGAGGTGCGTCCGGCGATTTTCTCTACGGCTACGCGGGCAACGATCGGCTCGACGGTGGGGCCGGAGGGGACATCATGCGAGGCGGGACAGGCAACGACACCTATGTCGTCGACAATTACGACGACCAGGTGATCGAACTCGGCGGGCAGGGAACTGACACGATTAAGGTCAGCACCGGTTACGGGTGGCTTCCGGCCAATGTCGAGCGGCTATGCACCACCAACGCGCTCGGTACAGAGGCGATCGGCCTTCAAGGCAACGAGCTTGGAAACACGATCACTGGTAACGCCGGGGATAATTCCATCCGCGGCGGCGCCGGGGCCGACGTGATCGCGGGCGGCGCCGGCAACGACATCCTGATCGGCGACCAGGGTAACGATCGGCTCACCGGCGGAACCGGCAACGATATATTCGTGTTCACCGACACCGACCACAGCCGTGACACCATCACCGATTTCCAGCACGGCATCGACAAGATCGACCTGGGTTGGTGGTGGAGCGACATGGGCGGGCATTTCCATTTCCTCGGGGCCGCCGGGTTCGGTCATCATGCTGGCGAGGCCCGTTTCGCCAATGGCCTCTTCCAGCTTGACGCCAACGGCGACGGGCTTGCGGATCTGTCGATCAACGTCACCGGGCAGCTCAGCGCGAGTGATTTTACCTTCGGCGCTTACGGTTACTGGGACTATTAGAAATACGACAATCGAGCAGCCGACCCCGCTTTCCACCCTAAGCTGCCGCTAGCTGAGTGTCTGCTTTCGACCCAAAGCGCACAATTAGCGACGGGAAATGCCGCGTCCGCTGAAGGCAAGCGATCCCTCGATCCCGTCGCGGGAGGACTTAACGTTTTACGGGCAAATCACTGTTGAAAATGTCCGCAGCAGCCTTCCACTCGCCGCCCATCTTGCGCCAGACCACGACATATTTGCCAGTATCACTCTCCGGCGCGCCGGCAGGCGCGACCGTTAGACGGTAGGTCCCGCGATCAAGTGCCATATCACCTGACGATGAAATAACGATCTGCTCCGGGGCGAAGGTCAAGTCGAAGCCTGGCGTCTGCATCATTGAAGCCCACGTCTTTTGGATCGCCACCGGTCCTTTGCCGATTGGCCCATTCGGCGGCATGACCGCGCCGTCGTCAGTATAGAATTGCGCAATGCCCGCCGCGTTTTTAGCTTTCACGAGTTGCAGCCATTGAGTCACACGAGCGCGGATCGCCTCCTCGTCCGCGGCAGTGTTGCCCGTGGCGGCAGCGGCGGCCTCGTTCGCCGATTTCTCTCTCATCTCACACGCAGGAAGTAGTAGCATCCCCGTGACGGAGATTAGAAAAACCTTCCTTATCATCGGCCCCTCCTTGTAGCTTCGTCGTAGAGTCAAATAGCACAATTTCACCGCTCGCGGCTCATGGAACGAGAAGGCGCAGGAACCACT
>Ga0207679_10001942_pt1 | contig 12827 bp, 8 predicted proteins | sample KBSC73metaG_FD_184320 | JGI IMG/M metagenome (GOLD analysis project Ga0207679, IMG submission 184320) | Corn rhizosphere microbial communities from Kellogg Biological Station, Michigan, USA - KBS C7-3 metaG (SPAdes) (version 2) | ecosystem: Host-associated > Plants > Roots > Rhizosphere > Soil ...
CGAAGAATGAGCGCGGTTTCGCCGTCCCGCATCAAACAGATCGCGGTGCCCGTCAATTCGATAGCAGACGCAAGGAATTTCTACGCCGACGTCCTGGGCCTGAAATTCCTGTTCGACGCACCGCCTTCGCTCGCCTTCTTCGAATGCGGGGGCGTTCGGCTGATGCTCGCCGGCCCCGAAGCGCACGGACCCGACGGCGCGAACCAGCACCCGGTCCTCTACTACGATGTCGCCGACATCCACGCTGCCCATAGCCGACTCGAAGCAGCCGGAGCGCGTGTGATCGAGAAGCCCCACGTGATCGCCCGTATGAACGGCAGAGAGGTCTGGATATCGGCGGTTTCGGACGGGCAGGGGAATGTTGTTCAGCTGATGGCGGAGGTATCTGTGGTCTCGGCGTAAAGGATCGGGCGCCTCGGCTGGCCACCACATGAAAGAAAGCGGGGAGCCGATAGTGAGACAGCTGCTACGCTGAGAGCTCTCGGGACGCATCGCGTCTCGTCGTCTCGCCTCCCGTCGTATCGCCCCAGCACCGTGTCTCGCGTCTGGTTGTTTTTGGTTCGGCGCAACGATGCGACACCAGCTCGCTCCCGGCGTAGCGGCTCTCGAGCTAAGGGCTCCGCGCTTCAGTATTGTTAGATGCTCGCCGAAGCGCCCCACTCCGTATGCCGAGACACTAGGCATGCCTCTCGCTCAGAGGAGCGACATGGACCCCCGGCCCAGTATAAGAATCCCGACCCGCGACGTCGTGCGGATTCTTGCTCTCATTTTCGGGTTCTACATCGCGGTGCGGCTGCTGTGGGTGGCGCACGCCGTCATCTTCCTGATTTTCCTCGGCGTGCTATTCGGCCTGCCCCTCGCCCAGGGTGCCGACTGGTTCGAGAAACGCCGTGTCCCGCGCGGGCTCGGAGTGGCCATAATTCTTACGCTGTTTTTGGGCCTCCTCACCGCCGGTACCATCGGGATGGAGCCGATCCTTCGCACGCAATCGCGCGAGCTCCAACAGCGGATGCCGGAGGCCCTCGACAAGATCGACGCCTGGCTCGGCCACCGCGCCAACGGAACGTTGGGAATGTTGTTCACCGACGAGACGCCGACCCCGGCCGGCGGCATCGCTGCGCCAGTGACCGCCGGCGACTCAGCGCGGATGTCGACTGCGGCCGATTCCGCTCGGCGTCTGATTGCCACCACCGCTTCGACCACCGTTGCGACGACCACCGTTGCGTCGTCGACCCGCGCCGTGACGACGACCGTGCACGCCAACGACGTCGTGGTGGGCGGCAATCTGCGTCACGAGCTCACTCGCCAGTTCAGCGGGGCCGAGCACTCGTTCATGCACATGCTGACATCGACCTTTGCCGTGTCGGGCGCCATCATGCTGGTGCTTTTTATCGCGGCGTACATCGGAGTCGACCCGCCGCTGTACCACGGTGGCGCGCTGGGGCTCGTTCCCGCCGCGGAGCGACCGCGCGCGGCACTGACGCTGACGCGGCTCTCGGTAACGCTGCGGAGATGGCTGGTGACCCAGCTCATCGCAATGGTGGTGATCGGCGCGGTCACGACACTCTTCCTCTTCGCGATTCGCGTCAAAGCGGCGGTGCCGCTCGGCATCCTCGCCGGCGTCGCCAAGTTCATTCCAATCGTCGGGTCAATCTTCGCCGCAATTCCAGCGATGGCGATGGCGTTCATCGACTCACCGCATAAAGCACTCGTGGTCGGCCTCGGCTACTTCGTGATTCAGTTCCTCGAGAACCATTTGCTGGTTCCGATTCTTATGAAGCACGGAGTGAATCTTCCGCCAGCCATGACTCTGGGGATCCAGGCGCTGATGGCGCTGCTGTTCGGATTTCTCGGACTGCTGGTCGCCGTCCCGCTTCTGGCGGCAATTCTTACGGTTTTTCGGACGATGAGCCGGCGCGACATCGAAGAATTCTCACCTGCAGCCGACGCCGCTGTGGCCGCCGTTCGTCCGGTGGCCGACGACACGCTGCGGGGCACATGACGCTACTTGAAAGCAGAGCGAACACTGAGGCCGAGGGTGCGCGGAAAACCAACCGCGAAGACAGTAAGGTGGAGGGTCGCCCGCACCCCTCTTCACCTCCTTCCTATTACCTCGGACCTTCCACCCTACTCTTTTAGCAGTTGGTTTAAGCTGTAGCCATCCCCTCCCGCTGGTGTATATAATCCATCACCGCCGATCCAAAACAGGAGCGTTCATGATTCGAATGGTAAGTCGACTGGCGATTGCAGCATTCATCGCCGCCCCGTGCGTTGGGCTTGCGCAGGCGCCGTGGCGACAGGTTTATAAGGACAGCGATGTACGGGTACTCTTCGACACCGCCAGCATTGCGCTGCAATCTCCGGGGACATGGACGACCGTCACCTCGTGGGACTACAACCGCCCCCGCATCCTCGAGAACAAGAAGGCGTACACAAGGCTGGTCGAACGCGCTTACGTGCGCTGTTCGCCGGTGCGGGTGAAAAGGGTTCGAAGTACCGTCTACGCCGGCAACAACCAGCTGGTGAGGGACGAAGGGGAGGTCGATCCGCGCGACCAGGCCCACATGGTGTGGGATCGTCCCAAGCCCGGAACGGCTGGTAAAAATGCTTTCGAAACGGTCTGCGGAATTCTTACGAAACGGGCCAAAGGCTCAGCTTCCGCGAGCCAAAAAGCGGGTACTGCCGAGGCGTCGAACAAGGCCGCTGCGACGCGAAAGAGCGGCGCCAAAAACTAGCTCGAGACTCTGTAGCTCAACAGTAAGAAATGGCGCGGCTAAGTCCGCGCCATTTCTACGTTTATGGGGTCTGATTTCGATTGCATTTTTGTGCCAAAAGTGGGTCTCCGGGGTATAACAAAATGCGGTGTTTTGGCCGGCTGCTTGCTCTATAAGGAAGTGCAATTCTTCAGGGGAGCCTTCCAATGATCAGACTACTAGAATCCAAGAAAACCGGCAAAAAAGGGCGGTCAGCAGGCGGGACCATCCTTAGCATCATATTGCACTCAGTGATCATCTTCCTGGCGATCTTCGCGACCGCCAGAGCCAGCACGCGGAAGTCGGACGACAAGAAGTCGGAGAAGGTGAGGTTCGTCGCGGTCAGGAAGCCTGAACCGCCTCCGCCGCCCAAGAAAGAGCCGCCTCCGCCCAAGAAAGTGGAGGCCCCGAAGCCCAAGCCGAAGCCCGTGGTGAAGACGCCCGAGCCTCCGCGGATTGAAGCGCCCAAGATCGTAGACGTCCCGGCGCCGCCTAAGGGCTTCAAGGTCCTGCCGCCGCCTGTCAGCATTCCGACCAGCGTACCGGCGGTCGACCTGTCGAAGGCGCTTACCAACGAGAACGATTTCAGCGGTAAGGGCGTCAAGGGCGGCACCGCCTCGGGCGTTGAGGGCGGAACCGGTAAAGAAGGCGACAAGGGCAAGGAAGCCGGCGAGACCGCCGAGCATCACGGCCCGTTCATGGAGTTCCAGGTCGAGAAGACCGTCCAGAAAATCGGCGGCGAGGCCCCGGAATATCCGCAGTCCCTGCGCGACCAGGGCATCGAGGGCGAGGTCCTCGCGCAGTTCGTCGTGAACGAGAACGGCCGCTACGAAAGCGGCACGTTGAAGATCCTTAACTCCAGCAACTCGGCGTTCACCGCCGCCGTGAAGGATGCGCTCCCCCGTATGAGATTCTCGGCGGCGCAGATCGGGGGCAAGAAGGTGCAGCAGCTCGTGCAGATGCCGTTTCAGTTCCACATTCAGCATTAACGAGCAACCCGATCGAGTAGAGCCGCGGGGGGATCAAGCCCTCCGCGGCTTTGCTTTGCCCGGGCTACAGTCAGCGAAGCGGTCGCTCGCAGAATCGGTCATGGACGGGCGGTGTATGATCATTCGATCCAATAGATTGATTCGCTCATGATCAAACGAAGCCGGACAATCCTCGCCGGGGCCCTGGCACTCGTCGCCATCGCTTCGGCGATGCAAGCGCAAAATCGTCCCACAGTAGTAAGACCCAAGCCGCAGAAACCAATCGAGGTTCCGCCGGCGGTTGTGGTGCTGCAGGTGGATACGTCGGCGGGCGATTCAACGCGCACGATCATCCAGCGCGACTTCGACTATGGCGATCGCATCCAGCCGTTGCTTCTCGACAGCATTACTCTCGCCGACATCTGGCAGCCCGGCGATCGCAGAATCAATTTCGCGCCGCTCAAGCAAACGCGCGCCAGCCTCGTCGTGCGCGCTCGTCCGACGACCGCGGGCCTCCACGTCGAAGTATTCGATGCGGTGAAGGGGAAGCTGCGGCAGGAAGATAATTTTCGCCTGCCGAGGATGCCGGCGAACAGACTGCCGGCAATGCACGATTCGCTCGCAACCGTGCTGAAACGACGGGCCCAGGACGCGCGCGAAAAGCTGGCGACGAATCAGGCGACGCGTGACAGCCTGGCGCGACAGGCGGCTAAGCCGGTTGCGATGAAGACGACGCGCGATCGCCTGAACGCCCGGCGCGCAGCCGCACGCCGTGATTCGCTGTCGGCGGAGCTCGACCGCCGCGATCTCGCGATCAACCAGGCGCTGGCGCAGGACACCGTTCGGATGGATTCGGTCTACACCCGCTTCGTGGTCAGGGACTCGGTGGTGCGGGATTCAGTCGCTCGCGAGCGGCGGCTGGGCATCCACGTCGTTGCCGACGAAGTCGAGCGCTGGATCACCGGCACCCGCGGCATCGCCGCGACCCGGATCGCATTCATCGACGGCACGAAGCTCAAGATCGTCGACAGCGACGGCGCCAACGAGCGAACCATTCCGACGGCGGCCGCCGCTTTGTCGCCGTCGTGGCATCCATCGGGCCGCTCCCTCGTCTACGTCGATGCGGACGACCGCGGAACGAGAATAGCGCAGGTGGATCTGCGCACGATGCGAACCCAGCTTTTCCCCGCTTCGACTCGCGGCCTCAACATCACGCCGGTGTACACCAAAGATGGAAAGAACATCGTCTGGGCGAGCGGCGGCGATGCGCCCGCCGAGCTGATGTTCGCCAATGCCGCCGCCGACGATTCGATCGCCGTGCCGTTCGTCGGTCGCACCGGTTTCGAGACGACGTCGCCGAGCTTCAGCCCCGACGGAAAACAGATCGTGTTCATGTCGCCACGGCCGCTGACTCCACAGCTTTACACGATGAATGTCGATGGCACCGGTCTCCGGTTGTTGACACCGGTGGTGCCGGGCAAGCGCAGCTACCGCACGGGCCCCGACTGGTCGCCGAGGGGCGATCTGATCGCGTACCAGCAGCAGAACGGCGATTTCCAGGTCTGGATGATCCGCGTGAAGGACCGCGTGATGACGCAGCTGACCAACGAAGGCGAGAACGAAGACCCCGCGTGGGCGCCGGACGGCCGGCACCTCTCCATAACGCGACGTCTGGGTGCGATCGGTGATCCGCGCAGTATTTGGGTGCTGGATACCGTGTCGGGCCGGCTACGGCAATTGACGCTCACGGGTGATGCCCGACTGTCGGATTGGTCGCCGCCGCTGAGACCTGCTTACTGATTTCCGTCTGCTTCGGCTGGCCACCAGATGAAAGAAAGCGGGGAGCCGACAGCTTGACAGCTGCTACGCTGAGAGCTCTCGGGACGCATCGCGTCTCGTCGGCTCGCCTCTCGTCGTTTGGGTTCCGCGCATTGAAGCGACACCAGCTCGCTCTCGGCGTAGCTGCTCTCGAGCTAAGGGCTCCGCGCTTCAGTATTGTTGGATGCTGACTAAGCGCCCCAGACTATACGCCGCGATTAATTCTGGGTGCCAGCCCCCGGCATGATCGGCATGGCGACGGATTTGTAGCCGGCGGGGACCGCGAACAGCGAATCCGGCGCGGAGATCCGCTTCGCGTTACGCGATTCGATGGTCTCGGAGGACGAGCGAGTCTGGCCGCGCTGCGTCTGGGTAGACTGCTTCACGATTCGCAGCGGGAATCCGCGAACCTTGCTCTGATCCGCCCTGATTTTGTCGAACGTCGAGCCGGACATTCCCATCGATCGCGCCATTTCGATGAACTGGCCCATGACGCCTTCGGTGGCGTCGCGGAAATCCGACATGTCCGGAGCGGCGTAGATGTCGGTGACGGCGACATTCTCGTTCGCCATCGTCTCGCCCATCATCGAGATGTTCATCTTGAGCGTTGCCCGCAAGGTGTAGTGTACCGTCTTGTGACCATCGATGACCGGCCCCGGGCCGACGCTGTCGATCGTCATGCGCGTGGCGCTGGTGTCGAACTGCATCGAGCCGCCCATCCCTTCAAGCATTTTCCTGAAGCCCGCCATCATCTCCACGGGCTTGATGGTCAGATACTCCCTGGTGTCCGGGTTCAGGAAGACGGTCTCGGCGCCTCCGTTTCGAATCAGCAATACTGCGTGTGGGCCTGGTGAAAACGGCCCCATCTTCGGGTAGAGTGTGTTGTTGGTCGTCTCGATGCGCATGTTCCCGCCCGCGGCGACGGCGTGGACGACATCCGAAGTCGTATCGACGTGCCCGGCCATCGATTTCACCGAGGTGATGGTCTGATCGAACGAGACGCCGCTTGGTACCTGGGCGGCGGCGGGAACGGTCAACAACAACGCCGCTGCGGCGACAACGCCCTTCATATCCACCACGCGACCCTCGCTTGCCGGCTACCGGCCGGCGGTTGCTTTGCTGGCTTTCGGACGCGCCGGCGGTTTCTCGGCGAGTGAGCTCGTTGCCACCATCTCGGATTCGATGGGGGCGCCGCCGCGCCGCACCACATACGCTTCCATCGCGAAATACTCGGGCAGTCCCAACTGATCGACGCGGTGCGCGGTGCTGCGATTGCGCTCCTCCACCCGCTGCCAGAACTCGCGATCGTCCTGACCGGGGAAGGGCGCACGGTCCTTCTGACTCTGGTGCTTGAAGATCGCCATCTTCTTGGCGCGGAGCTCGTCCTCCGACAGCGGTACCAGCACGTCGGCTTCGGCGATCTCCCACTCCTGCCACGCGCCGCGATAGTACCACACCTCGGGCGCGGGACCCGAGTACTCGGCGAGAGCGGCCTGCACCGCCTCGAGACACATCCGGTGTGTGCCGTGCGGGTCCGACAGATCACCGGCGACGAAAATGATCTCCGGCTTCTTTTCCTCGAGCAGCTCGTGGACGATGCGCACGTCCTCAGGTCCGATCGGATCCTTCCTGACTTTGCCGGTCTGATAGAACGGGAGATTGAGGAAGCGCGCCTGCTCGCGGCGCATGCCGAAGGTCTCGATGCCTGAAACGGCTTCGGCCTCTCTGATCGCGCGCTTCATCACCTGCACGGGGAAGGCGTCGATCTCGCCGACCTTCTTGGAGTCGAGAAACTGCTCGACTTCCTCGATCAGTGCGCCGGCGGCGTTGTCGTTGATGTCGAAATCATTGCCGAAGCGGCGCAGGAAATCCGCGTAGCGACGGACCTCGTGGTCGAAGACGGCGATGTTGCCGGAGGTCTGGTAGGCGACGGTGATGTCGTTCCTGTTCTGGTGCAGCTTGTTGAGCATCCCGCCCATCGAGATCACGTCGTCGTCGGGGTGGGGTGAGAAGACGATGACGCGCTTGCCAGTCGGCAGCTTGCTGCGGCCGCGAATCTTGGCGATCAGCGCATTGAAGACTTCGCCGTTTAACGGACCCGCTTTTCCGTAGCGCGCGAGGAGCGAGCTCAGATGGTGCTCGCGGTAGTCGTTCTCGTCGAGCTTGAGAACCGACTTGCCTGTAATCTCGCCCAACCAGATCACCGCATCGATTTCACGCGGGCGCGTCCATTTCACCTCTCCGACCACCCACGGCGTTCTAATGCGGGTGAGATCGGCGGCCGCGGCGAAGTCGACGTAGAAGACGGCGTTCGGGTGCTGCTGCAGGTAGGTCGCGGCGACGTCCGGATCGGGCTCGCCCTCGACGGCGCGTCTGATGATCGCCGCCTTGTGTTCGCCGGTGGCGACGAGGGCGATCTCGCGCGCATCCATGATCGAGGCCACGCCCATGGTGATGGCTTCGGTGGGGACGTTGTCCTCGCCGTAGAAATCGGCCGCTGCGTCGCGGCGGGTGACGGTGTCGAGGGAGATGCGGCGGGTGCGCGAATCAGCGCCCGAGCCGGGCTCGTTGAAGCCGATGTGGCCCGTCTTGCCGATGCCGAGGATCTGGAGATCGATGCCGCCCGCCTTCTTGATGGCGGCCTCGTAGGCGTCGCATTCCACGTCGACATCGTCACGCGGGACGTCGCCGCGCGGAATGTGGATGTTCTCAGGCTTTACGTTGATGTGGTTGAACAGGTTCTCCCGCATGAACCGGTGGTAGCTGTGGATGCTCTCCGGCCGCATCGGGTAGTACTCGTCGAGATTGAAGGTGACGACGTCGGAGAAGTCGAGTCCTTCCTCGCGGTGCATCTTGATCAGCTCGCGGTAGATGCCGATTGGGGTGCTCCCCGTCGCGAGCCCGAGCACCGCGTGACCACCCTCCCGCCGGCGTTCCTTCATGATCTCCGCGATCCTTCTGGCGATGGTGCGGGCGATCTCGTCGTACTCGACGATTACGACAGGGACGCGTTCTTTACTCGAAGCCATGGTCTAAAATTAACGCGGACGGGGGGCGGAGTTGAGACCTCGCCCGCGCGGCTGGCTCGGAACTGGCTGCCGAGAGCTATCGGCTAAGAGCCATTTCTCGGCGTATGGGCCGGGACGCTTCGTGCGCATCTACCAATACCGAAGCGGGCAGCTGCAAGCTTTCCAGCAGCTACGCCAACAGCTTTTCGCGGATTTTCGTACTCGGGCGGTTCCTCTGCATCTAACAGTACTGAAGCACGGAGCCGTTAGCGGCTGAGCAGCTACGCCGAGAGCACGGCACGTCCGCATTTTTTCGCCATTCCAACTGCGGATTGCGACGACGAGACGCGATGCTTCCCGAGAGCTCTCGGCGTAGCGGCTGTCTCGCTAACGGCTCCGTGCTTTCTTTCATGTGGTGGCCAGCCGTAGCGCTCAGGTCCCAGAAGCCGCGAATCGGCGCTAACGCGCTTCCCAGTTGACGATTCTGGCGCCGAGCACCGCCTGCTGCACCACGTCCGCGACATCCCGGCGCAGCTGGACGTGGCGAGTGTTATTCCCGGTCGGATTCACCCGGTTGGTGAGCACGACGACGAAGAGATCTTTCTCGGGATCGATCCAGATCGACGTGCCGGTGAAGCCGGTGTGGCCGAAGCTCCAGGGAGAAAAGAACTGGCCGGCACTCGAGCCGCCTTCAGGTGAATCCCAGCCAAGCGTGCGCGTCGATTCCTTGCCCTGGCGAGCGGTCCAGCGAGCAATGGTGGCGGGCTTGACGATGCGCACTCCGTTCACGCCTTCGCCGCCGTTCAGGATCATCATCGAGAACAGCGCGAGATCTTTCGCCGTAGAGAACAATCCGGCGTGGCCGGCGACGCCGCCCATCGCCCACGCGTTCTCGTCGTGCACGGTTCCCCAGAGCAGGCCGCCGCGCGCTTCGTCGACCTGGGTCGGCGCGATGCGTGGTCGCAGCGAGATCGGGGGCTGGAACTGGGTGTCGATCATGCCGAGCGGCCTGAAAATCTTTTCGGTGGCGAGCACGTCGAGGGTCTTGCCCGTGATTCGCTCCATCACCAGCTGCAGCAGGATCATGTCCCAGTCGCTGTAGATCATGCTGGTGCCCGGCGCGTACTGCAGGGGACGCGCGTTGATCTGCGAGAGGTACTGATCGCGGCCGCGCGCCGTACGATAGATGTTGGCTCCCGCCTCGAGTCCGCCGCTGTGGGTCAGCAGCTGCCGGACGGTGATCTGTGCTTTTTCAGGTGAGTTGAACTCCGGCAGGTACGACGCCACCGTGCGATTGATGTCGAGCTGGCCGGCCTCCTCGAGAATCATCGCCAAGGTAGTCGTGGCGATGACTTTGGTGAGCGAGGCAAGATCGTAGAGGGTGTTGGTATCGACCGCCGGCGAGCCAGGCTGATTCCAGTCGATGTAGCCGTACCCTTTCATGTAGGCGATGTGGCCGTTTCGACCGACGGCAATGGCGACGCCCGGGGCCACGGCCTCTTCGATCGCCGTTTTCACGAGCTTGTCGAGCTTTGTCGCGAGCGATGTGTCGAGGCCCGAGTTATTGAGACCGAGCTCGGGCTCGATGTACTTGACCGGAGTTGGTGGAGCGGCCACGACGCGCGCCGGCGGAGGAGCAGCGCAGGCAAAGGCGCCGGCGACAACGACTACAATCGAGACAACAGCCTTCATGGTTTACATCCGCATCTGGGTCCTGTGTACGCCCGCGCCGAACGGCACGCTCGGCGGGAGCGAGATTGGCAGGTGCCCGCTGATCTCGCGGTCGCCCAGCAAAGCGAGGGCGGCGGCGCGCTGACTGACCGGCGCGCCACCCCAGGCCAGCAGGTAGGACGACACCGAAGGAAACGCGCTAAGGAGATACGGGCTCCCAAATGAGAGGACGATTATCGGCTTCCCGGACAACGCCAGTTTTTCGACAAATGGCCCAAAATTGCCCTCGGCGCCCACCGAGCCCGCGAATGCGCGGGGGGAAACGTATGCCGAGACCACAATGACGTCCGCCGAATCGGCTTTGGCGGCCAGATCGGCGTACTCTGCCTCGGTGGTACGGGTATCGACCCGGACTGTCTGGAGTCCGCGGATGCTGTCGGCCATGATGCCGTTGAAGGTCCGGCCGGCGACCAGGTCCGATGGGTCGGCGTAGGTGATGGCGAGAACCCGCTTCGACGAGTCGACAGCCAGCGGCACGAGGTTCGTCTTGTCTATCGCGAGCGTGATGGATTTCTCCGCTATCTCGTCGGCGATGCGGGTGTGGGCGGGAATGGCGACGATGTGATCGACCGCGTTGAGATCGACCAGCCTGCCTGTGCGCAGTCCCGCGCGGGCTTTTGCCGTCAGGATGCGACGCACCGACGAATCGATGCGCGCCTCCGTGAGTCTTCCGCTGTGGACGGCGTCGACAACCGTCGTAATCGCTTCGGGGACGCTATGCGGCATCAAGAGAACGTCGGCGCCGGCCTCGAGGGCGAGAATCAGTGGCTCGGTTGCGCCGTAACGCTTGGCGACGCCGCCCATGGTCATCGCGTCGGTGAAGAGGATGCCGGGGAAGTGCATCTCGTCGCGCAGAATCCCGGTCATGAAGCGCGGCGAAAGTGTGGCGGGACCGGCGTTGGGGCCTTCGACCCCGACCACGGCGATATGCGCGGTCATGATCGCATCGATGTTCTCAGCGACGGCCGCGCGAAACGGCGGCAGATCGATCGAATCGAGCTGCGCGCGATCGGCGCGAATCGTCGGCAGCTCGAGATGTGAATCGACGTCGGTATCGCCGTGTCCGGGAAAATGCTTGCCGGTCGTCATCAGTCCCATCGACCGCGCGCCGCGGATGTAGGCCTGCGCGAGTCGGCTCACCAGCGCGGGATTTTCACCGAACGAGCGAGTGTTGATGATCGGATTGAGCGGATTCGAGTTCACGTCCAGCACCGGGCCGAACGCCATGTGAACGCCGATCGCTCTCGCTTCGCTGCCCAGAACCTGGCCGAGCTTGAACGCGAGGTCCTCGGAGCCGGTTGCGCCGAGTGCCATCACCGGCGGGAAGACGGTACCGCCGCCCTGCGGCAGGAGCGATGGCAGTGCGTAGATGTTGCCCAGTCGCATCCCCGGCCCGTTCTCCATGTCCGATGCGATCAGCAACGGCACTTTGGCTCGCGTCTGCAGCTCGTTCAGCTTTGCTGCGTAGCTGAGTGGCATTCCGATGGAAAGCACGAGCGCTCCGACCTGGTCGTCCTCGACCCACTTGCGAACCTCCTCGAACTCGGCCGAGCCGACGGCGGAGTAGTCGCCGCCGACCCACGGCATGATCAGCTGCCCGACTTTCTGGCGGAGCGTCAGTGATGCGAGGGTGTTGTCGACCCAGCGCTGGTCGGCGCGCGGCAGCGGGACGTTGGAGCCCGGAGTGGCGGGGCCGAGGAGATTGCGCGCCGAGGGATCGACGCCCGGCGCGAGCGGGGGGGAGAAGGTGGTGGAGGCCGGCGCGCAGGCGAGGGCGGCTAGGAGGATGGAGGCGGTGAGGTTTGGTCGCATCTCGGATAATACGGGACGGGGTGGGGGAGCGGGGGATGGTGGATGGGCGGAACTGCAACTGAACGGGTGCCCAGGAACTGCAACGGAACGGGTGCCAGACGTCAGTAGGATAGAGGGCAGCGGCCAGTTCACTACGTCGGGACGTTTCTACTGGCTGGCGCCATAGGCAGTTGCATGTGCTCTCCTTCCGCCAGTGACGTCCCGACGTCGCGAACTAACAACTAGTTACTGAGCTACTGGCTACTGGCACCCGTTCCGTTGCAGTTACGAGTCACTCGTTCCGTTGCAGTTAGAAGTCGCGGTGCAGTCGCAGTCGAGTCTACCGACCGGGCGCCCTGATGCAGTTTCGAATGAGATCTCCGGCCGCGACTGAATCGGCGTGGGTGGTGAGGATTGGGCAAAGTGGAGGCACCGCGCTCGTCAGCGACCGGCCACCGTTCGGACCGACCGAACGCACTGCTGCCCAGCCATCATCGAGTTGATCCGGCAGCAGGAACGACGTGTCCGCGACCGCATAAACCTTTTCGTATGTCGGGGCGTAGGTGCGGCGAAAGAGAACTTCGTAGCTCGCTGCGCCAGGAACGGGCCTCCAGGTGATCATCCACTTCTGGCCGCCCGAGGCGCGATCGCGCCGTGCGTAGGCCAGGGGCGCGGCCGGCGCGGCAGCGAGCGAGCCGATCACCGACGCATTGATGCGGGCGACGTTGGCGACGTAGCCGAAGTTGACGTGCGCGAGA
>Ga0207679_10001949_pt1 | contig 12812 bp, 16 predicted proteins | sample KBSC73metaG_FD_184320 | JGI IMG/M metagenome (GOLD analysis project Ga0207679, IMG submission 184320) | Corn rhizosphere microbial communities from Kellogg Biological Station, Michigan, USA - KBS C7-3 metaG (SPAdes) (version 2) | ecosystem: Host-associated > Plants > Roots > Rhizosphere > Soil ...
AAGCCGCTGCCGGGCACGGTGCCTGCCGGCGAGCAGCCGAAGTGGCCGCCAGTTACTGCAGACGAATATCTCCAGGAACGTTTGCGAGAGATCAAATTGGTCTGAAACCCAATGTCTGCTTTCGACCGATTGCGGACATTCGCAGTCCTTCAGGACATCCCGTGCGCGACTGGGATTGGCGAGGGCGCTCCGCTGGGCATCGCGAGAAGAGTGACGTCGTCCTCTCCGGCCTCGAAGCGTGCGAGCAATGCATCGGGATCATACATCACCCCGACCGGATTGTCGGCGAAAGCGGGCGTCCGCATGAGGGCCGTTGCCTCCTGTACTGTCCCGCAATCGACCTGGAACTCCATTCGATTACCATCAGGGTCCGCGTAATAGAGTGACAGCGTAGTTCCATGATGAACTGGCCAGTAGGGTGTTATTCCGGCGCGCTTTAGCCGCGCGTAGGTGTCCATCAAGTCTCCTACCCTTGCGTACGTGTAGGCTACATGATTGACGCCAATCTCGCCGCGGTTGTCGCGGGACGTACCACCGGGTTTCAAGATATCGAGATTGGCGAACGCGAACCGATGGTGCTCGTCATCATAAGTGAGAAATGCCAGAGCGGGGTTCTCGTAAACTACGTCCGCTTCGAAAACATCGCGGTACCATGCAATCATCTCAACGAAGCGCCGGGTCTGGTAGACGACGTGCGCGAACTTCACCGGCTTCACCATTGCTGTCTCCCCTAGAAAAAGCGAGCGACGCGCAACGCAACTAGGCCGCCCCGATAAGACTGGGGCCGCAGGCTAGCGGCACTATCATTTCACCACGCGGAAGTCGCGAAGTTCCAATGTCCGCTTTCCACCCATTGCGGACGCTCACATGTGCAACCATCTGCCGTGGAGGCCGGGGTTAGCAATGCCGAGAGGGATTATGCCGAGACATTCCCACGTACGAGGAATTATTGAACAGCACTTGCGCCCGCATTTTGCTCGCCACCGCGTGTCGAGAGTTGTTATTGAGAACATGGAGGCCTTCGCCATCTGGCGGCCGCGGAGGCCTAATCGTGGCACTGATGATCGGGACGTATTGCCGGTGAAGCCGGACCGTCCCAACAATCTATCAGGGGGCGCGGCGGTGGAGCTCAAATTCGACGAGTAATGACCGCACTCAAGGTCTGCTTTCGACCCATTGCGGACATTCGAAACCGTCCTCAACCCGAAGCGTTCAATGCAGCCGTGAAACTGTGTGCCGCAGCCATTGCAATCATGCTCGCAGGATGTGCGACACCTGTGCCCACGATCAGGTCCGAAGCACGCGTGTTGCCGACTTCCGCACCGACACAGCAGCAGCGGATGAACCTCGACCTTGTTCGCCAGACGAGCGAGCAGGACCTGCTGTGGAGCGCACTACAGCAGTTTGGCGAGCCGGTCGTCCGGAGGGCGCTCGCCGCCGACGTCTACATCTTCGCCAAACATTACCAGGGCATGCTGCCACCGCCTCCTCCAGGCGCGGGCCTAGACTGGAAGTATCCGGACCCGCCAACGGCGGTCCTTTTCATCGAAAACGGGATTTGGGTGGCCGCGACGAGAGAGGGAGTCCGGCAGGCGCGGCCCGACAAGGTCCAAGAAATCCGGCAGGTGTTGCTGGTCGATAAGTTCTGGAATGAACCGGTTTGGGCTCCGCCCGGCTGCACCGATGCCGGCGCGAGCCTGCTGCTTCTGAAAATTCCCCGCCGGCCCGAGGTGGTGAGGAGCGCGAGTTGCGGAGCATCGGGAGGTAGCGAGGCAATAGTTTTCCGAGCGTTGGAGGCTTAGACCGGCAACTGGTCAATTGCTGCACGCACTCGCACTCGGGAAGACTTACGTCCGCTTTCGACCCAAAGCGGACATTAGCGAACCCGGACTACCGCGCAGACCGGAGGTTTCGACTAGGAGCTATCCTGAGATTGTTCCCGAGTCCCGTGCCACCTGCAACGTATCGAGGTATTGTTGGAACTTGACCACCCGTCCGTCGCGGATCGTCCAGATGTGCGCGACCTGCGCTTTGAACTCCTCGGCTGCGCCGCTGAACTTGCCGTAATTAATAGCCAAGAGCCACGACTCTTCCGCCCTCGCACTCAAAGATCTCGTCCGTCACGATGATCAGTTTTTCGAAACCCGCTGTAAGGCGCTCAAAAACGCCTGTGCGGACCGCAAGTATCCCGCGATAAGGGCTTTGGTCCACGAGCGGCGAATTATCGGCGACGATCCAAACGATGTCGTCCGACAAATGCGACATCACCGCTTCGTAGTCACGTTCGCCTAAGGAAGCGTAGAGTGTTTCTATGTCGGCGATGGTGTTCATGCTCAAGAGTCCCCCTGCGCATAGGATTAGACTAGCAGGCGCCTAATGTCTGCTTTCGACCCAAAGCTGCCACTACCAGAGTGGCAGCTTTCGACCCATTGCAGACATCCCCGCCGCTAGAGGGGCGCCTTGCTTTGCAACCCAATCATCCAGCCGCTAGGCTACGTCATCTTGTACCGGGGGGTTAGTAATGCGTATCAAATTAGCCGTGGCGCTCGCCGCGCTTCCGTTCGCCACGACCGCCAATGCGGCCAATGTCTATGCCGCATGCGGGCATGAGGACGCCACGGGCAATAGCCTCATGACACAGTTGTTCACCCTGAAGGGTGACGCGCTGCGGGATTATTACGGCGAGTGGACCTACGAGAAGAATAAGGCCTGGGAGGAACAGTTCGCCAAGGAGCCTGACTCCGTACGCCCCATTTCAGGTTATTATGACTACAATTTCGTAGGGCAGTTCTCGAAATACGCCGAGGCGCATGGCGACAGTCATGCTGGGTGCTGGGTGACGACGTCGAAGGAGCATGCCCTTGCCTGGTTCGCGACGCGGAGCGCCCGGCGCGACATCGTCACCAATCTTATCCGGGACTGGATGCCGAAGGACGCCGGGGTGGTTGGTGTTAGCGACTGGTCCGGACGTCCCGTCGGTGCGGCCGTTGAAGCGGATGCCGAGCCGGAAGCCGACGAGCCCAGCTCGCGCAAGACGGATGAAGCCGCATCTGACAGTGCCCCTGCCCGTCACAAGATGACCAATGCGGAGGCCGACGCGAAGTTTGCTGCGGACAGGGCGGAATACGAGAAGAAGCTCGCCGAACAGAAGCGCAAGGTCGCAGAATACGAACAGGCGCAGGCCGACGTTGCCAAGCGCAAGACCGAGCAGGCGGCGGCCGCGCAGAACGCGCTGGACGCGTTTCGCAAGGAGAAGGAAGCACACGACGCGCAAGTCGCGCAATATGAGCGCGAGGTTGCCGCGCAGAATTACCGCGCGGAGTTCGACAGGCGACATGCTCTCGGCGAGCCATCCACCGATACGGACGCCAACCAATGCGTGACAACCGCCGAAACTCGTCTCAACGACACATTCCAGGGCAATACGTCGGCAAGCATCATCAACGGCTGCGGCCAGCCGGTCGATGTGCGCATCTGCCTAATGACTGACAAAAGCTGGAATTGTGGCGTCCGCTGGGGCGTGGCATCGCAGGGGAGCGCGAGCTTCTCAAGCTTCAACGCCACCGGCCAGGTCTTCGTTGATGCGAAGATCACCGGGTCCGGCAAGGCGCTTGCATCGCCGAACTAAGGCGAAGCCGCGCTGGGCTCCCAATGTCCGCTTCCCACCCAAAGCAGACATTAGGACGACGGCACAAAATCCTGTCCTACACCCGGTCCGCTGTGCTTCAGGGTGGCGATGCGCCGACCTCGGCAGACCCCTGTTTTGAAGCGTTCGACTGCCGTGGCGAATTGCCGCCGTTACTGCGAACATTGGGACCATTCGCAGGTGGCAATCAGCCCGCATTCTCCAGGTTCGCCGGTCCGAAGCCGCTGGGAAGCAGCTCACGGATCGTATGCCGCTCCATCGCCGAACCGTCGCCGCTTGAGCACAGAATCTCGATATCGCGTCCGGACAGGCAGACTGCTTCGAAAATCGCCTGGCGGCAGCCGCCACAGGGCGTGCAGACAATGTCGCCCTCGCCTCCGGAAACAGAGATTCGCGCAACCTTGTCGAGCCCGAAACGATGCTGGGCCGCCGTCAGTGCGCTCTGCTCGGCGCAAACGCCCAGCCGATAGCAGGCGTTCTCCATGTTCGCGCCGGTAACGACCTCGCCGTCCACGCTCTCGATCGCGCAGCCTACGTGAAAGTTCGAATAAGGCGCGTAGGCCTTGCGAGCCGCCTCGCGGGCAAGGTCGACAAGCTCTTGGTCTGTCATCGCTTTAACCCTAGGCGTGGCTAGAAGCCGAGAGCAACTGACATTGCGAGGAGCCGGAGCGAAGCCATCCAACAATGGGCGCTGGATGGCTTCGCTCTGTTCGCGAGTTACGAAAATGGTGTCGGTTACGGTCAACAGCTTCCTCGCTAGCGGCGGAGACGGTTACGCCGTGCTCGACAAAGGCAGCGATCGGATCGATGCCGGCGTCGATCTGGATGCCTTTGAGGCCTATCTGTTAGACCGACCCGAGATCCCGGCCGGCGGCCGGGTGAGGAATCTCCACCCGGAGCCGAAGCCGGCGGCCTAGCGCAGCGGCGGCTCGTCGAAGCTTCTGAGCTTGCGCGAGTGAAGTCCCTCTCCTTCACGCAGGAGCAGGTTCAGGGCTTCGATCCCGATGCGAAGGTGCTGGCCAACGGCTCGTTCGTAAAAGTCGTTCGCCTGCCCGGGGAGCTTGAGCTCGCCATGGATCGGTTTGTCGGAGACGCAAAGCAGAGTCCCGTAGGGCACGCGGAAGCGAAATCCTTGCGCGGCAACGGTCGCCGATTCCATGTCGATTGCGACTGCTCTGCTCTGGTTGAACCTGCGAGCCGACTGGCTGAAGCGAAGCTCCCAGTTTCGGTCGTCCGTCGTGACGACTGTTCCCGTCCTCAGCCGCGTCTTCACGCTGTCCTCGTCGCCACCGGTCACTCCAACCGCCGCCTCGAACAGGGCCTTTTGCACCTCTGCGATCGCCGGCAGGGGTATCTCCACCGGCAGCACGTCATCGAGGACATGTTCGTCGCGCAAGTAAGCGTGGGCTAGGACATAATCGCCGATGCGCTGGCTTGGCCGAAGTCCTCCGCAATGGCCGATCATCAGCCAGACCTCGGGCCTCAGGACCGCGATATGGTCGCAGATCGTCTTCGCGTTGGACGGACCCACACCAATGTTGACGAGGGTTATGCCTTTTCTCCCCTCCGCCATCAGGTGGTAGGCAGGCATTTGGTGCCGCCTCCAGGTTCCCGCGGCGATCGCAGCTTCGGCGTCCGCTACCTCTAGCCGGTCGAATGTCCCCCCGGGGACCGACAAGCCGGAGTATTCGCTGCCTTCGCGCCGAAGCTCATCCGTGGCGAAGCGCACGAACTCATCCACATATCGGACGTAGTTCGTGAACAGGACGAAGTGCTGGAAATGGTCGGCGCTCGTTCCGGTATAATGGCGAAGTCTCGCCAGGCTGAAGTCCGTTCGTGGGCCGTCGAAAAGCGCAAGAGGTCGAGCATCACGTCGCGAATAGTCCCAGACGCCATCGGCGATCTCGTCGCCGATGTGCGCGAGCTCATTGGACGGAAAGGAGCGCGAGAGCACGGCTGCGGTAATGTCGCCAAGGTCGATACCGCTGCCGTCGAGGACATAGGCATAGGGAATCTCGCTTTTGCTGCGCCCGACCGACACCTCGACTGCGTAGTCCGCAACCAGGTGCTCCAGCTGGGTCTGCAAATATTCCCTGAACAAGGCCGGACGAGCGACGCTCGTCGCATACGTTCCCCGTTGGGTCAGCCTCGCGAACGCCCGGTTCGGATGCGCTCCGGGCCGCTCGCCGCTATAGGAGATGCGAAGCTCAGGATAAGCGAAGCAGCCTGCGGAACGATCAGCTACGTCAGGCGCAGCGCCGGTACGTATGAATTCGGTCAGCGCCTCTCGAAGGTTCGAGACCGACTGGTCGTAGATTGAGCAAAGTTGTTCAACGAGCGCGGGAATTTCGGCTGGCTTAGTCACGGATTACGTCGTTGAAGCGGTTGGCGGAATCAGGCAAGCCTTCTTGGGTGAGCTTCGACGACCTGGGCGAAGAACGTCCGATATTGTCGCGCAATTTCCTGCCAGTTGAATAGTGAGGCCCGGGCAACGGACCGATCACTAAGATCGGTTCCAGCATTCAAAGCTGTCGAAATGACACGCGCCAATTCGCCCGAGTCTTCCGATGGACACAGCATTCCCGCATCGCCAACGATCCACCGGGTTCGCGGGAGGTCATAGGCAACGACCGGCAGGCCGCATGCTAGAGCCTCAACGTAGACGTTCCCGAAGCTCTCATCCTTCGAAAGATGCAGGAACACGTCAGCAGCGCGATAAAGGTCCGGCATCCTTTCCGACGACACCTGGATCTGACGGTAACGCCCCGGCATCAGACGTTCCGCTTGCGCGCGAAGCTGGTCGCGTAGTGGCCCGTCGCCGGCGACGACCAGCCTTGCGTCTGGAATGCGGCTGACCGCATCGACTCCTGAGGCGACATTCTTCGAGGGGATCATTGCGCTGACCATAATGACGGTCGGCGTCTCAAGCTCGAGGTCGAAGGCTGCACGATCTCGATTCCCCGGCCGGAACCGGCTCGTGTCGACACCGTTGGGGATCAGCGCGCAGCGATATCGGCTTCGATTGCGCTTCTCATAGTCGGGGTTGATGCAGACGAGCCCTTCACATCCGAAGAAACTGTATTCCGCATCATCGGAATAAGCCGGCCAGTCCCCATTCTGAGTAACGAAGACATGAGGGGGTCGGTGTCCTCCTATGACGGGTCGCCGCAATGCCCAGTTAGTGAACGGATAAGCGCAAGTGACTGTCACATCGAAATCTTCAGGCCGGTACGCCCGCAGCAGGCCCGCGGAGAAGGTCAGGTCCTCCCATGCGGTATCGCCCCGAAGCGCGGGCACCTTGGGGAATCTTTCGAAGCGCTCTCGCGGAACAGCTGCGACCTGAACGTAGCGATACGGGCGTCCCGGAATCTCGGGTCCCGACCCGATCAACGTCACATCGTCGCCAGCCTTCGCAAGCTCCTCTGCAACCGCGAGAAACGCGACCTCCGCGCCGCGATTCACTCGATGGAGACCCGAAAGCGCAAAGAGAATTCTCACGACGGCACTGGTGGCAACCGTCGCGCAGACTGTAAAGCGAGCAACGAAAGGGGCGGTGGGGACCAGTCGATGACCGAGACGCAGAGCGATTGCTTCGGCGCCGTGCTCATCGGCCGAAACGAGGGTGAGCGGCTAAGGCGATCGATCGAGTCCGTCCTGAAGGTGACGAACCGTGTCGTCTATGCCGACTCTGCCTCGACAGACGGCAGCGCTGAGCTAGCGCGGTCGCTTGGCGCAGTTGTTGTCGAGCTGGATCGTTCACGACCGCTGAATGCTGCGAGGGGCCGCAACGCAGGTTTCGAAGCCCTTGTCGAGCACTTCCCAGAATGCCGCTACGTCCTCTTCCTCGACGGAGATTGCCGCCTTGTGGAAGACTTCGCGGCCAAAGCCATCGCCTTCCTGGCATCGCATCCGGAGGCAGCGATCGCATGTGGCCGCCGGTTCGAAGCATTCCCCGCTGCATCCTTCTACAATCGTATGGCCGATGAAGAGTGGAATACGCCGGTCGGACAGGCCCTGGCCTGCGGCGGCGACTCCATGGTCCGTATCGACGCATTCAAGGAGACTGGCGGCTTCGACGCTGAGTTGATGGCATCGGAAGAGCCTGAACTGGCTGCTCGCCTCCGCGCCGCGGGATGGCAGGTATGGCGCATCGATGCTGACATGAGCGAGCACGACGCGGCCATTCACCGGTTCGGGCAATGGTGGAGGCGAACCCTGCGTTCCGGCTATGGTTACGCTCAAGCGTGGCGGCGAACGCAGAATCTGCCCCAACCGATCAACGGCAGGATATTGGCCAGTGCCTTCTTCTGGGTTGTCGGCGTGCCGATCGCGCTGCTCGCTCTCGCGCTGCTCATGGACCGGCCCGCAGTCTTACTGCTTGTCCCGGTGGTCTATGCGGTGCAGGTGCTCCGCATTGCCCTGGGCCGTGGGCTCACGGCACACGGGCTCAGGGTCAGCGCGACGCTGATGCTGGCGAAATTCGCCGAGGTCGCGGGCGCGACACGCTACTTTCTGGAACGCCGTCGAGGCCATTCGATCGAATATAAGAGAGGTTAGCTTTGGCCCTTGTCGGCCAACGAAGCCGCTTCGCGAACCCGCTGCGCCTCCGATCGTGGCACGACCAGGATCTGATCGCCCTTGACCACGATGACGAGGTCATCGACGCCGATTGCGACGACACGCGCACCGTCGCTCCTGACGAGACATCCCCGACCGCCGAGCACGTGCGAGCCATGGTCGACGACGTTGCCGTCGGCATCCTTCAACGAAAGGTCATAGACTGCCGCCCAGCTTCCGACATCCGACCAGTCGAGTTCGATCGGCACGACAGCGATGTGATGCGATCGCTCCATCACAGCATAGTCGATCGATGTTGAAGGCGAGGCCATGAGCGCTTCCGGGTCCGGGCGAATTTCAATTCCCTCGACCGTGGCGCTTGCGATCGAGGCCGACGTCGAAGCCTGAATCTCTGGTGCGTGCTTTTCGAGTTCTTCGAGCAGCGTACCGGCGGAGAACAGGAACATTCCCGAGTTCCAGTAGGCCGATCCGGAGCCGACCAGGTGCTCGGCGACATCCTTCGGCGGCTTTTCGACGAATGATCGCGCTTCAAGCACTCCGCCGCGGATCTCTGCGCCGCTTTGGATGTAACCATAGCCGGTCTCAGCGCCGGTGGGCTTGATTCCGAAGGTCACCAACCTCCCCTCTTCCGCCGCCGGAAGTCCAACCTCGATCGCTTGCAACAGCGGCATTTCGTCGGTGATGTGATGGTCGCTTGGCAGAACGAGCAGCATATCTGTTCGGTCGACGACTTCGGCCGCCATGGCAATGGCCGCAGCTGAGCCTTTTGGGAATGGTTCCAGGATCAGCCGGCAGTCCGGAGCAAGCGCTTTGATCGCTTCCGCCTGTGCTTCCGCGCAGACGATGATCGGCTGAGCGAACAGCCTTCGATCAGACACTCGCTTCAGGGTCTGCTCAAGCAGAGTGCCCGGTCCGAGCAGCTCCAAAAGGTGTTTCGGTCGGGTCGCCGTCGAGACGGGCCAAAGCCGAGTACCTGCGCCGCCGGCGAGCACGATCGGTTGAACGAAAGTAGCCATCAGCTACGCATATCCCTGCGATTAACCCCTTCGAGCAAGCGCGCGCCTCCATTGGTCGCAAAAAAGCTTCTCATTTTGGCACGCGATTAACTCTTCGATTGATTCGGAACCTTAATTCCGAGTTAATGGTTTCTGAGGGGTCGTGCACCAGCGTCCTGAGTATGCGCGACGGGTTGTCAGAGGCTTTGATGGGTATTTCACCAGCGTCGGGGCGGATTCGCACTTTGTCGGCGAGCAGTCGCGCTCGACGTGAGAAGCGCCGGGTCGCGCAGAAACGCCAGCGGCTTCTTGCCGGCGGCGGCGGACTTGCGCTGATCATCGCAGCTCCGCTCGCGATTACAGCTTATATGGGCGTCGAGGCAGGCTTTCCGGGAATGGACGCCGCCAAGAGTCTTATGGCGATGTTGCAAGACAGATCGCCGGGCGACCGTACGGCTGCCGAACTCACCAAGACGAAGAAAAAGACGGCCGCCCCCGAGCAACGCGCTCTGGGAAAGATCAACAAGCCCGAGAATCCCCCGGAATTCGTGGACGCGATCCTCCCGCCTCCGGTGGCAATCGAGGATGTACCGTCGTTCCCGGTCGCTCTCGCCGGCCTCGGCCCGCTCGTTGAGATACCCCCGCCACCCCATGGCGGTGGCGGCATCGTCACGAGCGCCTGCTGCGGCGGTGGGGGTGGCGGCGGCACGGAAAATCCGCCGCCCGAGAAACCACCCGTAGAAAATCCGCCCACGGACAATCCTCCCGTTCCCAACCCCCATAACAATCCGCCTCCGGCCGTTCCGGAGCCGAACACTTGGGCGACGATGCTGCTGGGCTTCGGCCTGATCGGCTGGCTGGTGCGTCGGCGCCGTCGGCGGGATCGCGCAGCGATTTACGCATAGATCCATGAAGCGGGGGTTGCTTCTTCTACTGGCCATTGCTGGCCTGGCAGCGGCTGCGGCTGCGGCAGCCTGGTCTTCCGGACTCATCGAGAGCAAGTCACCTTTGGCCAAGGCAAAGGCCGAGTCCCCTCATTCGTGGGCCGGTAGTGATCGCACTTTCGTCACAGACGCACAGAATTTCCAGGCACGCGCGGAAGGCCTCTTCGATCGTGACGTGAAATCCGTTCTCAACGTCCGCAAGCGCATGCAATACGGACAATATATCTGGGACGAGAACAATGTGCCGCAGGGGCCCATGTGGGTCAGGGTCGATCTCGGCAGGCAGATCATCTCAGTCTTCCGAGGCGGCCACGAGATCGGCACGGCGGTGATCCTCTATGGCGCCGATGAAAAGGAGACGCCGATCGGCGTTTTTCCAATCCTCGCCAAGATCGAGGATCACAAGTCGATCACTTACGACAATGCACCGATGCCCTACACGCTGCGCCTCACTGGTGATGGAGTGTCAATTCACGGGAGCGATGTTCGCTGGGGGCGTGCAACCCACGGCTGCATCGGGGTACCCCTGGAATTCGCGCACAAGCTCTTCGATGAGGTGTCGAAGGGCGACCAAGTGACGATCTTTTCCGAAAAGCACGCCGCCTGACGCCTTCTGCCGACGGTAGTTATCCTTCGCTAATCTATCCTTCGCTAACTATTCGGTGACTTTCTTTCGGCAAATAGGCCGGAGCTCAACCGTAAGGGTGCTCCATGCCTCGTTCGCGCCGGGTCGCGTCTGCACTTGCCGTTCTTTTGGTCACGCCTGCACTTATTTCCGGAGTCGGGCCGCGGCAGAACTTCGAAGAGCGGCTCCTTGCGGCCCACAACCGGGAACGGGACGCGATGGGCGCCGCCCCCTTGAAATGGGATCCAGTCCTTGCACGTTCGGCGCGCGATTGGGCCGAATATCTCGCGCACAGCGGGAAATTCGAGCATTCTCCTGACAGCCCCTGGTATTCTGATCCGGAAGGCGAAAACCTCTGGGCCGGAACCGTCGGCTACTACCAACCGGAATCGATGGTCGGCCTTTGGAAAGCTGAAAAGCGCGACTTCAAGCCGGGCGTGTTCCCGAACAATAGTCGCGACGGCCGGGTCGAGAACGTCAGCCATTACACCCAGCTAATCTGGGCACGCACCGGCTCCGTCGGATGCGCCCTGGTGCCCGGCAAGAAAGAGGACGTGCTCGTGTGCCGCTATACGCAGGCCGGCAACGTCCTGGGCGAACGCCCGATCTAAGTGGCGGCCGCGGAATAGCCGCTGTTAACCATTTCCGTCCTATCGATAGACCATGCTTGAACGCGGCCTGATCCTCATCACGCTAGTAGCCGGCGCCGGCGTTGGATTCTTCTGGCCAACGCACAGCGAGCAGCCAGCGGTCGCTTCATCGTCCACGATCGAAGTGACACTCAATCGTAGTTCCGACCATCATTTCTACGCGACTGCCAGCGTGAATGGGCATGGCGTGCGTTTCCTGGTGGACACGGGGGCGAGCGAAATCGCCCTCACGGAAGAAGACGCGCGCAAGATCGGTCTCAAGTTCGATCCCAACAAGTATGAGCTCCTGGGAGAAGGCGCTTCGGGCTACGTCCGCGGCCAATACGTCGATCTCGACGACATACGGCTCGATGGCATCGATCACGGTGCAGCAAAGGCTGTTGTCGTCGAGGGCGCGGATGTCTCGCTCCTTGGCCAGCCGTTCCTGGAAAACCTCGACGAGATCGTGATTCGCAAAGGCGAGATGATTCTTCGCGACCAAGGCTGATCGCCTGATCGCAAGTCATTCCTTCTTGTCATCCCCGCTCTGATGGTGATGAGGTAAAGAAATCGGGAGCGAGCGGGGTAGCCAGGATGATCGGTATTACGCAGCGGCTGGTCTGTCCGAATTGAACGCCCGCATCAGCTCTCTCTTTGGAAACATTCCCCGGCCGACGCTTGCTCGCATCGGATGGGCCACGGGGACTTTCGGCCTGATCCAGGTCCTGCGTTTTGCGAACAACGTCATTCTGGCCCGTCTGCTGTCCCCGCCCCTTTTCGGGCTGATGCTCATCGTCAATTCGATCCGGACGGGCGTGGAGCTGATTTCCGACGTCGGCATCAATCAGAACATCGTCAGCAACAAGGCGGGCCACACACCCGACTTCTACGACACGGCCTGGACCATAAAGGTCGTCCGCGGGGTCGCACTCGGCGCCTTCTTCATGCTGACGGGGAAGCTGTTTGCGAACTTTTTCGAACAGCCGCAGCTGTCCATCATTATGCCGGTCATTGCGCTGACATTCGTCTTCCTGGGCTTCCAGTCGACGAGTTCCGCGCTTCTCCAGAAGCAGAAAACGATCGCTCGAAACACCATCTTCGAAGTGATCGTCGCGGCGATCTCGCTCGTCGTCCACGTCGCGCTCGCAATCGTTTCACCGACGATCTGGGCCCTCGTCCTTGGGTCGGTGATCACGAGCGCGGCCGCGCTGATCACGAGTTATCTGATCATCCCCGGAACGCGGCATCGGTTCATGATCGAGCCCGTGAGCGCTCGCGAAATCATCGTCTTCGGCAAATGGATATTTCTGTCGTCGATCATCTACTTCCTCGCGATGAACTTCGATCGGCTTTACTTCGCCAAGCTGATCTCACTTGCTGAACTGGGTATCTACT
>Ga0207679_10001951_pt1 | contig 12803 bp, 8 predicted proteins | sample KBSC73metaG_FD_184320 | JGI IMG/M metagenome (GOLD analysis project Ga0207679, IMG submission 184320) | Corn rhizosphere microbial communities from Kellogg Biological Station, Michigan, USA - KBS C7-3 metaG (SPAdes) (version 2) | ecosystem: Host-associated > Plants > Roots > Rhizosphere > Soil ...
GGCCTCGCGGGTGGCTTGGGGGGCGGCTTCGCTGCGCTTGCCTTAGGGCTTTGTGGGATCGGCCGGTTGGATGACCGGCTTTTTTTCTGGTTCAGGGCTTGAAGTGGGGCGCCGTAGGAGCCGGAACGACCGGGGCATGAGCGCTCCCGCTTGAGCGCCGGCTACTGAAGCGATGCGTATGCTGATGAACAAGAACATTTCCAATTCAACCAAAGCCGGACGATTGATCACCGTACTGGGATGGGCCACCATTTTCACTACGCTCCCAGTGTTGGCCTTGATTTTCAAAGCGCAACAAATGTCGACAACCAAGGTGGTGCCTGAAAACTGGTTGTTTGCCGCTTTTGCTGTCGCAGTCCTTTACTCGATTTCGGCATTGGTGGTCGGCAAGAACATCAAGCAACAGAAGGACGGAGCCCAGGTATGGGGATGGCTGATTTGCCTTCCCTCGGCAATCTGTTTTATTTTTGGAATCCCACTCGGGATTTTGGCGATTTACCATCTTCTGAAAGCCAGAAGCGACCCGGATCAGCGTTCATAGCAAGAATGCGTTTGCCGCTGCATGCGCACTCGCTCCTGCTCAATCTCAGGGGCGAGACGATCTGTGAAACGCCAGCGTGCTCGACAACCAAAGACGCAGATGGAATTGACCCAGGCGAGAGCTTCTCTTCGGGAATTCATGCTCGCCATGAACGCGTGGGAGACCGCCTTTTTCCGAGCCAGGACAGAAGCGTTGGAGAACAACAAGGGCACAGCCGAAATCGATGACGGCGCCCGCGCGGCTCTTGAGAGCATCTTGGCAAAATGGGCCGTCGTCGACCAGGGAAATTTCGGACGCCTGGTCGACTTGGGGGCAGCAGACCCGCCGACCTACCACCCCGACGGGGACGCCGAAGAATCAGCAGAGGTGGGACAAGGGGTGATTCAACTGGTTTGGGTGCAGCGCGATGGATTGCAGAACAGGTTCCGGTTCACCATGAAACCCTTTGCCGGACGATGGAAGATTCAAAAGAAGGCAAATGGCAGAGATCCTTGCTCTGACCAGACAATCGGCTCCTCCGCCGAGTGCAACTTGACGGCGACGCCCGTCTCCCGTCGATCCATTGCATGCTAGGCGCCAGTCGCCACCTCCGATCGCTCCGGTGGGACCCATGGAGCCCGTTGGATGACCGGCCTCTTGTTCGGTCAGGGCTTGAAGGGGGCGCCGGTGAGGCGTGAGCCGGACTTGATGCCGCGCTTGGCGAACCAGCCCTGGTTCATCTCCAGCACGAAGCGAACAGGCTTCTGGGAGCAGTGCGAATCGAGGGTCATCGGCTTCATGTCTTCGATGTTGACGACCGTGCCGTCGTCGGCGATGAAAGCGGCCGACAGCGGCATCAAGGTGTTCTTCATCCAGAAGCACTGCTGCGCCACGTCAGGGAACACGAAGAGCATGCCGTCGTTCTGGGGCATCGTGGGGCGGTGCATCAGGCCGATCGTGTGTTGTTCCGCCGTCTGGGCCACCTGGGCCCGGATGTTGTGGATGCCGGCCCCGAGCTTGATGGTGGGCAGGTCCTGCGGAACCTGAGCCAGGGCGGGCGTCAGTGTGGACGAGGCAAGCAGAAGGCAGGCGAGGGTGCGGTTGAGCGTCATCGTGGCGGGCAGGGCAATGGGCAGGGGCGATTATGGCGCCGGGCGCCCCATTCCAGGGCACGGTCTCCGGCATGGGCGGTGCGATGCGTCGCATAGAATCGGAGAGAGCTTCTTGAGTTCCCCTTCTTTCTCTTATTGCATCGACCCGGAGCAATTCCATGTACCAGCACATCAAGGTGCCCACCAGCGGGCAGAAGATCACCGTCAACCCCGATTTCTCGTTGAACGTTCCGGATCAGCCCATCATTCCGTTCATCGAAGGCGATGGCACGGGTGCCGACATCACGCCGGTGATGATCAAGGTGGTCGATGCAGCGGTGGCCAAGGCCTATGGCGGCAAGAAGCAGATCCAGTGGATGGAAATCTACGCCGGTGAGAAATCCACGAAGGTGTACGGCCCCGACGTGTGGCTGCCCGAAGAAACGCTGCAGGTGCTGCGCGACTACGTCGTCTCCATCAAGGGCCCGCTGACCACGCCAGTCGGTGGCGGCATCCGCTCGCTGAACGTGGCGCTGCGCCAGGAGCTCGACCTGTACGTCTGCCTGCGCCCCGTCCAATACTTCAAGGGCGTGCCGTCGCCGGTCAAGGAGCCCCAGAAGACCAACATGGTGATCTTCCGCGAGAACTCGGAAGACATCTACGCCGGCATCGAATTCGAAGCCGAAAGCGAAAAGGCCAAGCGCCTGATCAAGGTGCTGCAGGAAGACTTCGGCGTCAAGAAGATCCGCTTCCCCGGCACGTCGGGCATCGGCGTCAAGCCCGTGTCGCGTGAAGGCACCGAGCGCCTGGTGCGCAAGGCCATCCAGTACGCCATCGACAACGACAAGCCCAGCGTCACCATCGTCCACAAGGGCAACATCATGAAGTACACCGAAGGTGGCTTCCGTGACTGGGCGTACGCACTGGCTCAGAAGGAATTCGGCGCCCAGCTGATCGACGGCGGCCCGTGGTGCAAGTTCAAGAACCCCAACACGGGTCGTGAAATCATCGTCAAGGATTCCATCGCCGACGCCTTCTTGCAGCAGATCCTGCTGCGCCCGGCCGAGTACTCGGTGATCGCCACGCTCAACCTGAACGGCGACTACATCTCCGACGCGCTCGCCGCGCAAGTCGGCGGCATCGGCATCGCCCCGGGCGCCAACCTGAGCGACTCGGTCGCCATGTTCGAAGCCACCCACGGCACCGCACCGAAGTACGCCGGCAAGGACTACGTGAACCCCGGTTCCGAAATCCTGTCGGCCGAAATGATGCTGCGCCACATGGGCTGGACCGAAGCGGCCGACCTCATCATCAGCTCGATGGAAAAGTCCATCGAATCGAAGAAGGTCACGTACGACTTCGCACGCCTGATGGAAGGCGCGACGCAAGTGTCGTGCTCTGGTTTCGGCCAGGTGATGATCGATCACATGTGATCGGTGGTCCGGGCACACGCCCGGAATCGCGAACAGCCCCGCTGCCTGTGAAGGAGCGGGGTTTTTTGTTGTCCAGAGTGGACCGATCGCTGGAAAGCCGTCGCCTGAGCGTGGCGCGGCTTCAGTTGTCCACATCGCAAGGTGCCCCTCCTTTGGGGGGCGCTCTCGCTGCATTTGTGTTGAACCGCCGCGTGAGGCGAACCGACTGACAGTCAGAACTTGAGATCAGGAGGTGGTCGCGATCTTGCGCCACCTCCGGAAAGTTCTTGCCTGTGTTGTTGTTCAATCCACAAGGGAGTGTCATGCAAAAGAGAGTCGCGTCGGATTCTGTGGCAGCAACTTCGATCACATGCTGGACAGCTTCATCGACCTGTGCCCGGCCGATGGGCATCGCCCCCTTGCGGTTCGCAGCGGAAGGGGAGGCCCGCCGCTGTGGATCCGATCCGCTGCATCGATCGGGGACGTTCGAGCCGATGCAAGCGCTGAGTTCTTGGAGTCGCCGGGAGTCATGGCGCATGGAGAAGGGTGTCTCGCCCTCCAGTGAAACTCGCCGGAAACTTCCGGCGGCTGGCCATGACCCTGGGTTGCGCCCTTCATCGGTGCCCCTGGAGCAAACCGGTGTCCCCCCGACCTCGTCTGGCCATCGGATGGCCGGCAAGGCGTCGCGCTCAGAGCTTTATGACGAGCAGCAGCTCAAGGTCACACACCGCCCCGCACAAGGTGTCCTGCTGGATTCATTGCGCGAACTCCTCACCGCCGGCTCGGCGGCGCGCCGCAAGGAACTCGTGACCGAGAAGCTGCGTGGCATCGGATTCGAATGGATGGCTTACGGAACCGTGCGGCAGGGGCGCACGGGCTTCGCCTTGCTCGGCGTTCTCGAGACGTATGCCCACGCAGGGTGGATGCAGTGCTATCTGGATGGGGCCTATCATGAGATCGACCCACTCTTGCGGGAAGCGCCGCGTGGCGGGTTGCCACTGGTGTGGGACTTCCAGGATCTCGACGCGCACACCCTCTTGCAGCAGGCCAGCGGCCGAGGACGGCGCTTCATGGCAGATCTGCAGGCCAGTGGCATTCGAAGCGGGGTGCTCTTTCGTGTGCCATCGCTCGGCATGGCCGATGAGGAGGCCATCATCAGCTTCTCATCGCGCACTTCCGGCCGCGATTGGATCTCCGAAGATGTGCTGGGCCAGGCGCTGATGCTCGGTCTGTGCATGCATGAGTTTCTGTCACGCCACACGCGGCGCACCTGCGGCCCGGCCGCTTCGACTCTGATCTCGGCCAGGCAGCAGGAAGTCCTTCGTTTGCTCAGTGACGGGCAAAGCAACAAAGAGATCGCCAGGAACCTTGGGGTTTCACTGCATGCGGTGGACTACCACTTGCGGCAACTCCGCACCCGATTTGGGGTGCAGAACCGGACGCAGCTTGTCAAAGCGGCGATGTCAAGGGTGTAACCTGCTTTGTCGTGCCTACCGATGTCCTCGTGCAGCGACGCGGGTTACGACCCCGTTGCTGACCTTCGGCTCGAAGGGCGTGTGATGGTCAGCTTGGCATGGCGCCATGGGGCATGGGCGACGAATGGGAGCACCCGCCCGCGATGCGTCCGCCGCGGGCGGCGTCCCTGGACAAAGAACCCAGGCATCTGCATCACTTCTCAAAGCGCTTCATGTCGATGAGTTCGAACGCGCTCATTCGGTCAAACGCTGGTGCGAACTTTTTCCACTGCTCCGACTGATGTGTGCCGTGCCTGTTGGGGATGTACGGCGCGGCGAAAGGCACGGCCAGGAAGTGCATCGGAAAGTACGAGTTCACGAGCACTTGTTTCCGGCCGGGGGTGGCAGTTCCATCGAAGGGAACGCGCCAAGATAAGCCTATTTCTTTTCGGCTTGATGGCCGGCAGACTTCTGCGCTTTGAAGCGTCGCATCAGGACGAATGCCACGCCCAACAATGGCAATACCACAGCAACCGACTGACCGGCGTAGTAGGCCATTCGCTCGGTGACATGAGGCAAGTTCCATTGATACGCAAGCGTCCCGAGGACGGCGCTCACCAGCACCCAGAAGTAGATGGCTGCGCCGTTCACCACGGGCCGCCTGGCAAGCTTGTTGATGATCCACGCCAAGCTGAGGAACAGCACAAGCGCCGCAAGGCAGAGCAGGAAGAGCGCGACGAGGCCGGGGTCCATGGTGCAGGTGCGAGGGTGCCAAAGGTCAAGGAAATCCGGGCGTGCAGAGAGAAGAATTCGAGCGAACGCCGAAGGAAGATGCGGTCATGTCCAATCAAACGTGAACAGTGCGATTCGATTCTCCGGCTCGTAAAACAGCAGAATGCTGTCCGCGCCCGTGGCACACCAGTTGTAGCCTGCAACGCTGGCTACGAAAAAGAAGGACTTACCTTTGTATGTGATGCGAACGCCGTCATCGACCAGATCGCTACTGTCGTGACGATACGTGAGACCACCCTTTTGGTAAGTGCCGGCTTCGTCCGTGAGGACGAACGCCGCAGGAGGCGGAGGATGCCCGGTCCAATTGCCATGGCAGATCTCGCCTCCCAGGCTGTCAAGATAAGCAGTTTCCCATGCCTCACCATCACCATAGAGTGAGTAACTGGCCAAGCGCCCAGTCGCTTCGAAATAGGCTCTTGCCTTGACGTAGCTCTCCCTCATGGCGGCAACGTGCTGCTTGGCGTAAGGGTTCTGCGCGAAAGTGCGCTCGTGTTCCGGCGCGCAATGGAAATAGCCTTCGTTGCCCAAGAAGCGGTACCGATTGTCTTGTGTCAGTTCAAACGCGAACCAGTTGTGGGCTGCATAGGCATTGTGACGATGCTCCGTGCCGTTGCCGATGTACCCCTCCCACGGCTCAATAGGGCACAGCATGTGCGCAGCAGTGCCAGCCAAGTGAGGGCGCAGAATGCCCAGATCGATGGAGATGAGCGGCAGGAGGTGAGCAGCCAGCCAACGCTGTTCGGGGACAAACACGTCGCCAGGAAATGCCGTCAGCCCTGGCTGCAGCGCGCGTACGTCGGTCTCGTGAAACAAAATAGTCGTCCTGCGAAAACGGTTCATTCTGGCCGTTGCTGCAGATCGCGCAGGCTGACACCAGATCCATCGTCTGAATTGCTCATCGGATGTCTTCGCGATTGTCGACGATCCCTCACGCAGGGGTACTGCCGGCCGGCGAAGCCCATGCGATACCAGCGGAGGGCGCAGGACGGCTCCCTCGTCTTCCCATGTTGTCCCGTACGTAGTACTACGTACATCTTCCAGCGGTGCCACGAGTTCACGCGAGCGGTGTGCCCACGCATCATCCCTCTCCGCAACTCGTTGGCAGGTTCCAGTCGGCATGACCGGCCACGGCAGGAAAGGGAAGCATGACCGGATTGAACACGGGCCGAAGTCCGGATCACGGGGATGGAGCGAATGAGGCAACAAAAGATGACTCCATTCTGAGCAGCCTGCGGCGTCAGGCCGTGCAGCGAAGAGAGCAACCTGCGCTGATCTTCCTGGCCGACGGAGAGCACGAAACCTGCCGTCTGAGCCACGGTGAACTGCATGAACGTGCCCGGTCGTTGGCCGCTCGGCTGCAGGCCGAAGGCCTCGCCGGCGAGCGGGTGTTGCTGTTGTTGCCCTCCGGAGTCGATTACGTCGTCGCCTTCCTGGGTTGCCTGTATGCGAAGGCCGTCGCGGTGCCGGCTTACCCGCCTGCCTCCGACAACCACGCCGGTCGCGTCGAGGGCATCCTCGGCGACTGCGATCCACGCTGTGCATTGACGGTTGCCCATCTCCTGCAGCCCTTGCGGACACGGTTCGAGGCGGTCATCCCGGATGCCGACATGCTCTGGATCGCGGTTGACGAGGCGTCGGCCGAAGAAGCTCGTACAGCTGCGGCGCCCGAATCAAGGCCTGATGACCTGGCCTTGTTGCAGTACACCTCGGGCTCCACCGAGCGTCCCCGCGGTGTGATGGTCACGCACGGCAATCTGCTCGATCACGCGCGGATGCATGCCGCGGCTTGGGAGCTGCGGGAGACGGACGTGTTCGTCAGCTGGCTGCCGTTGTTCCACGACATGGGCCTGATCGGCGCCGTCTTGCAGCCTTTGTATCAGGGCGCCTGCGTGGTGCTGATGCCGAGTGCGGCGTTTCTTCAGAAGCCGCTGCGGTGGATTGACGCATTGAGCCGGTACAAGGGAAGCGTCGCCTACGCGCCTGACTTTGCCTATGCGTTGTGTGCAGATGCGCTGGGGGAGTCCGGGCGGCGCGATCTCTCTTCGTGGCGAATTGCCTGCAACGCCGCCGAGACGGTCCATGCAGAAACCCTCATGCGATTCGCCTCGCGCTTTGCCGCCGACGGATTCCGGGCGGATGCGCTGGTTCCAGGTTACGGCCTGGCGGAAGCGACGCTGGTCGTCAGCTGCAGCCTTCGGCCTCAGTCCGCATCTCGGTGGATGCACTGCAGTGCATCGGCACTGGAAGCGGGCCGGCTGACGCCACGCGGGGCAGAGGATGAGCGCAGCCTGCCGATCGCCTGCACCGGTCGGCCCTCGTCCCACCTGAAGGTGGTGGTCGTGCAGCCGGACGGTGGGGAGCGGAGCCAGGACGGCCAGGTGGGTGAAGTGTGGGTGCAAGCTGCTTCGGTGGCCCGGGGTTATTGGCGAAAGCCCGAACCGACGCTGAACACCTTTCAAGCGCGGTTGGCCGATGGGGAAGGGCCTTTCCTGCGCACCGGAGACCTGGGCGCCTACCATGGCGGCGAGCTGTACATCGTCGGCCGGATCAAGGATTTGATCATCGTTCGGGGACAGAACCATCATCCGGGCGACATCGAGCACACGGCCTGGCGGGCGCACCCGGCCCTAGCGCATGGTGGAGGTGCGGCATTCGCAGTCGAGATCGACGGGGAAGAGCGGCTGGTCCTGGTGCTGGAGGTCCGGCGAACGGAGCGCAAGCGCTTCGATGGGGGGCGCATCGTCGAGGCTGTGCTCGCCGCCGTGGCGCAGCACCATGGACTGCAGCTGCATGCCTTGCTGCTGCTCAAGCCGGGGGAGATCCCGCGGACGTCCAGTGGGAAGATCCAGCGCCATGCCTGCAAACGCGACTTCCTCGCCCAGCGGTTCAATGCCTTGTTCAGCTGGTCATGCGTGGATTCGGCGGTCTCATCCACCGCGGTGGCTTCTGCCTCGGAGCTGACCGTGGCCGGCTGGCTGCAGCAGCGGATTGCCGCAGCGAGGCAGCTTCGCCCACAGGATGTGCACCTCGACACGCCCTTCACTGCATTTGGCATCGATTCCCTGGAGCTCGTGACACTCACCGGCCAGCTCTCTGGCTGGCTTGGCCGCACGCTGCCGCCCACGCTCCTCTACAGCCTGCCCACCATACGCAGTCTCGCGCGCTACCTTGGGGACGACTGCCAACCCAAGCCAGAAGCTCACGTTCGGCGCGCGGGGCGGATCGCCCTGGAGCCGACGGCCATCATCGGCATGGCGTGCCGCTTTCCGGGAGCGCCGACGCTCGAGGCCTACTGGGAGCTGCTGCTGCAGGGCAGGGATGCCATTGCGGATGTGCCGGCCTCGCGCTGGAACGCACAGGCGGAGCCCGGTCCCACACGACAAGGTGGGTTCATCGAGGGAGCGGACCTGTTCGATGCCGAGTTCTTCGGCATCTCGCCGCGAGAGGCGCAAAGCATGGATCCGCAGCAACGCGTTCTCTTGCAGGCCGCTTGGCATGCGCTCGAGGATGCCGGCATTGCGCCCCACTCCCTGGCCGGCAGTCGGACGGGTGTGTTCATCGGGATCAGCCTCACGAACTACCGCGATCTGCTGCAGAGCCACGCCGTGCCGGCGGATGCCTATCAGGCGGCGGGCAACACGCTGTCGGTGGCTGCCAACCGGATTTCCTATGTGCTGGGCCTGCAGGGACCGAGCCTGGCGATCGATACCGCCTGTTCCTCTTCGCTTTCCGCGTTGCACCAGGCACGGCTGAGCCTGCAAGCCGGTGATTGCGACATCGCCATCGTGGGTGGCGTCAATCTGTTGCTGTCTCCCCTGGACGGTCGCGCCCTGGACGAAGCACGCATGTTGTCCGAGCGGGGCCGCTGCAGCGTGTTCGATGCAGCGGCGGACGGATACACACGCGGAGAAGGCTGCGCTGTCATCGTTCTTCGGAGACAAAGCGATGCCGAATGCGGGAACGACCGGATCCATGCCTTGATCATCGGTTCGGCGCTCAACCAGGACGGCAAGAGCAACGGCATGACGGCGCCCAACGGCCTGGCGCAACAGGCGGTCATGCGCGATGCCCTCGCCGCGGCAGGTGTGGATGTCGCCTGGGTCGGCTACGTCGAGGCCCATGGCACGGGCACCGCATTGGGCGACCCGATCGAAGCCGAGTCGATCATGGCGGTCTACGGTGCGGCTTCGGCAGAAGCGCAGCCCCTCTGGCTCGGGTCGGCCAAGACCAACATCGGCCACCTGGAGGCGGCGGCGGGCATGGCGGGGCTCATCAAGGCAGCGCTGGCGGTCAAACACGGGAAGTTGCCGCCTCATCTGCACCTGCGGCAATTGAACCCGGCCATCTCCTTCGACTCCACCCGCTGCGAGATCGTGCGCGACTTGCGAGAGTGGCCCGACGCCACGCGTGGACGCCATGCGGCGGTCAGCGCGTTCGGCTTCGGCGGCGCGAATGCCCATGTGGTGATGGCCCAGGCATCTCAGTTCGATGCATCGGCGCGTCCTGGCAGGACAGGGCAGGGTGAGTCATGGTGGTGGCTGGCATTGTCGGCGCGCACGCCCTCCGCGCTGAAAGCCGTTGCGCAAGCCCATGCTCTGCGGCTGGAGGCCTTGTCCGGCACGCCAGACGATTTCTCCGCCATCTGCGCCACTGCCGCCATCCGCCGCAGCCACCATCCACGGCGCCTGTGCGTGGTGGCGCGCTCCAGTGCGCAAGCGGCCGAAGCCCTGCGGGCCTGGTGTCGCGGCGAGACGCCGGAAAGCATGGTCACGGGAGAAGCCGCACCGTCCGTGGACGGGAAGCTGGCTTTTTTCTTCAGGGGGGACAACTTGCAATGCATCGGCGCGGGAGGCGCCCTCTATGAACGATACGGGGTATTCAGGCAGGCACTCGACGATTGCGAAGGCATCCTGCAGCGGTGGCTGGGCCAGTCGGTGCTGTCGGCCGTCTTCGCGACGCCCACCATCGACCCGTTCCATGTGGCGGACAGCGAGCTGGGTCTCGTCGCCTGCCAGTATGCGATGGCGCGCCTGTGGCAATCGTTCGATGTGCGGCCTGAATGCGTGGCGGGCGAGGGCCTCGGGGAAGTGGTCGCAGCCTGCATTGCTGAGGTGCTCACGCTGGAGGACACATTGGCGCTTGCATGGCATCGTGCGCGGCTGGTGCAGCATGCGCAGCAACAGGTGGTGCCGCGGGACGTGTCCTGGGACTTCGATCGCTGCCTCGAGAGCATCCGCTTTCGGCCGGCACGCCTGCCCGTGGTTTCCCACCTTGAGGGAAGCACGGGAGGGCTGGAAATCACCCAGGCCTCCTATTGGCGGCGGCAGGCCCTCGCATCCGCGCAGCCGGCGCACATCTTGCAGCGGCTGCACGCCTCGGGTTGCACCCGCATCATCGAGGTCAAGGCCGGTGCCGGGGACGCCGACTTCAACTTTCAGCGCGAGCTGGCACGGCACCATGTCACGGGCGGCACGTTGGCGTTGGCATCGGTCTTTCCAACGGACGGGCCGGTCGTGGACCTGCCGCACTATCCATTTGCCCTGGATCGCCACTGGTTCGAAGCACCACCAGCCCCGACGGCATGGCGTGCGCCCGCCGGCGGCCACCCTCTGGTAGGCCGCGTCCTCTCGGTGGCGGGCTCGGGCAGCCATCACTTCGAGAACACGCTGTCAACCGGCACGGTGTGGCTGCTGGACCAGCACCGCGTCCACGGCTCGCCCATCATGCCGGCCGCGGGCATCATGGAATGGGTGCTGGCGGCGCTGGGCCGGGCCACTGGAAGCGCCGCCTCCGATTGGGTCTTGCAGCCGATCGAGTTTCACCGGATGCTCCATGCCGAAGCTGACGCCGACACCCGCGTGCAGGTGGCGATTGAGCCGAGGCCGCAAGGCTTTCGCGTGACCGGCTACAGCCGTCGGGACTCCAACGAATCCGACCCCTGGTTGCTGCATTTCACGGCCTCGGCGGTCGCGGCGCCGGCAGGGGCGGTGCCTCCCGCCGCATCGCTGTCGCGGTGGCAGGACGAGTTGCTGCCGGTGGACGTTGCGGGCTTTTACGAGGGCCTGGGCCGCCTCGGCCTGTCTTACGGCCCGGGATACCAGGCGCTCAAACAGGCCTGGCGAAGCGACAGCCGGTTGCTCGCCCGAATTGAGTTGCCCGCCAACCGATGGGCGCTGGCCGGTTGCCAGCTGCACCCGGGCCTTCTCGATGCGTGCCTGCATTCGCTTTATCTGGACGACGCGGCTCCCCGGACGGTGTTCCTGCCGACCGACCTGCACAACCTGCGGATGTACCGACCCTTGCCCGAGCGGTTCTGGTGCATGGCCCGATGGCAGGAGAAACCGGACGCCTTCTCGGCCCTGGCCGATCTCATCCTGTACGACGACAACGGCGATGCCCTGGCGAATTTGCAGGGCCTGCGGCTGATGCAGGTCGCTCCGATGGTCCCTCGCGCACTCGGACCGGCACCGGACCTGCCCGGCCCGGAGGACCGTGCCGATCTCGACCCGGCTGCCATCGTCCGCCTGGCACCCGAAGAGGCCAGACGCCTCATTGGAGACGCCTTGTTCCTGCGCGTGGCCCGCAGCCTGCACCTGCCGTCGACAGAAGATGACGGCGTGTTGCGCGAACGCTTTGGCGCAACGCGCCTGAACGCCCTCGGGGTCGATTCTCTTGTCGCGATGGAATTGCGCAACCGGCTGCTGCACGATTGGGCCGTCGACGTGCCGGTTCAGATGTTCATCGGCGGAGCCCGAGGCATCGAGGTGGTGGACCACATCCTCGGGCAGCTGCAGGTGCGGCAATTGATCGCCGCCCCCTCGGATGAAGTCGAGGGCGAAGAAAGAGAGATGTGGACGCTATGAGCGTGGACAGTCTGTTGACCGAACTGTCGCGCCTGGGCATTCGCCTGGCGTTGGGCGAAGGCGGACGGCTCTCGATCAACGCCCCCCGGGGCAGCGTGTCGGATGACCTGCGCGAGCTCATCGTCCGGCACAAGTCCGCGCTGCTGGACTGGCTTTCAGGCCGGCAGGCAAAAGCCTGCAGCGACACACTGCCTGTCATCCGGCCGGATCCTTCCCGTTGGCACGAACCGTTTCCGCTGGGCGACCTGCAGACCGCCTTCGTGATGGGCGACTGCGAGGATTTCGAGTACCACGTCCGACCGCATTACTACGTCGAGCAGGACGTGCCGGGTCTCGATGGCACCCGATACGAAGCTGCACTCAATGCGGCGCTGCGCCGCCAGCAGGCCAACCTGCTTTTGCTCAACGCAGACATGCAGCTGCAGGTCGTGCCTGAGCTCGCACCGGTGCGCCTCGTCGTGCACGATCTCCGCGGGCTGGACGCCGCAGGGGTGCAACAACAGCTGCTGGCCACGCGGGAACGCCTGTCGCGCAAGACCTTGCCGCTGGACCGCTGGCCCTGGTTCGACTGCGAGCTGAGCCTGTACCACGACGGACAGGCACGGCTGCACTGGAACAACAACAACTTTTTCAGCGATGGCTACGGCACCTACCGCCTGCTGGCGGATGTG
>Ga0207679_10001954_pt1 | contig 12792 bp, 10 predicted proteins | sample KBSC73metaG_FD_184320 | JGI IMG/M metagenome (GOLD analysis project Ga0207679, IMG submission 184320) | Corn rhizosphere microbial communities from Kellogg Biological Station, Michigan, USA - KBS C7-3 metaG (SPAdes) (version 2) | ecosystem: Host-associated > Plants > Roots > Rhizosphere > Soil ...
ACCAATGCGCAGTTGCATGCCGCTGCGGCGAATGCGCAGGCCACCGAGCTGAAGGCGTTCGGTGACCGCCTTGCGCACGTCTCCCAGGCATCGGAGACGCGTCTCGACGCGCTGCGTCGCACGCTCGAGGAGCGCCTCGACGTGCTGCGCACGGAAAACGCGCAGAAGCTCGAGCAGATGCGCGCCACCGTCGACGAGAAGCTGCAGACGACGCTCGAGCAGCGGCTCGGCGCGTCGTTTCGCCAGGTGTCGGAGCGCCTCGACCAGGTCCACAAGGGACTGGGCGAGATGCAGACGCTCGCCACCGGCGTGGGCGACCTGAAGCGCGTGCTGACGAACGTCAAGTCGCGCGGAACGTGGGGCGAAGTTCAGCTCGGCGCGCTGCTCGCCGACCTGCTGCCCGCCTCGCAGTACGCGAAGAACGTGATCACGCGACCGGGCTCGAAGCAGCCGGTGGAATTCGCAGTCCGATTTCCTGGACGCGGCGAGGACAATGTTCCCTGCTGGCTGCCGATCGACGCCAAGTTTCCGCTCGAGGATTGGCAGCGCCTGCAAGCGGCAATCGAGCTTGCCGACGCCGACGCCGTCGATGCCAGCCGCCGCGCGCTCGACCAGTTCTTCAAGGCGCAGGCGCGGATGATTCGCGACAAGTACGTCGAATCGCCGCATACGACCGATTTCGCGATCCTGTTCGTGCCGACGGAGAGCCTGTTCGCGGAGGCTATGTCGCGACCCGGCCTCGCGGACATTCTGCAGCGCGAGTTTCGCGTCACCATCGCCGGCCCGACCACACTCGCGGCGTTGCTCAACAGCTTGCAGCTGGGCTTCCGCACGCTCGCGATCGAGCGGCGGTCGACCGAAGTCTGGCGGGTACTCGGCGCCGTGAAAACGGAGTTCGATCGCTTTGGCGTGCTGCTCGCGAAGACGAAGGACAAGCTCGTGCAGGTCAGCAATACGCTCGATGAGGCGGGGCGCAAGAGCACGACCATTGCGCGCAAGCTGCGCGACGTCGAGGCGCTGCCCGAGGACGAGGCCGACCGGCTGCTGACGTTGGACGAGCCGGGCGTGATCGACCTCGACACCGACGAGCCTGCCGCGCCGCAGCTCGCGGAGCCGCCGGTGCATTGACGGCGGGATGCGAGTGTTCGACGCGCTGCGGCGCTATCGGCGAAAGCGAATACTGCGCGTCGCGGCGCTTCCCGACGCGCTGTGGCGCGAGGCCTGCGCAGCGTTGCCGTTCCTTGCGATGTACAGCGATCAGGATCTCGCGCGGCTGCGCGATCTCGTCGTGCTCTTTCTCGAAGCGAAGAGCATCGTCGGCGCGCAAGGGCACGACGTCACGCCACTGCAGCGCACGATCATCGCGATCCAGGCGTGCGTGCTCGTGCTGAATCTCGATCTCGCGCTGTACGATGGATTCGAGACGATCTTCGTCTATCCGGGCGAATTCGTTCCGGGATGGGAATACGAGGACGAGTACGGTGTCGTGCATCGCCAGGACGATGCGCTGGCGGGCGAGGCGATGCACCGCGGCCCGGTCGTGCTGTCCTGGCCCGATGTCGCCGCGTCGGCCGACTGGGAAGGCGCTCGGATAAATCTCGTCATCCACGAGTTCGCGCACAAGATCGACATGCAGAACGGGGATGCCAACGGCTGCCCGCCGCTGCCCGATGCCGCACGCGACCGATGGCTGAAGGTCATGCGCGACGCGTACGAGGATTTCGGCGCGCGCGTCGACGCCGGTGAGGACACGGAGATCGACCCGTACGCCGCGCATTCGCCGGGCGAGTTCTTCGCCGTGCTGTCGGAAGTCTTCTTCGCGGAGCCCGCATTGCTCGTGGACGAGTACCCGGACGTGTATCGCGAATTCGCGGGCTTCTACCGTCAGGATCCGGCCGCTGCGCATCCTTCGTGATCGGCTATGCTCGCATCGATCCGGAATTTCGATCCTCGATCCTCCCCGCGCCCCGAGCCTCCATCCAACCCATGAAACTCACTCTCGTCGGTTCCCGCTATTTCGGCGCAACCGTGTTCGACGCCCTCGACAAGGACGGCGTCGACATCGTGCAGGTCGTCGCACCGGCCGCCGACGATCGGCTCGCGATCGCTGCGCAGGCAAAGGGCGTCGGTGTGCACGTGCCCGCAAATCCAAAGCTCGTTTTGGGCGACGCGATTCCCGACGGCACCGACCTGATCGTGGCCGCGCACACGCATGCCCGCGTGAGCGATGAGGCGCTCGCCCGCTCGCGCCTGCGCGGCATCGGTTACCACCCGTCGCTGTTGCCGCGGCATCGCGGCATTGCTGCCGTCGAGTGGACGATCCTGGAAGGCGATGCGATTGCCGGCGGCTCGGTCTATCACCTCGCGGCGGGATGGGATGCGGGCGCGATCGCGGCACAGGACTGGTGCTTTGTCTTGAAGGGCGAAACCGCGCGCGAATTGTGGGAGCGCGCGCTCGCGCCGCTGGGCCTCGAGCTTTTGACGCGCGTCGTGCGCCATGCAGCGGAGCACGGTGAACTGCCCGCGCAACCGCAGGACGAGCGGTTCGCAACGAAGGCGCCGATGATTCGCCGGACGATCTCGCTGTCCGAGGAAGGCAAGGCCGTTGGCACGTCGCTGATCGTCACCGCCATCGGTGCCGACCGGCCCGGCATCGTCAGCCTGTTGTCCGATCGCGCGCAGGGCTTCGGTGCCAACTGGGCGGGCAGCCGGATGGCGAATCTCGCCGGCCAATTCGCCGGCATGGTCCACTTCGAAGTCCCCGCCGCGAATGCGGAGCCGCTTGCACAGGCGCTGCGCAGCCTCGAGGCGTCGGGACTGCGGGTCGTGATCGAAAAGGTCGAGACGCCGCCTCCGCCAGCCGGCCGGCGGATCGTACGACTGGAGCTCACAGGGCTCGACCGTCCGGGCATCGTGCGCGATCTTTCGCGCAGCCTCGCGGAGCAGGGCGTCAGCATCGACGACCTGCACACCGAGATCGTCGACGGCAACACGTCGGCCGAGCATCTGTTCAAGGTCAAGGCGCTGCTGGTCGTGCCGGAATTGCTGCCGAACGAGAAGCTGCGCCAGGCGCTGAGCGCGCTCGCCAACGAGCTGATGGTCGACATCGCACTCGGGGAAGCGGCGGCAAAGGATGCCGATTGACGGTCAGGGCCGCCGGTTGACCAGGCGTCCATCCGGCGTATCCTCCGCGTTGCCGGCACGCGTGCCTGCTGTCCGCCGGCGCCCGCAAACCGCATCAGTCGATGGGAGGCTAAGAAATGAGAAAAGGCAGCATCGCGCTCGCCACCGCGCTCGTCTTCGCGGCCGGCAGCGCATTCGCGTTCCACTGCCCGCAGGACATGAAGAAGATCGACGACGCGCTGGCGAAGAACCCGAAGCTCGACGCAACGAAGCTCGCCGAAGTGAAGAAATACCGTGCCGAAGGCGAGGCGCTGCACAAAGCCGGGAAGCATCAGGAGTCGATCGACACGCTCACGAAGGCCGAGAAGATCCTCGGCATCTGAGCAGTCGTTGCAGTCACGAAACGCCACGCGCCCGCGCGTGGCGTTTTGTCATTCTGGCAGCGCGCGCGACAGGATCTTCGCTGCGGCACCCGCATCGCGAACCGTACCGAACGCCGCGCCTGCGAAGGTTGCAGGTGCGAGGCGCGACGCGCAGTACGCGTCCGAGACGGAGGACGGCGCGTGCCGCAGCAGCTCGGCCGCGGCGACGGCGAGCGCGATCGCTTGCGCGACCCCGCGTGCATCGGCTTCGTCCGCATCGCGTGCCGCAAGCGTCGCATCGAGCGAATCCACATGACGGTCGTAATGCGCGTTGGCGCCGCGCGCTGTCGCGAGCCACTGCCGCAGCGCGTCGGCGGCGTCCGGTTCACGGCGCATTGCGCGCAGCACGTCGAGGCAGACGATGTTGCCGGAGCCTTCCCAGATCGCGTTGACGGGTGCCTCGCGATAGAGCCGTGGCAGCGGTTGCTCCTCCACGTAGCCGTTGCCGCCAAGCGCTTCCATCGCCTCGGCCGTCGCCGCGACGGCGCGCTTGCACACCCAGTACTTCGCGGCCGGCGTGACCATTCGCATCGCCGCGCCCAGCGTCGATTCTGCTTCCGCCTCGCCAGCCCGAGCGACGTGCAACGCGAGCGCGAGCGCCGCCTCGCTTTCGAGCGCGAGGTCCGCGAGCACGCTCGCCATCAGCGGGTGTTCGCCCAGAACGCGGCCGAACGTCGTCCGATGCCGTGCGTGGTGCAGTGCGAACGCCGTCGCGGCGCGGATGATGCCCGCGCTGCCTATCACGCAGTCGAGCCGCGTCCACTGCACCATTTCCAGGATCGTCGCGATGCCTCGACCGGGCGCGCCGAGCGGCCACGCGAGTGCGCGCTCGAACTCGACCTCGGCCGACGCGTTCGATCGGTTGCCGAGCTTGTCCTTCAGCCGGTTGATCCGGATCGCATTGCGGCGTCCGTCGGGCTCGAAGCGCGGCAGCAGGAAACAGCCCAGACCTTCCGCGCCTTGGGCCAGCACCAGGTGCGCGTCGCATTGCGGCGCCGAGAAGAACCATTTGTGGCCGGTGATGCGATAGGCACCGCCGGTAGTATCGAGCTCTGCGCGCGTCGTGTTCGCGCGCACGTCGGATCCGCCCTGGCGCTCGGTCATGCCCATCCCGATCAGCGCTGCGCGCTTTTGCGCGACGGGCCGCGCGCGCGGATCGTAGTCCGACGTCAGCACGCATGACAGCCACCGCGCGGCATCCGGCACCGTTTGCGCATGGCGGGCGAGCACCGGAGCGCTCGCGAAAGTCATCGTCAGCGGGCACTGCGTTCCGTTCTCGACCTGCGCGTGCAGGTAGTACATCGCCGTGCGCGCGACCTGTGCACCGGGACCGGGCGCCTGCCACGGCGCGCAATGCTCACCTGCGCTCGTCGCGAGCTGCATCAGCGCGTGCCACGCAGGATGAAAGACCACTTCGTCGACGCGCTCCCCGCGGCGGTCGTGCGTGCGCAACGTCGGCGGGTAGCGATTGGCGGCGTCGGCAAGTGCGTACGTATCGGGGACTGAAAGCGTCGCCGACCAACGGCGAAGGGCCGGCATGGTCCCCGGAACGTGTCGTTCGACCGCCGCCTGCAGCGCCAGGTCGCAGGCGAGCAGGTCGGTGCCTTCGAACGGGGGCGGCTGGTTGGCGTTGGGAGCGATGTCCATCAGCGATGCGGATCGGCGCCGGACCATCGAGCAAGCGACGTCAGTGTATCGTCGCGACTGGAAACATTCCGATCGCGCCATCATTCCGCCGATGACCTTCGCCGTCGACGCCGATATCCGCGACGCCGCAACGCTCGACGCCCGGTTCTACCGCGACGAGGCTGCGTATGCGGCGACGCGTGAGCGCGTGTTCGCCCGAACGTGGCAGTGGATCGGCGATCTCGGCGATGTCGCGGTCGCCGAGTCGTTCGCGCCGCGTGAGCTGTTGCCGGGCCTTGTCGACGAGCCGCTGCTGCTCGTGCGCGGCGCCGACGGCGAGCTGAGGTGCATGTCGAACGTTTGCACGCATCGCGGCAATATCCTGGTACACGCGCCGGGCCGCGGGTCGCACATCCGTTGCGGCTATCACTCGCGTCGCTTCGATCTCGGCGGCCGCATGACGTTCATGCCGGAGTTCGAGGATGCGCACAATTTTCCCTCGCGCGAAGACGATCTGGCACAAATCCCGTTCGATTCGTGGGCGGGGCATGGCTTCGTCGCGCTGGACCCGGCAGCGCCGCTCATGGACTTCGTAGGCGACATGGCGGTGCAGTTGCAGGCGATGCCGGTGGGCGAATTTCGGCACGATCGCGCGCGCGACCGGGAGTATCGGCTCGATGCGCACTGGGCACTGTACGTCGACAACTATCTCGAGGGATTGCACATTCCGTTCGTCCACGCGACGCTCGCCCAAAGCGTCGACTGTTCGAGCTACGAGGACCGGCTGTTCCCGCTGTCCACTTTGCAAATTGCACTCGCGAAGCCGGGCGAGGCAGCCTTCGCGAAGCCGGGCGAGGCGGCATTCGAGCCCGCCGCAGGCTCCGACCGGCGCGTCGCGGCGCTGTACTGGTGGATCTTTCCGAACCTGATGCTCAACTTCTACCCGTGGGGGCTGTCGCTCAATCTCGTCCAGCCCGAGGGCATTGATCGGACGCGCGTGACGTTTCGCAGCTATGTGCGCGACGCCGCGCTGCTCGACCGCGGCGCGGGTAGCGGGCTCGACCGCGTCGAGGCGGAGGACGAGGCAATCGTGCAGGCCGTGCAAAGGGGTGTGCGATCGCGCTTCTATCGGCACGGCCGCTATTCACCGAAGCGCGAGCGCGGCGTTCATCATTTCCATCGTCTGCTCGCGCGGTTCCTCAACGAGGACTAGGACGAATCGCCGATTTCGGCCGGAACGCCTTGCACACGTCCTCGCGCGTCTCGACGTACGGGCCGCCGATCAGATCGAGGCAGTAGGGCACGGCCGGGAAGACGCCGTCGAGCGTTTCCTTGATCGCCTTCGGCTGGCCCGGGAGATTGAGGATCAGCGCACGGCCGCGCACGACGCCGACCTGGCGCGACAGGATCGCGGTCGGCACGTATCGCAGGCTGACCTGCCGCATCTGCTCGCCGAAGCCCGGCAGCACCTTGTGCGCGACGGCGAGCGTCGCCTCGGGGGTCACGTCGCGCGGCGCGGGCCCGGTGCCGCCGGTGGTCAGCACGAGGTCACAACCGGCGGTGTCGACCAGTTCGACGAGCGTGCGCTCGATCACCGGCTGCTCGTCGGCAATGAGGCGCGTCTCGAAGCGGTACGGCGTCGCGAGTGCCGCATCGAACCACGCGGTGAGCCCGGGCAGCCCCTGGTCGACGTAGACGCCGGCTGAAGCACGATCCGAGATCGAGACAAGGCCTACCAGGAGCGGACGTTCGGGCATCAGTTCGTCTCCGGATTGACGTGTGCGACGAGTCCTGCGCCCGCGCTTCGGTTCACAAAGGGCCGCAACGTCATTTCACTGCGGCGCACGCTCGATGATCCGCTTCAGCGCCCGGAAGAGTTCCCGCGTCTTGTGCGGTGGCGCGCCGCGAGCGCGTTCCTCGCGCGCGGCAGTGGCGAGGCTCGCAAGCGGCTCGCGCGCAGCATCCGGATAGGCATCGGAGAAAGCGTCGACGCCGCCGGGTTCCTGCAGCACGCGATCGCGCCAGCGCTCGACGAGCGCGAACTGCGCGCGCTCGGCCTGCGATCCGCGCGTCCACGCGGCAAGCGCAACGCGCAGCGGCTCGGGATCGACATCGCGCATCAGCCGGCCGATGTACTGCATCTGGCGGCGACGCGCTTCGTGCCGGGTGATCGTGCGCGCGAGCGCTATGGCGTCGACGAGGCGCTCTGGAAGATCGAGCGACGCAAGGCGCTTGGCATCGAGCGCGACCAACGCGGCGCCGAGATCCTGCAACGCATGCATGTCCAGCTTGCGCTTCGTCTTCGACAGCGCATCGGGCGCGACTTCGCGCGGCGGCAGGGAGGCGGAAGCATTCATGAGGAAACGCCTGGCGGGCCCGGTGCCCGGGCGGCCGCCGCGAATGAGCGACGGGCCGCCGCCACGGCGAGCGAGCGCAGGCCTTTGTTATGATAGCCGACGCCTTCTTCCCCCTCGACGATGACCGTTTCCGCGCACGTAACGACGCCCCGCGACGCGAAGTCGCACGCCGAATCCGTTCCCGAATCGCGCTTCTCCGCGTCGACTGCGACCCTGGAACGCGTCGCGGCGGCCGTGCTCGACGCGGCACGCGCGGGCGGCGCCACCAGTGCCGAAACCGAAGTGTCGCAGGCGGTCGGCCAGAGCGTCACCGTGCGCAAGGGTGAGGTGGAAACGATCACGTACAACCGCGACAAGGGCGTCGGCGTCACCGTTTACGTTGGCGCGCGGCGCGGCCATGCAAGCAGCGCCGATTTTTCCGACGGGGCCATTCGCGCGACTGTCGACAAGGCGCTTGCGATCGCGCGCTACACGGCGGAAGACCCGTGTGCCGGCCTCGCCGACCCGGAGCGCCTTGCGCGCGCGTGGCCGGATCTCGACCTCTATCATCCGTGGGATCTCTCCGTCGGCGACGCGATCGAGCTCGCGCGGGAGACCGAAGCGGCAGCTCTTGCCGTCGACGCGCGCATCTCCAACAGCGAAGGCGCGAGCGCCTCGCGAGGCGAATCCGAATTCGTCTACGCAAACTCGCTGGGATTTCGCGGTGGTTACCGCAGCTCACGGCACCACGTCGATTGCGCGGTCGTGGGCGAGGCTGGCGGTGCGATGCAGCGCGACTACTGGTATTCGGCGGCGCGCGCGCCGGAGGATTTGTTGCCAGCGGCCGAAGTGGGCCGCATCGCGGGCGAGCGGACGGCGCGGCGTCTCAACGCGCGCCAGCTCGGCACGGTCGAATGCCCGGTGCTCTTCGAGGCACCCGAGGCCGGTGATCTGCTGGGTTCGTTCGTGCATGCGGTTTCGGGCGGCAGCCTGTACCGCAAATCGTCGTTCCTGCTCGATTCGATCGGCGAGCAGGTGTTCGCACCGCATGTCGACATCCGCGAGGAGCCGCACCTGTTGCGAGCGCGCGGCAGCGCGCCGTTCGACAACGAGGGCGTCGCCACCGAGCGGCGCGACGTCGTCGTGAAAGGCGTCGTGCAGGGTTATTTTCTCGGAAGCTATTCGGCGCGCAAGCTCGGACTCCGATCGACGGGCAACGCCGGCGGCGCGCACAACCTCGTCGTTCCGGGCACCGAGGATCTCAAGGCGCTGATGCGCCGCATGGGACGCGGGCTGTTCGTCACCGAGCAGTTGGGCCAGGGCGTCAATCCGGTCACCGGCGACTATTCCCGAGGCGCGGCCGGTTTCTGGATCGAGGACGGCCAGATCGCCTATCCGGTCGAGGAAATCACGATCGCCGGCAACCTGAAGCGGATGTTCCAGGACATCGTGGCGCTCGGCAACGACCTCGATCGCCGCGGCTCGCGGCACATCGGGTCGATGCTGGTTTCGAGCATGACGGTGGCCGGGAGCTGATTGCGCCCTCCGGATGGTTTCGACGATCGAGCCCGTTGTCGACTGGCTGCGCCGCCTCAAGGATCCGCTTCGCAACACGACGCAGATCGGACGCTGGATCGCGCGCCTGCCTGCCGGCGACGTGCTGGAAATCCAGAAGCAGGCGCTCGAGTTGCTGGCCAATTTTCCGGGCGGCGGGCGCGATGCGACGGCAGCCCAGCTCGAAGCGTTGCTCGAGCTCGACGCGCGGCTCGAGCCGATCGTCCGCGACCTGACGCGCCAGTACACGATCAATTACCAGAAGAGCTCGACCGTCGAGTCGCGGCTGTGGCACGCGGTGTTCGACCTGGTGAAGGGATTCGTCGGCGCCTACAACGCGGCGCTGCAGGCCGGTTCCCCGCACGTCGAGAACCGGCGCTGGCGCGTGATCCTGCCGTGGGCGCTCGTGCGCCTCGCGCACTATCGCGGCCTCGACGGCAAGTTCCGGCTGTTCCGCTACAGCCACTGGATTCCCGCGCAATGGCGCGAGTTCCACGAGGTCTACGAGCTCGCGCGCGCACGCTCGTGGCAGCGCGAGCAACTCGTGTTCGGCGCCGGCGCGTTTCGCAAGCGTGGCGTGTTCGTCGAGCAGGTGTACCTGAACATGCTGCTGCTGATGCGGCTCGACTCCGGCAATTTCACGCCCGATCAGGTCGAATGGGTGGCGAACCAGCTCGAGGACTGGGCGCCCACGCTGATGCTCTCGACGACGGCCAGCGACACCACCGGCTTCTACGTCGACCTGACCGGTGCGCAGGGCTTGCGCCGCCGCGACAAGCCCGTCGTGGGCGGGCGGGTCATGTACGTGGATGCCGGACCGGTCTATACGCGGATCGTCGAGCGATTGCGCTGGTTGCCCGAAACGGATGAGGAGGCACCCGCGCCGGGCGACCTGCCGCCGCGCGAGCAGCGCCTGCTGCTGATGCGGCTGGCGGCGCTGTTCGGTCCGGACGCGATCGCGCACGCGCCGCGCGCGACGCGGCAGTCGGCCGACGAGCACGTCCGCGTCGTCAGCGGGCTGCATGCCCTGACGCGCGCGGTGGCCGAGATCGACCGCCTGCCGGACGCCGCGCGCACGCCGGGTGTTATCACGAGCTTCGACGAGGTCACGCTCATCAACCCCGGCATCAATCCGGCATCGATCGAGCGCCGCGTGCGCGGCACGCGCTGGAAGATGGTCGACCGCAGCGAAAGCGGTTGCCGCCTGATGGCCCCGGCGAAGGAAGCGCCGGCGAAACTCGGCGAACTCCTCGCGATCAATGACGGCGGCAACTGGATCCTGGGCGTCGTGCGGCGGATGCAGCGCCAGCAGGTCGACGAAATGACGGTGGGCGTCGAGATTATTGCGCGGCGCCTCGTGCGCGTGCTGCTGCGCAACTGGGCTGCGCCCGCGGAAGCCGCGCGCGCCGCGGGCGCAAGCTACGACAAGCCGTTCTTCGGCATCTATCTTCCCGCGGCACCGGAAAACCGGCAGGCATCGCAGCGCAGCCTGATCGGCCCCGACGACCGCTTCACGCCGGGCAGCATGATCGAGCTCGACACCGGCAGCGCGCGCTATCTGATCCGCTTCACGCAGACGCTCGAGCGGCAGACCGGTTGGACCTGGACGCTCTTCAACGCGGTGCGCAAGCTGGCGCCTTAGCTTCCTTCGGGGATCGGCGCGCGCGCCGGTCGCGCCGGTCGGCGAGCCCTGACGGGGTGTTGGCCGACTGCTAAAATGCCATTCTGACCTGCGAGAGGGTCGTCGGGGGCGAATCCTCGCACGAGGTGGGAGAGCGGGCCTTCGAAGGCCCGGTCGAAATCGTCGCCGGCACGCCGGCCAATCATCGAGAGAGAAAGCGAGGAGACATCGGATGGAGCGTCGTTCGTTCATCAAGCACACCGGCCTGGCCGGCATCCTGGCGGCTTCTTCGGCGCCGGTATTCGCGCAGTCCGCGCCGGAAGTGAAATGGCGCATGGCGTCGAGCTTCCCGAAGAGCCTGGATACGATCTTCGGCGCGGCGGACACGATCAGCAAGCGCGTCGCCGCGGCCACCGACAACAAGTTCCAGATCCAGACGTTTGCCGGCGGCGAGATCGTTCCTGCGTTCGGCGTCGTCGACGCCGTGCAGAACGGCACGATCCAGTGCGCGCACACGGCGCCGTACTACTTTTTCGGCAAGGACCCGACCTTCGCGTTCGGTTGCGCGCTTCCGTTCGGCATGAACATCCGCCAGCAGAACGCGTGGATGTATCACGGCGGCGGCATGCAGTTGATGCGCGAGTTCTACAAGGACTACAACATCATCAACTTCCCGGCCGGCAACACGGGCGCGCAGATGGGCGGCTGGTTCCGCAAGGAAATCAAGACGCCGGGCGACTTCAAGGGCCTGAAGATGCGGATCGGGGGCACGGGTGGCTTGCCGCTGCAGAAGCTCGGGCTCGTGCCGCAGCAGATCCCGGGCGGCGACATCTATCCTTCGCTCGAGAAGGGCACGATCGACGCGGCGGAATGGGTCGGCCCGTACGACGACGAGAAGCTCGGTCTCTACAAGGTCGCGAAGTTCTACTACTACCCGGGCTGGTGGGAAGGCGGGCCGGAGCTCGATCTCTTCGTCAACAACAAGGCGTACGAGGAGCTGCCGAAGAACTATCAGGCCATTCTCGAGGGCGCGTGCTACGAGGCGAACGTCGACATGCCGGCGAAGTACGACGCGCTGAATCCGGCCGCGCTCAAGCGGCTGCTCGGCGCCGGCGTGAAGCTGCAGCCGTTTTCCAACGAGATCATGGCCGCCTGCTTCAAGGCGACGAACGAAGTCTACGACGAGATCGCGACGAAGAACGCGAAGTTCAAGAAGATCTACGAGCCGTGGAAGGCGTTCCGCAACGAACAGGTGTCGTGGTTCCAGGTCGCGGAAAACCGCTTCGACAACTTCATGATCGCCGCCGGGCGCATGTCGCAGCGCGCGCCGGGCAAGTAGCCTCCGCCGCTTGCGTCACTGACGACGGGCCCCGCTTCGGCGGGGCTTTTTTGCGCCTCACGTCTTTACGATCAGGTCTGCCGCGTGGGCGGGACTGCCCTTCGGCGCAACGCTATTGTTTCGGCGCGTCCTTGCCCGGCTCGCCCATTTGCTCGCGCAGCGCGCGCTCGAGCGCCTTCTGGTCGTCCTCCGGCTCCGCCGCGCCCGGCGCAGCGCCCGCCGGGGCTTCGGATGTGCCGCCACCGGGCGATGCATTGGTGCCCCCGCCGAACGCGCGCTCGAGTGCCTTTTCCGCCGCCTCCTGCTGGGCGGCACCGGACGGCGGACCCTGGGTGCCCTTGGCGGCATCCGGCGGAAACACCGGCTGCTCCTCGGGAACGATGATCTGGATTTTCTCGATGTCGAACTTCTTCTCGCCGGCCTTGTAGACCATCACCATCTGCGGGAATGCGATGACCAGACTGACCATGACGACCTGGATCAGCACGAATGGCACCGCACCCCAGTAGATCTGACCGGTGGTGATTCCCTGGATGGTCTTCTTCGAAATCCGGTCGACGTACTCCTTGGCGGGCGCGACGCTGCGCAGGTAGAACAGCGCGAATCCGAACGGCGGGTGCATGAACGACGTTTGCATGTTGACGCCGAGCAGGACGCCGAACCAGATGAGGTCGATGCCGAGCTTTTCCGCGACCGGCCCGACGAGCGGAATGATGATGAACGACAGCTCGAAGAAGTCGAGGAAGAACGCCAGGACGAAGATCAGGATGT
>Ga0207679_10001958_pt1 | contig 12783 bp, 10 predicted proteins | sample KBSC73metaG_FD_184320 | JGI IMG/M metagenome (GOLD analysis project Ga0207679, IMG submission 184320) | Corn rhizosphere microbial communities from Kellogg Biological Station, Michigan, USA - KBS C7-3 metaG (SPAdes) (version 2) | ecosystem: Host-associated > Plants > Roots > Rhizosphere > Soil ...
TCACCGATCTCGCCGACGCCCTCCCCGGCGTCGTCAACTTCCATGTCGTCGTGCGGGAGTGGAAGGAGGACATCGTATTCCTCCGGAAGGTGGTTCCCGGCCGATCTGATCGGAGCTATGGACTCCACGTGGCGCGGCTTGCGGGACTGCCCGCGGCGGTCGTCGGTCGGGCACGCGAGATTCTCAACGGCCTCGAGCGCGACGAACTGTCCCGCGGCGGGCGCCCGTCGATGAGCGCGGCAGCGAGCGAGCCGCAGGGACAGATGGGACTGTTCCAGGTCCCGACGGAGATCGACGCGGTGCATCGCCGCCTTCGCACGCTCGACGTCAATGAGATCACGCCGATGCAGGCGCTGGCGCTGCTCGCTGAGTTGAAAAACGAGGCCGGCGATTGACAGCGTCGAGACTCTTGTTGTGTGTCGTCACCGGCGCGGTACTTGCCGGGACAGCTGCCTGCACGCAGCCCCGACCCATGGGGAACGTCATCGTGCTGGGCACCACCAACTCCGCGACGAATCTCGACCCGCGGGTCGGCACTGACGAGGCATCGCAGAAGATCCACCAGCTCATTTTCAACACGCTGGTTCATATCGACAGTCAGCTGCGCGTCGTGCCCGAGCTGGCCGAATCGATCGACCATCCTGACGAACTTACCTACATTGCCCGGCTGCGCCATGGGGTGCTGTTTCACAATGGACGCGAGCTGACCTCGAACGACGTCGTTTACACATTTCGGAGTTTTCTCGATCCGACGTTCAAGGGACGCTCGGGCGCCTATCGTGTACTGGCGGCCGTCAACCCGCTCGATGCGTACACCGTCCAGTTCAAGCTGAAAAACCCACTGAAATCGTTTCCGGTCAACCTGGTGATGGGGATCGTGCAGGCAGGATCGGGCGCTGCCAATGCCCGCGCCCCGATCGGGACCGGCCCCTATCGCCTGAAAGAATTCGTTCCGGACGATCACGTGACGCTGACCGCGTTCGATCAGTACTACGCTGGACGCCCTCGCAATGACGGCCTCATCCTGAAGGTGATTCCCGACGATACGATGCGCGGGCTCGAGCTGCGCAAGGGGTCCGTCGATCTGATCGTCAACGACCTGCCGCCCGACATCGTGTGGCAGCTGCAGCGTGAAGGACGGGTTCAGGTCGAAACCGCGCCGGGCACCGATTACGCGTACATCGGTCTGAACCTGAACGATCCGATCCTCCGTCACGTCGAGGTGAGGAAAGCGATCGGCTACGCCATCGATCGAGACGCGATCGTGAAATACCTGCGGCGCGGATTCGCGACGACGGCAGTCGGCATCGTGCCGCCGATGTCGTGGGCGTTCGAGCGCAACGTGTTCGATTTCACCCACGATCCTGCGAAGGCCGCCCAGCTGCTCGATGCTGCCGGTTTTCCCGATCCGGATGGTGCCGGCCCGCTGCCCCGCTTCCGTTTATCGCTGCGGACGTCGACAACCGAGGTGTATCGAATTCAGGCCGCCGCGATCCAGCAGGACCTGGCGCGGGTCGGCATTGCGCTCGACGTGAGGTCGTCGGAGTTCCAGACGCTGTCCGCCGATGTGCTGCGCGGAAACTTTCAAATGTACTCGCTGCAGTTCGTGGGCGTCACCGATCCCGACATCCTGCGTCTCGTCTACCATTCGCAGCAGGTGCCGCCGACCGGTCTCAACCGCGTCCGCTACAAGAACCCGGACGTCGATCGCTTGATTGAAGCGGCGTCGGCGGCAAGCGACGATCAACACGGGCGTGCATTCTACGCAGAGGCGCAACAGCACATCGCCGAGGACGTGCCGTACATCAGCCTCTGGTACAAGACCAATGTCGCGATCTTTCAGCCTGACATTCACGGCGTGACGCTGTCGCCGATCGCGGACTTCACATTCCTGCGGAACGTTTCCCACCAGCCAGGCGCAAGCCGGGCGGGTTCGTGAGCGCACGGATCCGGGCCCTCGCGGCCGCTGTCCTTCTGTTCGCCTGCGCCACCGAGCACGCCGCAGCTGCGAACCGCTACGACCCGCGACTACGCTTTCGATCGATCGAGACGCGGCGATTCACGGTGCACTTCCATCAAGGCGAAGAAGCGATCGCGCGACGGCTTGCCGCCATTGCAGAGGACGTCGCTGATCAGGTGGCACGCGAGCTCGGAACGCCGAATGGCCGCGTCCACGTCATCCTCGTCGACCAGCACGACGTGTCGAATGGCTGGGCGAACCCGGTTCCCTATAACGTCATCGAGATCAGTGCCGCTGCTCCATCCGGGAGCAGCACGATTGGAAACAGTGATGACTGGCTGCGCCTCGTGCTCTCGCACGAGTACACGCACATCGTCCATCTCGACAAGGCTCGAGGATGGATTGGCGGATTGCGCGCGGTGTTTGGCCACTCGCCGTTCCTCTATCCGAATCTGTTCTTGCCGTTGTCGCAGATCGAAGGACTTGCCGTCTATAACGAGAGCCGACTTACCGGACAAGGCCGGATACCGGCCGGAGACTTCAGGGACATCATCAATCGCGCCGCTGCGTCGCGGCGGTTCGATCCGATCGACCGCACCAACGGCGGGCTCGTGGATTGGCCTGGTGGGACGGCGCAATATGTCTATGGGGCGTATTTTCTACAGTACCTCGCCGATCGGTTCGGCGCTGAGTCCATCGCCAAGCTCGCCGACGAGACGTCAGGGCGCGTGCCGTACTTCGGATCGCCGGCGTTCAAGAAGGTGTTCAAGCGATCGCTCGGCGAATTGTGGGACGACTTCGAAGCTGATACACGCGCACGCGCGCATGACGAACCTTCCACGAGCACGCGGCTGACACACCACGGGTTCGGTGTTGGAGCGCCAGCGTTCGGATCGTCGGGCCGTCTCTTCTATCTGGTTGCCAACCCACACGGGTTTCCTGCGCTGATGGAATATTCCGCTGAGGGTGCCGCGCCCCGGGAGGTCACATCGAGATATTTCGGCAACCAGACGTCAGCCACAGGTTCTCTCCTGGTATTCGATCAAATCGAGCTGGTGCGCAATGTCGGCGTGCAATCGGACCTTTACGCGGTCGGACAAGACGGCGGCCCGGTTCGCCGGCTCACCCGCCAGGCCCGCGCCGCAGAACCTGATGTCGCGCCGGACGGTCGAACGATCGTCTGCACGATCCAGTCGGCGGATCGGCGCTTCCTGGCCACGTTTGCGCTACCCGACTCTGGCAAGACCGCGATACCGGAGATGTTCCTTTCGGAGCCGTCGACAGATTTCTCGACGCCGCGATGGTCTCCCGACGGTCGATCGATCGCCGTCGAGCGACGGCGGGTCGGTGGACCGTCGGAGATCGTGGTCATCGATGTCACCACGCGCGCCGCGCGGAGCATTGTCTCGTCCAGAGATGCCCGCAACGTCACGCCGTTCTGGTTGTCGCCGTCGGTCATCCTGTTCGCATCGGATCGTGACGGCAGGCCGTTCTCGCTCTACTCAATCGACCTGTCGACCGGCGTCATGCGCCGGCTGAATGGAGTCGGGCACTCGGCACAGGTCCCGGTCATATCGCCCGATCGACGGACTGTCGTCTTCGTCGGCTATACGGCCGACGGCTACGATCTCTTTTCTCTTCCACTCTCGTCCGCGTCATGGTCGGAGGTGGCGTCGCCTGCAGCGGCGATGCCGGCCAGTGACCAATCCGTTGGATCCGCCCCGGTCACGACCGCTGACAATCCCTATCGGCCATGGTCCACTCTTTTGCCCCGGTTCTGGACGCCGATCATCGAGTCGGATGCGTCGGAGCTGTCCTTCGGAGCCGAGACGGAGGCCAGCGATGCGCTCGGTCGACACAGCTACGGCGGAACGGTCACGTGGGCGGCGTCCAGGCTCCGCCCGGACTGGTCGCTCGCCTACGTCTACGATCGCTGGTGGCCGACGCTGTTCGCCAACGTCTCCGACGATACGGATCCATTCCGCAGCGGCGAAGTTCGCACGAGGGAAGTCAACGCCGGCGCCGTGTTTGTCGTCGCTCGCGTGCGCTGGTCGCAGGCCGTGCTCACGAGCCTCAATGCGTCGCGGGATACGTTTTCATGCGAGGGATGCGACGCGCCCCTGCCCCACGATGTGAAGCGCGGCGCCATCCGGACGGGCTGGATTCTCGATACGTCGAAACAATATGGGTATTCGATCAGCCGCGAGTCGGGAGCGCTCGTTCGCGTCACGTGGGAAGCGGCGCCAGAGGCGCTCGGTTCCGATGCCGGAAATGCATCGGCCACCCTGGATTCGCGCGCGTACTTCCGTCTCGGTCCGCGTCATGCCGCGTTCGCCTTGAGAGGTGCCGGAGCCACGGCCTGGGGCGCCCGAGAGGCGCGCCGCGTGTTCACCGCGTCGGGTGCGGGCCCGGCAGCTGACGGCTTCGATTTTGGCCGGGATGCGATCGGGCTGCTCCGGGGGTTCGACGTGGACTCGCTCGTCGGTACTCACGCGGCCGTCGCCAACGTCGACTACCGCATCCCGCTCTTCAGACCGCAGCGCGGCGTCGGCACTGTTCCGATATTCTTCCGTGCTATTCACGCGGCCGCATTCGCCGACGCGGGACATGCGTGGGAGGATCGGTTTCAGCTGGCGGACGTGCGAACGTCAGCCGGCGCCGAACTATCGATCGATTCGGTTCTGGGCTACAGCCTGCCGCTGACGTTTGCGACCGGCATCGCGTGGCGTCACGATCCTGTCGGCCATCACGATGGCGTCACGGTGTTTGGACGGGTTGGACGGGCCTTCTAGAATGCTGAATGTTGATTGAGGATTGCTGATTGAGCCCGGCAATCTACAATCAGCAATCTACAATCAGCAATCAGCAATCAGCATTTCCGAGATCACCTATGTCTTTTCCCCTGGACTATGAACACAGCGCGCCGATGACGTTCGGCGGCGCGATGCCGACCATGAAGTCATTTGACGACTCGCGCGTCGTCATTCTTCCGGTTCCGGTGGATCGAACCACGTCCTACGTTTCGGGAACGCGGAATGGTCCGCGTGAGATCCTCGAGGCTTCCTCGCACATGGAGCTGTGGGACGAAGAGGTGGGCGTCGACGTCCACGGCGTTGGGATCTTCACATTGCCGGCGATGGAACTGCCGTTTGGAGAGATGGGCGAGCTCGTCGGCGAGATCCGCCGCGTCGCGGCGGACATCCTGTCGCGCGAGAAGTTCCTGGTCACGCTTGGCGGCGAGCACTCCATTACCCCGCCGCTCGTCTCCGCAGCGGCCGCGGCGTTCAAGGGACTCTCGGTGCTTCAAATCGACGCCCACGCGGACCTGCGGGACTGCTACATGGGCACGCCGCACAATCACGCGTGCGCGATGCGCCGCAGCCTCGAGTTCGCGCCCGTGACGCAGGTCGGCATCCGCAGCATGTCGACCGAGGAAGCCGAGGCCGCGCCCGGACTGAACACCAAGATTTTCTATGACGCGACGATGAGGAAGGATCCGAACTGGATCGATCGGGTCGTGGACACCCTGTCGGGTCCCGTCTACATCACCATCGACGTGGATGGCATGGATCCGGCCATCATGCCAGCCACCGGCACACCGGAACCCGGCGGCCTCTCCTGGTACGAGATCGTGGCGCTCCTCCGGGCAACCATCGCCCGCAAGACCGTGGTCGCCTGTGACGTGGTCGAACTCAGTCCTCTCCCCGGCATGATGGCGCCCAATTTCCTATGCGCGAAGCTGATTTATAAGATCTTGACGTATCAGTTTGCTGGAAAGTAACCAGTCTCCAGTTCCCCGTTTCCAGTTCGAGACGCAGAGTCTCGCGGCACCCGCGCATGCACCAGTCGCGAGCCGCTAGTCGCGAACCGCGAACTGCGAAGTCGCCGACGCTGAAGTATCCACCCCACCTGTATACCTGCTATACTGCGCGCCGTGGCATCGGCCGATCTCTATGGGCAGGCGGCGCGAGCGCTTGAAAAGGGGACCGGTGTCGAAGCCGCTTCGCTCCTCGTACGGGCCTTGAGGCAACCGGGTCTTCATCGCGACGAGCAGACCCAGATTCGATGTGCCCTCGCCGAGGCGTGGCTGCTTCAGGACGATGTCCGACAGGCAACGGAAGCTCTCGGTCATCCACCCGAAGGTCGCGAGCAGCGACTCGATCCCGCTCGTCTTTCCGATTTGTGGCGCATGCACGGCCGGTTGGCGGTCGCGCGTGGCGAGCCCTCCCGCGGGATTGCGTTCCTCACGAAGGCATTGAAGCAAGCGGAGCGCGCGCACGACTCGCGCGCAATTGGCCTGGCGCATTACGAGCTCGGTCTCTGTTATCGCCACGTAGGCGACATGGCCATCGTGCGCGAGCACATCACCAAGGCGGCGTCCGCGCTTCACGCCGCAGGCGATCGTCGCCACCTTGCGATGGTGCACTCGCTCTCCGGCGTCACCCGTGCCCAGGAAGGACGGCTGGACGAGGCGGTGGCGGCGCTGCGGCAGGCTGAGCGGCTGGCGGTCATCGTTGAGGCGGGCGACGTACTGGCGACCGTCTGTGGAAACCAGGCCAACGTGGCGCTCATGCAGCACCGCCACGAACAGGCGCTCGCGCTGGCGGAGCGCAGTGTCGAGTTGCAGCAGCAGGCGGGGACGCCCCACGGGCTCGGGATCGCGCTCGCGTCGCTCGGCCAGATTTGCGTCCGGGTCGGCAAGCTCAAACGCGCGGAAGACGCGCTCAATCGCGCGCTCGACGTGCGCAGCCCGCTGCACTTCATGCGGGAAACGACGGGCGGCGTGTTTGACACCCTCGCCCAGATCCACCTGATTCGCGGGCAGCACGACGAGGCGAGCCGCTGCCTGCAGCGGGCCAGGGAGGCGTACGGTGCGGCCGTCGCGAGCCGCTGGTATCACTGGTCGGTGCGGGCGCTGGAAGCCCGGGTCGCACTGCGGAGCGGGGATGGCGCCAACGCGCTCGCGATTGCCGCGGAAGTCGCGGAATCGAGCGATGCTCCGGCCGTCTATGGGCTCCAGGCGGAATTGATCGCCATTGAATCGCTGCTGGCGCTCGGCCGGATCGCGGAGGCGGAACAGAGACTGGACGCGATTTCCGGCCGTGTCGAGCCCGACACGATGAGCGGGATTTGGGGAGAGTTTCTACGAATGCGCGGCCGGCTTCACGCGGCCGCGGGCCGATCCGTCGAGGCATACCATGACTTCGGGCAGAGCGTCAGCGTGTTCGATCTGCTTGGCGAAGGTTACCAGTCGGGTCTCAGCTACTTGGAGCTCGGAAGGCTGGCGGCCGCGGCCGGGGCGCGCTCCCGAGCGACCCGATATCTCACCGACGCGGCGACGATTTTCGACGGCCTCGGCGCCGCGCCGAATCTGGCCGCCGCTCGCGCTGCCCTGAACCACGTTCCTGCGGTGACGACCGGTGGCTATGTCGGCGTGCAGATGGATGGCGACGCCGCGCTGGTCAGGCGACTTGTCGACGCCGCGGCCATACCCGCCCTCCTCGCCCGGGATGGCGCGACCGCGCTCTTGGAGGCCTGCGACGCCCAGGCGGTGGTCTTGTTCATCCGCGGATCAAACGGGCAGGTCCATCTGCTTGGCACGGCAGGGTGCGATGCCGAGGGCGGCCGCGCGCTGGCGACCGCTGCCCAGCGAGGAACGACGTCGGCATTGCCGATAGCCAGCGAGCCAATCGGCCGGACGTCCTCAGGAGTGCGGTATGCGCTCGTCTCTTCGGCGCGACCGCTCGCTGGTCCCTCGTTGCAGCGGTTTCGGACGCTCTGCGCCGTCTTGCGTCAGGGGTTCGAGCTCTGCGAGGCTCGCGACCGCCAGCCTGATCCAGGTGGCCGTGCGCTCGAACGCCCACTCGACCCGCTGCTCCCAGGCTTCGTCTGCGCGAGTGCCGCGATGCAGCGTGTGGCCGAGCAGATTCGACGCATGCAGGGGAACGACCTGACGGTGTTGATCACCGGCGAAAGCGGAACCGGAAAAGATCTCGTCGCTCGTGCCATTCACGCTGGGTCTCCGCGGCACGACAGCATGTTCCTGCCGTACAACTGTACGAGCGCGACCCGCGAGCTGGCCGACAGTCAGCTGTTCGGCCATCGGCGTGGCAGCTTCACCGGCGCGATCGCCGATCAGGCCGGCGTGCTGCGAACCGCCGTCGGCGGCACCCTGTTTCTCGACGAGGTTGGCGATCTGCCGTTGGACGTCCAGCCGAAGCTGCTGCGATTTCTCGAGCAGGGAGAGGTGCTTCCGGTCGGCGACACGCGGCCGCAGCGCGTGGACGTGCGCGTGGTCGCGGCCACGAATGCCGATCTCGAGAGCCGTGTGAGCGACGGCAAGTTCCGCGAGGATCTGTTTTACCGGCTGAGCGTCATCCGCATTCACGTGCCGCCGCTCCGCGAGCGCCGGGAGGAGATCCCTCACCTGAGCACGTTCTTCCTGCGGGACGCGTCGGAGCGCCTGGGCAAGCCCGGCGTGCGGCTGACGGCGGAGACGCTCGACATCTTCGACGCGTTTTCGTGGCCGGGCAACGTCCGGCAGCTGCGCAACGAGGTGCAGCGGGCGGTCGCGATGGCGCCACCCGACGGCTCGATCACGCCCGAGCTGCTGTCGCCCGTCTTTGGAGTTCACGATCAGCCGTCAGAGGAAGGCGTCAAATCCCGCAGTAAACGCCAAACTCTTGCGGCGGCTGTCGAAAAGATCGAACGAGAGATGATCCAGTCGGCGCTCGAGCGCTCCTCCGGAAACATTTCAGAAACGGCCCGGATTCTTGGCCTCACGCGTCGTGGGCTCTATCTGAAGATGGACAGGTTGGGAGTGTCCTAATCAGCTCCCAGCTTCCCCCCTTCCCGCTCTAATCGCGAGAGAGCATCTGATTATCGGGACACTGCGAAGCAAGTATCCACTTCCGGGTTGATTTGGATAGCAGCTATCCAATAACATCCCCACGCGCGAATGTGGACCGCCTGACCTAAGTACCAAAATATCACCGGCTTATCGTGGTAATGTCCAACTTGCCGCACCGCGGATCGTAGTGGGCCTGCAACTTGATATATCTCCGGGCAACTGCGATTCTCGAGGGACCACGACTATGGAACAGCGCCTTCGCCTTGTGGGCGGCAGCCGATACGAAAAGCGAACCGAAGACCGTCATTCCATCGCGGTCCCAGGACAGATTCTCTGGAAAGATTCCAAGGGCAATACCAGAATGGCGTCGGTTGTGACCCGCGACGTCAGCGCACACGGCGTCAGCGTCGAGTGCAGCGGCGGGACCCCGATTCCTCTGTATCGCCTCGTGTACTTCCAGGTCGACCGCGCGGCTCGCGATCGGGCCGACCTGCCGGCTCCCCTTCGCAAGTCAACCGTCCTGTCGGCGATCTTCCGCGTGGGGCCGGTCAGCAACGACACCGGCGCTCCCAGCGGCTACGCGCTTCGTCTGCTTGTCGAGCCGGAACGGCGCGCCGACACCGCCGCACCGGAATGGCAGGCGAACGAGGGTGCAACGAGGACCGCATGAGCGTCGGGACGTTGCCAGGTCGTCCGGCCCCCAGCGGATTGGATGCGACGATTTGTCAGACCGGGACGCACTTTCGCCTGCGAGTGCATCGGTGGGACCAGCGTCGCGATGGACCGGTGACCGAGGGCGCTGTGCAAGGCAAGCTCACCTCGCTCGGGTACGATTTGGTTCCCCTCGTCGATCCGCACGGCGCGATCGTGTCAGCGCGGGTTCACCCGCTCGACCGCGCCGATGCCGTTCTCGCTGGTCTGCTGAAAGTCACAATCGAAGGAGAGTCCGCGATCCTCACCGCCGGCGACATCGTGTTCGTCCCGGCGGGGGCGGTGCGCCGCGTCGAGCCTGTGGGCACCTCGCCGATTCTCTGCGTCGAAGCCGTGCGACGATCGCCGCAATCCTGAGCCGGCTCGGACGCTACCCCTTTTTCGCCTCTTCCATCTCACGACGCGCATCAGCGGCGTACGCCGACTGCGGGAACTCCTCGACGACCCTCGTGAACGCGTGTGCCGCCTCGTTCTTCTTGCCGGCCTTCATGTAGGCCCGCCCGAGCTGCATCAGCACGCCATCGAGCGGAAGCTGCGACTTCGGATCGGTCGTGGCTTCCTGATAAATCTTGATCGCGCTGTCGTACTTGCCCTGCAGAACCTGCACGTCGGCCAGTCCCAGCCTTGCCGTGCGCCCGTAGACGCTGCTGCCTGCCTTGTCGATGACTTCCTGATACCGTTGCTCCGCCTCCGCATACCTGCCGAGAGACGCCAGCACGCCGGCCGCGTGGTAACGCGCGGCGATCCCGGCGTCGGTGCTCGGATACGCATCCGCCGCCTTCATCAACGGCGGCAGCGCCGCTTCGAGCTTGGCTTGTTCGGTGGCATAGGTGCCCGCCTGCTGCACGGGGATCGGGCTCCCCGGTGCGGGGGCGGTCGGCGCGACCACCGGCGCTTCCTCAACGCTCAGCGCGGTGGCAAGCAGCGTATTCGCCTTCGCATTTCGCGATTGGCGCCACCATCCGTACCCGCCGGCGAGGACCAGCGCGACGATGGCGATTAGTGCCAGCGAGACGAAATCGCGCTGGCGCGTCTGGACCACGTCCCGCGCGTGCGCCACGGTTCTGGCGAATTCGTTTTCTTTCAGCTTGTGACGTTCTTTACTTTTCATATTTACTCCGAGGGGCTTCGCCCCTCGGACTCCCTTACACACTCCCTCGCGGGCCGCTTCGTCGGCCCGCTCCGGTCGTGTGGCTCGCTTCGCGACGCTCGCTCGCGTCTCTCTGCTTCGCGTGTGCCTGCAAACCGTAGCTCGCGCATGCGTTCGCAAGCGTGAGCAAAGGTTTGCGCCCGGCAGGTCTCGAACCTGCGACCCCCGGTTTAGGAAACCGATGCTCTATCCTGCTGAGCTACGGGCGCGGAAAAACATCAATTTTACCGCAGGTTGACGCCAAGGGCCGCTCTCCATATAGTGCACGGCTCACGCATGTTCAGGAAGAGCTCCGTCGTCTCGCCGGTGGAAGCCCATTCGGAACTGCTCCAGGCCGAGCTCGCGCAGTTGCGCGGGCTTCCCTACAGCATCTGGCGCGACGTCGTCGGCCGCGCCATCCGCAAGGACGCGCTGGGCCGCGACGAGCGACATTACCGCCTGTCAGTGACCCCATCATGGACGCTCGACGGCTCCAGAGACGTCCGCGTGACCGTGTCGCTCGAAACGCGATCGCTGCACCGGCCGCTGATGCGCCGCAGTTTCGTGATCACGCCCGACAATCAGCTGCGTGAATCATGAAATGCTGAGTGCTGAATGCTGAATGAGCGCGGTCTGCCGACCGCGCTTCAAGAAAACGTCCTTCAGCAGTCAGCATTCGAAATTCAGCATTTCACGACTCAGTATTTCAGCACCACATGAATGTTCTCATCCGGGAGTTTCGCACGACCGTTGAGCGCGACGAGCTCGATCAGAAACGCGATGCCCTCGACCACTCCGCCGAGCTGCTTCACTAAATTGACCGTTGCCTGCGCGGTGCCACCGGTTGCGAGGAGATCGTCCACCACGAGCACGCGCTGGCCCTTGTCGACCGCGTCGCGGTGCATTTCGAGGCTGTCGCTGCCGTACTCGAGATCGTAGGTCGCGCGCACGCGTTCCCACGGCAGCTTTCCGACCTTGCGCACCGGCACGAACCCGGCGCCGATGCGGTCGGCAACCGCGGCACCGAGGATGAATCCGCGGCTCTCGACGCCGACCACCAGGCTGATGTTTCGATTCAGGAACGGCGTCGTCATGCTGTCGATGGCAAGGCGGAAGCCCGCCGGATCGCGCAGCAGCGTCGTGACGTCGTAGAAGAGAATGCCGGCTTTCGGAAAATCCGGCACGTGGCGAATCTTCGATTTGAGGCTCTCCATCTGCTCTCTTATCTCTCCTGCTGTCAATACGGCTCACCGGGTTGAAAAACCGGTGAGGCGGTGGGTCGGCTCGACGTCTTCGACCTCGCACGTTTCGACCAGCGCGTGCGCAGGTCCGCGCCGCAGCGCGAACTCCACGCGATCGACGGCTTCTTCATCCCCTTCAATCAGCGCCTCGACGCGGCCATCGGGAAGGTTTTTCGCGTAGCCATGAATCCCTTCCGCCGCCGCGCGCGCCGCGGCAAACATCCGGAAGCCGACGCCTTGGACGCGGCCGCCAATGAGCAGCCGTCGAGCGACGATCATAAACGCTCATTATAGCGGCTCATGGTACAGTTCCCCGCATGCATCGGATTGGCTCGAGCAGCCATGGCGAGTCGCGCCTCCGCATGCTCAGGCTCACCCGCCGCGGCGACCGCGACGATCCGAAGGAGCTCTCCGTCTCGTTCCGCTTCGAGGGGGAGTTTGCCGCCGCGTTTCGCGAGGGGAAGGCTGACGGGCTGCCGCCCGGAGAAGCGCTGAAGAATCTCGTGCACCGCGCCGCGCGCGAGCATGGGTCGCGCGAGATTGAAGAGTTCGGTCTCGCGGTCTGCCACCGCGTCCTGAGCGATCATCCGGCGATCACCCGAACCCGCGTGGAAATTACCGAACAGGCGTGGACCCGTCTGAACGCCGGTGGCCGTGCGCAAGGGCAGGCGTTCATGGCCGGCTCGCCGGAAGCAAAGACTACGGCGGTGACCAGCAACGGGCGGCAGATCGCCGTCGTCTCCGGCCTGGACGGGCTGACCGTGATGCGGACGACCGGCTTCACACCGCGCCGCGATCCGCAACCAGACGACGGGCGCGCGGATGGTTTGCAGCGACTGCTGGTGGGAAAGCTGTCGGCGAAGTGGACTTACAGCAGCCCTGACGTCACCTT
>Ga0207679_10001959_pt1 | contig 12782 bp, 10 predicted proteins | sample KBSC73metaG_FD_184320 | JGI IMG/M metagenome (GOLD analysis project Ga0207679, IMG submission 184320) | Corn rhizosphere microbial communities from Kellogg Biological Station, Michigan, USA - KBS C7-3 metaG (SPAdes) (version 2) | ecosystem: Host-associated > Plants > Roots > Rhizosphere > Soil ...
CGGCGAGCTCCGCCCCACCCTCCCCCCCACCAACGCCGCGCTGGCCGACGAGGTCACCGCGCCCGAGGTCAACCCCGCGGGGCTGCAGTTCATCGGCGGTCCGATGCTGATCTACCAGCACGAGCGAAACCTAGACCTCGACTCCATCGTCGACGGCCTGTACTTCGGCAGCACCTTCTTCGACTGGGTGGGATTCGGCGTCGGCCTGAACTGGGTTCGTGGCCCGTACGCCGGCGCCGATCGCAGCGGTTACCAGAAGACCTCGTACACCTTCTCCGTCGGCGGGCAGTGGCTCAGCGCGGGAACGAGCTTCAACGTCTACACCCCGAGGCTCGGGACGACACCCGGGCCGAACACCTGGGACCTCGGACTCGCCAGCCGTCCGGTCCGCTACCTCGCCCTGGGCCTGGCGCTCAAGGACATCGGCGACGAGACCGGCGAGCGAACCTGGGAGGTGGCGTTCGGGGTCCGGCCCTGGGGCGAACGGCTCACGCTCGGGGCCAGCTGGCAGTTCCCCGACTTCAATCGCCTCGGCGAGAGCCGGGTGGGCGCCCTGGCCCAGGCCGAGGTGGTCCCCGGAGTGGTGGTCGGGACGTCGGTCACCAAGAGCTGGCGAGAGCCCGGCGACCCGTGGTTCTGGCAGCTGTCGGTCACCCTGAACTCGGCGCACGCGGGTGGGACGTACGCGCTCGGAGGAGGGCCGAACGGCCTCGACCACCTCGTCCAGGGCCGGTTCTCGACGGCCCGCTACCGGGGCCTGGAGCAGTTCGGTCAGCGGGTGGGGCTCATCGACCTGGACACGGCGCTTCGCGAGGGGGGGTCGGCGCTCGGCCTGTTCGGCATCCGCGAGGAGGACCCTTACCTGAGGCTGCTCCGCCGGCTCCACCGCGCGGTCGAGGACCGGACGCTCCGTGGGCTGGTGGTGAAGATCGACCGGCTCCCGGTGGGCATGGCCGAGGCGGAGGAGCTCCGGGGGGAGCTGGTACGGCTGCGGAAATCCGGAAAGAAGGTCGCCGTGGTGCTGCTCTCCGGCGGCGACAAGGAGTACCTGGTCGCCACCGGAGCCGACCGGATCTGGGTCTCTCCGCAGTCCTTCCTCGAGGTGAACGGGCTGACGGCGAACGCCATCTTCCTCGGCGACACGATGCAGAAGCTGGGCATCAAGTGGGACGTCGCGCGCGTCGGTCCGTACAAGGACGCGCCGGACGCGCTCACCCGGGCGAGCATGAGCCGCGAGCAGCGCGAGTCGCTCGACACCTTCCTGGACTCCGAGATGCGTCGCTACGAGGGCCTGGTGTCCGAGGCCCGCGGGCTCTCCCCGGAGAGATTCCGGAAGGTGCTCGAGGAGGGGCTGCTTCCGCCTCGCCTGGCGGTCCGGGAGAAGCTCGCCGACGACGTGGTGGACCCGGCACAGCTGGACCGCGCCGGCGCCGCGCTGGTGCCGGAGGGCAAGTGGATCGGGACCTACTGGCCGACGCCACCCGAGCGCCGCTGGGGTGAGCCCCGCCGCATCGCGGTGGTGCCGGTGATCGGGTCCATCACCGGCGGCAAGAGCCGGAGCGATCCTCTCGGCTTCACCCGATCGGCGGGCGCGGAGACCATCCAGCGCGCGCTCCGTGATGCAGAGACCGATCCGCGCGTGGCGGCCATCGTGGTCCGGGTGGACAGCGGCGGGGGCGACGGCCTCGCCTCGGACATCATCTACCGGGCGGTACTCCGGGCGCGGTCGCGCAAGCCGGTGGTGGCGACGATGGGAGGGGCGGCGGCCTCGGGCGGCTACTACGCGGCGATGGGAGCGGACTGGGTGCTGGCCGAGCCGACCACGCTCACCGGCAGCATCGGAGTCTTCGTCCTCAAACCGGGCCTGGAGGGCCTGGGGAAGAAGCTGGGCATCAACGTGGAGACGCTGAAGCGCGGCCCGCTCGCCGACATCCTCGGGCTGTACCGGCCGTGGACGCCGGCGGAGCAGGCGGCGGCGCAGCGCTGGGTGGACGCCTTCTACGAGGACTTCGTGGCCGAGGTGGCCAAGAGCCGGAGGATGGAGCGCGCGCAGGTCGACGCGGTGGCACGCGGGCGCATCTGGTCCGGCGAGGACGCGCTGGCCCGGGGGCTGGTGGACGCCCTCGGCGGCTTCCCCCAGGCCATCACCGAGGCACGACGCCGCGCCGGGGTCCCGGACGGCGAGGAGCTCCAGCTCGTGACCTACGGCGGCCCGGTGGGCCTGTTCGGTGCGCTGGCCGGGGAGAGCGGGGTGCTCACCCAGCTGGGGCTGGGGGTGGACGCCGAGCGTTCGGGGCCGGAGCCCGATGCCCTTCCGCGGCTCGCGCGCGAGGTGGGACTCCCCTCGCTGTTCCTGCTCGAGCCAGGGATGAAGGCCGCGCTGCCGTTCGAGCTGCAGCTGCAGTAGCCCGTGTTCGCGAGCGAGCGGACCGAGGCCGATCGCCTGCATCCGGGTGCGGAGCGTGCTATGGTGTGAGGGTCCTCGTCGGGTCGGGCCCAATTCCCGGGCTGACTGGCGAGGCCGAACTCCGGGGCTTGTCGGACCGGTCGGGGCTCGTGAGCGCTTTCCTGCTCTTGCCCTCTTCCGCCGCCAGGTCTCTCACCCCCTCGTGAGCACTGGATGAGCAACGAAAACGAACCCCTCGACACCCTCCCCGCCCCGGCCAGCGCGCCCGAGGCTCCGGACACCGACGGAGACGACGGCTCCGACGAGGACGGGCCCGACGAGGCCGAGCCGTCCGGCGGGCAGAGCCCCGCTGCGGCAGCGGGATCCGGTCCGGCTCCCGGGCAGGCTCCCGGCTCGGGCCGTCGCCGCCGCCGTCGCCGCCGGCGCGGGCGTGGCGCTCCGGTGCTGTTCACGCCCGAGGGTCAGGCCTACCGGATGCTGACTGGACCGGACGGGCAGCAGAACCAGGTCTTCCTCACGCCTCAGGAGCTGCAGCAGTGGCAGGCGCGCCAGCAGCAGCAGCAGTCCCAGCCGGGGCAGCAGGCTCCGGGTGGAGCGCCCCGGCCGCCCCAGGCGCAGGTCCAGCCCAACCTCGCCCCGGTCGAAGGCGTGCTGGACACCGATGCCAAGGGGCCCAACGCCTTCCTCCGACAGATCCGCCGCAACCTGCTGCCCGGTCCCGAGGACGCAGAGATTCCGAAGAACCTGGTGCAGAAGCTCCGGCTCCGCCAGGGCCAGTACCTCACCGCGATGGCGCAGATGCGGGGCCCGAAGGGGCAGGTCCAGCGGGTGGAGACGGTGGATGGGCAGCCGGTGGAGGGCGCCCCGCGACTCCCTCACTTCAACGACCTGACCAGCATCGACCCGGTGGAGCGGATCAAGCTCGAGCACGGTCACCGGGAGATGGTGACCCGCGTGCTCGACCTGATCGCCCCGCTGGGCAAGGGCCAGCGCGCGCTCATCGTCTCTCCGCCCAAGGCAGGCAAGACCATCATGCTCCAGCGCATCGCCCAGGCGGTGCTGGCCAACGATCCAGAGATCCACGTGATGGTGCTCCTCATCGACGAGCGTCCGGAGGAGGTCACCGACATGCGCCGGAGCATCAAGGCCGAGGTGCTGGCCTCGAGCAGCGACCGGGCCACCGGGGATCACCTCAAGGTCGCGGAGCTCGCGCTCGAGCGGGCGCGCCGCATGGTGGAGAGTGGCAAGGACGTGATGATCCTCCTCGACTCGATCACCCGGCTGGCGCGGGCCTTCAACAAGGAGGTCGACAGCTCGGGCCGGACCCTCACCGGCGGCGTGGACAGCCGGGCGCTGGAGCGGCCGAAGCGCATCTTCGGAGCGGCCCGGGCGACCGAGGAGGCCGGCTCGCTGACCATCGTCGGTACGGCGCTGATCGACACCGGCAGCCGGATGGACGAGGTGATCTTCGAGGAGTTCAAGGGAACGGGGAACAGCGAGATCACCCTCGACCGTCTCCTGGCGGAGAAGCGAATCTTCCCGGCGATCAACATCCCGCAGTCCGGCACGCGGAAGGAGGAGAAGCTCTTCACCCAGAAGGAGTACGAGAAGGTGAAGAAGCTCCGGCAGATGCTCTTCGCGGTGAAGCCGGTGGAGGCGATGGAAGCGCTGGTGAAGCGGCTCTCGCGCTACACCTACAACGAGGAGTTCCTCGACGAGCTGTGAGCGGACGGGCTCGTGCTCCCGGGGGTGCGGGCCCGGGCGCGACCGGGATGGGGAGGTGACGATGCCGCAGGTTCCGATGATGCCCTTCATCGCCGGAGCGCTGTTGCTCGCCTCGCTGCTGCCGGTCCGGCTCGCCCCGCGGTCTCTGGGGTGGCTGGCCTTCGGTCTGTGGCTGCTGGGAGGCGTGGTGCTGCTCTCTCTTGGAGCGGCGCGACTGGGCCAGGCGGCCCGCGGCGAGACCCCCCCGGTGGTCGTCGCGGTCGTCGCCGTGGTGGGGCTGGCGGTGGGCGTGGCGAAGGGCCGGTTCGTGCTCCGGAGGACGGCGCAGCGGAACATCGACCGGCTCGCCGCGCTCGAACGAAACCAGCGGCCGATCCACGTCTACGGGCTCCGGAGCTGGGTCGTCATCGGGCTGATGACGGCGCTGAGCGTGGGACTGACGCTCGGCGGGGTTCCACCGCTCTGGCGAGGGATGGTGAACCTGGCGATCGGGGCCGCGCTGGCGGGCAGCAGCCTGAACTATCTGGTGCCGCTCCGGTCGGGCGCGCTGCGAGCCACCGCGGACTAGAAGTTCGAGGCGGCCATGTGCCGGAAGGTCAGGTTGATCCGTGCGCCCTGCGGCTTCGTGCTCTTGGGCAAGGCGTGGCGGTAGTCGAGCTGACTGGTCCCGCCCATGATCAGCAATCCTCCCGGCGTGAGGTCGAGGCTGAAACGCGCCCCGGCGCGCCGCTTGTGCGCGATCCGGAACTTGCGCGGGCCGCCCAGGCTGAGGGAAGCGACCGCCGGATGACCGCCGTGCGGATAGTCGTCGTCGCTGTGCCAGGACACGGAATCGCTGCCCGAGCGGTACAGATTCATCAGCACGGTGTTGAACGGCTGTCCCGCCACCTCCTGGATGCGGTCCCGCAGCGCTCCGACGACCGGCGGAAGCGGACGCGCCGGGTGGACGATCCCCGAATAGGCGTAGGGGAACGGACCGTAGAACGTGACCCGTCGCGGAAGAGGGATCTGCCGCCCGGCAATGGTGACCGCAGGGTCCTCCCAGGGCGTGCCGGCCAGGAGGAGCTCGAAGAGGCGACCCGCCTCTCCGGGATCGACCCATCCGGGAAGCCAGCGGAACTCGGGAGGTAGCTCGGAAGTGGGGCTCACTGTGCTGGTCAACGCGAGGCAACGGCCGCAGGAGCCTGTGTCCACGACTCGAGGACTGCAAGGAGCCCTGTCTGCGTCGCGCTGATCTCTGGAGGTCGTGGCCGATCGTCGTCGTGGTGCTCGCCGCCTGCGGGGGGACGCCGCCCGGTTCCCGGAGGCAGCAGCTCGATCCCAGGGACGCGACGCTTGCCGGGGTGGCGGCGGTCAGGGTGGAGCCCTGGACCGATCAGCGATGGATCGTCCTGGTGGAGACGCTCCAGCCGCAGCTGCTGGTGACGATGCCGCAACGCAAGCTGGTGTGGCTGGACGCGGAGCTGGGGGTGGTCCGGGAGTACCTGCCACCCGAGGGTCGATTGCTCATCGACTTCACGGTGCACCCCAGCGGCGCGGCGACGGCCGTGGAGATCGAGCCGGTGCCCGGGAACGAGGTCCTGGTGAAGCCGTTCCGGACCTGGGTGACTCGCTTCCGATCCGAGGGGACGTCGGTTTCCGCCGAGCTCGACCCGGGTCTCCCCGACCCGGCCGAGACGCGACGGATCGTGTTCTCCCTCGACCGGGCCCGGATCTCTTCTCTCGGCGAGGACGTGCTCGTTGCCGTGCGGTGGTCCGACAACTCGGTCCGCGTTCACCGGCTCGAGTTCCACGAGGAGACCTTCCACCCCACCTGGACCACGCTCGTCGAGCCAGGGGCGGACCTCCTGGCGATCGGCATCATCGGAGGCGGATTCGACAACTTCCACCAGGGTGACCGGACGGCGTTCGTCTACCTGGACGTCGACTCGACCGGCGCCGCGTACGTCGTGGTCCCCAGCACGCCCGAGGTGCTCACCGCTCACGATGCGCTCTTCGGCGAGCACCTGCTCGCCAGGGCGGATCCGGAGCATTTCGACTACGGGGTCTCGGTCATCACCCGGCTCTCGCCGGAGGGCGCGCGGAGCTACGCCGTCCTCTCCGGTCTCGGGACCAACAAGCGGTTGCTGAACATCCGAGCCACGGCGCAGACGCTCTGGCTGACGGGCAGGATCCGCACCGGCAACGAGCCGGGGAGCTGGGACGGGTGGCTCCAGTCCTTCGAGGCATCGACCGGACAGGTGCTCAGTGAGCACCTGGTCGACGTTCAAGAGGGTGACATGTTCTGGGACGTCGCGCCGCGGAATGACGGCTCGCTCCTCGCCGTCGGGTCGACGAACTACACCCAGAACCCCAGCGGGCTCAGCGTGAGCGATGCGCGGGACAATCTCGCGGTCAGCGTCGGCCAGGACGGGGCCGCGCGCCAGCGGGTGACCTTGCCCGCGGGACCGGCGGGCCGTGGTAACGAGGTCACCTCGGTGCGGGCGATCGACGGCTGGGGAATGTTCGCCGGTCTGAAGAACGGGCCTGGCACGCACGCCGAGGTCCTCTCGGACGCCTTCCTGAGCCTGCGCCCGCTCCCCTAGGGGTCCTCCTCTCGTCGAGCCTTGCGCCGCCATGCGTCCGCCATGCGGCGCTCGAGCAGGCGCTCCAGGACGGCAAGGTTCGCCTCGGCCTTCTCCAGAGCGTCCCGCGCATCCTCGCTCCGGCTGGAGCGGGCGGCGAGCTCACGCCGGGCGACGTCGCGGCCGAAGGCGAGCACCTCCAGCTCGCCCCGGAGCCGGAACTCGTGACGCGCATGGAGAACGACGGTCGCGGCTGCCGCTCCCGGAGCGATGGACAGCCGTGCCTCGGCGCGGGAGCCCACCCGTCCTCGCTGGGACTCCCACCGGGCACTCGCGCGGCGGAGGAGCTCCTCTGCGAGCCGGAGCTCGGCGAGTCGGCGCACGAACGCCTCCTGTGCTCCATCACGGGCATCGGCCCTCAGACCCAGGAGCGTTTCCAGCCCACTCATCCCTCGACCGCCTCGCGCATTCGTTCCAGGAGCGCACCGGACGGCTCGCCGAGGCCCTGGGCCAGGAAGGCCTCCAGCGCGGGCTGCCGCGCGATTGCCTCGTCGGTCAGGGGATCGGTTCCGGGGGCGTACGCTCCGAGGAGGATGAGGTCGCGCCGCTGCTCGTAGGCGGCGAGCAGCGCTCGGAACCGCAGGGCCAGGTTCCGGTGCTCTTCGGTCGTGACCTTGGACATGACCCTCGAGAGCGAGGCGAGCACATCCACCGCCGGCCAGCGTCCGCGCTCGGCGATGCGGCGGTCGAGCACCACGTGACCGTCGAGGATGCCGCGCACCTCGTCGGCGATGGGGTCGTCCAGATCGTCGCCGGCGACGAGGCAGGTGTAGAGCGCGGTGCAGTACCCGCGCTCGGAGTTGCCGGTTCGCTCGAGCAGCCGCGGAAGCATCGAGAATGCCGACGGGGGATAGCCCTGGCGCGCCGGCGGCTCGCCGGCCGCGAGCCCGACCTCGCGCTGTGCCCGTGCCAGACGGGTCACCGAGTCGAGGAGGAAGAGGACGTTCCCGCCCTGGTCGCGGAACCACTCGGCGATCGCGGTCGCGACGAAGCCGGCGCGCAGGCGGACCAGGGCCGGCTCGTCGGAGGTCGCGCATACCACCACGGCCCGCCTGCGGCCCTGCGGGCCGAGGAAGTCCTCGACGAACTCGCGAAGCTCTCGACCCCGCTCGCCCACCAGCGCCACGACGGTGACGTCCGCCCGCGTCTGACGGACCATCTGTCCGAGCAGGCTCGACTTCCCGACTCCGGCGCCGGCGAAGAGTCCCAACCGCTGACCCCGGCCGACGGTGCACAGCCCGTCGATGGCCCGGATCCCCAGCGGCAGCGGCACCTCGACCCGCGCCCGGCGGAACGCCTTCGGGCAGGCGCGATCCACCGTCCAGGGCTGGAGGCCCGCGGGTGGCGGTGCTCCGTCCATGGGACGGCCGAGGCCATCGAGCACGCGACCGACCAGGCCTGGACCGACCCCCACCGTGAGCGACTCTCCCCGGCAGACGACCTCGGCGCCCTCCCCCAGCCCCGCCGCGCTGCCGAGCGGAAGGAGCTGGACACGTGCCCCCGCGAACCCCACCACCTCCGCGAGCACCTCCGCGCGTGCATCGGTGATGGTGGCCACCTCCCCGACTCGCGCTCCGGGGAGCGTTGCTTCGAGGAGCAGCCCCCGGACGAGCTCCACCCGGCCGGTCACCCGGAAGGGGCGAACCAACCGTGCCGCGTCCAGGAGCGCGACCCCGCTCACGCAGGATCCTCGAGGCCGAGCGGACCCCGGAAGGAGGCGAGCATCGTCGACAGCTTCCCGTCCACCCGGCCGCAGCTCGACACGGCGATGCACCCGGCCTCGTCCACCGTCAGGTCCTCCACCACCTGCACGGCACCCGAGCGGATCTCGGCTTGGAGCGCGTCCCGGACCGCAGCGGCGCTCGACGGCGCGACCCGAAGCGACAGCGCTGCCGAGCGCCGGAGCGGCTCCGCCGCCGCGAGGACCGCCCGCGCCCAGACGGCCGGGTCGGCGTCCCACGCTTCTCCGAGCACGCGGCGGGCGACGGTCAGGGCCAGCTCGCCGACGCTCCGCCGGAAGGCCTCTCCTTCGAGCGTCCGCAGTCGGACCTGCTGGATCTCCACCAGGAGGCGCTGCGCGTAGGCCAGCCCCTCGTCGCGGCCCGCCTGCCGCGCTTCGGCCCGGACCGACTCGGCCGCTTGCTCCGCTTCGGCGACGCGCTCGACGGCGCGGGCTTCGGCGGCACTCAGGAGCTGCCGGGCGTCGTCTCGGGCAGCGAGAAGTGGGGCCGGGAGGATGCGTGCACGCGGACAAGCCGAGGTCCAGGGCGTCTCCACCGTTCACCTCCTGACCTGGGAGGCGGCAGCTCGCGCCCCCGGTTCCTAGCTTTCGGGGGACTGCAGAGGCCGTGCCTGAGAGGAGGAGCTCGATGCCCGCCCGCATGCTGCTGCTGACCGTGTCGTTTGCCGCGACCCTGGCGACCGCGCAGCCGGATGGGGGTCCGCGCAAGGCAACGGCGGACGCCGGGACGACTGCGAAGAAGGGGACGACCGTCCCGGACCGACCGGCCCCTCCGCCGACGGCCGGGGCGGACCTTCCTGCGCCGCGGACCCAGACCACGCCCCCCCTAGGGACCGGGAGTGAGACGCCCTCGCCCACCCCGACGAAACAGCCGGTCCCGACGCCTCGGCCCGAGGTTCCGCCGATCACCCAGCCGCCCAGCCCCACGCCTCACTGACCCGAGGCAAGCACGGCCTGTGCCCGTTGTAGGTGCCAGACACCTTCGATCGCCTTCGATCGGGCTCGACTCGCAGCCGGGGCGGCTCGAGAACCGCGCCGTGCCGCTCGGGGTCGAGTGCCAGACACCTTCAACGCGGCCGGGACACGCGCGATGGGCGTTCCGGTCCACCCATGCAACTTCTTGCGTGCTCGCCCCCTCCCTGCCTTCACCGAACTTCACCCGTCCGCAACTCCTCCTTCGCCGAGCATGACCGGACGTTCGGCTGTCGTTGACGCGGAACGACGCGCTCGATAGCACCTGCTCATTGCGAGGAGTCGTCGTGAGCGAGCCGATCGTCAGCATCGTCGACGTGGTCAAGGAGTACCAGCTCGGGGCCACGGTGGTCCCTGCGCTCCGGGGCGTCTCGCTCGACGTGCACGGGGGCGAGTTCATCTCCATCGCCGGTCCCTCCGGCAGCGGCAAGACCACCCTCCTCAACCTCATCGGCTGCGTGGACGTCGCCACCCGCGGGACCGTCCGGGTCGTGGGGCGGGACACCGCCACCCTCAGCGAGCGCGAGCTGACCCGGCTCCGCCTCGATACCATCGGCTTCATCTTCCAGAGCTTCAACCTGGTCGGCGTCCTGAGCGTGTTCCAGAACGTGGAGTTCCCGCTCCTGCTGCAGGGACGAGTCCGCGGTCACGAGCGACGGAGCCGAGTCATGAACCTCCTCGAGCAGGTGGGGCTCGCCGATCACGCCAGCCACCGCCCGAACGAGCTCTCCGGCGGACAGCGGCAGCGGGTGGCCGTCGCGCGTGCGCTGGTGGGGAGCCCGCAGATCGTCCTCGCCGACGAGCCCACGGCCAACCTCGACTCCGAGACCGGTGAGCGGATCGTCGACCTCATGAAGGAGATGAATCAGCGGGACGGGACGACCTTCATCTTCTCCACCCACGACGCAAAGGTGATGGCCCACGCCGACGCCATCGTGAGGCTCGCCGACGGGAAGATCGTCGGCCGCGAGACGGCCGGCACGGCCCTGGCGGCGTCCGGAGGGCATTGAGCCGTGGAGCGTGCCGGCATTCTCTTCCGCATCGCCTTCCGGAACCTCTTCCGGTCCCGGATCAATCTTCTCATTGGCGCCGTGATCCTCGGCGGGACGTTCCTGGTGGTGGTCGGGGGCGCGCTCCTCAGCAGCGTCATCAGCTCGATGAGCCGGAGCATCATCGGCAGCGTCGCCGGCCACATCCAGGTCTACAGCGCGGCGAGCAAGGACGAGTTCGCCATCTGGCCGATGGGAGGCAACGACCCCGATCTCAGCCCGATGCTGGACTGGGAGAAGAACCAGCGCTTGCTCGCGGCGGTCCCCAACGTGAAGGCGGTCATCCCCATGGGGATCAACGCCGCGCTGATCACCAGCGGGAACACCGTCGACCTGACGCTGGAGGAGCTGCGCTCCGTGGTGCGCCAGGAGAAGGAGCGCGGGACCACGCCCGAGCTGGAGGCACAGCGCGCCTCGCTGAAGGAGCACGTCCGTCAGATCGTTCGCGTGCTCCAGTCGGACATGGGCAGGGCGGCGGAGATCAACACCGCCGACGCGGTCGATCCGGAAGCCCAGGAGGCCATTCAGCGCGCGTCGTCCGACGAGTTCTGGAAGGGCTTCGACCGTGACCCCTACGGAGCGCTCGAGTTCCTGGAGAACCGGATCGCACCGCTGCTCTCGGACGCCGACCTGGTGCCCCTCCGGTACGTGGGAACGGATCTCGACGCGTTCCAGAAGAACTTCGACCGGATGGAGATCGTCGACGGCCAGCCGGTGCCTCCCGGCCACCGGGGCTTCCTGATGTCCAAGTTCGTGTACGAGGACCGGCTCAAGCTGCGGACCGCGCGGCGCCTGGACAAGATCAAGGAAGCCCTGGACCTCAACGGATCGATCGCGCGTGACGACACCCTCCAGAGGTACGTCCGGGAAAACCGGACCCAGACCCGGGAGATCCTCCTTCAGCTGGATCGCCTGAAGACGGAGAAGGCGGTCCAGGTGCTCCAGCGAACCCTCGGCTCGGCGGAGAGGGACCTGGACAGGCTCCTCAACGCCTTCTTCGACACCGACGATGCGAACTTCTACCAGCGGTACCAGGTCTTCTACCGGGACCTCGCTCCGCTGCTGCAGCTGTACCGGCTCAAGGTCGGCGACGTGCTGACCATCACCGCCTTCACCCGGAGCGGCTACGTCCAGAGCCTCAACCTCAAGGTCTGGGGCACCTTCCAGTTCCGCGGCCTGGAGAAGTCGGCGCTGTCCGGGAACATCAACCTCATGGACATCGTGAGCTTCCGCGAGCTCTACGGGTACCTCAGCGCGGACCGGAAAGCGGAGATCGACGCGATCAAGAAGGAAGGCGGCGTCCAGGACATCGAGCGCAGCCGCGCCGAGGAGGAGCTCTTCGGCAAGGCCAACCGGCGCGTCGTCGCCGAGGCCACGCCGGGGATCATCGACGAGAAGGAGCGATTCAAGGGCGTCGGCGCTGCGCTCCGGCGCGAGGAGCTCGTCCGCCGGGTCTACGACCCCTCGGAGATCGGCCGGGGCGTGGTCCTCGACGCCGCGATCATCCTCCACGACCCGCGGCAGCTGCAGAAGACGCTGGCCGACATCCGCGCGCTCTCGGACCGGGAGCACCTCGGGCTGCGGGTGGTGTCCTGGCGGGAGGCGGCCGGAATCCTCGGCCAGTTCATCCTCCTTGCCACGGTGGTGCTGCTGATGGCGGTGGCGATCATCTTCATCGTCGCCATGGTCATCATCAACAACTCGGTGATGATGGCCACACTCCAGCGCACTCCAGAGGTGGGGACGATGCGAGCCATCGGCGCGCCTCGCGGTTTCATTCTCTGGATGGTCCTGGTGGAGACGGTGACCCTGGGGCTGATCTTCGGCGGTGCGGGGGCGGCGCTCGGCGCGGGGGTGATCGCGCTGCTGCACTGGCGAGGGATCCCGGCCGGAAACGAGACGCTCTACTTCTTCTTCTCCGGCCCGCGGCTCTTCCCCACCCTCAGCCCCTGGAACATCGTGGTGGCGCTGGTCGTCGTGGTGCTGGTGACCGTGCTCTCCACGCTCTACCCGGCCTTCCTGGCCACCCGCGTCGCCCCGGTGAGGGCGATGCAGGCCGACGAGTGAGACCATGGGCCAGCTCTTCCTGATCGCCGTCCGCAACCTGGTGCAGCACCGGAGGCGCACCCTGCTTCTCGGGGGCGCGATCATGGGCGTCACCGCGCTCCTGGTACTGCTCCTCGGCCTGCTGAACGGAATCCGCACCACCATCCTCGAGTCCGCGACCACCTTGATGACCGGCCACGTGAACGTGGGCGGGTTCT
>Ga0207679_10001960_pt1 | contig 12774 bp, 13 predicted proteins | sample KBSC73metaG_FD_184320 | JGI IMG/M metagenome (GOLD analysis project Ga0207679, IMG submission 184320) | Corn rhizosphere microbial communities from Kellogg Biological Station, Michigan, USA - KBS C7-3 metaG (SPAdes) (version 2) | ecosystem: Host-associated > Plants > Roots > Rhizosphere > Soil ...
TGGCGATGTCGTCGGCTGGGTCGATTGACGGATGGTGTAGGTCATTTGCTGGGTCATGTCCTTGCGCGTGTCTTGCGCGGGACATGCGGCCCCCGTTGTGGGGTCGCAATTGCTGGCGTCGCAGGATGAGTACGTGAAGGAGTTCCTCTATATGACGCTGCCGCCGTGGTAGCCGTGACCTCCTCTGTCCATCCCGTCGTCGTAGAATGAGCGCCATCCCGTGGCGCCCGTTCCTTACGACCTGTCCACACAAGACGCCGTCGCCTGGCTGCGCGAGCTGGCCAGCGAGTCGGTTGATCTTGTCATCACCGATCCTGCTTACGAATCGCTCGAGAAGCACCGCGCCGTCGGCACGACGACACGGCTGAAACACAGCAAAGCGTCGAGCAACGACTGGTTCAAGATCTTCCCGAACGCGCGCTTCGGCGAGCTGTTTCGCGAGGTCCACCGCGTGCTGCGCCGGGATACGCATTTTTATCTGCTGTGCGACGCGGAGACGATGTTCGTGGCGAAACCCGAGGCGGAGGAGGCGGGGTTCAAGTTCTGGAAGCCGCTCGTCTGGGACAAGGTCTCCATCGGCATGGGGTATCACTACCGCGCGCGCTACGAGCTGATCCTGTTCTTCGAGAAAGGGAAGCGGCGCCTGAACGACCTGGGAACCGCCGACATCATCACCGTGCCGCGAATTCGCGGCGGCTATCCGGCCGAGAAGCCGCCGGAGGTGGCCGAGGTGCTGATTCGTCAAAGCTCCGAGCCGGGCGCCCTGGTCGTCGATCCGTTCATGGGGTCGGGCAGCGTCGGCGTCGCCGCCGGGCGGCTCGGACGACGGTTCGCCGGGAACGACCTCAATCCTGACGCGGTGAAGATTGCGTCGCAGCGGCTGCGCGAATTCGGCGAAGGCCGCGTGCCCGCGGAGATTCTCGCCATGCCGGATGAGCAGCCCGATCTGCTCGACTCTCTGTCGCAATGAAACAGATCGAGATCTCCGACTTTCAGCGCAAGCTGCCGGGTGCCGCGGTGAAGATCACGGGCACCGATTACGCCAATCTCGTCGCGACCTATGTGGCGCGGCGCTTCGCGTCGCGCGCATTGAAGGTCTACCGCGAAGTGCGCATCGGCAAGACGATCATCGGCAAGAACCGCTGCATCGACGTTTTCTGCGTCGGCGAAGACAGTAACAAAGCGTTTGCCATCGAGTGCAAGTTCCAGGACAGCCAGGGGACAGTGGACGAGAAGATCCCGTATGCGCTCGACGACCTGGTGGCCCTGCCGCTGGCCGGCTGCATCGCCTACGCAGGGCAGGGATTCTCCGATGGCGTGCGGCACATGCTCGCCGCCTCGCGCCACGCGGCGTATTGCCTCCCCATCGAAGGTCAGAGCGACATGACCGACGCCACGCGCGAGCTCGATCACATGCTCGCGGTGCACTTCGGCTGGTGGGATGTGCTCATCGAGAGGAAGAAACCGGTGTAGGACGCAGGGCAGGAGGGAAGGGTCGTGGACGTTGTCACGGACATTGTTATCGACCGGTCTCCTGACGTTGTCGCCGCCTACGCGTCAGATCCCGACAACGTTCCCGCCTGGTACGCGAATATCAAATCAGTTGAGTGGAAGACCGAGCGACCGTTGCGCGTCGGATCGCAGATCGCGTTTGTAGCGCAGTTCCTGGGCAAGACACTTGCCTACACCTACGAGATCATCGAGCTCGATGCGCGCCATCTCGTGATGCGGACCGCCGAAGGTCCGTTTCCGATGGAAACGACTTACACCTGGGAGCCCGCGGCTGCGGGAAAGACGCGCATGACACTGCGTAACCGCGGAACACCGTCCGGTTTCGCCAGCGTCGCCGCGCCGTTGATGGCGGTGGCGGTTCGGCGTGCGAATCAGAAGGACCTCGCGCTGTTGAAACACCGTCTCGAAACCTCCTGAGCGCACGGGCTCACGGACGCTCATCGGCGCTGACTCGCGCCGCCACCACCGGCACATGCCAGACGGCATAGCCTGACGGATCGCGAATCGTCGCAATCATGTCGTCGAAATGCGCGTTGAACTGTTCCCGCGTCACCGCCGTATGCTGCGCGATGGCGTCCGCGAAACCGTCACGCCACGCCAGCCAGATCGCCGCCATCGTGTCTCGAGGCACGCGCAGCGGATCGACGATGACGTAGTCGACGGTGATGTCGCTGAAACCGAGGCGGCGGAGGATGCCGTAGGTCTTGCGACCGATGCGGAGATCCGTGCCGATCGCGTCGCCGAACGCACGCGGTCCGCGACTCCAGAAGTCGTCGGCGTCGAGGCGCCGCGGCTCGAAGTTGATCATCAGGTAATCCTCGGCGATCAGATGCAGCCAGCCGCCTCGTTTCGTCACTCGCGCCAGTTCCGCGATGACGCGCTCGGGGTGCGGGATGGCCTGGAGCACGTGGCGGCAGACAACCAGGTCGAAGGTCTGGTCGGGCAGTCCCAGCTCGAAGATGCTGCGGTGTTCGAAGCGGAGGCGCGCGCCAAACCCTGCGCTGCGTGCCCGCGCGCGCTCCAGATGCTCGTCGATGACGTCTACGCCGAGGAGCCGTGCATGGTCGAACATCTGTGCCAGACGCGTGGACACTTCTCCGGTGCCGCACCCCGCGTCGAGAATGTAGGCGTCGGCGCGTAACCCATAACGCGAAAAGAGCGGCTGCTCCTGTGGCCAGATCGCCTCCGCCTGCGCGGCGAGCGTCCGCACCATCGATTCGTCGGCCATCTCGCGCGCCTGCGGGTTGAGCGGATCGACCATCAATCTATTGTCCTACGCGATAATGGCCGCCAGTGCTCGGGCTGCTCGGCCTCATCGCCCTCGTCGTGTTGTTCATGCCGGTGATCTCGTTCATCCGCAGCATCCAACTCGGACGGCAGTTCGACGAGATGCAGCGGCGGCTCGATGCCCTCGAGCGCCGTGTCGGTCAAGCCGGACCGTTGCCGACAACACCGCCAATAACCCCCCGAATAGTCGTTCCGCCGCCCGCAGTTCCCCCACCGCCTTTTGTTCCGCCGCCGGCGGCGGCAGCGCAACCTGCAGCCGTTTCCATTGCGCCGGTCGCCACCGCGGATGCACCACTCGATCTCGAAGAGCGCATCGGCGGCCGCTGGCTGCAGCACGCCGGCCTGATCGTTCTCCTGCTCGGCGTGGCGTTTTTTCTGCGCTATGCATTCGAGCACGATTGGCTCTCGCCGACGATCCGCGTCGGCCTTGGCATCGTCGGCGGAACGGCGATGGTGTGGGGCGGCATGCGCCTCGCCGCGCGCTATCGGAACTACGGATTACTCCTCAGTGGTGGCGGGATCGCGGTGCTGTATCTGTCGGTGTATGCGGGATTCAACCTCTACGCGCTGTTCGGGCCGCACATCGCCTTCGCGCTTCTCGTTGCAGTGACCATCGGCGCCGCTGCATTGGCCGATCTCACCGGGTCGCAGGCGATTGCCATCGTCGCGGTGTGCGGCGGGTTCGCCACGCCGTTTCTCGTCGGTCGCGGCGGCGATCAGCAGGTGCGGTTGTTCTCGTACGTCGCGCTGTTGATTGCCGCCACGATGTACCTGGCGCACCGGCGCAGCTGGCGGTGGCTGAACGTCATCAGCCTCGCTCTGACAATCGCCGTCGTCGTGTCATGGGCGAGCGTTTATTACGTCGACGACAAGTACCTGCGCACCGAGCTGTTCCTCACCCTCTATTGCGCGATGTTCGTGGACATTCTGCGCCGCTCGTGGAAGTCCGGCCGATCGGCATACGTGGCGACGCTGCTCGTGGCGCCTGTCGGCTATCACCTGTGGTCCGTCGTGGCGCTTGCCCCGCATGGACTGGCGTTTCTCATTTATCTCATCGCGTTTACGGCGCTGGCGGTGATGCTGAGCGTGCGGGCAGAGTCCACGCTGCTTCGCGTGGCGGCGTTCGTGGCGATGGTGCTGCCGCTGGGCGCGTGGGTCGATGCCCATCAATGGCGGGACTGGGTGCTGACGTCGTGCGCGGCCATCGCCGGTATCTACGGCATGCATCTCGCCGCGCAGTTGCGTGCGGCAACCAGTGACGAGCCGTTCGACGAACGCGAGGTGTTCCTCATCCATGCGAACGGCGTCGGCGCCTACGTCGCGCTGTATCAGGTGCTGGCCGATACGCTGTCAATCGCCCAGCTCACGTCCCTCGCCGTGGCGTTGGCGGCGGTCAATGCGGCGATCTGGATGTTGCTGCGGCGCGGCGTTCTCATTCAGGCGTTGCATTGGCTTGGCGTCGCGTTCACGTTGGTTGCCGCCGCCGTCTGGCTGCAGTTCGGCGGTCCGTGGGCGGTGGTGATCTGGGCGACGGAAGGAGCGGTGGTCTTGTGGATCGCGCTGCAGGCTGGCAGCCGCTGGCTGCGCGCCGGGGCGTGGATTCTGCTGGCGATAGCCGCGTTGCGCTGGGGGCAGGGCGACATCCAGCAGACGACTACGAGTTACACGCTGCTCCTCAATGCGCGAGCGCTCACCGGCATTTATCTCGTCGCGCTGCTCTATTTCGCGGCCTGGAAGAGCGCGCATCTCGAGCGCGCCGTGGTGATGATTGCCGCAAGCGTCGTCAGCATCATCGTCATGTCGATGGAGATCGTGTCCTTCTGGACGTTGCGCAGCGACAGGGCGGACGCGCTCGTCGCGCGGGAGATGATGCTGTCGGCGTCGTGGGTGGCCTACGCGGCGGTGCTCGTCGCGCTCGGCATTCGCCGCAAGTACGCTCCCATCCGTTATTTTGCGATCGCTCTGTTCGGAATTGCCCTGATCAAGGTATTCGTCGTGGACCTGGAGACGCTCGGCGGGATTTACCGTGTCGCAGGTTTCCTGGTGGTCGGGCTCATCCTGCTCGTGGTGTCGTTCCTGTATCAGCGGAATACCGCTGCGAAGATTACTTCGCAGCGGTGATCGATCGGACGGCGATCTTGTTGGTCTTCGCGTCCAGCGTGCCGGTGACGGTCACCTTCTGCGCGGCGAACTTCTCCGGCGTCTTCTGATCGCTCAGCTCGTACACCTTTGATCCATCCGTCAGCACGTAGGTCGCACCGTGCGCCGCGACGCACGCCTTGACGCAGTCCGCATCGGTCGGCCCCATCTGCATCTTCGAGTGATCGCCCGTTGCGCACATCGAGTCAGTGATGATGCCGGTGAAGGTCTGCGACTTCGGCGCCTGCGCCGCGGAGAGCGAGACGACGGCGAATAGAGCGACGAGCAGGCGCTTCATATCTGCCTACTCCCCGGGCGTCATCAGGTGCGCTGTCGACGTGCCGGCGTTCATGATCCAGACGCCGCCACCCCTGCCGTTTTCCGGCAGGCCCATCGACGCCTGCGTGGCGCCGGGGACGGCGATGGTCATGTGCGTACGCGCCATCTCTTTGCTCGCACCCATCAGGTGATACCACACCGATCCGAATGCCGGTTTCTCGCGCTTTCCGCTCTTTTCAAGATCGGCGAGCTGCGCTTCCGATTTCATCTTGTCGCCGAGCGCCTCGGCGTCCAGGTTCTGCTTGACGCGCGGCAGATTGCGCTGGTCGGTGCATTCAAGCGAGAAGGGCTGCTGCAGCGGGAATCCGGAGCGGTCGTAGCACACCAGTCCGTTTTTCGACGGCTTCAGCGTGTCGTAGGTATGGTCGGGCTTCCACTTGACGACGCCGGCATCGGCACGCAGGTTCGCCGGCAACGCCAGAAGTGGAGTGTCGACGTCGGCCGTCTGCGCGAACGCGCCGCCGAACATCGCGAGAACGCCGAGGGCAAGCAGCGCAATGCGTTTCATGAGGTTCTCCTGCTGGGCAGGCTGGACGCCGCCCGTACTAATAGGGGCTGAGAATAGCACGCAATCATGTAGATCTAATGCCGTGGCTGACGACATCCTCCTGACCAAAGGCGAACCCCAGATCTTCCTCCGCGCGAAGTATGCGAACAGACACGGCATGGTGTCCGGCGCCACCGGCACCGGCAAGACCGTGTCGCTGATGGTGATTGCTGAAGGACTGTCACGCATCGGCGTGCCGGTGTTCATCGCCGACGTCAAAGGAGACGTCTCGGGACTGGCGACGCCGGGTGCCGGTGATGCGTCGCCGGTGATCTTCTGGGATCTCGAAGGCGCAGCGGGTCACCCGGTTCGCGCCACCGTCAGCGAAATCGGCCCGTCGCTGCTTGCCCGGATGCTCGAACTGAACGACGTTCAGGCCGGCGTTCTCGACATCGCGTTCAAGCTCGCCGACGAACAGGGATTGTTGCTGCTCGACCTCGACGACCTGCGCTCGTTGTTGAACCTGGTGTCCGACAAACACGCTGAAGTGTCGCAGCGCTACGGCCTCGTCAGCGCCCAGTCGGTCGCCGCCATTCAACGAGCGTTGCTCCGGCTCGAAGGTGAAGGCGGCAAACAGTTTTTTGGTGAGCCCGCGCTCGAACTTGCAGACCTCATGCGCACCGACTTGACTGGACGCGGCATCGTCAACATCCTCGCCGCCCATCGGCTCGTATTGAAACCGCGCCTGTATTCGACGTTTCTGTTATGGCTGCTGTCGGAGCTGTTCGAGCAGCTGCCGGAAGTGGGAGATCTGGACAAGCCGAAGCTGGCGTTCGTGTTCGACGAAGCGCACCTGCTGTTCGACGATGCGCCTCCGGCGCTGCTGCAGCGCATCGAGCAGGTCGTCCGGTTGATCCGATCGAAAGGGGTCGGCGTCTATTTCTGTTCGCAGTTTCCGGACGACGTACCGGGAGAGATTCTCGGGCAGCTTGGCAACCGTATTCAGCACGCGCTGCGCGCGTTCACGCCGCGCGATCAGAAGGCCGTGAAGACGGCGGCCGAAACCTTCGTCCGCAATCCGAAGATCGACGTGGCACAAGCCATCGCGCAGCTTGGCGTGGGCGAGGCGCTCGTCTCGACGTTGCAGACAGGCGGCGTGCCGATGCCGGTGGAACGCGCGCACATTGCGACGCCGCGCTGCCGCATGGGAACGATTACCGCCGACGAACGCGCCGCGGTCATCGCCAGAAGCCCGGTTGGCGCGAAGTACGACAAGGCGGTCAATCGTGAATCGGCCTACGAGATTCTTGCGCAGCGCCGCACCGAAGTCGCGGCCGACGCCACTCGGCGTGACGCCGGAGCTGCGGTTGCGCCCGAAGAGAAGAAGGACGTGATGCACGACTGGCTGTGGGGCAGTGGCCGGCGCCAGGGGATGGTCGAAGCGATGGCCAAGCAGGCGGCACGAACCGTGGGCAGCCAGCTTGGCCGTCAGATTCTGCGCGGCGTCCTCGGCGGGATCGTCAGTACGAGAAGCCGATCCCGATCGTAGCGACGATCTTCTGCTGCTCGCCCGCATTGAACGCCTCCGGCGTGTCGCCGAGCGAGAGGAATTCGAGTCCGCCGTGCACGTTCCAGGAGCCGTAGTTTGTCGATTGCGCGAAGGGGAAGGTCGCCGCGGCGCCGAGACTGAGGAATCCAAACGGATGATCGACGCCGGCAAGCTCGTAGTAATCATCGAGGCTTAGCCCGACTTTGATTGGAAACGTGATGTTCACGGGCGATTCGATCCACCCAGGCGCGACGCCAACTTCGAGGTACGTTCCCCGTTCGAGTCCGCCATCGGCCTGGCCAAGCCCTGGATGCGTATCGAGCTCGAACGCCACCAGGCCGTACGGATTCAGCGTTCCGTTGCTGCCCACTCGGAACGACAGTTCCTTCACGGTGCTGAACGAGTTGTTCGGACTCGAATACGCCGTGAACGTCGTGGCGATGTCGAGACCGACGGCCAGTCCGAGATCGAGCGTGCCGTAGAAACGATTTTCGTACCAGAGCCGGCCGGTTGGCCCTTCCAGCCCCGCGCGTCCTGTATTCAGGCTGTTCCAGGTGCCGACATGCACATCGGCCCGCTCGATGCTTCCATTGCCACGATGCAGCTTGATGCCGGCATCAAGCGAGGGCCACATGATGAGCCAGCTGTCGTCCTGTACCAGCCCACGAAACATGTACGCGTTGGCAAAATCGAAATTGCTCGTGAAGGTGATGTTGCCGCGATTGGAATCCACCGTGGGCGTTGGGGTCTGCGCGGCGACCGTTGACGGCAGGCACGCGAGGAGAGCCAGCACAGCTATCGCGAACATTTGTCCTCCTGAGAATATTTTTCCCGGTGCGTTGCTACACATTGCAGCGCCGACACGCCGTCCGCCGCTGCCGCGGGTCCACGTGCAACTTTCCGCCCACCACGGTCCCATTTCGCATAGGTGCGTGTCTTGCTACCGGCCCCCCCCGTATGCGCATACCCATCGTCGTTGCCTCGCTTGCTGTCGCATTCGCGTCGATCAACTGCGGGTCGGTGGAACCAACGTCGCCGACGCCGGTGATCAACAGCGGCGTTCCTTCACGCTCCAACAACCCCGGAACGCCGGTGCCCACACCGTCGCCAACGCCGCGGCCCTCGCCATCTCCGTCGCCCACACCGTCACCGTCGCCGGGGACCGGCACGGGAGCCGTTCAAGTGACGGTGACGCCGAATCCAGTTCCGTTCAGCGGGCAGCCGATTACGGATATCGCGAGTTGTGCTACCCGGCCGAATACCTGGTTCTACGATCAGGTCCTCAGAGAAACCGGAGGCGTCGCGGTGACCGTGACGAGGCGGGTCGACACGTTTGATGGCGCCGCCGGCGCAGCGACAAATCCGAATTTGAGGATAGGGGCGAACGGTACGACGACCATCAGGACACGCTGGTGCAGCGTCACCGCGTCGGCGCACACGGCGCAGTCGACATTCAGCGGGACCGACGCGAATGGCAAGGCATGGAGCGTCACAGGTCCGCTGGTCCGTCTGAACGCGAAGTAGTTGACTCCACGGCAGCCGCGACTTAGCCTTCGCCGCATGACGAAAGCTTTGACGCGGTTCTTTGCCGGCACCTTATTGATGGTGTCCTGCGTCTTCGCGCAGGACATTGATCCGTTCCCCAAGCCGATCGCGCAGAACGGCGAACCGGCGCGCGTCAACATCGCCGAGTTGGCGGCGATTCCCGACATCGGCGGGGAAGCCGCACGCATGATGCTGCTCATCGACGAGCCCGGGACGCGGCGCCTCTTTGTGAACGACATGCGAGGTCCGCTCTACAGCGTGAGCTACGACGGCAAGGCTGTCGTGAAATACATCGACATCAACGAGCCGAAGTGGGGTGTGAACGTTCAATCGCAGGGTCGAGAGCGCGGCTTCCAGAGCTTCGCGTTTCACCCGCAGTTCAATCAGCCCGGAACACGCGGCTTCGGCAAGTTCTACACCTACACCGATTCGAGCAACATGCAGCCGAAGCCCGACTTCGTGCCCGCCGGCGGCATGAACACCCACGATACGGTGTTGTTCGAATGGACCGCGAAGATGCCGACCGCCGCGACATACGACGGCGGACCGCCGCGTGAAGTGGTGCGATTCCGCCAGCCGTTCGCCAACCACAACGGAGGCCTTACGACATTCAATCCGCTGGCGACGGCCGGCGCTGCGGATTACGGACTGCTCTACTTCACGCTGGCCGACGGCGGCAGCGGCGGCGATCCGTTCAACATGGCGCAGAACCTCACTTCGCCCTACGGCAAGATGCTGCGCATCGATCCGCTCGGCAGCAACAGCACGAACGGGAAATACGGCATCCCCGCATCCAATCCGTTCGCCGGCAAAGGCGGAGCGCTTGGCGAGATCTATCTGTACGGCGTTCGCAACCCGCAGCGATTCGGCTGGGACCGGAAGAACGGCGCGCTCTTCGTCGCCGAGATCGGTCAGAACATCGTCGAAGAGATCAGCGTCGCGCAAGCCGGCGCCAATCTCGGCTGGCATGACTGGGAGGCAAGCTTTCGCTTTATCGATCGCACACACATCGAATTGAACAATCGTCGCGCCGACGCGAAGGTCACGTATCCGTTTGTCGAGTTCGACCATCACGATCCGTTGTTTGGAAACAACGTCGCCGTGACCGGCGTCATCGTCAATCGCGGCACTACCATCGCGCCGCTGGCGAACAAAGTGATTTTCGGCGATAACCCGAGCGGCGAAGTGTTCTATGTCGATGCCGATAACCTGCCGCGAGGCGGACAGGATGCGATCCGTCGTGTGCTGTTCAACGAGCGCGGATCAGCGAAAACGCTGTTTCAGCTGATCAAGGAGAAACGATCAACGGCCGAACGCGCCGATCTTCGGTTCGGTACTGGGCCGGAGAACCGCGTATTCCTGCTCAACAAGCAGGACGGGACTATCCGCGAAATCCGATAGGTGGCGGTTCGAGGTGGGAGCTTGGACGTTATAATCCGCGCATGATGAACAGACTTTTCACCATCGCCTCGCTCGCCGTGATGTGTGCCGCGCCGGCATTTGCTCAGGGCCAGCAGCCGCAAGCCCCGCCGACGACGTCGGCGTTCCTGCGCAACATGTACAACGGCAACAAGAACAACATCATCCGCTCCGCGGAGAAGGTGCCGGAGGATGTCTTCGGCCTGCGTCCTGGCCCGCAGATGGAAGTGCGCACGTTCGGTCAGCATCTCGCGCACGTCGCCAAGTACAACTTCCTGTGGTGTTCGCAGGCGAAAGGCGAGAAGAATCCGAATACCGATCCGGATCTCGAGAAGTCGCTGAAGACCAAGGCGGAGTTCCAGAAGGCGCTGACTGATTCGTTTGCCTACTGCGATCCCGTTTACCAGTCGCTCGACGATCAGAACGGCGCGCAGGTGGTCGAGATTCAGCAGGAGAACGGACGCGTCACCCGCAACACGCGCATGGCGCTGCTGATGCTGAATGTGGTCCACAACAACGAGATCTACGGAAACCTCGTGACGACGATGCGCATCAAGAGCATCGTGCCGCCATCGTCCGAGCCGCGCCCGGCACCCGCGCAATCGCGTTAACCGCAGTTGTAGGCGCGGACCAGGTCCGCGCCCACCTTGGAGAATCGCCATGAAGAAGCTGTTGTCGGCTCTGTGGGTGATCGCGCTACTCGTTCCCGCCGCCGCGTCGGCGCAGCCGTTTCCGGTCAATGCTGCTGGCGTCACCAACGGCCACTGGCATCTGAACTCCCGCGACGTCGAAGCGAACAAGAAGATGCTCGTCTCGATGGGCGGCACGCTCGTCAACGCCGGCAACTTTCAAATCGTGCGGTTCCCTGGAGTGCTCGTCTATCTGAACCAGGCGGCGGGCGCTGCACCGGCCAACGGTGGGACCGTCGGCAGCGTGGTCAATCACGTCGGCTTCACCGTGCGGAACACGCCGGAGGCTGTCGCGAAGTGGAAGGCTGCCGGCGTGAACGTGCTGCCCGGCGGCGCCGGACGCACGGATCAGGCGTTTGTCGAGACTGCTGATGGCCTGCGCATCGAGATTCTCGAGAACAAGGATCAGAAGTTCCCGATCCAGAGCCATCACGTCCACTTCAATGTGCCCGAGTCGGAGATCCCGAAGATCCAGGCCTGGTATTCGACGTGGTTCGGCGCGGTGCCGGGCAAGCGCGGCACCAACATCGCCGCGGATCTGCCCGGCATCAACCTGTCGTTCTCAAAGTCGATGAACGACGCGGTGCAGGTCACGACGAAAGGGCGCGTCCTCGATCACATCGGCTTCGACGTCAAAAACCTGCAGGCCTTCCTGCAGAAGTACGAAGCGGCGGGCGGCAAGCTCGATCGGCCGTACACGCGCAACGAGCAGACCAACAGCGCGCTGGCGTTCATCACGGATCCGTGGGGGACGTACATCGAGTTGAACGAACGGCCGGATACACCGTCGGCGACTACGGCCGCCCGTTAGGCAACAAGCGGCGGGTGGCAGGGCGCAGGCTGCTGCGATCTGCCCCCGCCCCCGCCACCTGTTCCCTGCTACCTAGTTCGTCTGATTCACCCTGAACGCGGCGCGGTCGATCTTCGCGCCGCGGAAATACACGGCGTTGATCTTTCGCGTGTTCGTGATGTTGTCGAGCGGATTGGCGTCGAGCACGAGGAAGTCGGCGCTCTTGTTCGCCTCGAGCGTCCCCACATCGGTCAGGCGCAGGAACTGTGCGCCGTTGCGTGTTGCCGCGACGATGACCTGCATCGGCGTCATTCCCGCCGCCGCCATGTCTTCCATTTCGATGTGCGGCGCATACGGCGTGTTGCCGTCCGTGCCGACGACGATCTTTATGCCGGCGGCATTGAGCTTGGCGAGGTTGCGCGCCTGGATGCTCCAGAAGTCATGCGCCTTCGCGTCGTCCTTGTTCGCGGCTTCGAGCTTGGCGTAGTCGGCGGGCGACATGCCCTCGCGGAGGAAAGTGAGATCGGTTTTCACGCCGCGCTCCGGCATGTTCGGTCCGATGACGAAGTTCGGGTTCCTCTTGACCAGCGTCATGAATTCGTCGTCGACGTCCTTGTCGCGAACGTCATGCGCGAACGCATCGACGCCGGCGCGCAGCATCCCTTTCGCATCCTCGAGCGTGTAAATGTGGGTGATGGTGCGGAGCCCCTTCTTGTGGGCCTCGTCGATGGCGGCGCCGTAGATATCGGGCGTCAGCTTTTTCACCATGCCCATACGGTCGTCGACCCAGATCTTGATGATGTCCACTTTCTTGGCGGCTTCTTCGTCGACCGCCGCGCGCGCTTCTGCCGGATTCGCCACCCAGTGCGGCGCCATCGTTCGCCCTGGCTCGACCCCTGTGATGCCGCGGCCCGCCGTGAAGAACCGCGCGGCGCCAGGAATCTTGCCTTCCCGCGTCTCCTCGCGAATCTGGAACGAGATGGGCATCGTATCCTGCCCCATGCTTTGTGCGGCCGTG
>Ga0207679_10001962_pt1 | contig 12761 bp, 12 predicted proteins | sample KBSC73metaG_FD_184320 | JGI IMG/M metagenome (GOLD analysis project Ga0207679, IMG submission 184320) | Corn rhizosphere microbial communities from Kellogg Biological Station, Michigan, USA - KBS C7-3 metaG (SPAdes) (version 2) | ecosystem: Host-associated > Plants > Roots > Rhizosphere > Soil ...
TGCCGGAAGGCATCCTCGAGCCACAAGTCACGCGCGTCGATGCCGAGGACGAGCCAATCATGGTCATGTCCGCGCAGACGACCGACATGACACTGGAGCAGCTGAGCTGGTACATCGACAATACGGTCGCGAAGCGCCTGCTGGGCGTTCCGGGCATCGCGGCGGTTTCTCGCGGCGGCGGCGTCGACCGCACTATCCGCGTCATCCTCGATCCAGCCGCGCTGCAGGCGCAGGGCATCACCGCCGCGCAGGTCAATGCCCAGCTACGTCAGAGCAATCTTAACGGCGCTGGAGGCCGTGCCGAGATCGCCGGTTCGGAACAGTCGGTTCGCGTGATCGGCAATGCCGCCGACGCCTACCAGCTCTCACAGACGCAGATTTCGCTCCCGGGCGGCAGGATGGTGAAGCTGGCCGACCTTGGCGAGGTCAAAGACAGCACGTCCGAGCAGCGCACCATCACCAAGCTCAACGGACGCCAGGTAGTCTCCTTCTCCGTCCAGCGCGCCAAGGGGACGTCCGCGGTGTCGGATTACGCGGCGGGCATGAAGGAACTCAAAGCGCTCGAGAAGGAAGATCCGCGGGTCCGCTTCACCGAGATCGTGAACCGCATCGACTATACCAAGGCGCAATACCGGTCGGCGATGGAAGGCCTTGTCGAAGGCGCGGTTCTCGCGGTTCTCGTCGTGCTCATCTTCCTTCGCGACATTCGCGCAACGTTGATCTCGGCGCTGGCTATCCCGCTCTCCGCGATCCCGGCCTTCTGGTTCATGAGCATGATGAACATCACCATGAACTTCATGTCGACGATGGCGATGGGCCTCGTCGCCGGCGTCCTCGTCGACGATGCGATCGTCGAGATCGAAAATATCGTCCGGCACATGCGCATGGGCAAATCGGCTTACCAGGCTTCGCTCGATGCGGCGGACGAGATCGGACTCGCGGTTCTCGCGACCACGATGGCCATCGTCGCAGTGTTCCTGCCGGTCGCGCTGATGCCGGGCATCGCCGGCCAGTACTTCAAGGCCTTTGGCTTCACCGTGGTGCTGTCGGTGATGATGAGCCTGTTCGTCGCCCGCATGATCACGCCGCTGATCGCGGCCTATTTCCTCCGTTCGCACGGCGTGCAGCCGCACGCGGCGTGGAAGTGGATGGACGTTTACCTCAAGGTCCTGAATTGGAGTCTCGACACCTCCAAGGCGAGCGCGCTCCTGGCACGGTTGCCGAAGCCGGCGCGGCGCTTCAGCTATTATGCCCTCGGCATCCTGCTCTTGCTTCCGGTCCTGGCCGCGTTCGGCGCCGGCCTCGGCGCGGTGATGATGGGCCTCGGCAAGCTCGGCGTGCCCGGAGCGATCGGCTTCCCGATCGCCGTCATCGCGGCCGTCGCCGCCGCCTATTTCGGCGGCAAGCTGATCGCGGCTCTCGTTCAGATGGTGGCCAGCGGCGGCTTTGCCGATTGGCACCGGACGATGGTCGCCAGATGGAATGCGCGCATGCACGACCACCGCCTGGCGATGGTGGGAGCGGGCGGCGTCACCCTGCTGCTCAGCGTCGCGCTGTTCGGGACTTTGCCGCTATCCTTTTTCCCGCCGGAGAATGACGATTTCGCGCGGGTCAACATCACCCTCGCGCCGGGCACCACGCTGAAGCAGACCGAGGTGGTGGTCGACCGCGTCGCGAAGATCGTCGCCCGCGATCCCAACGTCGAACGGACGTTCGAGCGCGTGAATGTCGGCGACGGCCGGGTCAGCATCGTGCTCAAGAAGAGCCGGCCGATGACCAGCACCGAATGGCAGCGGCAACTGTCGCCGACGCTGGCGGCAATTCCCGACGCGCGAGTCAGCTTCGAAAGCCAAAATGGCGGCGGCCCGGATCCTGATGCCCGCGACATCATGCTTTACCTCGGTGGCGAGGACCCTCAGCAACTCGTCCGGGTCGGCAATGAGATCGCCAAGGAGATGGCCACCGTACCGGGCCTTCGCTCGCCGCGCGTCGGCAGCAACCTCGCCCAGCCGGAAATCACCATCAAACCTCGGTTCGACCTGGCGGCTGATCTTGGCGTGACGACAGCAGCGCTGAGCCAGACGATCCGTATCGCGACGCTTGGCGACATCGAGCAGAACAGCGCGAAGTTCTCGCTGTCCGACCGGCAGGTGCCGATCCAGGTCTCGCTGCCGGAAAGCGCGCGCCGCGACATCCAGACGCTGGAGAATCTGCCCGTGCCGACGTCGTCGGGCGGGTCCGTACCTCTGAAGGCAGTCGCCGAGATTGGGTTCGGAGCCGGTCCCACCGCGATCAACCGCTCCAATCAGCTCCGCCGGCTGACCGTGGGCGCCGACCTCGCGCCGGGCGTGGTGGAAGGCGACGTGTGGGCGAAGATCTACCAGCTGCCGGCCTACAAGAACCTGCCGCAGGGCGTGCAGAAGATGAACCTCGGCAACCAGAAGTGGCAGGCCGAGTTGCTGTTCAACTTCGCCGTAGCGCTGATCTCCGGCGTTTTGCTCGTGTTCGCGGTGTTGGTTCTGCTCTACCGCCGGTTTCTCGCGCCATTCGTGAACATGGGTTCGCTGGTCCTCGCTCCGCTGGGAGCGGCGGTGGCGCTGCACATCGCCGGTCAGCCGGTTTCGCTGTTCGTGCTCATCGGCATCCTGATGCTGTTCGGCATTGTCGCAAAGAACTCAATCCTGCTCGTCGATTTCGCGGTCGAGATGATGAACCACGGAATGACGAAGAACGACGCAATCTGGGAAGCGGGCCACAAGCGCGCACAGCCGATCGTCATGACCACGGTCGCGATGGTCGCGGGCATGCTGCCGACGGCGATCTCAATCAGCGGCGACAACAGCTGGCGCGCCCCGATGGGTATTACCGTGATAGGCGGCCTCATCTTCTCGACCGTGCTGACTCTGCTGCTAGTGCCGTCCTATTTCTCGATCGCCATCTCGATCGAATCGCGCGTGGGCAAGATCTTCCATCGCCTGATCGGCGCCGACGCACACGCCACGGGGCAAGTCGTCCCGGCGGAATGATGGACCCGCGTGCCGGCTCAGCTATTGAGCCGGCATGGCCCGAATGAACAACGGAGCCCTAGCCCGCTTCAACCCTGCGCAACCGGGTGCGCAGGGCATGAAGGTGGTCGCGACGGGCCTTCTCGTCGTCATGGCGGCCGTCTTCGCCGCCGCTCGCGCGCTCGAGCCGCAATATCCCTGGCTGTCCTACGTCAAATCCTTCGCCGAAGCGGCGATGGTCGGCGGGCTCGCCGATTGGTTCGCAGTCACGGCCTTGTTCCGACATCCACTCGGCCTGCCGATTCCGCACACCGCGATCATCCCGAGGAACAAGGACCGGATCGGCGAAGCCCTCGCCAATTTCCTCAAGGAGAATTTCCTGATCCCATCCGTCGTTGCACGGCGGATGCGCAACATGGACCTTGCGGGGGCGGCCGGGCGGTTCCTCCAGACGCCTGCAGGCGAGGGAAACCGGATCCGTGCGGGCGCATCGCGGCTCATCGCGGACATCTTCGAAGGCCTCGACGACGAGCGTCTCGGCGGGATCGTCAAAGGCGCGATCTCTGGGCGCCTGCGCAAGATGGAGGTGTCCCCGCTCCTCGGCCACGCGCTTGCCTCCGCGATCAACGAGGACCGGCACGTGCCGATGCTCGAAGCGTCGATCCGCTGGATGGCCCGGGCGTTGGACGCCAACGAGCAGCTGATCCGCGACATGGTGCATAAGAAAGCGAACTGGGTGCTGAAGCTCGCGGGGCTCGACGCCAAGCTTGCCGACGCGATCATTGACGGTTTGCGCAAGCTAACCGCCGAGATGTCGACCGATCCTGCCCATCCGGTCCGGCAGAAGATCGAGGAAGCGCTCGCACAGCTGGCCAACGACCTTCAAAAGCGGCCTGAAACCCGGGAGCGCGTCGAGGGCATTAAGGAGCAACTGCTGGACAACAAGTCCGTCAGCCTGTGGCTCGACACCCTCTGGCAGAAAGGCCGCGAAGCGATCATTCGCGCGGCGCGCAACCCCGACGCGGTGCTTGCCGGCAAGCTTGGGGAAGTGCTCAAATCGATGGGCACCACGCTCGAGAGCGACACGCGGATCCGCGCCGCGATCAACCAGTTCGCGCGCCGGGCGACGGTCGGAATGGCCGCGAGCTACGGCAGCTCGATCGTCAAGCTGGTCTCGGAAACAGTGCGCAGTTGGGACGCTCGCACCGTTACCGCGCGCCTTGAGGCGGCGGTCGGCCGAGACCTTCAATATATCCGTATCAACGGCACGCTGGTCGGCGGCATGGTCGGCCTGATCCTGCACGTGTTGGATCGGCTGTGAGCGACGAACGCCTCGATGCCCTTGCGGAAAGCGCGCGCAACCGCGGCTTGAAGCTAGTGCGTTCGCGCGTGCGAACGCCAGGCAAGCGCCGCTTCGGCAAGGTCGGGCTAACGGACGCCAGCGGAAAAGCCGTGTTCGGCATGGACGAAAAAGGCCCGGCGGCGAAGCCCGAGGACGTCGAGCATTTCTTGCGGAACCTGGGAGCGAAGGACTGGGGCTCTTCGCTCGACGTCGCAGTCATGCCGCGGAAGAAGAAGGCGAAGCCCGCGCGCGAGGCCGCGAACGATCGCGAGCCGGAACCGGAGCCCAAGAAAGAGCGTGCGCCTCCCCCGGCGCCGCCCGAGCCCAAACCCAAACCGAAGATTCGCGATGCCAAGCCAAAGGACGCGGAAGAGCTGGCCGCGCTGATGAAGCTGCTCGACCACAAGGTTGACGCCAAGGGTGTTCGCAAACGCATCAACAGCCTCGCCAAGGAAAAGCTGGCGCCGCTCGTCGCCACGCTCGACAAGCGCGTCGTCGGCCTCGTTGGAATCCACCGCATGATCACGATTCACCGCGACGAGCCTGTGGGGCGCATAACCATCCTCGTCGTCGCCGAAAATGTCCGCAAGCAAGAGATTGGGCGTATGCTGATGCACGCGGCCGAGGAACAGCTGCGGAAGCTTGGCTGCGCAATCGTGGAAGTGACAAGCAACGATCGGCTGGCCGCCGCCCACGGATTCTATCGCCACATGGGCTACGAGCGGACCAGCATCCGCTTCATGAAAAGGCTTTAGCTTACCCTGTGCTCCGGCGCTCGATCGTGCCGCCGACGGCCGAGAGCTTTTCCTCCAGCCGCTCATAGCCGCGGTCGAGGTGGTAAACGCGCAGCACCTCGGTCTCGCCTTCCGCGGCGAGCCCCGCGAGCACCAAACTCATCGAGGCGCGGAGGTCAGTCGCCATGACGTTGGCGCCCGTAAGGCCGTCGACCCCCTTCACGATGGCCGAACGCCCGTGAATGTCGACTTCCGCGCCCATGCGCCTGAGCTCGGGCACGTGCATGTAGCGGTTCTCGAAGATCGTTTCCTCGAGGAAGCTGTCGCCTTCGGCCAGCGCGAGCATCGCCATGAACTGCGCCTGCATGTCGGTGGCAAAGCCGGGGAACGGCGCGGTCGAAAGCGCGAGCGGTTTCAGCTTGCCGTCCGCGCTCACCTTGATCCCCCGGCCGTGGAATTCGATCATCAGCCCCGCTTGCGCGAGGGCATTGAGCGTCGCTTTCATGTCGTCGGGCCGAGCACCGATCAGGTCCAGCGAGCCGCCGGTCATCCCCGCGGCGCAGGCGTAACTGCCGGCCTCGATCCGGTCGGGCATCACCTCGTAGGTCGTGCCGCCGAGGCTTTCCACACCGTCGATCGTCAGGTGCCCTGAGCCGATGCCCGAGATCTTCGCGCCCATCGCGACCAGCAGGTTGCACAGATCGACGATCTCTGGCTCGCGAGCCGCGTTGAAAAGCTGCGTCTTGCCCTTGCACAGAACGGCAGCCATCAAGGCGTTCTCGGTCGCCCCGACCGAAACCACCGGGAAGCTGAAATCCCCACCTTTTAGCCGGCCCTTGGGCGCGCTCGCTTTCACGTAGCCGGCTGCAATCTCGATCTCTGCGCCCATGCATTCGAGCGCCTTCAAATGGAGATCGATCGGGCGGTCGCCGATCGCGCAACCGCCCGGCAGCGACACGATTGCCTCGCCCATGCGCGCCAGCATTGGCCCAAGCACGAGGACCGAGGCGCGCATCTTGCGAACCATGTCATAGGGCGCGGTGGTCGAGACGATCTCGTCGGCCTGGAGCGTCATCCGCCGGCCGACCTCGCCCTTCTTGACGCCGGCGACGGACGTGGAAACGCCGAGCTGGTTCAGGAGGTGGCCGAAGGTGTCGACGTCGGCCAGCCGCGGCAGGTTCGTCAGCGTCAGCTTCTCTTGCGTGAGAAGCGCGCAGGGCATCAGCGTCAGCGCGGCATTCTTCGCGCCGCTGATCGGGATTTCGCCTTTGAGCTTGGCTCCGCCCTGGATCCAGATGCTGTCCACCGGCGCGCTTTAGCGGGAAGGCGCCGGGGCGCAAGAATCCGCAACCGTTCGCCCTGAGCTTGTCGAAGGGCTGTCCTTGCTTGGACGCCGCTAGGGGACCACAGTCCTTCGCCAAGCTCAGGACTTCGGCTCAGTTCCTTCGCCTAAGCCTTCTCGAGCGTGCACTGCAGCGGGTGCTGGTTCTCGCGAGCGAAGTCGATCACTTGGGTGACTTTCGTCTCGGCGACCTCGTACGTGAAGACGCCGCACACCGCGACGCCCTGCTGGTGGACCTGGAGCATGATTCGCGTCGCGTCCTCGATGCCCATCGAGAAGAAGCGCTGCAGGACCAACACGACGAACTCCATCGGCGTGTAGTCGTCGTTGAGCATCAGCACCTTGTAGTTCGACGGCTTTTTGGTCTTGGGCCGGGTACGCGTCGCAACGCCGGTCTCGATCTCCTCGATCCCGTCACTATCGCCCGGCCCCGCGGCCATCATCGTCCAGCGCTCGATCATCGGTCCCTAAAATATGGCAGTCGCCGAAAACGCGGCAAGGCGGCAATTAGCATCAACAACGTAAAAAAATGGCGGCCGCTCCGTTAAAGGGAGCGACCGCCAGTCCGTTACCTGACTTTAGGAGGGGAGAGGGTCAGGCAACGAGCGTGTTGAAGCGCTCGGCATTCGCCGTGGCGCGGTTGGAAATCGGCTGGAACGCCTCACCGGCAAGCTTCACCAGCGATTCGGTGAGCTTCGACGTCTCGGCGACCGCACGGTCGAACGAGGCGCGAGCGAAATCGCTCTGCAGCTGCAGGTACTCGGTCGGCGACTTGGCCTCGGCGAGCGAACGGATCGCGTCGGCGGCCTGCTCCACGCCCTCGCGGCTGGTGGCGACGACGTCCTGACCGATCGAGCGAGCGCCTTCGGTCGCGACGCGGCCGGCCTCGACGATCGCCTCGACGTTGGCGCGGGTGAGATCGGCGAGCTCTTCAGTCACCTTCTGGCTCTTCTTGACGAAGTCTTGGCCACGCTCACCGACGTTGGAGAACATCGATTGGAAGGGCGCGAACGTGGGAACGGCGTCGAGGCCCGGGAAATAGTTATTGGTCTTGGTCACGTTCTCAATCCTCTTCTGGGCCGCAACGGTCTTGCGAGCGGCGTTACGGGTCTTGCGGCGGACCGTCTTGGCGCGCCGCGCGGTGTTGTTCTGAGCGGTCTTCACGGCTGCCGCCTGGCGCTTCACGCGACGAGCAGTCGCGGCCTTTTCGCGCTTGGCTGTCTTGACGCTTTCCTTGACAATCGTCTCGGCAGTATCGGCCACGGTCTCCAGGACCTTTGCCGGAGCGTCAGCTGCCTGAGCAGCGACAGTGCTTTCATTAGCCATCAATCATTCCTCTCGAATTTGTTGCAGTGCACAATATAGGGTGCAGTGCAGCATTGCAAGGGTAAATTTGTGCGGCGCAGCATTCACCGCTTGACGGGCACGGCTCGCCCGAAGCAAGAGCGGCCATGGACCATCCCTCCGACCAGCCGGGACGCTCCCGCCGCGGGCTCCTGATCGTCCTCTCCTCGCCTTCCGGCGCCGGGAAGTCGACCATCTCCCGGATGCTGTTGGACGCCGACCCTCAGGTGACCATGTCCGTATCGGCGACCACCCGTCCGAAGCGGCCCGGCGAGTTGGAAGGCGTCGACTATAATTTTGTCGACGACGCGCGCTTCGATGCGATGATCGAGACGGGCGAATTCGTCGAATGGGCGCATGTCTTCGGGTACCGCTACGGCACTCCCAAGGGGCCGGTGAAAGCCGCGCTGCGCGAAGGCCGCGACATATTGTTCGACATCGATTGGCAGGGCACCCAGCAGCTCAAGGCCGCGATGGGCGAGGACCTTGTCTCGATCTTCCTCCTGCCGCCCTCAATGGCGGAGCTGGAGCGGCGCCTGCGCGAGCGGGGTACCGACACCGAAGCCGTCATTGCTGACCGCATGTCGCGCGCCGACGCTGAGATCAGCCATTGGCCCGAATACGAATATGTCCTCGTCAACGAGGACACGGACGAGTGCCTGGAGCAGGTCCGGTCGATCGTCGAAGGCGAACGTCTCAAAACGCGGCGACAAGCGAATCTGGTGGCCTTTACTCGCTCGCTAGGCGTCGCCCACTAGCTTTCGAGAAGCGCGAGGAATTGCGCCGCGGCCAAGAAATCGCGGCGGCGGTTCTGGAGCGCTGCTTCGGCTTCCGCATCGCTGCCCCATTGCTCGAGCTGCCAGCGCTCGTCGAGGCTCACGGCGTCCCATGCCTCGTCCGCGGTCATGGCTTTCTCGAGCGCCGCGAGCGCGGCGAGCAAGGAGCCGCCTATCGTCACCAGTGGGGACAGGCCGGCAAGATGAAATGCGTCCAACTCTTCGACCGCATGCGCCAGCCGCTCTATCGTCGCGGCAGGCTGGGCGACGTGGGTCACGCCACAGGTCGTCCCGAAATCGACGTCGTAGCGGCGGCGCGCCCAGCCTAGTAGCGCGTCCCAGCGCGCTGCCTGCCGCTCCACCAGTCCCTGCGGAGTCTCCGCGCGATAGCAGGCGAGGTCCGTCTCGGCGTAGCGGGCAAGACCGGCGGCAAACGTCTCCTTATCCGTAGCGATGCGGTCGATCGCAGCGTTCGCGAGACCCGTCATCGGCATCGCTCTGGGATCGATTTCCTCGTCGGCCGGCCCCCACTCTGCCGCAATGGCTTCAGCCAGGCGCTTCGTCGGAACCGACAGCGGGACCCTGGCCGGCGTGCGCACGGGCCGACCGTCCAGGCGGATTGCCCAGCCTTCGCCCTCAGGCTCGACCGAAACATCCGTCCAGAAGCGCTTCACCGTCCCTCTTGGTCCTGCTTGTCCCACGCCATCTTGAGCACGCGCGCAGCAAAGACCGCGTCGATCGCTCCCATGATCGCGACGATCGCTCCTACTTGCGGCCAGCCCCCTTCGCGCAGCAAGTCCGTGTAGATGATCGCGATCCCGAGGAAGAAGATGGCGAGGCCGCCGAAGCGGACCAGCGAGTAGAGCAAAAGCCGGTTGTGTGCGGTCCTGTCATCCATCGACATGCTCCCGAATGAGAGTGAGGACATCGCGCGGATCGTCGGCAACCGCGACCGCGCCCGCTTCGAGCAGCTCGTCGGCCTCATGATAGCCCCACCCGGCGCCTATCCCGCGCGCGTTCGCGGCGACCGCCATCGCCATGTCGTAGCTGGTGTCCCCCACTACGATCGTCATCTGAGGCGAGGCGCCGGCGTCGGCCATGGCCTGCTCGACCATCGATGGATGGGGTTTCGACGGATGCCGGTCCGCTGTTTGAAGCGAGACGAAGCGCGCGTGAATGCCGTGCAGGTCGAGACAGTGCTTGAGCCCGCGATCGGATTTGCCCGTCGCGACGGCTAGCAGCCAGCCCTCATCTTCCAGCGCATCGAGCAGCTCCAGGATACCTTCAAACAGCGGCTCCTCGACCTGCCCGGCGGCGCGCAGCGCCATGAAATGCCGCTTATATTCCTCGGCTAGGTCAGCGTGCTCGCCATTTCCCGCGTCCGGAAGCAATTCGGCCATGGCTTCAACGAGGCTAAGCCCGATGACCTTGCGCGCCACTCGTGGCGCCGGCACGTCGAGCCCGCGCTGGCGGAAGGTTTCGCGGAGGGCCGCGTAGATCGTCCCGCCGCTGTCAACCAGCGTGCCATCACAATCGAATATCGCCAGCCTGGTCAACGCCGCTTTGCTTTCGGCTGCGAGCCGCGCGCGCGCCGCTCTCCGCGCCGCTCGCGCCGCCGCGATTTCGCCGCCGCGGCCGCCTTGCGGCGCTTGGCTTCTGGCGTGGCCGAGGGCTTTGGCTGCTCGAGCGGAAGACTATCGCCGGCAAGGGGATCGAAGCCGAGAGTCGCCAGACTCTCCGTGAAATGCTCCGGCAGATCCGCAGTCACGTCGATCGCTCCTCCCTCTGGCGCATCGATCTTGATCCGCCGCGCGTGGAGATGAAGCTTGCGGCTAATACCGCCCGTAAGAAACGCCTCCGGTCCGCCATATTTAGCGTCGCCGACGATCGGATGCCCGATCGCCGCCATATGCGCGCGCAACTGGTGCGTCCGACCCGTCAGCGGCTGCAGCTCGACCCAGGCGGCGCGGTTGCCTGCACGATCGACCAGCCGCCAGCGCGTTTTCGCTGGCAAGCCGTTTTCGGGATCTACGTGCATCTTCTCGCCGCCGGTGCCGGGCTGCTTGGCGAGCGGCGCCTCGATCAGCCCCTCGTCCCGGTCGGGCACGCCGACGACCAGCGCCCAATAGACCTTGCGCGCGGTGCGGCCCGAGAATGCCTTGGCGAAATGACCGGCGGCCCGCGCGGTTCGGGCGACTAGGAGCGCGCCGGACGTATCCTTGTCGAGACGGTGGACGAGCTTCGGCCGGCCACGCTCGTCCGCGAGCCCGTCGAGGAGGCGGTCCAAGTGTTGATGGGTTTTCGTGCCGCCCTGCGTAGCCAGCCCTGGCGGCTTGTTCAGAACGAAAGCTCCTGGATCATCGTAAATCACTATCTCCCGCACAAACTTCGCTTCGTCCTCGGTCAGCGGTTCGCGTCGCGGCATGGCTAATGCGGGACGATCCTGCACAGTCTCGGCGGGCGGGAAACGGATCTCCTGCCCCGCTTCGATTCGGTCGCCGGGCGTCGCCTTCTTGCCATTCAACCGCAATTGGCCGGTCCGCGCCCACCGCGACACGATGTTGAAGCTGGCCTCGGGCACGTGCCGCTTGAACCAGCGGTCGAGCCTGATGCCGTCGTCGTCCTCGCTGACGGTGAAAGTGCGCGCTTCGGCCATGCGCCGGGCGCTTATCCGCTCCGTCCCCAATAGTCGAACGCTTGGGCCTGGAGCTTGCGGATCAGCTTCACCGCCTTGGGTCCCTCCCAGAGCCCGGTGTAGTTATGCTTCTTGGCGCCGCCGACCCACCAGCCCTGGCCGGGCAGGCCGTCAGACTGGCGCACAACCAGCACCGCGAGCTCGGGCTCGCCGCGCTCCTCCGCCTGATCGTCGACGAAGCTCAGTACCTTGCAGAGCGCGCGCATTTTCGGGCGTGTGAAATGGTGTCCGAGGAGCTCGAGAACCTCGGAATAGCTGATCGATATGCCCGCCCGTGCCGACGCAACGAGAATGGCGCGCACCTCGGCCGGATCGGCGAGCAGCCCGGCTTCGCTCATTGCGGCTGCTGGTTGAAATCCACCGGAGTGAGTTCGAACACGTCGAGCTTTGACGTGCTCTGCGGCCAGGGAATTACCAGCCGCCACTTGAACGGCGCGATCCGCTCCAGCACTCCGGCCATGTCGCGCTTCGGGTCGTCGCCATAAGCAACCGCCTGCTGCCCGTCGCCGAGCGCGAGGCTGCCAAGGAAAATCAGCCGTTTGGGGTCGTCATCCTCCCACAACCGGCCGGCCGGTCGTTGGCTGCCGGTCTGCTTCACGATTGTCAGTAGGTCGTCTTCCACCTCGACGTAGCAGAAGAATGGCCTGAAGCTCTCGAACGGTTTGCTCCTGGCATTTGCCCTGCCCAGCTTGATGAGGCGGCAATTGTAACTGCCGGGCGTGAGCGCCGGACGAGGCAGGCTCGCGCGGGGCATCAGCAGCTTGCCTTCCCGTTTAACGTCGGCACCGTTCGACCCTCGCGCTTCCGCCAGCGCCCCTTGCCACGCAAGCCCCAGCCTTGCGATGCGGTCCTCGTCGGCGGCGGTCGCAACGGTTTTCCATGCATCCGACTTGAGCGGCGCTCCCACTTCCACGCTCGGTAAGATCCCAGGGGGAGGCTTGGGCTTAGTCGAGCAGCCCGCGATAAGAGCAAGCGACATCAATGCGCCGATTCGCGCCACTCGGCGGTGATGATGTCGATTGCGCAGCAGCAGCGAACTTTCCCCCTTCTCGTTCAACCCTACAGACGGGCGAATTCAATTCAACCAAAGCGCCGTTGAACATAAGCTTTCACATCCGGCTTACCGCGGCTAGGCGCGTCCCGGATGAACGCCGCCAGCCGAGTCAAAAACGAGCCGGACGGACGCGACCATCCGGGGTCTAATAGCGGGTTCCTGCTCGGCCTTGCCGCCTACACATTGTGGGGTGTCCTTCCGCTCTACTTCAAAGCGGTCGCCGCGGTGCCTGCGATCGACATCGTCGCGCATCGCATCCTCTGGTCGTTGCCGTTCCTCGCGCTGCTCATTGTCATAGGAAAAGGTTGGCCCAGGGTTCGCAGCGCCATCGCCGATCGCCGGACGCTGGCGATGCTTTCTCTGACCGCACTGCTGATCGGCGGGAACTGGCTGCTCTACACCTATGCCGTCACCAGCGGGCACATCCTCGCCGCAAGCTTCGGCTATTATCTCAACCCGCTCGCGAACG
>Ga0207679_10001964_pt1 | contig 12750 bp, 10 predicted proteins | sample KBSC73metaG_FD_184320 | JGI IMG/M metagenome (GOLD analysis project Ga0207679, IMG submission 184320) | Corn rhizosphere microbial communities from Kellogg Biological Station, Michigan, USA - KBS C7-3 metaG (SPAdes) (version 2) | ecosystem: Host-associated > Plants > Roots > Rhizosphere > Soil ...
CGCGGACGAGAGCGTGGGTGATGGTCGCATGCGCGACCGGCGTCACCGTATCGCCCGCGCGCGCGCAACTGGTGCAGCCCCCGCCGCAACCGTACACGCAGACGATGCAGTTCGGTGCCGGCTACATCAACACGCCGGCAGCGTGGGTATCGCAACGCAGCGCCGACTCGTGGCTCACGATTTCGGCGAAGGACATCCCGTCCTTCGACAATGGTGCCGACAATAGTCTCGCCTCGCGCTTCAACTCGAACTTCGCGATCGACACGCACTGGGCTGGACGGGCATCTGTCGGTCTGTCGCTCTACAGCCAGAATCCCGAGTGGGGCTTTTTCGGGCAGGCGCTGCTCGTTCGAGACGGCGACTTCGGCAAGAGCTACATGCCGTCGTTCGCCATCGGCGCTCGCAACATTGGAAAGTTCAAGCACGAAGATCGATTCCTGATCGGCCACGACGTGCGATACGACAGCACCGGCCAGTCCGACGAAATCGTCGTTTCGCGTTATGCAGAGTTCAAGACGGCGCCGACACTGTACGCCGTGGCGACCAAGGAAGTACCGCTGTCCGGTTACTCGCAGAACGGCCGGATGTCGATGTCGTTCAGCCTCGGGTATGGCAATGGGCTCTTCCGCGACGATGGTGGCCTCGGCGATCAGTACAACGACCGCGGCACGATCGCCAAGGGCCTGTTCCTCGGGAGCCGCCTCGTTATGCACCCGTGGTCGAACGGTAGCCTGACGGTCCTTGCCGAAAACGATGGCTGGGACTGGAATACCGGAGCCGTCGCGGAGTGGCGAGGCGTGACCGTCGGGTTCTACGGTACCGAGCTCGAGGAGGGCGGCCATAAGAGCCAGGCGGAAGGCTTCAACGTGTACAACTACGCGAAGTTCAACATCTCGGTCGGGTATTCCGGGAACGTTCGGGATATCGCGCACGGCATGGTGCTTCGCTCGCAGGTGGCCGATCTCACGCGCGAGAGCCAGCAGCTGCGCTACGAGATCGCGTCGAGGGAACGCCGCATCGAGCAGCTCCAGAAAGATCTCTCGGACGCGCAAAGCAGCCAGCTGGCGCGGATGGAACAGCGGCGCCAGCAGCTCGAGCAGGAGCTCCAGGCCGAGCGCGACGCCGTCAAACGGGCGAACGATCGGTTGAAGGAAATCGAACAGGGTCGGCCGCCGCAGCCGCCCACCAAGAAGCCACCGGAGGGTCGCTGACGATGAAGGCGCGGGTGGTGCTTGCCGGGCTGGCGTTAGGCATCGCGCCGCTCAGCGGCGCGGCGGCCCAGCAGGATTTCCCCCAGACGCTGTATTGGGGCTCCGGGCTGATCGACATTCCCGTGGCCTGGGCGTCGCCGCTCACCGGCGATTTCTCGCTCAACTATGCGGCGAAGCGCTTCCGCGCCGACCCGGGCATGACGAATGTCACGTTCAGCGACCGGACGAACTCCCAGCTCACCCTGTCGGCCGCGGCGCTCGGTCGTCTCGAGGGCGGGGTCGCCTTCTACTCGAGCAATCCGGAGTACGGGTTTTTCCTCCGTGGCGTGTTGGTAACGGAGGAAGATCTGAACATGCGTGGCGGTGCGCTCCGCTGGTTTCCTGCGGTCGCTGTCGGCGTGCGGAATCTCGGGAAGTACAGCCACATCGATCGCTTCGGGATGGGTTACGAAATCCTTCCACCGAATGGCCCGGATCCGGACTCGCGACACGTGGCTGATTCGCTTCACCAGGGCTTCGATACGTCGCCGACCCTCTACGCCGTCGCCACGAAGAGCATGGTGTTCAATCAATTTCACGGCATGGGTCTCAGCCTGACGGTCGGGGGCGGGAACGGGTTGTTCAGCGACGACGGCGGGCTCGGTGCTGCGTACGCGAAGAACGCCACTGGCGGATTCTTTTATGGCGCGATGGCGGACTTTCCGGTGACGCCGGACTTTCGCGTCAATGTCATGGCCGAGAACAACGCATGGGACTTCAACCTCGGCGCGGTTGCGGTGTATCGCGGGCTGCGCGCAGGCTTCTACGTCACCGAGTTGGGCGCCGGGTCGAGCGAGCCTTCCTCTGCGGGTCTCTCTCCGGAACGCTTCTACAACTATCGCAAGATCGCCTTCACGCTCGGCTGGCAGAGCAACGTGATGGCGCTCGTGCACGGCGACTTCCTGCAGAAACGCGCGGAGCGGCTCGCGCACGAACGCGACCAGCTGCGGGCCGACATCACCGAACGTCAGCAGCGTGTCGCCTCATTGCAGTCGGAGCTCGACCGGTACGAGGCACAAAATCTGCTCGAGCTCGAGCAGCGCCGCGCAGCGGTTGAATCGCAGTTGCGAGAAGAGAAGGAAACGCTGCGTCGTCTCGAGGATCGGCTCAAACGACTCGAGCAACAGCGCGGCGTGCCGCCGCCGGCAAAACCGTAGGCCGATGCCGATTCACCGCTTCCCACACGGCGGACCGAGTCCCATGACCAGACGTATACTGGTTACCGCGGCTGCGGTGGCCTTCGCATTCGCGATTGTGCTTCCTCGCACCGCGGTCGCGCAGTCGGATCCAAAGTACAAGGCAAAGCGAGAGCAGCTCTCGAAGGAGCTCGAGCAAACGGAGAAGGCGCTTGCCGACGTGAAAGGCGAACGAGCGCAGGTGGAGGCCCGACTCGAGCGCCTCATCGCCCAGACGATGCAGGAGCGCTCGCAGGCGCTGCTCCTGACCAACGAGCAGACGGCGCTCCAGCAGCTCGATGCGCTGCTCGCGACGTCGCAGACGAATCTCACGGCGCAGCGTGACCGATTCGCTGGCCTCAGCAGCGCGATCGGGGGAAGGTCGGGAGCCATCCTTGTCGTGCTGCTGCGTGCCGACTCGTCGTCACAGGCGCAAACGGTGCAATCGGCCGTCGTCTCGGTCGACAACGTGTCGAGCGATCCACATACGTACTCCGCACTCGCGAGTGGAGCGCTGGCGCGCGGCGCGGTCGATGAGGTCTATCGCGCGCCGATCATCCCGAGCGATCACGCGATCGCGATCCAGGTGACGGTCGATGGCCGGACTCTGTCCGGAACGGCGAATGTGCCGGCGGCGCAACAGGCGGTCACGTACGTGCAGTTCTCGGTGAGAAACGGGCAGGTGACGTCGACCTCTTGGGCGGGTCGGGGCGGCGGGCAGTTCTGATGCGACGCGTGCAGCGAACGCTCACGGGAGCGCTTACCATAGGCGCGATCGCGGCCGCGTCAATGCCGCGCGCGACGACCGCGCAGTCGACGAAGCGCGATACGTCGCGAACGATCATCGTCGACTCCGTGCGGAAGACGGTCGGCCCATTGCCCCCAGCCGCGCCGCAGGCACGGAGCCTGGCAGCGGGTGAGCTCGCGCGAACCGTCGATGCCGAGGCGCGCGTCGCGATGTTCGAGCTCGCGATGGACCGACCGTATCCGGCGCTGAGCCGGCTGGAGCGCGTTTCGGCGATTGTCGGTCAGGACTCGACGGGCCTCCCCGAGTCGGAGCGCGCCGCGCTGCATTTCCTGCTATCGCAGACCTACTATCGGCTCGGCATGCTCTCCGCGTTCCGGCGTGAAGCGGACGGGCTGGTCGGCGGCGGGACTCGTTATGCAACAGTGCTCCGACCTCAGCTTCTGGTCGAGGCCTATCGAAGCGGCGACTACGCGCGTGTCGCAACGCTGTCACGCACACAACCGGCGAACGACGCCACGGGTCTGAGCGCGCTCGTTACCGGCTTGGCGGCGTATCGTTCGGGCGATCTCGCCGGCGCGCGTACCGCGTTCGCGCGCGCCAGTGCGTCGAACGGCTCATTCGCGCCGTACGCGAAGTACATGGATGCGTTGGCGCAAATCCGGTCCGACACCGGACGCGCCTCCAACTCGGTCGCCGGTCTCGAGGCAATCGCCACCGGAGCGACGGGTGCGTTCGCCGATCAGGTGCGTCTCACGGCGGCGCAGGTAGCGTACGAGACTCGCCGCTATGAGGACGCGGTCCGCATCGCGGGTGCCATTGGCGATAGCAGCCAGCTGGGCGCGCCGGCGCTACTCACGCGCGCCTGGGCACTCTACAAGCTCGAACGCGTGGAGCAGGCCGCGCAGGCCTTCACTGAGTTCGGGACGCGGTACCCGAATCGCTCCGAGTCCGACGAGGCACGACTCATGGCGGCGCAAGCGCAGCTCGAGCTCGGCCGGTCGGTAGACGCGGAGCGTGTCTTTCAGCAGGTTGCCGATTCGTCGTCGGCCGGCATCGCGCTGCTGCAGGCGCAGACGAACGCGGCGATCGCAGATTTGTCGCGCGCGCTCGTCACAAGTCGTTCAGTGGAGACACTCGTTCTCGGCGACCCTAACGCGAAGGCCTTGGTGCTGCAGGATTCGTCGACCGCCGGTGACGTGCTCGCGTCGCTCGGCGCGACCACGCCTGCGTCATCGCTGGGTAGCGGTCTGACTGCAGTTCTCGCCGCACCTGAGTCGGCGCGTCTCGACTCGGTCGCGGCGCGCGCTCCGACGATGGCCAAGCGGGTGCTGTTCACGCCTGCGTCGGCGACGAAACAGCTCGGCGATGTCGCGGTTCGTTCTCAGAACCTCGTTGCCGCTGACGCGGCAGTAGGCGTTGCTCGTTATCGACTGGGTCAGCAGCTCGATGCGCAGCAGCGCGAGATCGCGCTCCTTTCGCAGCTCTCCGGTTCCCTCGCGACCGACAGCGGTCAGATCGGCGCGATGGCGGTGAACTATCAGACGCTCGCAGATTCCATCGCGCGGCTCGACCAGCTTCTGTCGGCTGCCGAGACGCGTGTTCGCGAGATGCTGGGTCGTGAGATCGAGGGCACGCGGACTCTCGCCGCAGAGAACGCGAAAACTGCCGACAGCCTTCGCACGGCACTGGCGTCGCGCGGCAGCGCCGAAGATCGTGCTGCGCTGGACGACGAGGTCGCGACGGCCGCGGCGTACGCGAAGGTCGCGGAGATCGCGGCGCGGGGCCTCGACAGTGCGATCGCTCACCATCCCGTGTTCGTCGCGCGCAACGCACTTCGCGCGCGCGAAGCGAACACGAGGGCGGTACTCGCCGCCATGCAGTCGTCCTACACCGGTTCACGCCGCGACGTGACCGTTACGCTCGGCTCGCTTCACAGCGGCGATACGCCGGAAGTTCAACGCGCTCGGCAAGCGCTGTCCGACGCGGAATCGCGGCGGAGTGCCGCGGAGGGCGAAGCGGTGGCGGCGGTGAACGCGGAGCTCTCGGCGCGCGCCGGGCGGTTGATCGCCGACCTGCAACGCAATACGGAGGCGGCGCAATTCGGCGTTGCGAGCGCCGCTTTCTTCCGCGCGATCGACGAGACCCGTGCCGTTGGTGGGGCCGGGAGTGGCGGGTCGTCGCGGAACCGCGATCCGGAGCGGAGGCGTTAGGCAGATGCGTCGACTGACCCTCTATCTACTCCTGCTCCTCAGCGTGCCGACCGTATCGTCGGTAAGCGTTGCTCAGCAGGACACGTCGCGTGCCCGACGAGGCGCGACGACTTCCGCGTCGTCCGGTGGCGAGGTCGCGCGGGCGTTGTACAATGGCCCGGCCGTTGACACGGCGATCACGCGTCTGGAGCGGTTTCTCCAGCAATATCCGCAAAGCGCGGCGCGTCCACGTGCCCTGATGCAGCTGGGCGAGCTGCTGGTGCGGCGTGCCGACGAGCGGTTCGCGGAAAGCCAGCGATCGGGAAACGACGCCACCGCGCGCCCGGACTACCGCGAGGCCATAGCGCGGTACCAGGAGCTGTTGAGCGCGTACCCGAACTTCGAGCGGCGCGACGCGGTAGCGTACACGCTCGGCACGCTCTACTCGCAGGACGAGCGACACGCCGATGCCGTGAAGGCTTTCTCGACGGTGGCGCGAGACAGCTCCGCATTCACGAGCGAAGCGCTGTTCCGACTCGGTGATTCCTATTTCGAGATTGCCTCGACACAGCGAGGTGCGGCACGGCGAGCGAGCTTCGCCAAAGCGGCTGCCGCGTATGAACGGGCGGCTGCGTCGGCACCGAAGGATGGCGACATCTACTTCCTGTCGCTCTACAAGCTCGGATGGTCGTACTACAACCAGGCGACACAAACGTCGCAGGGCGACTACACGAAGGCCGTCGATGTCTTTGGTCGTCTCATTGATGCGTATGACAAGCTGAGCCCACAGCAACAGTCGCGACTCGGTCTGCGGGGCGAGACCATCGAGTACATGGCGGTCGCGTTCACGCAGGTCGGCGGCGCGGAAGCGGCCAATCGCTACTTCGCGACGCACGGTGGAACCGACTATCGCCTGCCGGTCATGCGTCGTGTCGCGTTCAACTTGCAGGAGCAGGGCGACTTCGGGCGGGCGGCCGACGCCTACGAGGCTGTGATCACCCAGGCACCGAACGACTCGAACGCGCTCGGGCTTCAGCGTGAGATCATCGACATGTACGAGAATCGCATGCTGGAGCCCGAGCGCGCGCAGCAGGCGCGCCTCGATCTCGTGAACCGGTTCGGTCCCGGGTCGCAATGGGCGCAGGCGAATGCGAACAACGCGGCTGCGATCGACAGCGCGGCCGTCGTTCGAGAAGCCGCGCTTCGTCAGGCCGCCCAATACAGCCTCGCGCAGGCGCAGCGTGGTCGGGACAAGCAGAAATACTCGGCCGCGGCGTCGCTGTACGAGCGGTACCTGCGTGAGTTCCCCAAGTCGGATAGCGCGCAGGCGGTGAACACGTACCTCGCGGAGGCGTTGTTCAGTACCGGTGACTACGTTCGTGCCGGCACGGAGTACTCACGGACGGCGTACGCGTACCCCAACGATTCGACAGGCGCGATCGCGGAGCGCGCCGGACGCAACGCGATCGTGGCGTTCGACTCGGCGCTCACCCGCAACCCGCGCGACGTGGCCGCGCAGGATTCGCTTTTCACCGCGGTCGACCGGTTCGTCGCGCGCTTCCCGGCGAGTGACGTGTCGCGCAACGCACTCATGCAGAAGGGGCGCCGTGCGCTGGAAGCGCAGCGCTGGGACGTCGTGGAAACGACGTTCCGCACGTACGCGCAGCGTTACCCGAACGACTCACTCACGCCTAACGCGCAAAAGCTCATTGGAGACGCGCTCTACCGTTCCGGTAAGTACGATGCCGCGCAGGCGCAGTGGGAGCTCGCGCAGAGCTCCGCGCGCCAGGGCGGCAAGCGAGGGCTCGCGGACTCCATCGCCAGCGTTCGTACCGCCGCGGCGTCATCGTACGCCGACACGCTCATCAGAAGCGGCAACTTCGAGCGTGCCGCCGAAGGCGTCTACGTGGCGTTCGCGGACAAGAACCCGACGTCTGACAAGGCACCCGACGCGCTGCGTGATGCGATCGAGACCTACCTGCTCGCGGACAACGATGCCCGTCGCCGCGGAGACGCCGCTGCCTCGCAGAAAGCGCGCGATCGGGCGATTGCCCTCGCGGACCGCCTGACGACGCAATATCCGAAGTATCAGTACCACGCACAGTACCAGGCGCTGCGCGCGCAGCTCCTCGCCGAGTCGGGCAAGCGTGAGGACGCGCTCGCGGCGCTGCAGAAGGTGGTCGCCGAGAACCCGTCGTGGGATGGCCGCCCCGACGCCATGGTGCGGATTGCGTCCTCGCTCGACTCGCTCAAGCGAAAGCGTGAGGCCGCGGCCGCGTACGAAGCGTTCGCCTCGGCGTACCCGCGGGATCGGCGGGCAGCCGATGCCCAATACAATGCGGCGGTGACGTATCTCGAGGTGCCCGACAGTGCGTCCGCATCGCGCGCGTACGGCACGTTCGCGGATCGCTTTCCGCGAGATCCGCGCGCAGCGCAGGCGCAGTCCACGCGGTTGGCGATCATGCGGGCGAGCGGAGATTCTACTGGAGTCAGTCGCGAGCTCGCCTCGTTATGCACTGCTTCGCCGCCGCCCGAGCTCCGGTCGGCCTGCTCGGCCCGCGTCGCGGAGCAGGAGTTCAAAACGGGCGCCGCGATGTTCCCGGAGTACAAGGCGCTGCGCCTCGTGATTCCGTCCAAGGCGCAACTGAACGCTGCCGGCGTGGCCAAGGCGTCGCGGCAGAAGCAGCAGATGCTCAAGACGATGTCGGATCATTTCACGAAGGCGATCCAGACAGGTTCGCCATTGTATCTGGCCGCCGCCACGTATTACATCGGGCTCGCGCAGTGGGAGTACGGTGACTTCGTGAAGCACGTGCGTCTGCCGGTAAATCTCACAGCGGCAGAACGGACCGCCGCGGACGCAGGCTCGGACCGTCAGGCCGCGCAGTATTACGACGCGGCACGTGCGACGTGGCGAGCGCTGTTGGACAAGGCACAGCAGGAGAAGATCGATAACGAGTGGGTCAACCGAACTCGCGACGCGCTGGCGGGTAATGTGCCTGCAACACCACCAGCCGGGCCGGGAGGTGAGCGATGACAGCGTATGTCGGTCGAGTCGCGATGCGAGTTTTGGTGCGGTGCGTCACAATCGCTTCGCTCCTCGCAACGTTCGCGTCGCTCTCGTCAGGCGCGGCACACGCGCAGCAACCCGTGCGGAAGAAGCCGCGGGCTCAGGCGCCGCGGTCGTCAACGATCGAGATTCGCGGCCAGGTGCCGACCCCACAGGTGGTTACGGTGCGCCCGCGCGAGACGCCCGCCTATAGTCGTCGCGTGCTCGTGCCCGCGTTCCTCGACCACGATTTCTGGCCATCGATCCTGCCGCCGCTCGACATTGTCTCGTCGAAGGCGGTAATTCGGTCTGACACGACCTCACGGTCTACAGCGGACTCCACCGCTCGTCCGCCATCCGGGTCACGTCCTCCGTCGGGCACGCCTCCTGCTCCTCTGAGACGGTAAGCGGATTCACGTCGTCGTCTTACTGGCGACGTCGCCACGTTTTGCGCCGATCCGACCGCCGATCGCGCGCTTCCGAACCCACGCTCGTACGGGAGACTGTTGAGAATGAACACCGTGCTCGAGTGGTACCGCAACGGCGGTCCCGTCATGAACGCGATCCTACTGGTCGCGGTCGTTGGCCTCGCTGTCTTCCTGGAGCGGTTCTACACGATCGTCATTCGGTCCAAGATCAACGGCCGCGCGTTCATCGAACGCGTGATCCAGCTGGTTCGCGCCGGCAAGATCGAGGATGCGATCAAGCTCTGCGCGCAGTCGAACGCGGCGCTGCCGGACATGGGCCTCCTCATTCTGCGAAGCCGCAGCCGTGACGAGTCCGACCTGCAGAACGTTGCCGACGCCGCTGCGCTGGCGGTCATCCCGCGCCTGACGCGACGTCTGCAGTACCTGCCGATGCTCGCGAACGTCGCGACGCTGCTCGGTCTGCTCGGGACGATCTTCGGATTGCGCGCGGCGTTCCAGTCGGTGTCGATGGCCGCGGCCGCCGAGCGTTCCGAGCGGCTCGCGTCAGGCATCGCGATCGCGCTGAACGCGACGGGCTTCGGCCTGCTCACCGCAGTGCCGCTGTCGGTGGCGCACGCGTATCTCGTGAGCCAGGCGGAGACGATCATCGAGCAGATCGACGAGTTCTCCGTCCGGCTGATCAACGCGCTCATCGACCGGCCGGACGTGCGGCTCGGCCATCGTTAGGCAGTCGTCGTGGCGTCGGTTTACCTCCGGTCGAAGCAGCGGCGCGCCGAGCGCGCGTCGCTGACCGATGCGGGGCACCTGAACCTCGTGCCGCTCGTCGACATCCTGACGTCAGTCGTGTTCTTCTCGCTGCTGACCTATCAGGGAGCAGCGCTCGCCGCGCTGACGTCGTACGACCTGACGCTCCCGCCGGTGGTGATCACGGCGCAACAGGCCACGTCGGCTCCGCAGAACGCGCTCAACCTCCTGCTCGCCGTACGCATCGACCGCGATAAGCTGCTCGTCGAGCACACCGGTGAGGGCGGTTTCCGAAAGGAGATCGGAGGCGTGCAGGGCGCGTCCCTCGACACGCTGCAATCGGTCATGTCGGAGATCCGCCGGCGCTACCCCCAGAACGCGGACGTAGTGGTCATTCCTGCGGACGACGTGGCGTACGATGACCTGATTCACGTGCTCGAGCGGCTTCGCATCGCGCAGTTCTCGGGGATCTCGCTCGGGAATCGCACGCGCGCAACCGAGGTTGCCGCGATGGAGCGCCGGCCCACTCGGGGGACGCGATGAGCTCGCAGATCACGCCGCCGGGGTCGATGGAGCCGGTGAAGGCGATGGCCGGCTCGCACAACCGCGCCCGCGCGGCACGGCTGGCGCGCCGCGCGGCGCAATTCAACAAGTTCCGGCTCGTTCAGCTCAATCTCGTCCCGCTGGTGGACACGTTCGTGTCGGTTGTGTTCTTCACGCTCGTGACGGCCACTGTGGGCGAGCTCGCCCCGGTCGTGCGCGGGGTCAACCTGCCGGAGTCGCGGGTCGGCCAGCCGGCGCTGCAGCAGATCACGTTAGGCATCGGGCCGCAGGTCACGCTCGCGGGCCGGCCGGTCATGAGCACGCTCGAGGCGGCGCAGGCGCGGTCCGACAACCCCGCCCAACCGCTGCTGATCCCGCCGCTGTACGCCGCGCTTCGCGCCAAGGCCGACTCCATTCGCACCCTGCGCCGGATTCCGAACGGGCAATCCATCGACGCGCCGCTGGCCATCCAGGCCGACCGCACGATGCGCTACGACCTGCTGTCTCGCGTCATGCAGACGGCCCGCGTCGCCGGCTTTCGCAACCTGACGCTCCAGGTCAGCCACGTCACGGACGCTGGCGTGAAGGCGAGTTGACATGAGCAGCGCGGTCACGCCTAACGACCCGATGCCGCCGGAGCCGACCCCGGTGCCCACGCCCAGCCACACCGAGGTGCTGGGTCGCTCGCTGCGCTACGAGATCGCTGGCGAAGAGGGGCGCGCGCTGCTGTCGTCCTATGCGTTGTCGTTCGCCCTCGGCATCGCGTGGCTCGTGTTCGTGTACTTCGGTCCGAGAACGCTGCCGATGCAGCTGCTCTCCCGCGACGAGCGCCCGATTGCGGTTACGTTCGACATGCCGCCGGAGCCAACCGTGGACGCCGCCGCGGCTGAAGAAGCGGCGGCGGCTGCCCCGCCCGTACCCAAAGAGCGAAGCGGCGGCGGTCGTCAGCGAACGTCGAACCCTGCCGCCATCGCCAGCGCGTTTGGAAGCAACAGTGCTTCTGGTGGGCTCGTGGGTGACGTCTCCAACGTGCTACGCAATGTCGACGTCTCGTCGGGGTCCGGCGGAACGGCTACCGCGGCTGGCGCAAAGGTGGTTCTGGGCGCGGGTGAGGGTGGCGCGGGAGCACGAACACCGGGGCGCGGCGGCATCGGTAACGGGCTCGGACCCGGCGGCGGCATAGGCACCGGCGCCGGCAGCGGCACCGTATCACGCACGCCGGTTCGCATCGCGCCACCGCGGCCAATCAATGCCCCGCGGGCCGGCGGACCTCAACGCGATGTCAGCGAGCTCGGTACATTCGTACGGGGCCACGAGGCGCAACTGCGGTTCTGCTACAACGAGTATGGTCTGAAAGAGAACCCGGCGCTCGCGGGGTCCATCACCGCGTCGGTGACGCTCACGCCCACTGGCGCGGTAACCGCTGCGAACGTCACGAACCGAACGTGGTCCGGTGCGGGCGCGGCCGAGACGGAACGCTGCATCCTCGACAAGGTGCGCACGTGGCACTTCCCGCCGTCCGAGGCAGGCGACGGGACATTCTCATTCTCGTTCAGCTTTACACGTTAGGTCTTGGCGTGCCTGCCGTATAGTTTTCCAGTCGGCTACGCTTCCCACATTCCGTGCTCCATTTCCTGATCGCGCTGCAGGCAGTTCAAATCCCGCCCGCGCCGCGCGGCTACGGGACCAGTGCCGCAGAGATCGTCGTCGACGCCGCCGGTGTGCTCCCCTCCGCGTCGGTCGATCACATCAATCGCATTGCCTTCGACGTCCACCAGAAGAGCGGTGGCGAGATGGCGGTCGTGACGCTTCCCGACATTGGCCTGCGTGCGCCAGTCGATGTGGCGCTCGCGATCGGCCGCGCGTGGAAGGTTGGATCGAACGCCGCCGTTGGGCAGCGGTCGCGCAACGCGGGCGTCGTCGTCCTTCTCGTGCCGAAAGAGACGAGCACGAGCGGACGTGGCGAGTGCTTCGTCACCACCGGGCAAGGCACCGAAGGCTTCATCACGGATTCGAAAGCAGCATCGATCTGCCGCGAGGCCGTTCCGTACTTCCAGCAGCATGAGTACGGGCCGGCGATGGAGTTGGTGGCGAGCCGGGTGGCTGAACAGTTCGCGCAGGAGTTCGGCTTCACGCTCGACTCATCGTCCGGGCTGGCGCCAGGAATGCAGCCCGACCTCCAGCCGCAGCCACAGACCCGACGGGGACGCGGCGGAGGGCTGTCGCCGTTCACGATCTTCGTTCTCTTCATCGTCGCGTACATCATCCTGAGCTCGCTCAGTCGGGGCCGCCGCGGCTGTGGAGGCGGTGGGTGCATACCGATCCCGATCATTTTCCCCACGGGCGGCGGTGGCAGAGGCGGCTGGGGCGGCGGATTCGGTGGTGGCGGATTCGGCGGTGGAGGCGGTGGTGGGTTTGGCGGCTTTGGAGGTGGCGGCGGCTTCAGCGGCGGCGGCGGCGGGTCGAGCTGGTGACGTGTATATGACCCGGGTGGCCCACGATTCCCGATTCCCGATTCTCGACTCCCGATGACTCTCGAGGAACTGGTCCCTCAACTTCAGAAGGTCTACGGCGCGCAACTCCGCTCGGTGGTGCTGTACGGATCCGCGGCCGCGGGCGAGCAC
>Ga0207679_10001983_pt1 | contig 12699 bp, 12 predicted proteins | sample KBSC73metaG_FD_184320 | JGI IMG/M metagenome (GOLD analysis project Ga0207679, IMG submission 184320) | Corn rhizosphere microbial communities from Kellogg Biological Station, Michigan, USA - KBS C7-3 metaG (SPAdes) (version 2) | ecosystem: Host-associated > Plants > Roots > Rhizosphere > Soil ...
GATGCGCGCAGTTCGTCGGCCCGGGCGCTCGGCAGCATGTCGAGACCAAGCGCCAGGAAATGCGGCTTGGCGATTTCCACCTGCTCAAGCCGCGCCAGCGACTTGCGCTGTTCGGGCGCCAGCATCGCGGCCCCGTCGTCGTTCCAGCGATAGGAATCGAGACCACGCAGCACCTTCGGATGGTGGGCCGCGAACCACGCGTGTGAATACGGATTGAAGCCGATCACGCAGGTCGGCCCATTGTGGTCGATCAGCACTTCGCAGACGCGCTTTTCCAGCGGCCCGACCTCGCCGAACGGTGTCTTCAGCTCGATGTGGACCAGCGCCCGGTGGCCGACCTCCGCCAGCGTTTCGGCCAGCGTCGGGATGGTCTCATCCGTCCCCTTCAGCCGCAGCTCGCGAAGTTCGGCGAGACTGCGGTCACGCAGCTTGCCCTCGACGCCGCACATCCGCTGCAGCGAGCCATCATGGAAGACCACCGCCTCGCCGTCGCGCGTCAGCTGCACGTCGAGTTCGATGCCGTAGCCGCCCGCGCAGGCGGCCTGGAAAGCGGCCAGCGAGTTCTCCGGCGCGCCGGCCGGCGACCACAGGCCCCGGTGGGCGACAGGCGGCTCGAACAAGAGGTCCCAGGCCTCGCCGAAAGCACTGTTCTCGGGGCGGGCCTTGGCCTTCATCAGGAGAGCTCCGCCACCGCATCGACCTCGACCGAGAAGTTTCTCGGCAGCCGATAGACGCCGACCGCCGAGCGCGAATGCCGGCCGGCGTCGCCGAACGCCTCGACCATCACGCCCGAACAGCCGTTGATGACGCTGGGGATGTCGAAGAAGTCGGGGCCGGCCTGGACGAAGCCGCCGAGCTTCACCACCCGAACCACCCTGTCCAGATCGCCGTCGCAGGCGACCTTCATCTGGGCCAGCAGGTTGATGCCGCACAGCCGCGCGGCCTTCTGCGCGGTCTCCAGGTCGACCTCGGTCCCCACCGTGCCGGTGATCCCGCCCGAGGCGTCCAGCGACACCTGGCCGGAGATGTAGAGCTGCGAGCCCGTCCGCACGAACGGGACGTAGTTGGCGATGGGGGCGACCGGCTGGGGAAGCGTGATCCCGGCGGCGTTGAGGCGTTCTTCGACCTTCGACATGGCCGCTAGGCTAGCAAGCGCGCGCGGCGCACGAAACATACGAAAAGGCCCGGATCATCGCTGATCCGGGCCTGCACAGGGTACGCGGTACAAAGCTTACGCGGCTTGGGTGCGCTCGACGAAGGCGGCGACGCGTTCATTCAGCGGCTTGGTCGTCTCATTCACGGACTCGGTGACGAGTTCGCTGAACTTGCCGAAGTTGGCGAGGTAGCCTTCCAGAGCCGACTTGGCCCAGCCGGTCTGCAGCTCGACAGCTTCCTGGAAGCTCTTGGCGCCGGCCAGCGACTTGGCGGCGGCGACTTGGTCTTCCAGGGCTTGCTTGGAGAACGCCATCGCATGAGCGCCAAGGGCTTCAGCGCCCTTGGTGGCGGCGGTGGCGGAAGCGACAACCGCTTCCAGGTTCTTCTTCGATTGAGCGTTCAGCTCATTGAGCGCGGTCAGGGACTTTTCGACATTGTCCTTGAACGCCTGGTTGCCGGCCGCCGTGAACTGCTCGACGGTCGCCTTCAGCGTTTCGACGCCTTCAGTCATCGGGGTGGCTCCTTGGGTTTTGGCCTTGGCCATGAATCTTCCCTCTCAGCGGTGGGGGGTTGCTGGGAACGGGAGTGGATATCTCATGTTGCAGTGCAACAGTCAACGGTTTTTGTGCAGCGCACAATCAGCCGCGCCGCAGTGCGGTAGAGCTTGGCCGCGTAGCTGCGGCATTTCGTTCAAGCCCTGTTTACTTTAATTAAACGCCGATTCACCCATGGTATCGTTCCCGAGCGGTCAAGTTGGACCGCCTGTTCCCAACGACGGACGCCCGCATGCAAAAGCTCGCCCGCCGCCTGTTTATCGCGTTAGGTATCGCTGCTGCCCTGGTCACCGGGACCGCTGCGCCCACCCTGGCCCAGGCACAGGTTCTCCGCGTCGACACCTCCGAGCCGCGCTATGCCGCGATCGTGATGGACGCCAACACGGGCGAGATCCTCTATCAAACGCGGGCGGACAGCCCCCGCTATCCGGCCTCGATCAGCAAGGTCATGACCATGTATCTGACCTTCGAGGCGCTGGCCGAAGGTCGGTTGAAACTGACTGACCAGATCGTCGTTTCCCCGCATGCGGCCTCCATGCAGCCGACCAAGCTTGGCCTGCGCGCGGGCCAGACCATCAGCGTCGACAACGCCATGCGGGCCATCGCCACCAAGTCCGCCAACGACATGGCCGTGGCTCTGGCCGAGCGGCTCGGCGGCACCGAATCCAACTTCGCCAAGCTGATGACCATGCGGGCCCGCGAGCTCGGCATGAACAACAGCCAGTTCGTAAACGCCTCGGGTCTGCCGGACACGCGCCAGATTTCGACCGCGCACGACCTTGCCATCCTGTCGCGGGCGGTAATGCGCGATTATCCGCAGTACTACAGCTACTTCTCGATCCGCAGCTTCACCTACCGTGGTGAGACGATGCGCAACCACAACCACCTGCTTGGCCAGATGCCGGGGGTGGACGGTATCAAGACCGGCTACGTGGGCGCGTCGGGCTTCAACTTGGCCGCCTCGGCGGTGCGCGACGGTCACCGCCTGATCGCCGTGGTGCTCGGCGGCTCGTCGGCCGCCGCGCGCGACGACAACGTCGAAGACCTGCTCAACAGCGGCTTCAGCACCATCAAGCGGCGGGGCATGGGCGCCCACGTGACCATGGCGCAGAACATGTATTCCCCCGAGCTGTCCGGCCCGATCCAGCGCCCGCCTTCGGAACAGGGTGACGGCGACCAGGACGGCCTGTCGATCCAGCTGACCAACAACCCCGCCGCCAACCAGCGCTACGTGATCCAATCCCAGATGTCGGGGTCGCAGACGGTGCGGACGAACGGAGGCGACTTCGCCGCCCAGGTCGGCGCCTTCCGCAACCGCTCGCAGGCGCAGGACTACCTCGCCACGATCAGCCGCCGCTTCGGTTCGGCTCTACCGGCCAGCGGCCAGGTGTCGAGCCAGTCGAACGGCTACTACCGCGTGCTGTTCAGCGGCATGACCCAGGCGGACGCCCAGGCGGCCTGTCGCACGCTGCGCTCCCGGGCCCAGGCCTGCCTCGTCACCAACGAATAGTCAGCGCTTCAGCAGCCGGTCACGCGCGGCGTTGAGCTGGCTCGCCAGCCCGCTTGTGCCGCCTTTGTCGGGATGCGCCATCCGCATCAGGCGCTTGTAGGCCGCCTCGATCTCAGCGGCCGTGGCGTCAGGGCCGACTCCGAGGATTGAACGGGCTTCGCCGGCGCTCATGCCGCCGCGCGGTTGCGCCGACGCCCTTCCCTCAACGCGGCTCGCAAAAAGTCCGCCGAGCGACATCGCCAGCAGCACCAGTCCGACCACCCAGTCGCCGCGCAGCGAGATGAACCCGGCCGCCGCCAGCAACAGGATCGACAGCACCCCGCCGGCCACGCGCACGCCGCCACGGCTGAGCGAGCGCAGCCCTCCCCTGCCCGCCCAGACGAGCAGGAGCAGCACCGCAAGCACGGCTATCGCGATCATATGGGCTCCGGCCGGCGCCTATTCGGCGGCGAACAACTCTTCGCCCGACCACTCCGAAAGGCCAAGCGAATGCATCAGCGAGCGCAGCTCCTGACGCGCCGCCACGTGGCTGAGCGATACCGCCACGGGGCGTACAGACGGCGACAGGTCGGCGATGGTCAGGCCGAAGGGGAAGAGCTCGCGGTAGATCACCCGGTCGCGCAGGCCGGGCCCCATCCGAAAGCCCACCCGTCGCGACAGCGCCTCGACCCGCTCGTCCAGCCGGCGGCGGTTGCGGGCCTCGGTGGTGGCGAGGCGGTTGCGCAGCACCACCCACTCCAGCGGCTCGCGCTTGCCCGTCGCCGCCCGCGCCTTGCGGGCCTCCCACACCGTCTCCGAATAGAGGCTGGGCTTGAGCAGTTCGAGCGTCACCGGATCGACGTGGCCCAGCATGTCGAAATCCACGAAGCTGTCGTTCATCGGCGTGACGATCAGGTCGGCCTTGGCGTGCGCCGCCCGCGAGACCGCCGTGTCGCCGCCTGGCGTGTCGATCAGAATGAAGTCGGCCTCCGCCGATCCGCGGGCGAAAGCCTCCTCGAAGCGGGCAAGCTGTTCGGCCACATCGGCCTTGGCCAGCGCCACGCCGTCGGCGGCTGGATTGGCGTCAATCGGCATTGGCAGCTCGACCTTGGCATCGGCGACCCATGCCCGCCTGTTCTCAAAGAAGCGGGCCAGCGAGGATTGGCGCAGGTCGAGGTCGCAGATCGCCACCTTCGCCCCGGCATGCATCAGGGCGCAGGTCAGGTGCACGGCGATGGTGGACTTGCCCGCCCCGCCCTTCTCGTTGCCGACGACGATCACCCCAGCCATGCAAAGTCTCCGCACCCCGCGCGACTCAGGGAAGGCCGCACCCGCCGACGAGACGCCCGCCCGCCTTCCGCGTCAACGCGAGCGCGCGGGTTGTCCACAACCGCCTTGGCGCGGCATAAGCCGCCGATGCTCGATACCGTCCGCACCGTCGCCGATCTTCGCGCCCGCGTCGCCGCCTGGGAGGCCGCGGGTGAGCGCGTCGCCATGGTCCCGACCATGGGCGCCCTGCACGAAGGCCACCTGTCGCTCGTGCGGCTGGGCAAGGCGCGGGCCGACCGCGTCGTCGCCAGCATTTTCGTCAACCCCACCCAGTTCGCGCCGCACGAGGACTTCGACGCCTATCCGAGAGCCGAGGCGCGCGACGCCGGTCTGCTGGAAGGCGCCGGCTGCGACCTGCTCTACGCCCCCACAGCGGCCGAGATGTACCCGGCGGGGTTCGCGACCTCCGTGAGCGTCGCAGGCGTCTCCGAACCGCTCGACGGCCAGGCGCGTCCGCATCACTTCGGCGGCGTGGCGACGGTGGTCTCCAAGCTACTGATCCAGTGCGGCCCCGACATCGCGATCTTCGGCGAGAAGGACTACCAGCAGCTTCTCGTCATCAAGCGCCTGGCCCGCGACCTCGATCTAGAGGTGGAGATCGTCGGCGGCCCCACCGCCCGCGACGACGACGGCCTCGCCCTGTCCTCCCGCAACGCCTACCTCTCGGCCAAGCAGCGAAAGATCGCCGGCGCCCTGCCTGCCACCCTCAAAGGGGTCATCGAATCCCTCACCGCCGGCCAGCCGGTCGCGCAAGCCGAAGACCGCGCCATCGCCCAGCTCCATGCCGCCGGCTTCAACAAGGTCGATTACGTGGAAGTCCGCGATGGCGAGACGCTGGCCCGCCTCGGTCCGGGCCCTGTCGGTCCCGGCGCCCGCGTTTTCGCCGCCGCCTGGCTCGGCAAGACGCGGCTGATCGACAACATGGCGGTCTAGCCTACCAGGCGCCGATCTCGCGAAGCTGCCGCGCCAGATCCTGAGGCATCTCCTCGCCGTCGTCGCCGGCAAGGTCCGGCGGCGCATCCTTGGGGTCGAAATAGCGCCAGCCCTGAAAGGGGCGGCGCGGCTGCGGCGCGGTCAGGATCAGCTCCGGCGCAAGGTCGATCCGGCAGGGCTGCGGACCGCTGTCCAGGGTGACGATGCTGACGATCTTCTGGCGCACCAGGATCACGCCCTTGATCACCCAGTAGAGCGAGCCGCCGTCCAGCAACTCTTCGGCGCGCTTGGGCGTCTGGCGGGTCGGAACGATGGGCGCGATGCCCCGCCGGGCCCGTTCGGCCCGCCAGGCGCGCAGTTCCTCGACCGAGTCCGCGCCCACGCAGAGCTTGATGAGGTGCAGCGCCATCAGGCCATCCAGGACGGTTTGCGGCGCTCCAGGAACGCCCGCACGCCCTCCTGCCCCTCGTCCGTCACCCGGCGCGCGGCGATGCGGCGGGCGGTCAGGTCCATGATGTGGTGGTCGATCTCGCGGCCGGACACCTCGTCGACAAGGCGCTTGGATTCCTCGACCGCGCCAGGCGCACAGGCCATCGCCTCTTTCGCAAGCCTTGCCTTCACCGCCGCGACCTCGCCGGACGCAACGACTTCGCTGACCAAGCCGATCTTCTCGGCATAGGCGGCATCGAACACCCGCCCTGTCGCGAATAGCGCCCGTGCGTGCCGAGGCCCGATGGCGCGCACGACGTAGGGGCTGATCGTCGCCGGCAGCAGGCCCAGCCGCACTTCGGAGAATGAGAACTTCGCGCCCTCGACCGCCACCGCGATGTCGCAAGCCGCCGCGAGCCCCGCCCCGCCGCCGAACGCGCCGCCCTGCACGATGGCGACGGTGAGCGCGGGAATGTCCCACAGCGTCTTCAGCATCGCCGCCATGGCCATCGCATCCTGGCGGTTGTCGTCCTCGGTCAGGTCCGCCGCGGCGGCCATCCAGTCGAGGTTGGCGCCCGCGCTGAAGGTCGACCCCGCGCCCTGCAGGAAGACGATCCGCACTCCCTCCGCCCCCTGCATCGTCTCGAACGCCTGATGCAGGGCGGCGATGACCTGATCGTCGAAGGCGTTCTTCGTAGCCGGACTGTTGAGGGTGATGGTGGCGACGCCTTCGACCGTTGCGTCGATGCGCACCAGCGGGCTGTCGGCGTCGGTATCGACGTTCTCAACGAAGGGGTCGGCGATGGGATTGGTCATGGGGGAGGCCTCTTAGCTGATCCACCGATAGCGCGTTCGCCGCCGCCCCGAAAGCCGGACGCATGGCGGCGACTCGTGGGGCGCGCTACCGTGGCGTCGTGGCCAAGCGGAGCGACATCCCCGACACGGCGCTGGCGCACCTCTTCGCCCGGGAGCGGCGCAAGGGCGCGGCCCGCTGGTTCGCGGTGCCGGGCGGCTCGACCCTCTATGCCGCCGACGAGCCGGCGGACGAGCTCTACTACCTCCACGCCGGCCGCCTGGGCGTCTTCCGCAAGCAGGAGGGGCAGGAGCCGCAATTCCTGGGCGTCATCCGCCCCGGCGAGCCGGTCGGCGAGATGGCCCTGATCGCCGGCACGCCTCACTCGGCGACAGTCATCGCGCTTCGCGACAGCGAAATCCTCGCCCTGCCCAAGGCCGAACTTTTCCGCGACGCCGACCGCCATGTGTTGACCGAGCTTGCTCGCCTGATGGTCCTGCGCACGCGCCAGACCTCCCGTCCAGATGCGGTGGGCACGCCGTCGGTGTTCGGCTTCATCGCCCTCGACGACGGCCCGCCGATCCGCCCACTGATCGGCCAGATCGCCGCCGAGGTGGAGAAGCTGGGTTACTCGGTAACCGTGGCGGGCGCCGACGCGGCGAATGCGCCGACCGAATGGTTCTCCAACCTCGAGGCCGCCCACGACTTCATCCTCTACTCGGCCGAGCACGACGAGGAGGACTGGAAACAGCTCGTCGGCCGTCAGGTGGACCGGCTGTTCCGTGTCGGTCACGGAGAGCGCAAGCCGCCGGCGAAAATTTTCTCCTACGCCTCGGAGCCGCTGCAGGCGCAGCAGCTGGTCGACCTGGTGCTGATCCAGCCTGCCGGACGCCATATCGCGCAGGGTTCGGCCGGCTGGCTCAACACCACGAACGCCGCGCGGCTCTTCCACCTTCGACTCGGGGATTCGAACGACATCGCCCGCATGGCCCGCGTGCTGACCGGCCAGTCGGTGGGCCTTGTTCTCTCAGGCGGGGGGGCGCGCGCCTACGCCCATATCGGCGCGATCCGGGCGCTCAAGGAACACGGCGTGCCGATCGACTTCATCGGCGGCGCGTCGATGGGCGCGATGATCGGCGCGGGCCTGTCCATCGGCTGGACCGACGAGGAGATGGATCGCCGGATGCACGAGGCATTCGTCAACTCCAGCCCCATCGCCGACATCGCCTTCCCCTACATCGCCATGACCCGCGGCCGGATCGTCGCCCAGCGGCTGGAGGAGCACTTCGGCGATCTGCAGATCGAGGACCTCCCGATCCCCTTCTTCTGCGTGTCCTCCAACCTGACGGCGGGCGCCTATCACCTGCATCGGCGGGGCCTGCTGTGCCGGGCTCTGCGCGCTTCCATCGCGCTCCCCGGCGTCCTGCCGCCTGTGACCGAAGGCAATGACGTGCTGGTCGACGGCGCGGTGATGAAGAACCTTCCGTCGGACCTGATGCACACCTTCCAGCTGGGGCCGGTGGTCGGCGTGGACGTCAGCAGGTCGCGCAGCATCACCGCCCACGACGTGCGTCACCCGCATGTGTGGCACTGGCTGTTCTCCGGTGACTGGGTGCAGGGGCCGCCGATCGTTTCGCTGCTGATGCGCGCGGCCACCGTCAGCACCGGCCGCGACCTCGCCGCCGCCAGGGCCGCTTGCGATGTGCTGATCCAGCCGGACGTGGGAGAGATCGATATCCGCGACTGGAAGGCCTACGACGAGGCGGTCAGCAGGGGATACGAGGCGGCGCAGGAGGCGCTCGGCGCCCTCACCACCCCGGTCAGCGATCTCCACAAGCGAAAGCCTCTCGGCGCGTCGTGAAGTGGCTGTTTGCGACTCGGCAAAACCGACCCATATTGGAATTCCTGTTCAACAGCTGAAAGGAGGTGATCCAGTGTCTCATTGTCTCTCGCCGCGTGCGGAAACCGTGACCTGGGCCTCCGCGATCGAGGTCCGCGCCTAAGGCGCTCACAGGTCGCCGGGCCGCATGGCGGTTCGACAATGGAAAGGCCGCCTCCGACAACGAGGCGGCCTTTCGCATTCCGGCAACATATGTTGCCCCAGCGGCACATTGGCGCACCAAACGCCAAAATCCGCCTGCAACCGCCCGCAATCCCTCGCCAAACCGCGTCGAGCCCGTAGCCAACGGCTCGGATAGAGATATGCTGTCAAAAAACCCGCCGGGGGAAACGCGGCGGATAAGAATTTCGGAGGGGACCGGGTGCGTGTAATCCACGCGGTCATGCTTGCTGCGGCGGTGCTGCTTGGCGCCGTCGTGAGCCCAGGGTGCCGAGCCTTCGCGGCGTCGAAAGACGCGCCGCCGAAGGAGTCCTCGTATGTCTGGACACGCGTGACTTCCAGAGCCGGCATGCCGGGGGGCGCCAACTTCCCCATCTTCGCCAGTGGGCGCGCCTACGCGCTGCATCCGGACCACGCTTGGAGTACTGTGGACGGGCGCGCCTGGAAGACCGAGCCCCTGCCCGACAGCGGTCTGAACACCGCCTACATGAGCTACGTGCAGCACAACGGCGCGATCTATGCGCTGGGCTCGATGAAGGGCACCTACACCGACTTCACCATCGACCCCACCGTGCGCCGAACCACCGATTTCAAGCAGTGGGAGATCGTCGGCCAGGCCACGAACCTGCCCAAGCGGGTCTTCTACACCGCCGTCAGCTTCAAGGGCGCGATCTGGCTGCTTGGCGGCGACGACGGCGGCAATCTCCACAACGATGTCTGGCGTTCGACCGACGGCCTGACCTGGACGCAGGTGGCCGACCACGCGCCGTGGACGCCGCGCACCAGCGCCCACGCCTTCGTCTTCCGCGACCGGCTCTGGGTGATCGGAGGGTCGGACGCCTCGGGGCTGACCAACGATGTCTGGTCCTCCGCCGACGGGCTGCAGTGGGAAGAGGCTACGGCCCAGATCTCCGATCCGAAGCCCTACGGCTACACGCCGATCATCTATGACAACAAGATCTGGCTGCTCGGGGTCGATAGCGACGATGACGGGGTCGCCGGGCGGATGATGGTCTCCGACGACGGCACCCAGTGGCGGCCGGTCGACGCGCCTTGGAGCGCCCGCTCGGGCGTGGCGGCCTGGGTGATGGACAACGCGATCTTCATCGCCGGCGGCGTCCTGCCCGGCGAGGGCGACACCGTTTACAGCCGCGAAGTCTGGCGGATGGACCGCTAGAACTCGTCGCTGAGGCCCATGAGGAACAGGTAGGCGACGAAGGCGAGCATGCTGACGCCGAGCAGCCCGCCGACCCAGCTCACCATCTGCGGATCGAGGCCGCCGGTCGACGCCTGGGCGCTCAGGCCCCAGGCCAGCGACCCGCCCGTGAGCGCCACGCCCATGATGCCTATGACCGCCAGCACCACGGCGGTTCTCCAGCCGTGACGCCCGGCGGGGCGGCCCACGACATCCTCGAGCACCAGCCGCGCGGCCGGCGCCTCGTCCACGGCAGCCACGGCGCGGGGCTCTTCGGCTTCCGGCGGGACCACGTCGAAGAGGGTCGGCCCCTCCGGCGTCGCCTCGGCCTCCTCCGGCCGGAAGATTTCCGGCTCGTCCAGTTCGAACTCCGAGGCGGGCGTCAGGCGCAGAACCGGGCCGGCGGGAGGCTCGGCCTCGGGGAAGATCTGCTGCAGGCGAGCGCCGACGGCCGCGGCGGCGCGCTCGCTGGCGGACGCATCGGGGTCGTGCGGCGCCTCTGCCGCGCGCGGCTCAGGCTCCGGCTCGGGCTCCAGCGTCGCCACCTTTTCCGGCTCGAGGCTGATGCTCTCCGGCGCGCCGAGATCAAGCTTCGGCGGCAGCAGCGCGGAGGGAACCGCCACCCAGCCGTCCGGCGGCGTCAGGAACAGATACTTCTCGGCCACCCGGCGGCGCACCAGCGCGTCGATCACGATCCGCTCGCCACCGATATCGGCCTTGCGCCACAGTTCCAGGCAAGCGGCAGCCTGCAGCACCGCGCCTTCGTTCAGGCGCAGTAGCACCGCCGAATTGCGGAAGTTGGCTGTGCCGATATTGAACACGAACGAGCACAGGGCATCGAACTGGTTGTGGGTCAGCGGCGTGAGCACGTGTTCGTTCACCGCATGCGCGACCTCGATCAGGTCATAGAGCAGCAGCGCCTCGGCGTCCTGCGGCGAGACTTCCGCTCCCTCGCGCGCGGTCAGCGTATGGCCATGGCCGAGCATCCAGCGCCCCGAGGGGAGCTGCACCGCCTTGCGGCGATAGCCCTCGAACCGTTTGATCATTTCGATCCCGGCCCGGGACAATTGATGTCGCGGCTTCATTAACCTTAACTTGACCTGATATAGAACAGACGCCCCGATTTCAGAGGCTTACCTGCAAATCCTGTGCCGCTTAAAGCAAAATCAGCGAAGCAATTGCCAATACGGCCAGGAATCCCATGAAGTCAGTAAGGAAGGTCACGAAAACGGATGAGGACACGGCGGGGTCGCGGCCCATCCGCTCCAGCGCCAGCGGGGCCAGGATGCCGCCGACCGCGGCGACGAAGATGTTGGCGACCAGCGCCAGCGCCACCGTCACCGCCAGCCGGACATTGTGGTAGTAGGCGTACACCGCCCCGGCCATCACCAGCGCCAGCGTCACGCCGTTCAGGACGCCCACGCTCAGTTCCCTTGCGATGATGCGCCGGGCGTTTACCGCGCTCAGTTCGCGGCTGGCCAGCGCCCTCACGGCCACCGCCAGCGTCTGGGTGCCGGCATTGCCCCCTAGCGACGAGACGATCGGCATCAGCACCGCCAGCGCCACCACTTTGGCGATCTGCGACTGGAAGAGGACGATCACCGTCACCGCGAGCGTCTCTGTCACCAGATTCAGGAGCAGCCAGGGCAGCCGGGCCCGCACGATGCCCAGCACCGTCGCGTCGCGCCCGGCGTCCGACACCCCGGCCAGCGCCAGGATGTCCTCCTGCGCCTCTTCGCGGATGACGCCGACGATGTCGTCGACGGTGATCTGGCCCACCAGCCGCCCGCCTTCGTCGATCACGGGCGCGCTGATCAGGTGATACTTGTCGAAGATGTAGGCGACCTCTTCCTGGTCGAGGTCGACGGTGATCTCGGTCACCGGCTCCATGATCTCGCCAAGCGGCGTGTCACGTCCGGAGCGCAGCAGCGAGCTGACCGGAATGGCGCCCAGCGGCTTGTAGGCCGGATCGACCACATAAACGTCGAAGAACAGCTCCGGCAGCTCCTCGGTCGCGGCGCGGACGTGGTCGATGGTCTGGCCGACGGTCCAGAACTGCGGCGCGGCCAGCACCTCGCGCTGCATGAGCCGCCCGGCCGTCTCATCCTCGTAGGCGAGCGCGGTCTCGATGGCGGCGCGGTCGACCTCCGGCATGGCGGCCAGCACCTGGGCGCGCTTGCGCTTGTCGAGATCGTCGATGACGTCGGCCGCGTCGTCGGAGTCCAGCTCCTCCAGAGCCTTGGCCAGCGTCGAGGACGGCACCGCCTTCAGCACCTCGTCGCGGAGGTTGTCTTCCAGTTCGGAGATGATCTCGGCCAGCACGTCCGGATCGAGGTTGGGGATCACCTCCTCGCGATAGTCGGCGGTGAGGAAGCCCATCAGATCGGCGACGTCGGCCGGGTGTAGCGCGCCCACGAGCTCGCGCAGCCGCGCGCCGTCGTTCCGGTCGGCGGCGTCGATGACCATTTCGACGTAGGCGGGGTTGAGCGCGTAGTCGTCGCGCAGCGCCAAGTCTTCCAGATCCTCCGGCGCGGCGGGGACCTTCAGCGACTCGTCGGTCAGGTCGGCAGCATCCCGGGTCATGGGGCCTCCTCCTGACAGAAAGGTTGGTCGCTACAGCGCTCTAAAATCCCTGATTCACTGGTGCGGTCGAGAAGACTCGAACTTCCACGGGTTGCCCCACAGCGACCTCAACGCTGCGCGTCTACCAATTCCGCCACGACCGCTCGTGGTGAGGCGCGGGGGTTAGCAAACCCCGGCCCC
>Ga0207679_10001984_pt1 | contig 12695 bp, 10 predicted proteins | sample KBSC73metaG_FD_184320 | JGI IMG/M metagenome (GOLD analysis project Ga0207679, IMG submission 184320) | Corn rhizosphere microbial communities from Kellogg Biological Station, Michigan, USA - KBS C7-3 metaG (SPAdes) (version 2) | ecosystem: Host-associated > Plants > Roots > Rhizosphere > Soil ...
CGGAGCCGTGTCGACGAAGACCTTCAGTTCCGAGGGCACCTGTTCGATGATGAATCTGGCGAGGGCTTTCAGCGCCTTCTTGACCGTCTTGTGATAGTCGCCGCCCTGGGCGTAGACCGAAATGCGGCCGAGCTCCGGGTGTTCAGCCAACGCCATCGGATCCGATGCCGGCGCATAATTCATTCCCAGCGCGATCGCTGATTTGGCTTCGGGCCATAGTGCCAGCGGAGAGACGCGATGATGGGCGCGGGCCTCCATCCAGCCCATCGTCCCGTGATGCCCGGCTTCCAGCCAGCGTCGGAGGTCGAGGCCAGCGGATTCGGTCACGTCGGCGCGCGTAAAGCCGCAGGTCGAAAAGCCGATCCGCTTCGCCTCCGATCTTATTGCTTCTTCAAGGGTTGGGACCTTATTCACTCGGGGCCTGTACACCGCGGGTCCGGATTTTCGTAGGAATTTCAGTGCTTCGACAGGCCCAGCCCGAACGGATCGACGAACGCTTCGCCGTGCAGGCCATCGATCTCGTCAAGGATTTCGGCGAAACGCGGGCGGTCGACGGGGTGAGCCTCGAGGTCCCAACCGGCTCGATATACGGCCTTCTCGGTCCAAACGGCGCCGGCAAGACGACGACGTTGCGGATGCTGCTTGGGATTATCGACCCCTCGGATGGCACGCGTCTCGTACTCGGACGAAACCGGCCGCTCGATGCTGCGCCGGAGATCGGCAACCTGCCCGAGGAGCGCGGCCTTTACCCGGCAATGCATGCTCGTGAAGCCATCGCCTTCATGGGCGCTCTTCGCGGCCTGCCGCTGCCTGAGGGCCGCCGCCGCGCCGACGCCTTGCTCGCTGAGCATGGCCTGGCCGACTGGGCGAAAAAGCCGATCCGGACCTTGTCCAAGGGCATGGCGCAGACCATCCAGCTGCTTGGAACGATCATTCACAAGCCGAGGCTGATCGTCCTTGACGAGCCGTTCAGCGGGCTCGACGCCATCAACCAGGCGCGCCTCGAGGAACTGATCCGTCGGGAGGCCAGGGCCGGCGCGACGATCATCTTCTCAACGCATGTGATCGCCCATGCCGAGCGCCTCTGCGAGCGCGTCGCAATCATTGCCAAGGGTAAGGTCGCCTTCGACGGAGGGGTCGACGAGGCGCGTGCACGCTTGAGGCCCGTTGTCCGACTGCACACGCGCGCCAGCGACGGGCCGTGGCGCTCCGCCATACCTTCCAATGCTCGCAAGGAAGGCGGCGAGTGGGTCTTCGAGTTGCCGCCGGGCGGTCCGGAGCCGCTGTTGAAGGCACTCATCGACGGGGGCGCAGGAATCGAGACGTTGGCGATCGAGCGGCCGGGTCTGCATGAAGCCTTCGTCTCCATTGCCGGCGACGCAACCGCCGCCGAAATGGGCCGGGAGAAGCCCGAATGATGCGCTTCATCCGCTCGGCTCTCGTCATTGCCCGCCGCGACTTTTCCGCGACTGTCTTGTCGAAGGCGTTCATTTTCTTCCTCCTAGCGCCCCTGTTCCCGCTGCTAATGGGCGGCGTGTTCGGAGGGATCGGCGCGCGAGTCGCGACGCAGACCGAGCGGCCTGTCGTGGCCGTCATCGCAACGCAGGCCGACATGAATCGCCTGGCCGCTGCACGCGACAGGATGGCGCAAGCAATTGGCGATGAAGCCTTGGTAAGGATTGTCGGTTTTCCTCCGGAACCGGATCTCGCCGCGCAGCAGAAGCACTTGCTGGCATCTCGGCAGCCGCCGGTCCGGGCAGTGCTGAGCGGCGGTCTATCCCATCCTCATTTGACCGGTGCGCTGGGCGGCGATCCGGCCACCATAGCTCAGCTTAAGCTGCTGATTGCGAATGCGCGCTCAACCGAACTTGCGCTGCCGCCGGATGTTGAGGTTACCAATGTGCCGCTTTCGTCAGGCTCGATGATCAGGGACCGAGCGGTTACCGCGCAGATCGGCGAAATGCTCCTCTTCTTCCTGACCATTCTCCTGTCGGGCATGCTCCTTTCGCAACTGATCGAGGAGAAATCGAACAAGATCATCGAGGTGATCGCCGCGGCGGTGCCCATCGACGCCATGTTCGTCGGCAAATTGTTCGCCATGCTGGCAGCTTCCGTTCTGGGAATCATCGTGTGGATCAGCGCCGGCGCGGTCATCATCCAGTTCATGAAGCACGGCGGAGTCGCGACCTTGCCGCCTCCGGCAGTCGGCTGGTCTGGCTTCCTGATCCTCTCGATCGTCTATTTCGCGATGAACTATCTCCTGCTCGGCTCTGTCTTCCTGACCATCGGCGCTCAGGCTTCGACGGTTCGTGAAGTTCAGACCCTGTCGATGCCGGTCACCTTCGCGCAGGTGCTGATCTTCGGCTTTGCCGCGGCGGCGATCGGTAATCCCGATTCGACGGAGGGACTGGCGGCTGCGATCTTCCCATTGTCCTCTCCGATGGCGATGCTTGCCCGTGCTGCCGAGCGGCCCGAATGGTGGCCGCATCTCGCCGCGATCCTGTGGCAGACGATTTGGGTCGCGCTGATCCTTCGAATCGGCGCCCAGCTGTTTCGCAAGACCGTGCTGAAATCGGGCCCACGGGTGCCCTGGTGGCGGTTCGGTCGAGCCTAGGCGATCGCTTCCCGCGCCATCTCCGTGAGCTTTGCCATCAGCGCGCGATGCGGGAATGGACCATGGCTGATTCTCGCCACGCCGGCATCGGCCCAGATTTTCTTGTCCGGAGCACCGGGGAAGGCAATCACGTTCAACGGTAGCGGCACTTCTCGGACCACGCGTTCGATCTGCTTTGGGTCAGCGAGGCGGGGAACGAAGAAGCCGCTGGCCCCGGCATCGGCAAAGGCCTTTCCACGCTCGATCACCTGATCGACCAGCGCATCGTCAAAGGTCTGCGTTTTTAGGAACAGGTCGGTCCTGGCATTGATGAAGAAGGAATCGCCCACCGTCCTTCGGATCGCGGCAATGCGCTCTACCTGCAACTCCAGCGGCTGAACGCCCTCGCCGCCGATTACCTGGTCTTCAAAATTGCAGCCCACCGCTCCGGTTGCTGCGAGCTTCGCGACGTTCGCACCACCCTCATCGGGATCGGTTGAATAGGCGCTTTCAAAGTCCACCGTCAGCGGCAGCTCGACGGCATCCGCGATCCGCTTCACATTGTCGAAGGCGAAATCCATCGGGACCTTCTGGCCGTCGGGAAACCCGTTTGCATCGGCAACGGGATGACTGCCGGTGGCGAGCGCTTTCGCACCTGCGGCAACGACCGCCAGAGCGCTTCCAACGTCCCAAATATTGTAAAGGATCACGGGATCGCCGGGCACGTGCAGCGCGGCGAAAGTCTCGAATTTGGTCGCCATGCCGGCGCCCCTACCTCCAATCTACGGCCGTGCGCAAATCGGCCGTCGCCATCCCGCCCGCTGTCATAAAAGTGCAATGAAACCGTCACAGTCCATACGCCGAACCGAGGCTAGAGCCGGAGCCGGGGCCACTGGAATTTTACCTGGAGTATTGCCTGTGAACAGGACGATTGTTGCGCTGCCGATTGCGGCGCTCCTTTCCGCTTGCGGATCGAACGGCGGGGGTTCCGCAGGCTCGGCCAACGACATCAGAATCGTCGGCTCATCGACGGTTTATCCGTTCACAAAGGCAGTCGCCGAAGAGTTCATGCGCGCCAATCCCGGATTGAACGTGACGGTGGAGTCGACCGGCACCGGCGGCGGGATGAAATTGTTTTGCGCGGGTGTCGGAAGCCAATTTCCCGATATCGAGGACGCCTCGCGGCAGATCAAGAAGAGCGAGTATGATACCTGCGTCAAGAATGGCGCGAAATCGATCGTCGAGGTCGCGGTCGGAATCGACGGCTTGACCATCATCGAATCGACAAAGGGTCCAGGGATGAACCTCACCCAGGCCGACATCTACAAGGCGCTTGCGGAAAATCCCTTCGGCAAGGGGCCCAACAAGGCGCAGACCTGGCAAGATGTGAACCCCTCGCTTCCGCCAGTGAAGATCCGAGTTCTTGGGCCCCCTCCGACATCCGGCACGCGCGATAGCCTCGCCGATCTCTATCTGACCAAGGGTTGCGATACCGATCCGGCGATGAAGGCGCTCGCCAAGAGCAACGAGGACCAGCACAAGCAGATCTGTACCAAGATCCGCGAGGACGGCGCTTACGTCGAGGCGGGCGAGAACGACAACCTGCTCGTTCAGAAGGTATCCAGCGACCCGGGCACGCTCGGAGTTCTCGGCTATTCCTACCTTGAGCAGAATGCCGACAAGGTTCGTCCGGTGAAGATCGCCGGCGTGGCGCCGACCGAAGCGACCATCGCCGACCTCAGCTATCCGGGTGCTCGCAAGCTCTACATTTACGTCAAGGGCGAGCACATGGCCGCAAAGCCGAAGATTCGCGACTTCGTGGTTCAATATTCGAAGATGTGGGGCACAGGCGGTCCGCTCGAACGTCGTGGCCTGGTTCCGTTCGGCGGCGCCGACGCGGGTACGGCGACCACGCAGGCGACCGAACTGAAGCCGCTCGATCCGAGCGGCCTCAAGTAAGAGGATTTGGCGGGCGTGATGAGCCTCAGCCTCGCGCTCGTCGCGGTCCTGGCGGTCGCTTTAGCGGCCGGCTGGCTCGGTTTTTCCCGCGCCCGCCGGCTCCGCGCCGCAACGCGCCTGCACTCCTTGCCCGTCTATCACGGCGCTTATGCAGGCCTGTGGGCCGCCATTCCTGCCTTGCTTCTTCTCGCGGCCTGGGCGCCGATGCAATCGAGGCTGGTCGAGCAATCCGTCCTGTCGAGTCCGGAAGGAAGGGCACTTCCCGCTTTCGACATGCAGCGACAGGCGATCCTCGCGGAGGGTCGTGCAATCGCCCATGGCGAGCGGGACCAAGGCTTCAACTCGCAGTCAGCTGCGATTGCTCCGCGCATCCGCAGCGCGGAACAGAAATATGCGATGCTCGGCGGCTTGGTCGCCATCATTGCCGCCATTGCGGCAGGCGCTTTGGCATTCCGGCGAAGCTCTCCCGAATTCCGGGCGCGCACCGGCGTCGAGCGCTGGGTGATGATCATGCTCTTCGCAGCATCGCTGATCGCCATCCTGACCACGCTCGGAATCCTGCTTTCGCTCATGTTCGAAAGCCTCCGCTTCTTCAGGCTCTATCCGGTGACGTCCTTCCTGTTCGGGACGGAATGGAGCCCGCAGACGGCGCTTCGGGCTGATCAGGCGGGATCGTCCGGTGCCTTCGGTTCGATTCCCTTGATGTGGGGTACTTTTTTCATCGGCGCGATAATCGCGATGATCGTTGCGGTGCCCCTGGGCCTCATGAGCGCCATTTATCTAACCCAATATGCGGCGCCTTCGGTCCGCTCGGCGCTGAAGCCGATCCTCGAAATTCTCGCGGGCGTTCCGACTGTCGTTTACGGCTATTTCGCAGCGCTCACGGTCGCACCCGTGGTTCGCGATTTCGGCCTTTCGATCGGAATTTCCTCGGCCAGCAGCGAAAGCGCGCTCGCAGCCGGCCTCGTGATGGGGATCATGATCATTCCGTTCATCAGCTCGATGGCTGACGATTCCATCGCGGCCGTGCCGCAGGCGATGCGCGACGGCAGCCTCGCAATGGGCGCCACAACGTCCGAGACGATCCGCAAGGTACTCCTTCCAGCAGCCCTTCCAGGAGTCATGGGCGGCATTCTGCTGGCAGTTAGCCGGGCAATCGGCGAGACGATGATCGTCGTCATGGCCGCCGGCCTGTCGGCCAATCTGACTCTCAATCCTTTTGCCAGCGTCACGACCGTCACGACGCAAATCGTTCAGCTGCTCACGGGCGACCAGGAATTCGACAGCGCAAAGACCCTCGCGGCCTTTGCCTTGGGTCTGGCCCTGTTCCTGATCACGCTACTCCTGAACCTGATCGCGCTTCAGATCGTGCGTCGATATCGGGAACAATATGAATAGGGCCGTCACTCCAACACGCTGGACCGACCGTGCAATGCGCAAGCGACTCAGCCGGCGCTATCTGGCCGAACATTGGTTCCGCGGCCTGGGGCTTGCGGCGGTCAGCGTCTCGGTGCTGTTCCTCGCCTTTCTGCTCTATTCGATGGCGGCAAAGGGCCTTGGCGGTTTCGTCCATTATGAAGCAAGATTGTCGATCGATTTCGCGAAGACCGACCTGTTTCTCGATCCCGAGGCGCTCCGGGGCCCGGATGCGGCTCGGCTCGTGGCCGGTACAGACCTTGGGGGCGTGATCACGAAGGCGGCGACGATGGCATATGGGCCGAAAGCATCGGATATGTTCAGCGATTCCGCCGTGAATTTGCTTGCCGACGCAATCGTCGAGCAGCCCGATATCCTGAATGGACGAGTTACTCTTTGGCTCCCCGTCTCCAGTAGGGTCGACATTGCCGCCAAGGACAAATCCGATGACGCTTCGGAACGGCTTGTCGCCACGCTGTACCGGCAACACGCACTGAAGCGCACCTTCAACACGCAGTTTCTTAAGGCGTCGGATTCTACGGACCCTTCCGGTGTCGGAGTATGGGGCGCGCTTAAGGGCACTTTCTTCACCATCCTGGTCACGATGGCTCTGGCTTTTCCGGTCGGAGTACTTGCCGCCGTCTATCTCGAGGAATTCGCACCGCGGAATCGGTGGACTGACGCGATCGAGGTTTCGATCAACAATCTCGCCGCCGTGCCCTCAATCATCTTCGGGCTACTTGGCCTTGCCGTGTTCCTGAACGTAATGAATCTGCCGCGGTCGGCGCCGTTGGTTGGCGGAATGACCCTGGCGCTCATGACCATGCCGGTGATCGTCATTGCCGGGCGCAACGCGATCAAGACGGTTCCGCCATCGATTCGGGATGCAGCCCTCGGGATCGGCGCATCCAAGATGCAGGTGACCTTTCATCACGTGCTCCCGCTGGCACTGCCGGGCATCCTCACGGGTACGATCATCGGCATGGCTCGCGCCCTTGGCGAGACAGCGCCATTATTGATGATTGGCATGCGCGCCTTCATCGCCGCTCCTCCGTCAGGCATCATGAATCCTGCGACTGCATTGCCGGTTCAGATTTTCCTCTGGTCGGACGAGGTCGACCGCGGTTTCGTCGAGAAGACCAGTGCCGCTATCATCGTCTTGCTGCTGTTCATGCTCCTGATGAATGGCGTCGCGATTTACCTGCGCAACCGGTTCGAGCGCCGCTGGTGATGGATATGAAAGAGAAAATGCCGAGCACTCCAGTGACGCCGATGTCCGCTCCATCCCTGGTGGCGGGCTTTCCGCCTGAGGCGGGCTCTTCTCGGTCCGCAGAGGACGAACCAATGGCGAAGGAGATTGAGATCTTAACGAGCGAGGACGAGGGGAACGCGCCCGGAGCTGACGCTTCGAGCCAGGCGACCGTCGACGACACGCTTGCAGAAGACATCAACTCCAGCCGCCAGCCGAAGATGTGCGCCCACGGGGTGGGCGTATTCTATGGCGAGAAGCGCGCGATCAGTGACGTTTCGATCAAGATCTACGAGGATCTGGTCACGGCCTTCATCGGCCCTTCCGGCTGTGGAAAATCGACTTTCCTCAGGTGCCTCAACCGAATGAACGACACGATCCCGTCCGCGCGAGTGACCGGCCGGATCGACCTCGACAACGAGGACATCACCAGCCCCGACATGGATGTCGTCCAATTGCGCGCTCGCGTCGGGATGGTGTTCCAGAAGCCCAATCCATTCCCGAAGTCGATCTTTGAGAACGTCGCTTATGGGCCGCGAATTCATGGGCTTTCACGGTCGAAGTCGGAACTGGATGAGATCGTCGAGCGGTCGCTGAAGCGCGCGGGCCTTTGGGACGAGGTTAAGGATCGACTACAGGAAAGCGGGACTGCGCTGTCGGGCGGCCAGCAGCAGCGGCTCTGCATCGCGCGCGCGATTGCGGTGAACCCGGAAGTGATCCTGATGGACGAGCCCTGCTCTGCGCTCGATCCGATTGCGACGGCCAAGATTGAGGAGCTGATCCACGAGCTGCGTGGCCGCTACGCGATCGCTATCGTCACCCACAACATGCAGCAGGCTGCGCGGGTGTCGCAGCGCACCGCTTTCTTCCACCTCGGCGAGCTCGTCGAATATGGCAAGACGTCCGAGATATTCACCAATCCGCGTGTGCAACGCACCCAGGATTACATCACCGGCCGTTACGGTTGATCGGAGTTTGATGAATGCAACAGGCTAGCGGACATACGCTCAAAGCGTTCGATGAGGACATCGAGCGTCTGCGTGCGCTCATCAGCCAGATGGGCGGTCTCGCAGAACATGCGATCGGTGAAGCCATGCGCTGCTTGATCCAGCGCGACATCGATGGCGCGGAAAGGGTGGTCGAGGACGACAAGAAGCTTGATGCACTGGAAGTCGAGACTGAGCGCCGCGCGGTGCAACTGATCGCATTGAGGGCGCCGATGGCGGGCGACCTTCGCGACGTCGTCGCGGCACTGAAGATTTCCGGCGTGGTCGAACGCATCGGAGATTATGCGAAGAACATCGCCAAGCGCGTCCCACTCCTGGAGAATGTCAGCAAGATCGAGCCGTTGTCGCTCCTTCCTGAAATGGCGCGCATTTCAACAGCGATGGTGCACGACGTGCTCGATGCGTTCGTCGAGCGGGATGCGCAGGCGGCGGTAGCCGTGTGCGAGCGCGACAACGCCGTGGACGATTTCTACGATTCCATCTTTCGTACCTTGCTGACGCACATGATGGAGAATCCCCACAACATCGGCCAGTCCGCGCACCTGCTATTCGTTGCGAAGAACCTGGAGCGTGTCGGCGATCACGCCACCAACATCGCGGAGATGGTCTATTTCGCGGCGACGGGTCAGCACATGCCGGAGCGGATCAGGAATCCTTGGAAGGGATAGGGGCCATGACCAAGAGCCTGCTTCTGGTTGAGGACGATCGCGCTCTTGCCGATCTGGTCGCCTTCCATTTCGAACGCGCCGGCTATGACGTGGTTCGCACCGGCGACGGCGAGGAAGCCCTGATCCTGGTCGACGAGGTCAAACCGGATGTGATCCTGCTCGACTGGATGATCGAGGGCATCAGCGGAATCGAAGTATGCCGCCGGCTTCGGCGCCGGGCGACGACCGCCAACATACCGATCATGATGCTCACTGCCCGCGGGGAGGAGAGCGATCGCATCCGCGGCTTCGAGACCGGAGCGGACGATTATGTGACCAAACCGTTCAGCCCGCGCGAGCTGGTCGCAAGGGTGGGCGCAGTGATGCGCCGAGTCCGGCCTGCGCTGGCCGGAGAACAGCTTGGTTATGCCGACATCGAGATGGACATCAGCAGCCATCGCGTACGCCGCGGCGGTGAGCCGATCGCCCTGGGGCCGACCGAGTTCCGATTGCTCAAGCATTTCCTCGAGCACCCGGGCCGCGTCTTCTCACGCGAACGGCTGCTCGAAGCGGTGTGGAGTCACGATCCGGACATCGACGCTCGCACCGTCGACGTTCACGTCCGCCGATTGCGCCAGGCGCTCAACACCGGCGCTCGGCCCGACCTCATTCGCACCGTGCGCTCCGCGGGCTACTCGCTCGATTCCGAAGGCTGAAGAATGGCCCCATCGGTTGCCGTTGCAATCGCGTCACCATTCAAAAATCTGCAACACTAGATTCACGGATGTGACCGATGAGGCGTCATATCCCTGTCGCTGACCCCTCCTAGACCTTCGCCATCCGGCCTTGAGAGGCCAGGGGGAAAGGCTGACACAATGACATTCGGAAAGCTGGGCGCGGTTCTCGCCGCTCGTCACTCCATTCAATCCAGTAATTTTCGTGCGCGCTCGCTCATGCTCGGCATGCTGCTGAGCTCGGTCGCGACCGCGGCGGTGGCACAGACGACGCCGTCGAATGGCGCGGTCGTACCTGGCTCGACCAACACGCCGCAGCAGGAGCAGATGAACGCGACCGCGCCCGTTGCACCTCCGGCCGGCGCGCCGGACGCCGGCCGTCCAGCCGCCGGCGCGTCGCAAGCCGCGCAGGACCAAGGTCTCGGAGCGATCATCGTGACCGCAACCAAGCGCGAGACAAACCTTCAGCGCACGCCGATCGCGATCAGTGTCGCGAACTCGCAGGCGCTGGCCGATCGCCACGCCGACAGCCTGCTCGATCTCGGCGACGGTTCGATTCCGAGCCTTCGCGTCGCGACGTTCGAGGCGCGACAGTCGGCGCTGACCGTCGGTATCCGCGGCATCGTTCCCTTCGACCAGAACCAGACGGCACGCGAGCCCGGTGTCGGCGTCTATGTCGACGGGATCTACCTCGGCCGATCGCAGGGACTCAACGCCACGCTGCTCGATATTGACCGGATTGAGGTGCTGCGTGGTCCGCAGGGCACGCTTTTCGGCCGTAACACCGAAGGCGGCGCGCTGAGCATCGTCACCAAGGCGCCAACCGGCGTGTTCGGCGTCCGCGGCACGCTTGGCGTTGGCAATTACGGCCAACGTGAAGGCGAGTTCCACATCGACCTTCCGGCCGTAGCCAACTTCGCCGTTAAGATCGACGCGCTCTACGACCACCAGGACGCGACGGTGAAGAACCCGCTCGGAGGTCAGAAGGGCTGGAACTACAAGAATACGGTTGGCGGCCGCATCTCCGGCCGCTGGACGCCGATCGATGGCCTGACGGTCGATTTGTCATACGATCAGATCAAGGACGAGAACACACCGAACTACAGCCAGCTGATCAACTACAACCCGAACGGGTTCAATGTTGGCACTTATGGCGGAGCCAACGGAACTACGCTGCAATTCAACGGAACGAACTGCAACGTGGTCACGGGGACGGCGCCCAACCAGACGACTACCAACCCCTGTATCGCGCCGCTCTCTCCGATTGTCGTCGTCAGCGGTGACAAGCGGCAGAAGACCGCCGAGATCGGCGTTCCACAACAGGTCAGCATCGACCGGACGAACGGCTTTGGCGGAACGATCAAGTACAAGGTGACGCCGGACCTCGAGCTGCGCTCGATCAGCGGTTACCGCCAAGTCGGCACACACCAGTGGGACAATTCGGGAGGCGCCCACCGGACGACCTTTGCTCCGAACGGCAACTTCAGCCGCTACAGCCTGTCAGAGCTGTACCAGCATCAATATAGCCAGGAATTCCAGGTCGTTGGCAACATCGCGCACCAGCTCGATTATGTCCTCGGCGCCTATTACTTCCATGAGAAGGTGACCGAGCTTGCCGCTACCCCATCGACAAATCGGTGGAATGCAAACGGCACTGGCTACATCATTCTTCCTGAGACGGGCAGCGGCGTCCCGCAGCCGCCGTTCAACAGCGGCAACGTTACCCTCCCGGGTGGCACGACTGTTCCGGCGCAAGGTTGGGATCGCGATTTCTGGTTCATCCAACGAGACAGCCACGCCAAGGCCAAGAGTCTCGGCCTGTTCGGCCAGGCGACCTGGACGCCGGTCGGGTTCGATATTTTCCACCTGACAGGGGGCCTGCGCTGGACCAAAGACAAGCGCGACGGCATCCTCGACATCGTCCAAGGCAGGACGACGGCCTTCCTGTTCAACTACAACAAGGACCGGGTCGACCCACTGATTGTCGCGGCGATCGATGCGACGCCCGATCTCCATTTCTACGCGAAATATGCGACCGGTTTCCGTGCTGGAGGCGCGAATGATCGCTCAGCAACGTTCACCGCGTTCGGACCCGAGGTTGTCAAATCCTACGAGCTCGGTTCGAAGATGGACTTTCTCCAGCACAAGGCCCGCCTGAACCTCGCGGCTTATTATATGCGGCGTTCGGGAACGCAGACCGACTTCGACAACGTCGACACCAACCGGTTCCTGCCCGACGGGGTGACGCCGAATCCGACCTTCAATGCGCATACCGAAGAGACACGCAACGCACCCGGCATCTCGAAGATCAAGGGGCTTGAGGCGGATCTCACCGTGAGGCCCATCCAGGCGCTGACGCTGGGCGCCTCATACGCTTACACCGACATCAAGGTACCTCCGACGCCGAACCCGTTCCTGGGCAACGTCCCGTTCCAGGTGTTCACGGTTTACACGCCGAAGCACGCCGCGTCCGGCTATGCCGATGTCGAAGTTCCGGTGAACTTCGCGGACGCGCGGTTGCGGTTCCATGTCGACGCCAATTACGCCGGCAAGCAGTACAGCTTCCAGGCCGAGCCGGTGAAGACGGATTCCAGCTTCATCGTGAACGGACGGGTCGCCCTCGCCGACATTGCGATCAACGAAGGCAGTACTCTGCTGACCTTTGCTCTCTGGTCCCGGAACCTGTTCAACGAGACCCACATCTATCGCCGCTCTGCGGCCAACTCGTCGCCGGTCGCAAACTTCACCAATGGCGTGCCCAACGGGTCCTTCAGCTACACGGGCATCCTCGGCGACTACGGCAACTTCAACCCGCCGCGGACCTGGGGCGCCGAGCTGTCGTTCAAGATCGGCGCTCCCCGCCATGTCGAACCTTATGTCGCCCCGCCGGCTCCTCCCCCGCCGCCGGCGACGGTGACGTGCGAGTCGGGTGCGGTGGTTACGGCGCCGGGCACGTGCCCGCCGCCGCCCCCGCCGCCCCCGCCTCCGTCCGCCCCGGCACCGGAGCGCGGCAGCTAGGCTTCAAACAAATAATTCACGGGTGTGGCCGCCCGGTCGCAGGGCAACGGGACCGGTCGCCACAAAAAGAGG
>Ga0207679_10001992_pt1 | contig 12673 bp, 8 predicted proteins | sample KBSC73metaG_FD_184320 | JGI IMG/M metagenome (GOLD analysis project Ga0207679, IMG submission 184320) | Corn rhizosphere microbial communities from Kellogg Biological Station, Michigan, USA - KBS C7-3 metaG (SPAdes) (version 2) | ecosystem: Host-associated > Plants > Roots > Rhizosphere > Soil ...
GACCGGCACCTCGCAGAGCACCTCGGTGTCCTCGCGCACGAAGATGGGATGGTCCTTCACGTGGATCACCACGTAGAGGTCCCCGGGCGGTCCACCGTGTTCTCCGGGCTCCCCTTCACCGCCGACCCGCACCCGCGTGCCGGTGTCGACGCCGGGCGGAATCTTCACCGTGAGCGTCGTCTGCCCGTCGACCCGGCCTGCGCCCTGGCAGTGGGTGCAGGGGGTGGTCGCGGTCTGGCCCGATCCACCGCAGGTCGTGCAGGGCCGGCTGACGGAGAAGAATCCCTGGGTGTAGCGGAGCTCTCCTGCGCCTCCACACGTCGGACAGGTGCGGATCCGCTTGTCCGCGCTTCCGGTCCCCTCGCAGTGCTCGCAGCGCTTCGGCTTGGGGATTCGAACCTGCACCTCGGAGCCGAACGCGGCCTCCTCGAAAGTGACCTCGAGGTTGTACCGGAGGTCGGCACCTCGCGTCCGGCCACCCCGCCGTGCCCGGGTAGTGCCGAAGATGTCGCCGAAGATCTCCCCGAGGACGTCGTTCAGGTTGGAGGCGTTGAAGCCGCCGAACCCCTCGAACGGGCTGCCCATGTGCCCGAAGCGATCGTAGCGCGCACGCTTCTCCGGGTCCGACAGCACCTCGTAGGCTTCCGAGGCCTCCTTGAAGCGCTCCTCTGCCTGGTGGTCGCCCGGGTTCCGATCGGGGTGGTACTGCAGCGCAAGCTTCCGGTAGGCGCTCTTCAACTCCGCCGCCGTGCACTCCCGAACCACACCCAGGACCTCGTAGTAGTCACGCTTCGTTGCAGAGGTCGCCATCCGTCGTGCTCAACCCTTCGTCGCCACAGGGGGAAATCGTCCGGAGACGTCCCCCGGGCGGCAGGGAGCATAATGCAGGGAAATCACTCGGCAACGCAGCCCGGACGCTAGACCTGCCAGATCCGGTTGGGGCAGAGGCCCATCTCGCCGAGCCGGCGGCGCAAGCGTCGGTCGATGCTGCCCCGCTGTGTCCAGCGAGGGATGACGAAGTGCAGCTCCGCCGAGTACAGCCGGGCTGCGCTCGCCAGGAGCGACCAGCGGTTCTCCGAGCCCGGCTCGTCCACCGTGTCCGGCAGCACCACCTCCAGCAGGACCGGGGTCCGCCCACTGTCGCGCTGGCGGCAGGTCAGGTCCGGCCGGTGGTCCTCGAGAGTGCCGTTGAGCACCGTGGGGGCGGTGTGCCCGGGGAGGCGGGCCTTCACGTCGGAGTACCCGAGCGTCTGGAAGTACTCGGCCATCAGCCAGAGGACCCGCCGCCGCGCGCCATCGCACAGCACCGCGTCGCAGCCGTCTGCCAGTCCAGCACCGGACTCCGACACCGAGCGTTCGAGCTTCATCCCAGGCTGTACGCTTTGGACGGGAGCCGAAACCGGCAATCCTTGACTTCAGCACGCGCCGGTACGCATGGCTGGTGAGCGGGCATGACCTCCACCCTCGTCCGGCTCCTCGCTCTGTTGCGTCCCTCGGCGCGCCTCGTCGGGGGGGCGGTCCTCGCCGCGATGGTGAGCGCCGCGGCTGCCGCTGGCTACGCCTGGCTCATCGGGCCTCTGCTCCGGAGCGTGCTCCTCTCCGAGCCGATGCGGCTGGTGGGCCTGTACACCTCGCCCGAGCGGACCCGCTGGCTCCTGCCCGGGCTGCTCGTGGCGCTGGCGGTCGTCAAGGCGGGGAGCCAGCTGCTTCAGACCGGCTGGATGCAGGTGGCCGGGCAGCGGGCTCTGGCCACCCTCCGCTCGGACGTCTACGCGCACCTGCTCGCCCTTCCACCGGCGACGCACGAGTCCCGGGCGAGCGGCGACGTGCTGAGCCGGCTCACCGCCGACGTCGCGCAGGTGGAGTTCTCGGTCACCCAGGCGCTCACCACCTGGGTTCGCGATGCGCTTCAGCTGCTGGCGCTCCTCGGCGTGTGCCTGGTGCTGGACTGGAGGCTCTTCGCCCTCAGCTTCGTGGTGTTCCCCGCGGCGCTGATCCCCATCAGCCGCTTCGCCCGCGCGGTGAAGCAGACCGCCCGCACCACCCAGGGCAGCCTCGGGAACCTGACCGCGCTGGTCGGCGAGCAGCTGCACGCGCTCCCCGTCGTCCAGGCCTTCGGGATGGAGCCACGAGTGCGAACGGCCTTCGATGCCGAGCAGGCTCGCTATCTCCGGGCGATGGACCGCTCGCTGCTGCTCCGCGGCTCGGCCAGCCCGTCCATCGAGCTGCTGGGCATCACCGGTCTGGCGCTCGCGCTGGCCGTGGGGGCACAGGCGGTCCGGGCCGAGCCGACGCTGGCCAGCCACCTCATGTCGTACGTGGGCGCGGTGCTCCTCATGTACGGTCCCCTGAAGACCCTCTCCTCCACCGTCACCCAGGTGGTCGCCGGCGTCGGCGCGGCCGAGCGAGTGTTCGAGCTGGAGGACCGCCGCGTGCCCCCGGACCGCGGCGAGGAGGCCCCTGCGCTCCACCGAGCGCTCCGCCTCGAGGACCTCCGCATCCAGTACGGCGAGGTCGATGCGCTCCGGGCCCTCACCCTCGAGCTTCCCGCGGGCAAGACGGTCGCGGTGGTCGGCGCCTCGGGCGCGGGGAAGAGCACCCTGTTCTCCGCGTTGCTCCGCTTCGTGGATCCGGCGGGCGGACGCATCCTCTGGGACGGGCAGGACGTGCGCGGGTACAGCCGCGCCTCGGTGCGGGCGCGCATCGCCTGGGTGCCGCAGGAGCCGGTGCTCTTCGCCGGCTCGGTGCGTGACGCGGTCCGGGTCGGCAAGTCGGACGCCACCGACCCCGAGGTGTGGAGCGCGCTGGAGCGAGCGCACGGCGCCGAGTTCGTGCGGGCCTTGCCCCGGGGGCTCGACACGACGGTGGGAGAGCGTGGCGCGCAGCTCAGCGGCGGACAGCGGCAGCGGCTCGCCATCGCCCGCGCCTTCGTGCGCGAGCCGTCGCTGCTGCTGCTCGACGAGCCCACCAGCAGCCTCGACGCGGCGAGCGAGGCCCTGGTGCAGGCCGGCCTCGCCGAGCTGAAGGCCGGCCGGACCACGCTGGTCATCGCCCACCGGCTGTCCACCGTGCGGAACGCCGATCTGATCGTGGTCCTCGACGGTGGAAGGATGGTCGAGCAGGGAAACCACGAGCAGCTGATGGCTCACGGCACGGTCTACCGGCGGCTCCTGGATCGCGGAGGAGCCGATGGGTCGGGGTGATCGCCGGAGCCGCGACGAGTCGGCGTTCCTCCGCCGCTTCGAGAGCCCGGAGGTGCTGGTCGAGCTGCTCGGCATCGCCGGCAGCCCCCTCGGGCCCGAGGAGGTGCTGCGTCGCTTCCGGAACGGACGCGCCGAGGGCGCCGAGGCCGGCGAGGTCATCCCCACCCTCTTTCCCGAGCCGCCGCGCTTCCCCAGCCCCGACGTCGCCCGCCGTCTGTTCCAGAACCTGCTCGGGCTCTGGGACGCGGCGCAATCTCCGGAGTTCCGACTGCCGTCCGGGACGGACGCGCCGCGAGCGCGCCCGGAGAAGGTCGGGGCACCGGGTCCCCCCGGACCGTCCGGCCCCGACGTCGGCTATGTGCAGGCCGTCCGGGCCTGGCTGGCGTCGGACAGCCGCGCCCGGGACCGGCTGACCGATTCGTTCGAGAACCGGCAGGACGCCCTCCTGGGATCCCTTGACGAGCGGGGGCTCTCGGACGAAGGTTGGGGGGTCCTCCGCCAGCTGGCGTTCGAGTTGCACGCCGTTCTCGAGCACGCAGATGGCGCCGCCCCGGCGTCGGTCCCGCCCGAGGCGCTCGAGGGCGACCCTGCAGCGGTGGCCCCGGTGGAGCTGAGGGGGCTCGTCGACCAGGCGCTCGCCCCCGCCGAGCAGGACGGTCAAGGACCGGTGCCGGCCGGGGAGCGCGAGACGATTCGCACCCTCGGGCGACAGGTGCTCGGCGCCCTGTGGGAGGCGCGGGCCCGGAGGTGACGGGACCATGGTGAAGGACGACGACGACGGCGGCGGCTTCACCGGGAAGCGCAACAAGTCCTGGCGCGAGATCGACGCCCGGCGCGGAAAGAGCAAGTACCACTCCCGCCAGGACGACCCGGCGCAGCAGCGCATCGAGCGAAGCGCGACCTACACCCGCTACAAGCAGGCCGCGGACTCGCTCTTCACCGGCGGCGCCCTCCCCGAGGGACTGGCGAAGACCTTCGACCCGGACGGCAAGCGCCAGGCGCAGAAGGAGGCGATGGCCAAGCTGCGGGAGCTGCCGGACCGCAAGGCCTGGGCGCAGGGGGTCATCGAGTATCTGGAGAAGTACCCGGAGCTTCCCGAGGACCCCTACTTCCTCGACTCGCTCCTGGACCACCCCCGGGAAGGCATCGTCGGCGAGGCACTGGGGAAGCTCGAGGGAATGCAGGAGGCGGGGATGCTGAAGTCGAAGCTGCCCAAGAGCCTGGACCAGCGGCTCAAGTCGCTGGAGCTCACCAGCATGGATCCCGAGCTGCAGCAGCGGGCCCGGGCACTTCGCGAACAGCTGCGCTAGTGATCGCCGAAGCCGGCATCATCCGTCCGGTGGGCCCCGGAGACGCACCGGCCCTGCGCCGGATGCGCGAGGAGGCGGGGTGGGACGTGGAGAGGGTGCCGGAGTGGATCGCGGCGTCGCTCTCCGGCGAGCGTCCGACCTGGGTGGCCGAGCTCGGCGGCGAGGCGGTGGGAATGATCAGCCTCGAGCTGGTCGATCCCGATCCCGAGGTCGCGGACGGGAAGGGCGTCGCCGCGGTGACCAGTCTCTCGGTGCTGGCCAGCGCCGGGCGCCGAGGCATCGGCCGCGCGCTGACGGTCTTCGTCGAGGAGCAGGCCCGGGCCCGTGGCGTGCGCGTGCTCACCTTGAACACGCGCCCCACCCACGCCGCCGCCCTCGCGCTCTACGAGGGTCTCGGCTACCGGCGCTGGAAGGAGGAGGAGCGCCCGTGGGGGCTCGCGGTGTTCCTGCGGAAGTCACTCGGGCGGTGAGCTGCCCCTGGCGACGCCCGCTCGGCTGCTCGCTCGTGGATGGAAGGTACGCTCGTGTTGCCTCTGTTGATTTGGGAATCAGAACGGCCCCAGACCTGCTTGGATGCGCCGTTTGCGCGCTTCGCGATCTTGGAGGGACAAGGACATGAAGACTTCGATGAGACGCCTGGCCTGGGGCCTGCTTCTCGCCGGCCTCGCGGCATGCGGGGACGACGGTGGGGGGGGGAAGATGGTGAACGTCAACCCGAGCATGGATCAGTCGGCCATCGCCGCCGCCTTCTCGGGCGCGACCGCCGACTCCACCATCCAGTTCGCGGCGGGCACCTATCATCTGACGGGCTCCCTCAACCTCCCCGTGGCGAACAACATCATGGTGAAGGGAGCGGGGATGGACCAGACCATCCTCGACTTCGCGGGTCAGACCACCGGTGCGGACGGCCTGGTGCAGACGGTCGGGGCGGGCCAGACCATCCAGGTCACCTTCCAGGACCTCGCCATCCGGGACACGGCGGGCGACGGCATCAAGGTCACCGGAGGGAACAAGGTCCACGCCAATCGGGTGAAGGTCTCATGGCCCACCCGGACGACGGCCGGTGGCTACGGGATCTACCCGGTGCAGAGCAAGAACGTCCTGATCGAGAACTGCGTGGTGAGCGGCGCGAGTGACACCGGCATCTACGTCGGTCAGTCGGACGGCATCGTGGTGAAGAACAACGAGGTCTTCGAGAACGTCGCCGGCATCGAGATCGAGAACTCGTTCAACGCCGACGTGCACGACAACAACTCGCACGACAATACCGTGGGCTTCCTGGTCTTCGACTTGCCCAACCTGCAGCAGGTCGGCGGCAACCACGTCCGCGTGTTCAACAACCAGTTCGTCAACAACAACACCGCGAACTTCGGAGATCCGGCCGGGACGGTCGCGCTCGTTCCCGCCGGCACCGGCGGCGCGGTGATGGCCAACCAATTCGTGGAGGTGTTCGGGAACACGTTCAGCGGGAATGCCACCATCGGTTTCTCGACGATCAGCTGCTTCGTGGCGTTCGAGCAGGCGACCTGCCTCGGCGCCCCCACTGGCTACAGTCCTGTCCCCGGGAACGTCCATGTGCACAACAACACCTTCAACAACAACGGGACGGATCCCACCGCCGGGATCGGCGACCCGACCCATCCGAGCGCCCAGCTCGCGCTCCTGCTGGCCAGCGGCTTCCAGGGCGATCATCCGTGGCTGGACAATCACGTGTCGGACGTCAGCTGGGACGGCGTCATCGCGATCGGCGGCGGGGCCAACCCCTACGACATCTGCGCGCATGACAACGGCTCGGGCCATTTCGCGAATTTGCATTTCCAGCAGTGGCAAGCCGCCCAGGCAGGGAGCCCTACCCCCGTGCCGCTCGGGAACTTTCTGACCTTCGATGAGTCGGCGTTCGGCTGCACGCTGCCCGCGCTTCCTGCAGTGACCCTGCCGGCCTTCTGAGGTGCGAGGTCAGGTGGAGCGGAGGCGAAGGATCGTCGGGGGAATCGCCGTCAGCGGACTCCTCCTGCTGGGGGCGTGCGGGTCGGACGGGACGTGCACGCCGCGCGTCCCCACCGACGGCACCTTCCCCAGCACGCTCGCCGAGTGGTGCCAGGTGGAGCTCTCCGGCGGCGAGGTGAAGGCGCTCGCCAAGGACATCGTTCCCTTCGTGCCGAACACGCCGCTCTACTCGGATGGGGCCATCAAGCGGAGGACCGTGCGCCTCCCGCCGGGCAGCGCCGCCACCTACGACGCTGCGGCCGCGCTCGGGTTCCCCGACGGCACGGTCTTCACCAAGAGCTTTGGCTTTCGCGATGACGCCCGGAATGGCTCGCTCCCCATCCGCTGGATCGAGACCCGGCTCGAGTGGAGGGCCGCCGGAAACTGGCACTTCATGGCCTACCGCTGGAACGACGCAGGCACCGAAGCGGCCGCGGCGCCCGGAGGCGACGTGGTGAGCTTCTCCTACGTCGACGTGGACGGGGTGACGCAGCATCCGAACTACCTCGTCCCCAGCCGGCCGCAATGCGAGCAGTGTCACGCCGAGAGCGGCCCGGTGGGACCCCTCAGCCCGAAGGCACGCTGGCTGAACGGCGATCTCGACTACGGCTCGGGACCGGAGAACCAGCTCGCGCACTGGACGCGGGTGGGCATCCTCTCGGGCTCCCCGGATCCGGCGAGCGCACCCCGCCTTCCCGATGCAGCGGACCCGGCGGCCGGGACCGTCGAGGAGCGCGCCCGCGCGTACCTCGAGGCGAACTGCGGCTTCTGCCACAGCCCCCAGGGCAATGCGCGAGTGAGCGGGCTGTTCCTGCAAGCTTCGGTCAGCGACCCGGTGCAGTTCGGAGTGTGCAAGCACCCCGTCGCGGCGGGACCGGGTGCGGGCGGCCGTCTGTACGACGTGGTCCCGGGCCAGCCCGACGCATCGATCATCCCCTACCGGATGGAGTCGACCGAGCCGGCGGTGGCGATGCCGCAGATCGGCCGGAGCGTGGTGGACGCGCCCGGCCTCGAGCTGGTGCGGCAGTGGATCGCCGAGATGCCCGGCAGCTGTGACTGAGGCGGGCGCGCTCGCCAGCCCGGAACGAGGCCTGAACCGCGGGCGACACGGTCACAGGTCCTCGGCGACCCTGTTCTACCGTCGCGGTCCAGGACTCTGCCGCCCCCAACGTGGCGCAAGAGCAGCCCAGGACGCCTGAACGCTCCGGTAAGCTCGAGTCAGTCCACGCCACCAGGAGGGAAGCCTCATGAGCCGAGCCCAGCGACTCGCCACTCGGGCCTGGGTTGCCCGGTGGAGATGGCCGGTGCTGGCACTGCTCGGCGTCCACCTGGTGGGGTGCGGCTCCGACGACCCCGGCTCGCCACCGCCGGCCCAGGACGAGATCACCGCGCTCCCCTTTCCCACCACCGTGCAGCTCGCGGCGGCAGATCTCGCCTCGATGCAGCCGGACCCAGGGGACGGGACGCTGACCTTCACCGCACCGCCCGCGGCGCTTTTGAACGTGGGGGTGGGAAGCATTCTCGTCGCCGGGGTGGGGCCGAGCACGCCGGCAGGGCTCCTCCGGGCCGTCCTGTCCGTCGACCGGAGCGGCGGAAACCTGGTGCTCAGAACGGGACAGGCGCCGATCCAGCTCGCCTACAAGAAGCTGCACCTGAAGCTCACCCGGTCCGCGGCGGTGGCGGGCGGAGGTGCGGCCCGATCTCCTCTGTCTCCGCGTTCCGCGGCGCTGGGAACGAGCTTCGATCAGACGCTCCCCTTCTCGTACCTCCTCTTCGACGGGGACGGCGACCGGACGACCACCAACGACCAGCTGGTCACCGACGGCACGATCGGCGGTGGCTTCGACTTCTCGCTCACGATCGACGTCGACTGGGGCGGGCTCGACCAGCTTCCCGACGTCGTCCTGAACTGTCTGAAGAGCTTCGCCGGCGTCCTGGTCGGAGACCCACCCAGCTGCTCCATCGATGACTTGCTCCCGGAGGCGAGGACCACCTTCAACGTGGATCCGCAGATCCACGGCGACGCCAACGTGCACGGGGCGGCCTTCTACTCCTACGAGAAGGCAGTGGACCTCACCACGGTCAACTTGCCACCCATCGTCATCGGTCCGCTGGTGTTCGTGCCCACCGTCGACCTCACCGCGGTGCTCTCGGGCGGAGCATCGGGGACCTTCAAGACCGGCATACACGGCTCGGCGGTGTTCCACACTGCGGTGACTCTCTCCAGCAGGTCGACCTCGCCTCCCCAGCTGTCCCCGCCCACGCTCAAGAGCACCGACTTCGGACTCAACGAGACGGAGATCACCTTGCACGCCGAGGCGAAGATCGCGGCCGGCGCGCGGCTCAACATCCTGCTCTTCGGCGTGACCGGGCCGTACGCCACGGCGCTCGCCTACGGAAGGGTGCAGGCCGATCTGCTCGGCTCCCCGTGCTGGGGGCTCTATGCCGGCGTGGATCTGAACCTCGGGGTGAAGGTCACCACGCCCGCGCTGCCCTTCATCGGCTCGGTGACCCTCGCCGACTGGCGCTCGCCGGACCTCAACCCGCTGGAGACCAGCATCGCCACCGGGTCCTGCGTTCCTCCGCCGAATCCGCCGACGCTTCCGCCGGGTAGCGGCCCGGACTCGAACCACTTCGCCCTGCCCACCTTCACTCCCTGGTCGCGCACCTTCGGCGCTCCGGTCGAGGGCGGCTACGCCGCATCGCCGGGCAACTCGGTGGTCTTCTCCGATCTGCAGCGCACCATCGACGGCCACTACCTCCGCAGTGGTTGGGGAGTCCGGCAGCTGGTCAAGCTCTCCGACTCGGGCGCGGTGGTGTGGTCGCGCGAGCTCCAGCTGGACGGCACCACCTTGCGTCCGATGCGAATTCGCCCCGCGGCCGACGGCTCGTTGCTGGTCGCGTCCGCCTCGCTGAATACGCTGGTCCTCACCCGGCTGGAGCAGGACGGGACGGTGCTCGGCGCCCGTGCATTCGAGGTCGACATCGGGGCCTGCAGCCTGTACGTCACCGCGCTGTCCGGCGATGGCGCCGGAGGGCACCTGGTGGTCGGCGGATGCAGCGGCGGGAAGACCTTCCTCCTGCGCGTGCCGGCGATCGGGACCGCCTCCATGACCCTCCTCGATCCCGGCCCGGGTGCGTACACCAACCCCCGGGTGGTGGAGGCCATCGGGCAGGACGCATTCATCGCCGGGCAGCTCGGGGACCCGAACGACGCAATGTTCGCCGTGCGCATCGGTCCGCAGGGCGGTGTGGTCTGGTCCAAGCGGTATCGGGCCTGCGACAGCGGCCCGGACACCATCCCCTCGGCGGCCATCGTCGGACAGAGAGAGGAGGTCACGCTTGCCGGCAGCGGAGGGGCGCAGCACAACGGGATGGTCGCGCGCCTTCTCTCCGATGGGAGCGTCGGCTTCGCCTCCTTTCCTGGCTTCGGGTTCGGCGCGGGGTCCGTGTTCCTTCTGGACTCGATCGCCGAGCTGCCCACCACCGGCTACGTGGCCGGCGGCTCCGCGGTCCAGTTCACCGGCACGTCTCCGGAGAATGTCCCGTCGGCGGTGCTGGTCGGGCTCGACGCCACCGGGGCGCTGCTCTGGGCGAACCGGTACACCTTCGGCCCTGCCGCCGCGTACGTCTCGTCGGGGCAGGTCGGGGTGCGCCTCACCGACGACGGCGGCATCCTCGCCACTGCACTGGTCGAGGACCCGGCGCACCCGCTGGACGGATTCCTCTGGGCGTTCAAGCCCTTTGCGAAGAATGGATCGATCGCCTTCACCCCCGACGCGATCACCGTCGAGGCGCTGCCCATCGCCAATCTCCCGTGCAGCCTGACCGCCGCCGACAGGGCGCTGAGCGTCCAGGCGGCATCGATTACCCAGCGCTCGGCGAACGTCGCGTCCGTCCCGGTGCAGGTGACCGCGGCTCTGCAGACGCCGGAGTGACACCGGGCACGCTCCAGGCCGACGCAGGACTCTGCTTGCACCCGTCCGCTTCCACCCGCTGGCAACGCCGACCATGAACCGTTGCCTCTGGGCCGGGGATCGGGCAGAGCACACCCCCTCATGTTCGTCGCCCTGGCCCGGGCCCTCTCCCGCCATCGCCTGGCCGTCCTCGCCGGCGCGCTCGCCGTCCTCGCGCTGGCGGTGCTGTCCATCGTCCGTGGCGGGAGCCTGACCAGCGGCACCATCGAGGGCACCGAGTCGGCGCGCGCCACGGCGCTCGTTCGCGGAGCCGCCGGGGCGGACACCGACACCAGCGTGGTCGCGCTGTTCAGCCATTCGCGGCTGGCGGCGACCGACCCCGTCTTCCAGAGCGCTCTGGCCCTCCATCTGGACAAGGTCAGCGCCCGCCCCGAGGTGGAGAGCGTGGTCTCGGTGGTCTCCGCGCCCGAGCAGGCCCGCGCACGACTCGTCTCCCAGGACGGCCGGAACGCCCTGGTGCTGGTGCGGCTCAAGGGAGACGAGAAGGCGGCGGTCAAGGCCTTCCCCGCGGTGAAGGCCGCCCTGCGCGACGGGCCCTTCACCGTGGCCATCACCGGGAAGCCCGCCTTTCTCTTCGACCTCAACACCGAGCTCGAGCGCGACCTGCTGCGTGCCGAGCTCATCTCCTTCCCGCTGGCTCTGATCGTTCTCCTCTGGGTGTTCCGCACCGTCGTGGCTGCCCTCCTGCCCGTCGTCGTCGGGGGGCTCGCGGTGCTCGCGGGCGTGGGCGCGGTGCTCGCCCTCTCCCACCGCCTGGACATGGCCCAGTACACGCTCAACGTGGTGAGCCTGATCGGCCTGGGGGTGGCCATCGATTACTCGCTGTTCATCGTCAGCCGCTTTCGCGCCGAGCTCGAAGCCGGCGCCGGCGTGGAGGCAGCGCTCGAGCGGACCGTGGACACCGCCGGTCGGGCGGTCGCCTTCTCCGGGCTCGCCGTGGCCGCGGGCCTCTCGGGCCTCCTCTTCTACCGGGGCTCGTTCCTGGCGGCCATGGGCCTGGGCGGGGCGATCGTGGTCGGCTTCGCGGTCCTCTTCGCCCTCACGCTCCTGCCGGTCATCCTCGGCTGGCTCGGGCGCCGGGTGGACATGGGGCGCGTACCCATTCCGGCGCTCGGGCTCCGCGCCGGGCTGTGGCACAGGCTCGCCGGCTGGGTGATGGAGCATCCGCTCCAGGTGCTCGTTCCCACCCTGGCGCTCGTCGCCTTCCTGGGCTGGCCCTTCAGCCGGCTGCAGACCGCCGGCACCGACATCACCGCTCTCCCCGAGTCGACCGAGTCGCGCCAGGGCGCCGCGGCGCTGGCCCGGGCCTTCCCCGAGCAGAGCGCGACCCGGATCCTGGTCGCGGTGGAGTTCCCGGGAGATCCCTTCACTCCCGACCGGGTCGCCGCCCTCTACGACGCCACCCGGCGCTGGGCACGGCTTCCTGGCGCGGTGGGAGTGGAAAGCATCGTCAACCTCGATCCCTCGGTGACCCGCGCGCAGTACCTCCAGCTCTCCAACGCGCCGGCGGCGTTCCGTCCACCCGAGTTCGCGCTCGCCGAGGCGGCTTACCTGCACGGGAACGTGGCCGTCGCGCAGGTGCTCACCCACGCGCCGGGGTCCAGCAACGAGGCCCGGCAGCTGGTGAAGGCGCTCCGCCTGGACCGCACGGTGGGTGATGGCAGGGCACTGGTCGGCGGACAGAGCGCCAGCGACGTCGACTCGAGCGCCTTCGTGCTCGGTCGGGCCTGGCTGGCGGTGGGCCTGGTGGTGCTGGTCACGCTGGTGGCGCTGTTCGTCCTCCTCGGCTCGGTGGTGCTTCCGCTGTTGGCGGTGGTGATGAACTTCCTCTCCCTCGCGGCGAGCTTCGGAGCCCTGGTGTGGATCTTCCAGGAGGGGCATCTGCGCTGGCTCCTCGACTTCCAGCCCGGGCCGCTCGAGCCGGCGCTTCCCGTCCTCCTCTTCTGCATCCTCTTCGGGCTCTCGATGGACTACCAGGTCCTCATGCTCTCGCGGATGCGCGAGGAGTGGAGCCGGACGCACGACAATCGCTCCGCGGTCGCCGAGGGGCTGGAGAAGACCGGGAGCCTCATCACCAGCGCGGCGGCGATCATGGTCGCGGTGTTTGCCGCCTTCGCCCTGGCGAAGATCCTGGTGGTGAAGGCGATGGGGCTGGGGATGGCGATTGCGGTTGCGCTCGATGCCACCCTGGTGAGAG
>Ga0207679_10002002_pt1 | contig 12650 bp, 11 predicted proteins | sample KBSC73metaG_FD_184320 | JGI IMG/M metagenome (GOLD analysis project Ga0207679, IMG submission 184320) | Corn rhizosphere microbial communities from Kellogg Biological Station, Michigan, USA - KBS C7-3 metaG (SPAdes) (version 2) | ecosystem: Host-associated > Plants > Roots > Rhizosphere > Soil ...
CTGGAAGCAGATCTGAAATCGCGAAGCACTGAGCTTTCGACAATAAGGTATCTTCCACCGTTTAGGTCGATGCGTAATACTCCGCAATTTCAGGACCTTCTCAGCCGCATGGGGCTTTCTTCAAAATTGGATTGAAGACATTCTCCCGACTCGTTGCCTCGGCTAAGCCTGATTCTTCATCGGGACTTTGACGCTGTTTTTCTCAGCAAACTCGACCGCCTTTTCATAACCCGCATCGGCGTGGCGGATGATGCCCATTCCGGGGTCGGTCGTGAGCACGCGTTCGATACGTTTGGCGGCTTCGGGGGTGCCGTCGGCGACGATGACCTGGCCGGCATGCAGGGAATAGCCGATGCCGACGCCTCCGCCGTGGTGGACCGAAACCCACGTCGCGCCGCCGACGGCGTTTATCATCGCATTCAGATATACCCAATCGGCGATTGCGTCGGAACCGTCCTTCATCGCTTCGGTTTCGCGGTTGGGTGATGCGACGGATCCGCAGTCGAGATGATCGCGGCCGATGACGATCGGCGCTTTTAATTCGCCCGACGCGACCATTTCGTTTAATTTGAGACCGGCTTTTGCGCGTTCGCCGTAACCGAGCCAGCAGATACGAGCCGGAAGTCCCTGAAACTCGACTTGTTCCTGCGCCATAGTAAGCCAACGGGCGAGATGGTCGTTTTCCGGAAAAAGGTCCATTATCGCCTGATCGGTTTTGTAAACGTCCTCGCGTTCGCCGGAAAGAGCGACCCAGCGGAATGGGCCTTTGCCCTCACAAAATAGCGGACGAATGTAGGCAGGAACGAATCCCGGATAATCGAACGCATTAAGAACCCCGTTATCATAAGCACGCTGCCTCAGATTGTTGCCGTAATCAAAAACGACCGATCCGCGACGCTGGAACTCCAGGATTGCCTCGACGTGACGAGCCATCGAGGCCATCGCGCGTTTTTCGTACTCCGTCTGGTTTGATTTTCTCAGCTCGCCGGCCTCTTCGACGGAGAGTCCGAGCGGAATGTAGCCGTAAAGAACATCGTGAGCGGAGGTTTGGTCGGTGACAATATCGGGGACGATGCCGCGTTCGAGTAATTGCCAATGCACCTCGGCGGCGTTGCCCAAAATTGCGATGGATTTCGGCTCCTTGTTGTCGACGGCCTCGCGCGCAAGCGCAATGGCGTCATCCAGACCTTTCGCAGCAACATCGATCTGTTTCAATTGCAGCCGCCGCTCGATCCGCCACGGATCGACCTCGACAAGCAACCCGACTCCGCCGTTGAATGTTATCGCCTGCGCCTGGGCACCGCCCATTTCGCCGAGGCCAGCGGTTAGCACAAGCTTTCCGGCAAGGCTGCCCCAGCCGTGCTGCCGCGCGAGCGAGCCAAACGTTTCGTACGTGCCTTGCAAGATGCCCTGCGTGCCGATATATATCCAGCTGCCCGCGGTCATCTGGCCGTACATCATCAGGCCTTCCCGCTCATATTTATCAAATTGTTCCTGCGTCGCCCAATGCGGAACGATGTTCGAATTTGCAAGCAGAACACGCGGTGCGTCCGCGTGAGTTTTGAAAACACCGACGGGTTTGCCGGACTGGACGAGAAGCGTTTCGTCTTCGTTTAGATTTTTCAGGCTTTCCAAAATCGCGTCGAAACATTCCCAATTTCGCGCCGCTTTTCCTCGCCCGCCGTAAACGATCAGGTTTTCGGGATCGAACGCAACCTCAGGGTCGAGGTTGTTCTGGATCATCCGGTACGCGGCTTCGATAAGCCAGTTTTTACAGGTCAGATCGGTACCGGTCGGGGCTTTTACTATTCGGCTCATAGGTTTTAATTATGATAGCTGTAAAAACAGATTGTAAAAAATGCGGAAATAAATATAATTGCGTCGGGTTAAAGAGGCTGTCTAAAAGACGATTTTTCTGTGTTCCGTTCGGTGTGTTCCGTGGTTAAGAAGGCTTTTCCAGAGAATGCACAGAACGACGACACAAAAAAATCGAATTAGACCCATCAAATCTCGCTTTTCGGACATCCGCACGTCCGAAGTTTAAGGAACAAAAGAACATGAAAAATATAGGTTACATTTTTGGAATCACTATCGTTTGTTTGTTTTGCGTCTCGATATCTCAGGCGCAGACGACGGCCTCGGCCGACAGAGCCAATCCGGCATTCGACGCAGAGCTTGCAAAACGTTTGGGCGCCGACAAGATGGGGATGAGGAATTATGTTCTGGTAATCCTAAAAACAGGGCCGAAAACGATACCCGAGGGAAAGGAGCGCGACGAGATTTTCAAGGGACATTTTGCGAATATTCACCGGCTCGCGGATGAAGGAAAGCTTGTCGTGGCCGGACCATTCGGTGACAAGAACGACTGGCGCGGGATGTTCATTTTTAACGTCGAAACTGTCGAGGATGCGCAAAAATTAACGGCAACCGATCCCGTTATCAAGTCGGGATTGATGGTTGCCGATTATCACAAGCTGTATTGTTCGGCGGCCTTGATGGAAATCGGGAACATTCACAAAAAGATCGCCAAAGAAAACTTCTGAACCTTTATTTTGTCGAGACCAAAAGGTGCATCGGCGTCGGTGCGAGCGGGATGTGCTCGTTGTGCGAAAAACCGGCGGCCTCGAACATCCGTTTTAATTCTGCAAAAGTATAAGCGTCGCCCGACGGCGTGGCGGCGAGCATAACGAGCGGGAAAAGGGCCTCGAACGGCGGCGATATTCGGTCATCGTTCGGCACAAATTCGAGCGTCAGCAATTCGCCGTCCGGCGTCATTGCGTCGTTGATCCTTTTCAACAGTTCGATGTTGGTCGCTTCATCGAAATGGTGCAGAAAATTCGTCAGCAGCACAACGTCGTAGCCATCGCCGAAATCAGCTTCGAACGCGCTGCCCGGGATTAAATGATGTCGGCCGGCGACGCCGAAATGTTTCGCATTTTCGGTCGCGACCGTCAGCACATTCGCCCAGTCAACTGCATAGACCTCGGCATTCGGATATTGTTTTGCAACCATGATGCCGAAAAGGCCGTGGCCGGCGGCGATATCGAGAACCTTAAGTTTCCGGTCCTGGGGAAAACCGATATTTTCCGGAATTCTTTGAGCGGCGGGAAAAACCATCGGCATCATCGAGCGGGCAAATGTGACCCACATCGCGCTCTCGGGGCTGATCGACGCATTTCCGTTCTCGACCGCGCCGCCGTGTTTTACCGATTCGGTAAGGTTTTCGAAGCCCGCTTTCTGCTGCGGAGACATTAGGAAATCAGTGACGCTGCCAAGATAGGCTTGCGATTTTTTGTCCAAAAACGTTGCGGAAACGTCCGTTAGCGAATATTCGTTTCCCGATTTGCTTAAAAAGCCGAGAACGGTCAGCGTGTCGCAAAGAATGCGAACGCCGCGCTCCGATGCCCCGGCGGCCTCGGCGATCGCCGTCGCGGTTTTGGCACCCGCGCCGATGTGCGTGAAAATCTCAAGATCAATAGCGGCTTTGATCGCCGCCGAACGTTGAAAACCGGTCACCGCGTCCCAAACCAGATCGGGTGTGACAGATGGGCCCTGCTGCATAATAATGTTTCTCCTTTTCTTTTTGCCTAACTTAAACCTATTTTCACCAAAAGGCAAATAGTTGGATAGACGAGGTTTAACGCTCGTAAACGCGCGTGTTAGAATTTTGTTGTTCACGCAATATGCAAAAAGTCGATCTGATAGTAAGAAACGCCGCGCAAATGGTCACGTGCGCGTCACCCTCCGGAGTGAAACGCGGCCGCGATATGCAGGATGTCGGCCTGATCGTGAACGGCGCCGTTTCGATTCATGAAGGTAAAGTCGTCGCGACAGGTTCGACGGACGAAATTCTTCGGCAATTTGAGGCCGGCGAGGTTATCGATGCGGAAGGACGGGTCGTGTGTCCCGCGTTTGTCGATCCGCACACGCATATCGTTTTCGCTGGCGACCGCTTAAACGAATTTGAGTCGAAAATAAAAGGCGCGGATTATCTCGAAATTCTCGCATCCGGCGGCGGCATAATTTCGACCGTTCGGGATACGCGAGCCGCGAGTATTGAAGAATTGGTCGCGGCCAGCCGTGAACGGCTCGATAAGATGCTCGCTTGCGGCACCGGAACTGTTGAGATAAAAACAGGTTACGGCCTTGATACCGAAACCGAACTAAAAATGCTCGAGGTCATCGCAGCGCTCGATAAAACGCATCCGGTCGATATAGTGCCCACGTTTCTTGCGGCCCATGCGATTCCGCCCGAAGTTAAGGATAACCCACAAAAGTACGTCAATTTGATCTGCGATACGATGCTTTCAACCGCTTGGAAATGGTTCGTGGCGTCAAGTTTCCATGGACGAACGCCATTTTTCTGCGATGTCTTTTGTGAAAAAGGGGCGTTCACGCCGGCGCAATCGAAACACATACTGGAAACGGCAAAAAGCATGGGGTTTCAACTCAAGGCACATGTCGATGAATTCACGAACCTTGGCGGCAGCCGGCTGGCTATCGAAATGGGCGCGACATCGATCGATCATCTCGACGCGATCTCCGATGAAGAAATAAAGCTTTTGGCCGCGTCGAAGACGATAGGCGTCGTCACGCCGACGGTAAATTTTAATTTTGGCTCAACGCATTTTGCCGACGCGCGAAAGCTGATCGATGCGGGCTGCGTGGTCGCTCTTTCGACGGATTACAATCCCGGCTCGGCACCATGCCCGTCGCAGCCGATGGCAATGGCGATCGCGAGCCGATATCAAAGATTGCTGCCGTCCGAGGTTCTAAACGCTGCAACAATAAACGCGGCTCATGCTGTAGGGCTGGGGCGCGCAGTCGGTTCCGTTGAAGCTGGAAAGCGAGCTGATCTGCTGATTTTGGAAACCGAAGACTACCGTGCGATCGCTTACGAATTTGGATCGCTCCAAGTCGGTCGAATAATGAAGAATGGCAGTCTGTTGTTTAATTAGTTAATTAATAATTAATAATTGACCAATTAAACAGCAGAAAATAAGTATGGCGGATATTTTCATAGATGGGGAAACCCTCACTTTTGAACAGGTAATTGCTGTGGCGTATGGCGAGCCCGGTGAGCCGCGTGTTGTGTTGTCAGAAAACGCGAAGGCAAAGGTAAACCGTTGTTCACGTGCTGTTGAAGTATTGCTGGAACGCGGTGAGATCGCGTACGGCATTACCACGGGGTTTGGGGCGTTCAAGGACAAGATCATCAGTCGCGATGAGGCTGCGCTGCTGCAGCGAAACATCGTGGTTAGCCATGCGGTGGGTGTCGGTAAACCGTTTGACACGCCGACGGTGCGAGCGATCATGCTGATCCGCGCGAACACGCTTGCACGAGGGTTTTCGGGCATTCGGCTCGAAACTCTCGAATTGATCCTCGAATTTCTCAATCGCGGCGTGCATCCGATTATTCCGGAAAAGGGAAGTCTCGGTGCAAGTGGCGATCTTGCACCGCTGGCGCATTTTGCGTGCGTGCTGATCGGAGAAGGAAAGGCGGAGTTTCGCGGCGAGGTCATGCGCGGGCACGCGGTGCTGCCGGCCGCCGGACTCACGCCGGTGACGCTGGCGGCGAAAGAAGGGCTTGCGCTGACGAACGGTACCACGGTGATGACAGCCGTTGGCTTGCTGGAAACGTGGAAGGCAAAACGGCTGGCTGATCTTTCGGACATTTCTGGCTGCTTGAGCCTTGAGGCATTACATGGAACGGTTTCTGCGTTTGATGAAAGAATTCATGCCTTGAGACCGCATCCGCGGCAGATCGAGTGCGCAAAGAATTTGCGCGAGATCCTGACAGAAAGCGAGTTTGTTCGCGGGTTCGATCCGTCAAACGTTCAGGATGCTTATACCTTGCGGTGCATGCCGCAGGTCCACGGCGCGTGCCGCGACGCGGTTGCGTATGCGGAATGGCTTTTGAAACTTGAGTTGAACGCGGTGACAGACAATCCTTTGATATTTATCAGCGACGCCGAGACTGGGGGATATGGTGACACGGTGAATAGCAAATTCAGCCAAGAGGCAGTAGATACTAATCTTCAACCACCCGCTACCGCAAGTGGTACCGACATGAAGATCGAGGTTATCAGCGGCGGCAATTTCCATGGCGAACCGCTCGCATTGGCGTTCGATTACCTGACGATCGCTCTCTCAGAGCTTGGCAATATCTCGGAACGACGAACCATGCGATTGACTGACGAAGCGTCGAACGCGCACGTCCTTCCTGCCTTTCTGACCGAAAACGGTGGTTTAAATTCGGGCTTTATGATCGTTCAATACACTGCCGCTTCGCTGTGCACCGAGAACAAAGTGCTTTCTCATCCGGCGAGCGTTGACACGATCCCGAGTTCGGCGAATGTTGAGGATCACGTTTCGATGGGGGCGACTGCGGCGTTAAAACTTCGACAGGTGGCAGAGAATCTGGAGCTGATCTTGTCGATAGAACTGTTGTGCGCCGCACAGGGAATAGATTTTCGCAAGGCAAAAATCGGCGGCGAAAAGCGTCTCGGAAGGGGAACCCGTGCAGTTTACGAGGCGATTCGCTCAAAAGTGCCGTTCATCGAAAAGGACGAATACCTTAAGGATTATCTCGACGATGTGCGGGAAATAATTTCGGGAACGGATTTTGCGTTATAGGCGGTCGGATCTTCGCGGGTACCGCTTACGTATGAAACTCCGACAGCAAAATTCTTGGGTTTTTATCGTTGCCATTTTCGCGATTGGTATTTCCAGCGTTAATTTATGCGCGCAGCAGCTGGTGAGCGCCGATATGAACACGTTTCTCGAAGCCCGTCTTGCGTCCCTCAAGCCCTCAACAACGCCAACAGCAGCGACAAAATTTGAACAAATCTGTCCCGTTTCCACAAACGTGATGGCAAAACGCGTTTTTGACGAATACGGCGCCGTTTTTGTTGTAAAAGAGCCTTCAAAATTTCCTGACAGGTGTGTATTTAACGACACAGCGGATGTTGAAAGGTTTCAGCGTTCGGTAAAGACAAAAAGTGCGTTGATCGGCGGTGTTGCTATTGAGCTTCAGGAGGCGGCGATGGATTCGCTTATCGAAGTTCAAAAGGACGCAGAAGCGTTAGATCTTCATATTACGCCGCTGGACGGAGTCATCGCGGGAAAACGCTCATATAACGATACGGTCCGTATCTGGAACACAAGATTTCAACGTGCGCTCGATCATTGGGTGCAGGTTGGTAAGATCACCGAGGACGATGCAACGGCGATGCGAAAAATGGACACCGTACATCAGGTCGAGCAGGTCATGGCTTGGGAATCCGAGGGTTTTTATTTCAGCACCGATTTTTCGCGTTCGATCTTTTCGTCAACTGCCCCGCCGGGTACATCACAGCATCTCTCGATGCTTGCCATCGACATTGTTGAAAATAACGATCCGACGATCGTCTGGCTTTTGGCGGCTCGCGGATGGTACAGGACGGTGCTAAATGACGCGACCCATTTTACCTTTATCGGTGTTCCGGAAAACGAACTGCCGAATCGTGGATTGAAACCTGTGATGCGCGGCGGTTACAGATTCTGGATTCCAAATAATGCTCCGACAGCGGCCACTACGGCATCGAGCATCTCCGGGCCGGAAGAATAGATCGATCAACAATATTTCCTGGACGTGATGTACCGCTTTGATACATTTCTATTTGGGAGGTTTGCAATAACCGTTCCAGTTTAGGGAAGAATCGCCTGTCCGGTTAGTATCGGGTATGGGTTAATGTATGTTCCATGCCAGAAATTTTTCGGATCGTCTATGGCGGCGATCGCGAAATGCAGATGATAATTTCCGGGACCGGCGTTGCCGGTATCGCCCACGTATCCAATAGTGGTTCCTTTGGTGACCTGATCGTTTTCTTGTATGTTTTCGGCGCGCGATTGCAGGTGGCCGTAATAAAAAACGTATCGCTTGTCCGAGCTTAGTTGATAGATCGTAATGCCGCCCGCCCCGCTGTCGTGAAATTTGACGATCTGCCCGTCCGCCGCAGCAAGTACGGGCGTTCCGGCTGGAGCAATAATATCGATAGCATCGTGCGTACGGCCGTTTGACCGGGCATCGGAAAATGTGTCGGTCAACTGTTCGCGTTTGATGCCTGCAACCGGTATCATCAATTGCTGCGGAGGTGCAGGCAGGTTTTGACCGTTTTCAGGTTCGGGCGTGAGCGGGACGAGAACTGACGGAACCGGAAGCGGCGTCGCAACCGGCCTGGTTTCCGTTGGGTCGTCTACCGCAGCGGTATTGGGTTCGACCCACTTTATGGCGCCGCCGAAATGCTCGGCCAATAACACTATCGCCAGCGCATGCACGAAGGCGAAATAGAAGATCATTAAAATTCTACCGACGATTTTTAGCAGATCTCTTCTCATTTGATCTAATATTTTGAATGCAGCTGTATGACCGATACGACATCCAGCAAAAAGCTTGCCAAAGCAGGAAGCGAAAACACTTTTTTGCGCAATTTGCCGCGCGAAATCGCAAATTCGACCAATAATATCGCCGAGCGGATCATTGCCGAATACGGCGCGATTTTTGTCGCACGCGGCGGAGCGGTGCCGCCTGACCGGGTGATCTTTACCGACGAAAACGATGTCACGCGCTTTCAGTCAAAATTAAAAACCGCAAAGCGAAATATCGGCGGGTTTGAGGTCGAATTGCAGGAACCTGCGATGTTTGCTTTGGAGAAAGCTATCGAATCTGCCGATGCGGCTGGGTTGACGATCACACCACGCGGGCCCGATTCGGCAAAACGAAACTACCGCGAAACCGAAGAGCTTTGGTCAAGCCGCGTCGAACCTGCGCTCGTTCATTGGATGAGCCAAAATCGGCTGAGCCAGCGTGAGGCTGACAGCCTGCGCTCGCTTAGCGCGTTCGAACAGGTCACGATCGTTTTCGATCACGAAGAGAAGGGAATTTATTTTGCCAAGAGTTTGGACAAGCCAATAATGTACTCGGTCGCGCCGCCGGGAACGTCGCAGCATCTGTCGATGCTGGCATTGGACGTAGCAGAATTTAACGACGAACGCGTGCGAAAGATCTTAGCTGAAAACGGATGGTTTCAGACCGTCATCTCCGACCTGCCGCATTTTACTTTTTTGGGTGCGAAGGAATTCGAATTGCCTGATCTGGGTCTGAAAAAAGTAGTCGACGATCGTGAACGGATCTTCTGGGTTCCCGACATTTAGCCTTGCACTGTTAACTGTCAACTTCTAATTATCAACTGCTAAAAGGGGCATTTCGAAAACAGTTAATAGTTGAGAGTGTATAGTTGAAAGTCTCAATCGAAAATCCGCAATCCAAAATGGTACACCCGGCAAGATTCGAACTTGCGACCCTCTGATTCGAAGTCAGATACTCTATCCAGCTGAGCTACGGGTGCACGCCGTTGATAAGTTTAGTTGTTGAGATTTTTAATTGCAAACATAAGAAGGTTTTGGAATTCACGATTCTTTTTTCGTGTCATTTTTGGTTTGCGAAAAAATTAACTACGAATTCACACGAATCAACACGAAAAAAGAACGCGAAAACCAACCATCTAGGTTGTCGGCGAGGATGCTGTTTGTGCCGGCAGCTTTTGCAGATCTTGACGAACGTATCTAATGATCTCTTTGATCTGGTCCTCGGTTAATTTGTCTTTGAACGCCGGCATTCCATCGTCCTCTAAGCCATCTTTGATAGTTTTTGCGATCTTGTCATCGGAAAGAGCGACTCTCTTTTTGTCGGTCAGATTGTCAGCGTCAATTTCTTTGCCGTCAACCGTGACCTTGCCGCCGGTTCCGTCGTCCTTGTGGCATTTTGCGCAATTGTCGGCGTACAGTTTTTGCCCCATTGCAATTTCGTTGGGTGATTCGGTTGGATGTACGTTCGTCGGCACGTTGGTCGCAGCGGTGTTCTGGGCGACGTTTGCGGGCTTCGAACTCGTGCACCCGTAAAGAATAAAGACTGAAGAAATTGCAACCGCGCAGAGTTTTAGTATTTTCATTGATCCCCTCATAAATTTGATTAGCAAACCCCAAAAGTTTAACCTAAGGGTATAACTATTTGCAATTTTTGAGGTTTATGGACACACGTAAGATATTGATCGGCGGCGAATGGCGCGAGACAGCCGAAACTTTTTCGGTTCACGCTCCGTTCTCGGGCACAAAGATCGCCGATGTTTTTTCGGCGTCACAAGCGGAAAATGAACAGGCAATTGCAGCGGCGGTTGCGGCCGCGAAGGAGATGAAGAACCTGTCGCGATTTCAAATCGCAAGCGGTTTAAGAAATATTGCGGATTTTATAAAACAGCGCAAAGACGAATTTGTCCGCGCGCTTGCCGAAGAAGCGGCAAAACCCCTGAGATACGCACGCGGTGAGGTCGAGCGAGGCATCGCGACATTTACGGCTGCGGCGGGCGAAGCCGAGCGGTTTGTCGGCGAGGTCGTCCCGCTCGATACGCAGCCGAACGGACGCGGCAAGACGGGTTGGACGCTGCGTGTGCCGCTGGGCGTCATCTACGGAATTACACCGTTCAATTTTCCGCTGAATCTGGTCGCGCATAAGGTCGCGCCGGCGCTTGCGTCGGGGAACTCGATCATCATTAAACCCAGCCCTCGAACGCCCTTTACGGCGTTGCTGCTCGGCGAGGTATTTCTCGAAAGCGGTCTGCCCAGATCGGCGTTGCAGATCGTGCCCACCGATGTGAAATACATCGATTCTATGCTTGCGGATGAGCGAATCGCGATGATCTCATTTACGGGAAGCGCACCCGTCGGCTGGGACCTGAAACAGCGAGCCGGGAAAAAAGCCGTCGCGCTTGAGCTGGGTGGAAACGCTCCGGTGATAGTTGACGAGTCTGCCGATTTCGACAGGTCGGTTTCGCGGAGCGTGACCGGAGCGTTTGCGTATTCCGGCCAGGTTTGCATTTCGGTCCAGCGGGTCTTCGTTCATGAAAAACTTTTCGATAAATGGACGAACAGTTTTGTCGAGGCAGCAGGGAAATTAAAGCACGGTGATCCGCTAAACGAAGATACCGAATTTTCAGTGATGATCGACGAATCTGCCGCAAAGCGCGCCCAGGGTTGGACAAACGAGGCCGTCGACAACGGCGCGAAATTGCTGTGCGGGGGGAAGCGTGACGGCGCGATGCTGGAACCAGCGGTGCTGACAAATACGCATCCTGAAATGCGTGTCGTTGCCGAAGAAGTTTTCGCGCCGATCGCGGTCGTTGAAAAATTCGGCGATTTTCGCGAAGCTGTTGATCTTGCGAACCAGAGCAGATACGGACTGCAGGCCGGCGTGTTTACAAACGACCTTTCAAATATGGAATACGCCTCAAAAACTCTTGAATATGGCGGCGTGATCATAAACGATTCGCCTATATTTCGTGTTGATAATATGCCGTACGGCGGTTCGAAGGATTCGGGATTTGGTCGCGAAGGCCTTCGGTACGCAATGGAAGAAATGACGGAGCGTCGATTGATAGTCGTGGATAACCGGGAGTAGTTGTGAATCGGGAGTAGTTGTGAATTAGGAATTATTAAAGACGCGGTATCAAACCGCGTCTATTCATCTAATTGCCGCCGAATTAGTAATAGTACCTGACATACCTAACGCGTCTGACGCCGTTGTCCCAATAATATTCCGGAAATGTGCGGAACCTGTTTCGTCCTACCTGAGTTCGACGGTATTGACCATAGTTTCTGTAGCCGTTATACCAACGTCCGTTCTGCCGCCATCGTCTTCGGCGCGGCTGTCCGAACGTGATCCTTATCTGTGGTTTATTTCCGGCAACCATCGAGTTTATGCTGTTTGTCGAAGCATGACCGACGATCGGTAATTCGCTGACTATGGCCAGTACTAGTAAAATTAAGCCTATAGATCTTTTCATTTTTAGCCTCCTCAGCTATTAATTTATGTACCAAAAAGCACATACCATTTTGAAATTCGCAACTACCGTGCCGAGGACGCGTTCAGAAATGTAAAGAAATGCAAAAAACGCGGATTTTAACCGCGTTTTCAGATCAACAAACAAATTGTTACTAATAATAAACTCGAACCCAACGAGTCAGTCTCACACCGCGACGCCAGTACGGACGTCGTACAAGCCTGAAACGCCGGTTTCCGACCTGTGTTCTGCGATACTGTCCGTAGTTTTTGTATCCGTATGTGTAGCGGTTACGGCCCTGGTAACGCCTGCGGCCACGCCACTGCCAATCGCTGCGGTTGTGCGGGTTATGCCAGCCACCGCCGTTGCCGTGACCACGCCCCTGCGCATTGCTTGCCGCGGGCAGAAAAATCAAGAATGCAGCTGCCGTCAAAATAAAATATTTCAACACTTTTTTCATTGAAATCTCCTTTTGTTCGTAAAAAAATTGTAAATCATTTAGACTTCGAAATAGGCGATATGCAACTAATGTTCCCTAAATGCGGTCTTCAATACATTAGCAGGAATTCCCGAGATAGGGAATAAGCTGCCGCCGCCTAAATCCTCGGAGATAATAGAATGAACCGAATTCTGATCGTTTTTAGTACACTCTTTCTCTCGCTTAGTGTTTTTGGTCAGGCCGAGACTAAAACATTGACAGTACAGGGTTTGCACGAACCCGTGACAGTTCGTCGCGACGGGCGGTCGATACCATACATTGAGGCAAAATCCGAC
>Ga0207679_10002004_pt1 | contig 12641 bp, 9 predicted proteins | sample KBSC73metaG_FD_184320 | JGI IMG/M metagenome (GOLD analysis project Ga0207679, IMG submission 184320) | Corn rhizosphere microbial communities from Kellogg Biological Station, Michigan, USA - KBS C7-3 metaG (SPAdes) (version 2) | ecosystem: Host-associated > Plants > Roots > Rhizosphere > Soil ...
GCACAAGAGATCCGAACGATGTTGAGGACGCCTTTCTCGGAGTTTTTGACTGAGTTCTGGATCGTGATCTCTTGTAGGGCTCGGATTCGCCATGCTTAAACCTGACATCCGTGTTCCCGAGCAATCTGCATACCGATCGACGAGAGATTGGATCCGTGTGAAACACACATAATTTTCAAATGTTTCCAATACCGTAATGGTTCCAAACAGCATCACGTTTGCCACAATCGGCATAAAACTGTCACGCGCCGCTTTTGCTCGTGTCAATGTGGAATGTCGCTCGTAGAATAACGGAGATCTCCAGTAAATTATGCCGAAGGCGCTTCCCGCTCTCGATTGTTCGATAATCATCAACAGAGTCGAACTATAGAGCAGTCAATTGGTGTTTGTTGTAAGAACTTGGCAATCATTGACTGTAACGGTAATATTAGCCAACGAAATAACATCTTTCGGCAGCCAAATCACCTCTGCTCTCGGTCTTCTACACATCTGTGTACCCGCTGCTTGTTATTGCCTCCAATCGAATTGCATTCTTTGGCCTACATTTTTCCCGCACAGGGAACCCGAAATAACTTTCCTAAAATTATTTTCAAATTGTTGAATCGTCCATGCGATTGAAGAGATTAGTTTTTTCTTGACGCAAGTCACATCAAAGGCATTGCAGCTACTCAAATGGTACACACATTGCAGCCGTTGCGGAGAAATTTACAAACGCGGTTGGAATATTCATGAAAAGCATTCAGTGCTTGCTGTGTATCTTTGCGTTCTGTGCGGTCTTGATAGCAACGCCAAACTCGTCAGCGCAAGTGCAGTCTTCTGCAACTTTGCAGTGGCAAGACAATTCCGGGAACGAGCAAGGTTTTGGAATAGAAATGCTGTCGCCGACCGATGCAGATTTTACCGAGGTGGGGACGGTCGATGCCAATACAACACAATTTAGTCTGAGCCTGACTGGAAATTACGGTGATGTGTTTTGTTTTCGTGTCTACGCCTTCAATGCCGCAGGCGACTCCCTCGATAGCAACGTCGCCTGTAAGACTCTTCTCGAAGCGCCTTCACTGCCACCAGTGAGTCCACCCACCACTCCCACCGGTCTGCACGCAACTGTCACTTCCGCAGGGATCATCCGCCTTGCGTGGGATGATGTTCAGGACGAAAGCCAGTATCTTTTTGAACGTCGGCTCGACAACACAACCGAGATGCAGATCATACTAGCGAAAGATCAAACGAGTTTTACAGATCACGACGTGGAAAAAAATAAGACCTATTGTTATCGCCTTGCTGCTATCAATCGTATTGACTCGTCGCCGTTTACTGAATACGTCTGCATCGATACACTGCCGCAAGATAATCTGTGATCGAAACGTAAACGGCAGGCTCACGTGCGCTCGCAATTTGCTTTCCGCGTGTGCCTGGATTTCAGAATGGTGCGTGCTGTCAGCGAAGCGCATTGGTGAATACTGGTATTGATTGGCGAGGCACGATACTGGTATTGATTGGCGAGGCACTTTCTAGAATCGAATGGTCATCAGTTATTTGACCCGTACAAAATTGTAAGGCCGAGAGTAGCGATCCTTAATGCTGCGGTCAAAAATTTCTAAAACGTCCGAAATTTCAAAGGCATCTCTCTTGCTCTCCGTCCGGGATGGCTCGAAAAGGGGTAAACCGATCGAAAGGTCGGGACACAAAGCCACTGGCCTAACGCCTCACAAACGAGGCTACGGCAGCAGGGTTGCGAACCGAGCACAGTGCCTTCCTAACGCTGTGACTTCTCGCAGCCAACGGGGGGCACATGAAGTCCAATTCACATCTGATCCGCATCCTTTTTTTGGTTTGCACAGCTCTAGGCATAAGCTGGCAGAGCACAGCAATTGCCGCCCCGCTTCAGTTAAATTGGGTCGATAATTCGAGTGACGAGAGCGGTTTCAATATCGAACGGAAGACCGGAACTACAGGGACCTATGCGCAAATCGCTTCTGTCGGAGCGAATGTTACTTCATACACGGATTCGACTTTGATGAATTCCACTTCTTACTGCTATCGAGTGAATGCATTCAATGCTAATGGTGCGTCGCCCTATAGCCCCGAAGCTTGTGCAACGACGCCGGCAGCGATACAAACGTTCTCTCTTACAGTCACAAAAGCGGGGACCGGAAGTGGTACGGTAACGAGCTCCCCGGCTGGAATCAATTGCGGCAGTACCTGCTCCGCTTCTTACAACAGCGGCACGCTGGTTACTCTGACAGCAACGCCTGCGTCAAGCTCTATTTTCGCCGGCTGGAGCGGTACGGGTTGCGCGACGGGTGTCGTGACGTTGAATGCGAATACCAGCTGTACGGCAACATTTCAGCCACAGAGCTATATGCTGTCGATCGCAAAATCGGGGACAGGTACCGGAACCATCGCCAGCAGTCCGGCAGGAATCAACTGCGGAAGCACGTGCTCGGCAAGTTACGGCAGTGGCACCACAGTCACGCTAAGCGCCGCACCTGCATCTGGGTCGACTTTTGCCGGTTGGAGCGGCACTGGTTGCAGCTCCGGTACGGTTCTCATGACTGCTAATGTAAATTGCACGGCGACTTTTAACACTGCTCTTCAACAGTTCACGCTCAGTGTCGCAGTTGTGAAGACGGTAATGACGTACGGAACTGGCAGCGGAACGGTCACCAGCAGTCCCACAGGAATCAACAATTGCAGTACGACCTGCTCGGCATACTATAAGAGCGGCACCGCCGTCACCTTGACCGCCACTCCTGCAAACGGCTCGACGTTTGGTGGCTGGACAGGGTGCGCCAACGGGGTCGTAACATTGACGGCCAATACCGCTTGCACGGCGACCTTCAATCCAGTCACGCCCCAGACCTACACCCTTTCAATCCTAAAAGCCGGAACAGGTAGCGGAATCGTGACGAGCAGTCCTGCTGGAATTAACTGCGGCAGCGCTTGCTCGGCGAGTTACAACACAGGAATGGCAGTCATTTTAACCGCCACGGCGGCCGCGGGCTCGACCCTCGCTGGTTGGAGCGGCACGGGTTGCACCGGTGGAAACGTGACAATCAGCGCAAATACGACCTGCACTGCAACTTTCCAATCTTCAGTGAATCAGCTCCAAAGCAGGATCGGTGTTTTTCGGCCCAGCACGGGAGAATGGTTCTTGGACGATAATGGCAACGGCCAATGGGACACTGGAGATATTCATATCAGCTCATTCGGTAAAAGCGGAGATCTTCCGGTCGTAGGAAACTGGAGCGGAAGCGGACTCAGTAATATCGGTACTTTTACCCCGCCTACCGGAATGTGGCAATTAGACACGAACGGAGACGGGGTCTTAGATTGCGCCGTAGATGCTTGTGCTGGTCCGTTCGGCCAGTCCGGAGACTTTCCTGTGACCCGAGAGATGGGCGGCGCAACCGGGACCATTATCGGGACCTATACTCCCGAAACCACAGTTAAGATAAACGGCAGGAATCGGGTCAAGCGCGGTCATTGGAAATTTGACAACAACGACAACAGCACGTTTGACGGCTGTTCAATCGATCAATGCGACACGTTTAGCGTCGTCGGTGAGATCCCCGTGGTAGGGGACTGGAACGGAGCAGGCATCGAACAGATCGCACTTTTTACTTCAAAAGATGGCACTTGGTATCTCGATCGCAATGGCAACGAAAAATGGGACGGCTGTACCAAAGACAAGTGCCTGGGGCAGTTCGGAACCAAAGGCGATCTGCCTATTGCGGGCGACTGGGACGGTACCGGGAAAGTACGAATCGGCGTCTTCCGCCCGAGTACCTCGATGTGGTATCTGGATCTCAACGGAAACGGTAAATTGGATGCCTGCGACGTAGACGCGTGCATCGGCCCCTTCGGCCAGCCGGGAGACTTGCCGGTCGTCGGAAAGTGGTGATTCAACTGTACAATAGGTTTGGGAGGCAACTATGATTCGCAAAAACAGAGACCGGTTCTCATGCGCGATTGGCTACCTATTGTTCCTCTCAGCTCTTGCGTTATTGCCGATCCGAATCGAGGCGCAAACTCCCAGTACCGCCCCACTTATACAGGCGAATAATTTAACCTATCTTGGTTCGTTTACCGTCCCCTCAGGAAATCTAGGAAGTACATGGGGGTTCAGCGCTGCGGGGACCTGGGGTCTTGGAACATACGGTATCACGTACAATCCCGCAAACAAATCGCTTTTCATCGGCGGTCATCCCTATGAACAACGAATCGCTGAAATAGCGATCCCCGCGTCGCTCGCTGGAACACCAACAGCAACAGCTCTGCAGAACCTGATAGATCCACTTGAAGGAGCACTAGATTCGATCAATCCAACGCAACCGACCAGTAAAGCCATAGGTTCAGCCTTTATCTATAATAATCAGCTATACTTAGGCGCTTTTTCAACTTATGATGCAGCCGGAACTCAGACAAAATCTCAATTCGTGCGACCAACCAACTTGTCCACGCGCGGGCAGGTGCAGGGTCCTTTCACGATTGGCAGCACATATTCAGGATGGGTCGACAAGTACGCAGCAATTATTCCGCCGGAATGGCAATCTTCGTTCGGCGGACCTGTCTTAGTCGGCGGTTCCGGTGGATCCATTGACTCACTACAATCGTGGGGACCTTCTAGTTCAGTCATTACGCCGTCAGATGTTGGTAGCCAAAATCCCGTACCGGCGACTCGCGTACTTGGCTATCCAATTGATCATCCCCTTGCAAGTTATTATGTTGGAAATCAATACTGGAGTGCTAACACAATTATTACTGGAATGGTATTTCCACAAGGAACACGGAGCGTTTTGTACTTCGGAAAACATGGACTGGGCGATTACTGCTACGGTGGTGGTGATCAATGTAAGGACCCAGATGACTCTTCAAAAGGAAGCCACTCATATCCGTACGAAGCCCATGTCTGGGCTTATGACGCAAACGATTTACTCGCCGTTAAAAATGGCCAGAAGCAATCATGGGAAGTACAGCCGTATGCGGTTTGGACACTGAGTTCTAACTGGCACGACGTCCAAGGCGTTGGCTACGATCCTGCGACCCAAAGGCTTTATGTGTCAGCAGCATGTCAAATCGGAGATTGCTTGCCAGTTATTCTTGTGTACCAGCTGAATAATGTATCCGGTTCCAGCCAAACTCTCGCTCCGAGCGTTGCAATTTCGGCGAACCCTGCTTCCATAAGTTCCGGCGGAGCCTCAACTTTAACTTGGAGCTCTAGCAATGCAAGTTCGTGCAGCGCTTCTGGAGCTTGGTCCGGAACAAAATCAACCTCTGGTACACAAAGCACCGGAGTCCTAAGTGCCACATCCACATACTCGCTCAGTTGCACGGGCACCGGCGGTTCGGCATCACAGTCAACCACTGTTACGGTCACATCCGCGCCTTCGTCGCCATCTTCCGGTAACATCAACGTTTCCAATGTCTCCGGACTCCAAACGGCAATTGCGGGACTCGCATCGAATCAGACGATATTATTGGCAGACGGCACGTACAACTTGTCATCTACGTTATACCTACCCCAGAATATTTCGAATGTCACAATCAAAGGTGCCTCGGGGAACCGCGAAGCGGTCATTATAAAAGGTCCGGGAATGGGCAATTCGACGGTCCCATTTGGCTTTTGGCTAGACAACGTGACTGGCGTCATGTTCCAAAACATGACGATCCGCGATTTCAATCAGCACGCGATCATTGCAAACGGTGGCGTCGATAGCCCAGTCTACCGGAACTTACATATAATCGACATCGGTGATCAATTCCTTAAAAATAATCCGACAGCTGATGGTTTGAACGGAATTGACAATGGTATTTTGGACAATTCCTTGCTCGAATACTCTTCTCTCGCGCCCGATACTTATACTAATGGTTTGGATGTACACCGTGGTAAGAACTGGACTGTTCGTAACAATACATTCAAAAACTTTTGGAGCAGTAGCGGTTTAGCGGGACCCGCTGTTTTAATCTGGAACGGAAGCAGCGACAGCACCGTGGTGCGCAACACGTTTATTAACAATCAACGGGATATCGCGCTAGGGTTCGACCCCACAAAACCGGTTGATGGAATCACTGATCATGCGAGAGGTATCATTGCGAATAATTTCTTTTATAAGACAAGCAACATTTCACCTGATGTTCCGATCGCGGTTTTCGATTCTCCCCAAACAAAGGTTTATTACAACACCGTAGTGCTCAATGGCGGCTACTCAAATGCCATCGAGTACCGTTTCCCACGCACGACCGGTGTCGATATCAAGAACAATTTGGCAGATGCCGCTATTGTTTCACGCGACGGGGCCTCAGGTTCCATAGCTAATAATATAATAAACGCCACATCGGGAATGTTTGCCAATGCGTCTACAGCGGATCTGCACCTTGTAGCAACCGCCACTGCAGCGATCGATAAGGGCCTTGCGGTTTCCATAATCGACGATTTCGACGGGCAAGCGCGGCCGCAAGGAGCCGCTTCCGATATCGGTGCCGATGAGTATACCACTAATCTGACGGCTCCTGCTGCTCCGAGTAATCTAGTTCTGCAATAAGAATTGTGGGGTGTCCCGTCCAAGGCGGGGGAGCCCACATTGTAAACGGTAGCTACGCTACCGTGCGAGGCTGTCTGTATATTCTTCCATCAATTCTGCATATTCTTGGATCGTGGCACCGATTTGAAACTGTTCGACGACTTTTTGTCGAGCAGCTATGCCTAGTTTCCTTCGCTTCGAGGCACAAAGAAGCGATTTCAATGTCTCAACAAAGTTGTCAACAGATCCATCAAGATCTCTGATAAACCCTTCAATGCCGTCATCGACGATGTGTCGCAGCTCTCCGACATTAGTCGAAACAACGGGCAAACCGACCGACATTGCTTCGAGGATTGTTACCGGCATCTGCTCACATAAAGATGTTAACAGAAATACGTCCATTGCCCGTAAGTAAGGCAGAACATCTGTTTGCTGACCGACAAACTTGACATACCGTAACAACCCCTCAAGCTCGCAACGAGCTTCGAAACGCGGTCGTTCTGGACCATCACCTATGATGAGGAGTCGAAAACCCATCTTATGAGGATTGCTACATCGGAAGATCTCGAAAAGCAAATCAAGATTCTTAACCGGATCTAGCCGTCCCGAAAATCCGATAACGCATTCAGTGTCGGAAAAGCCTAGATACTTGCGTACGCGTTGTCGCTCTTTTTTATCGGGACAATAATAGTTCACATCAATACCATTCGGGATTCGCCGAATTCTCTTTTGTCTAACTAAGAAGCGCTCGCTTAATAATTCCTGAAGCTCATGAGACACGACAATGATTTCCGAGGAAAGCCGATAAACAAAGAAGCGGATCCAATCTCTTACCCAAAGCGTTTTCCTTGCTTCTTCAGCACTAAAGCCATGCTCATTATGGATAATTTTTCGTATGCCAGCTAAACGGCCCAGCCAAATTCCGTCGGTCGCTCCCCAGTTATATGTGAATAGAACGTCAGCCTGACTACGTCGTAATGCAGAATATAATGATACAAAGAACAGCGATCGGGATGCTGGTCGGGTGAGTTTTATAATTTGAATGCTGCTGTTTCGAATCCAAGCAGCCGCGTGCGTACGATCATCAAGCACAAGCACCACGTGATCATGTGTTTTAGCAGTACTGTTTAGTACTGCGCAGATGATTTTCTCCATCCCACCAAGACCAAAGGACGGCACGACATGAACGATACGCATATTCAAGCCGCAATGGATTGGTTGCTTTGCCGCTGGGCCTCTTCCTGAGTAACTAACGATGTCGTGGCAATGCGCCTCAATGCGATCGTTAGCCCGAAGATGTGCCACAAATTTTCAGCATATTGGGACGGAAGAAAAGCGCCTCCTATTATAAAAGCAATCATGGCTGCTGCGAGTGCTATGGCCGATTTTCCAAGCTCGGTTGGCAAGCGCCCGGTCGAAGCCCAACGCCTTACCCGCACGCAAGCTACAAGAGACAGAAATAGGATAGCTATAAAAATCACAAGACCGGGATAACCTAATTCGGCCAATACACCGAAGTAGCTGCTGTGCACCGACCGCTGCCGGCCGTATGCGCCGTTCAAAAAGTCAAAGTCGTCGTAGGCTTTATTAAACCCGTTGAATCCCACTCCCGCAATTGGATTGGCCGCAGCCATCGTGCGGGCGACCTCCCAGAAATGGAGTCGACCCAAAGCGGATGCGTCTTTCGTCTCGTTATAAGTTTGAATCGTATCTATTCGGTCCCAGAAGCCCGCAGGAAGCGCAGGTACTATGGTGACTAATATTAATCCAATGACAATGCCGATTCTCAATTTCCTAAATGATAATAGCCACCATGCTACTCCCATACCTATTGCTGCAATAAAGCCTCCACGTGAGTACGTCGACAAAGCCCTATAAAGACAACCAACAAACAGAATTCCCCAAAGTGTTTTTCCCCATTTCCAGTGAGATGTTTGATATAGCAAACCAACCAGTGGAACAAGCATAAGCATACCTAGGGCGACACCGTTATTATCTCCTAGAAACGGAACCGGATTAATATTTGGGCCACCGGGCTTCGTTATGAGATAAAACCAACCTTGTTTACCCTGCTCCAGGCCGAGCGCTAGAACTATGACGATACTAACAAGGCGGAATCTGGTGAAATCGGTGGTGAGAACAACGATCAGGTAAGAGATCACTGCTACTTTCACGAACTCCAAAAGGTATGGCCAGCAATACTCCGCGTACGGTGAGAACACCACAGACAAAATAGCCTGTACGAGAAACAGCAAACAAAAGGTGATCAGGCCGTTCCAGGCTAAGTGTTTTTTGCATAACAACGTTACGAATACGAGATACAAACCAATACTGAACGAAAGATTAAGCGAGCGAATAATATCATCAGAGACCCAATCCTCGGGTCTAAAATAGGCATTGCCCAGATAAAAGAGAAGCGCATAAAAAGGGGCCTGCAGCGAATAATACGTCCCTAACGCTATAAGAAACGATACTAGCAGTACCCGTAACATGTTACTTGTCGCTAATTAGTTCTCACTGAAAAAGTCGCAATTTTCTTAAGCCTAAACCGCTGAATGGTGTCAAAGAAGAAGCATGCGTAGAGCCATATCGTATCAAATGAGGTTTTGGTGACGACGACGAACTCAAGCAGGTTGCAGTTCGTAAAGCGAAGCATCAATGAAACCCACCCCGATGATGTCGGTATTATTCACCAGGCGGTAAGGACGCTTACCCACTTGGTTGGTGATCTTTTGCCCCAAAGAGGCTGCCAGCTGAAGGGGAGGTTTTCTGAGCAAATTGAACCGGATCGTGAAACGAAACGATCCGCTCCGCTATCGAGTTCTTTCCCTGAAGTTTCTGCTCAGTCTGAGTCACAAGGGTCAGCGTTTCTTTGCGAATGGGCCGCGCTTCAGGGCCTGGTTCAGACAACTGCAACGGTTTCGCTGTGGAATCGAGGCGTCGATCAAGATCGTTGCCATTCAGTAACTTAATTCGGATCCCTTGTATTACGATAAGGCGTTCCCAATGCTCACTTTTTCAGCGTGGGCACTACGGCTAATTAGTTCACAATTACTCTTATGCGTAAACTACGAATCGGCCTGTAGAGAGCCTGAAATCCTTTGTCACCGCACGCCACTCGTATTTATCAACTCAAGAGTCTTGAACCCGTCTCGGACAAACTCGCAGGGATGTTCATTTACGGCTTTAATGTATGGTCCCGCGTAAAAAGTCAAATACGGCAAAATACCGGGATCTGCCCAACGGTAGGGTAGCAGATCAAAAACAAACCCAGGTACCCAGTCCCAACGTACTTTGTTTTTCGGTCCATATCCATGCATGAAGTGCTGCATTCGCCATTTTTGCCGTAGTCTCGCCGCATTTCTAACGAATCCGAAATGATGGCACGTAGCCACTGGTTCGCCGATCGGTGCTTTCCTGTGGGTATATCCCACATTGGAGCCATCACCCCACACCGCGATGTCGGGAAGATTACGATGCAACACGGCCTTCTTCGCCGGCCATTTCAACACTTCTGGTTGCTTATGATATAATTTGTAGTTGGCGTAAAAATTTATAAAGGAGAGCGATGCAACCGTTTCTTCAGTACCAGTGATAAAGCTTCTTATTTTAGCGAACTCCCACTCAGGTACAAATTCATCGCTATCGAGAAGGAGACACCAATCACCGCTACAGAGTTTTCGGGCGTCGTTCTTAAATTTTGAATGCCACGTTTTTGGATCAGATGTATCCCAGTAGTTACGATATATCTTGATCTTTGTGTGGAGTCCCTTAATTGCATCATATGTTCCATCAGTCGAGTAACCTTCATTCACTATTATCTCGTCCGCTAAAGGAAGATGGTGCTTGAGCATGTCCACAATATGAAAATCAAACCTAATACCGTTTCGTATGGAAGTGTAGATAGAAAGTTTCATGTCGTTTTCAAATCTTTCTATGAGAGGTAACACTAACTGCCAACGAACTCCGAAATCCCTTGGTCATTGAGTGAGCACGTGCTATTCCGTAGACTAGATATAAAACAAAAAGTTGCGGAATAACTTTCAGCTGTTCTGTCTTAGTGGCCGTGCGAATCGCTAACGTAATAGCAGGGGTAATTAAAATAAATATACTCGCCCCTAAAAGTTCGAAGGTGCGATTCTGGAACGCGAAAACACAGCTAATCAGGACAAAAAATAAACCAAAGGTAACGTATATTGGGTATCCCACACTAGGTAATTCGGTAACACGAAGGCCATGGGAAATAATTCCCTTCAGCGTACCCATACCGCGCCACACCTCTTTGCGCCAAAATGTCTTCAGATCCGGAGCTTCACCCCAGTGGATAGCCTCCATATCGGGATTCCTCACGATCTTTCCTTGTCCGTTGAGCCGATAGCACAAATCTACGTCCTCCGCAGTCACCAGGACGTCGTTAAAACCACCAATTGCATCAAACGCCGTCCTGCGAACAATCAAATTCATCGACGGCAGCCAAGTTACTCCTCGATCTGACGCGTAGTTTCGCGCACCGCACTGGTGAATCCCCCAGGCCTCCTGCACCCATGTGGACGGTGACGGCGGCCGTGGAAAGCAGCCACTCGAAACGACTGATTTATCATGAAAAGAAAGTAACCCTTTTTCCAACCAATGAGACCCGATTTCGACATCCGAGTCCACAAAACCAAGGTAATTACCCCGCGCAATTCGCGCGCCAGCATTACGCAGCGCACCCACAGTAGCCCCGGGCACAACATGGAGGAAAACACCTAGGCTCCTTACAATTTGCTGAGTTCGGTCTGTAGAACCGTTATCAACCACAATAATTTCGTATTTGCCAGCCGGAAGGTTCTGATTGAGGATTGAGGTTAAACACCTTGCAATGTATTTTTCTCCATTCAAAACCGGAATAATAAGGGAGACAAACAATGGATCCACAGTTCAATTTCAATTATGAGGAGTGTGGATCAGCTCACTGGGTCAGCGTTTGATAAACATCCGAGATACGCTCAACGTACCTTCTCCAACTGTAATCTTTCACAATCGCCGCATGTGCTTGTTCCGCCACTTTCATGTACAAGTTTGGGTTCCGAAGCAATTCATATATTCGGCCTGCATATCCGTCAGCATCTTCCGAATCGATGAGATAGCCAGTTTTGCCATTGACGAGGAGCTCCGGTACTCCAGCTGTCGGGGCGGCAAAAACAGGCACACCTGAAGCTTGGGCCTCTAAGATGGACATGGGCAATCCCTCCGCAGTGGAAGGTAGAACGAAAAAATCCGCAGCTCGGAGTAAGTCAGGGATATCATTCCTCTGACCCAAGAACTTGACCTGCTCAACGAGTGACAGTTCCTGCACCATCCTTTGCAGACGTAATGTATATTCGCCTCCCCCTCCTCTTTCCACACCGGCAAACCACAGCTCCGCAGTTACACCTCTTCTCTTAAGCGTCGCCGCTGCTCGAAGCGCAGTGGCATGACCTTTGTGTGCTGCCATGTTGGCCACCATTAGAACGAGTGGAAGACGGGAAGACGCTCCAACTCTAGCTTTAGCTGCAAACTTGTCTCCCGGACAAAACCGTTGCGTGTCTACCGCATTAGGAATTGGTATGATCCTCTGCGTATTCTGCCTTTCCTTAGGAAGAACACTACGGACATATTCGGCAAGGAATCTCGCGCAAGTAATGATGACGTTCGGAGGCCTCCGTAAAGCCCATTCCAATCCTGCTTTGTCCTCCTCAATGTGTACATGCACTACGGTTTTCAATCCGGCAGTTCTAAGACCCAAAGACAAGGCAGAATAATAAACTGGAGAATGAACGTGAACGATTCCGGGTATGCCAGAGCACAGCAAAGCCGCGATCCTTAGATTACATACGACCGATTGTAGTCTGGATGCGGTGAGCGCTTTTTCAGCTCTATACAAGCGCCACGGTATGCCTAGTTCCGTTGCCCTGCCCGCAGCCGCTCCCTCCCCGGGCAGCCACGTAATCACTCTTTTATTCTGCTCGAGCATGGCTGCAGCTAATTGCAGCGCGATAATGCCAGCCCCGCCAAGTTCCCGAGAGACTAACATCTGATGAATGTAGCTCATTTACTATTCCTAGGAATGAACAACACGGTTTTTGATCGCTGTAC
>Ga0207679_10002021_pt1 | contig 12580 bp, 10 predicted proteins | sample KBSC73metaG_FD_184320 | JGI IMG/M metagenome (GOLD analysis project Ga0207679, IMG submission 184320) | Corn rhizosphere microbial communities from Kellogg Biological Station, Michigan, USA - KBS C7-3 metaG (SPAdes) (version 2) | ecosystem: Host-associated > Plants > Roots > Rhizosphere > Soil ...
GCCCGTGGACCGCGACCTCGGAGCGCAACAGCTCGACGATCGGCTTCACGTAGATCTCGGTCGGCTCGAGCAGGACGTCGCCGAGCGGGCGGCCGAGCCGATCGTCGTCGAGCGGGATCTCGGCCAGTGCCGAGCGGGCGAGGGTGTAGCCGTTGGAGTGCAGGCCGGTGGAGGGGAGGCCGATGACGACGTCGCCGGGCTCGACCGCGGAGCCGTCGACGACCGCGTCGAGGGCGACGGTCCCGAAGCAGGCGCCGGAGACGTCGACGCCGCGGACCAGCTGCCCGAGCTGGGCGAGCTCGCCGCCGGGAATCTCGATCCCGGCCTTCTCGGCGCCGGCGGCGAGGCCGACGCCGATTTCCTCGCAGACCGCCGGGTCGGCCTTCTCGATCGCGATGTAGTCGAGCATCGCGAGAGGCTCGGCACCGACGCAGATGACGTCGTTGACGTTCATCGCCACGCAGTCGATCCCGATCGTGTCGAAGCGCCCGAGCTGCTCGGCGAGGACCAGCTTCGTCCCCACCCCGTCCGTCGAGAGCGCGATCCCGAGCCGCTCGTCGATCTTGATCACGCTCGCGTAGTGCCCCGGCAGCGGAACCTGCGCCGAGGGCCGCCCGAGGTTGATCGCGCCGAGCGCCCGCACCAACCCAGCCACGGCCGAATCCGCCGCCCCCTGGTCGACTCCGGCCTTCGCGTAGGCGTCGCTCGCGCTCACCTGCCGGATTCTCTCAGCCGCTCCGGCAGGTCGGCTGGCACCTCGAAGACATAAGTCCGTCCGCGGCGTCGGCGGATCAAGAACCCACGCTCCTCCAGATCACCGAGATCGGAGCGAGCAGTCTCGTGGGTCACCCGGTTGCTGTGAGCGTGACCAGCGAACGTGTAGGCGTGATCAGGGTTCTTCGTTGCGTGGGCGAGGAGGGCCACCTGGCGACCGTTGAGGTTGTCGATCGTCTGGAGCATTGACTTCATTTCGCTTTGCTCGGTGACCTTTCGGCGCAGATATCGGTCGAGGTCGGCGATCGCCTGCTCAATCACCTTCAGTTGGTGGATTAGGAAGTAGGTCGTGTCTCCCTCATCGGTCTCCGTCTCCAGGAAGGCCCGCTCGTACTGTGCCGTCGCTTTGCGAATGAAACGCGAGATTGGCAGGTACTCCGCGAGCCAGTAGTTGTGCTTGCGTAGCGCCCAGAAGAAGAGAAGCCGAGCGGTGCGCCCGTTGCCGTCTTCGAAGGGATGATCGTAGGCGAGCCAAAAATGGAGGAGGACCGCCCGCACAACCGGATGGATGAACTGCTCGCCGTCGTCGGCTCCATTCGCGAACCGGCAGAGCAGTTCCATCCGCCTCGGGAGCTCCTCGGCGGGAGGAGGCCGGTGAACCGGACGTTCTGCGTCGTCCCGATCGAAGACCGCTACCCGCTCCTCGTCCGGACGCTGCAGCCGGCCAGCTGCATCCGGATTTTTAAGCGTCCCTTCGGTAACCGTTCGATGCAACTCGAGCACCGCCTCAGGCGTCAAGTCGCCGGAGATCTCGTCCCGGACGAATTGGAGGGCTCGGTAGTTGTTGGCGATCATCAGCTCGCCGCGGTCTTTGGCTGGGCGACCGCTCCGCAGCATCTCCTTCGCGACCCGCCGGGAGGTGGTGGCTCCCTCCAGCTGGCTGGACCTAATGGCCTCCTCCATCAAAGAGTTGACCAGGAACCGCCGTTCGGACTCCTTCTCGGAAGTCACCACGGTCTCCATCCCGATGTCGCCACTGCAGCGCTGATCGACGTGATGCAGATGGCGTAGAACGGCATCCGGCAACGTGAATCCGAAGGGCCTCCCGTAGGGATCGGTAAGTGGGAGCGTGCGTCGCTCATTCGCTCTCGCGAGCTTGATCTTCAACCACCACTGCTTTGAGGCCAGCCCTTGAGGAGCCGGAAGTCGTTGCAGCTTGTCCCAGTGCAGATAGCGACCATCGTCTGGCGGCATCGGCGCCGCAATCGCCGCCTGGACTTCAGCCGCCGACAGCTCTTTCAGCAGGTTCGGGATGAGCGGGGCATGCGCTACGTACATTCCATTTCCAAATCAAATCCAAATTTATCCAAGAGTTGGAGATGGTAGCTGAATTCCAAATCAAATCCAACTTTGTCCAAATTTTGGATTTAGTGGTGCCGGAGCCTCTTTAGAACCAGGCCAGCCAAGCCCATTCGGTAGGCCGCGTATGGCCAGAGGGCGCGGTCGCGCTCGACCAGCTCGATCAGGCGCTGCGAGGCGAGGGTGGAGGCGAAGGAGGCGGTGATGCCGAGGGCGAGGGCACGGCGCAGCTCCGGGGTGGTGCCGCGGCGGGCGAGGCGGGTGCCCTTGAGGGCGGTGGCGCCGACGATGATCGGCAGGGCGATCGTGCGCGAGAGCAGGTTCGCCTGGTCGCGAGAGAAGCGGCGCCAGCGGGCTGCCGCGAGGGTGACGCCATTGCGGGAGACGCCGGGGGCCAGAGCGGCCGCTTGGGCGATGCCCAGCGCCAGGCCGTCCATCGGCGTCGCGTTGCCGCGCCCGCGTCGCTGAGGGCGTCGATCGGCGATCAACATCGCCGCCGCTCCGGCAATCAACCCGTAGGCGGTCGCCCGCGGCCCGCCGAGGTGTCGCTCGATCGGCCGCTCGAGCGTGTAACCGGTGAGCGCCGCCGGCAGGAAGGAGAGCCCCAGCAGGAGCGCCCGGCGGCCGTCGAACTGGCGCAGCTCCTCGGCGATCACCCGCCGCTGTCCCAGCAGCAGCGCCGCCGCGGCGCCGGTGTGGAGCGCTACCTCGAGGCTTTTGCGCAGCTCGGAGTCGATCCCCTCCCAGTCCCACCCGGCGAGCCAGGGGATGAGGACGATGTGGGCGGAGCTCGAGACCGGCAGCAGCTCCGCCGGCCCCTGCACGAAGCCGAGGGCGACGGCGCGCCGCGCCGGCAGCCCGCTCAAGTCTCGGTGGCGCCGGCCGGCTCAGAGGTACCGGCCGGCTCATCTTTGCCGGGGCCACCGCGCCGGCGGCGCTTGATCAGCAGGTAGACGATCCCCGCGACCACGGCGACGACAACCAGGTAGTCGAGGTAATGCAGGTGGTCGCGCCACTCTTCCCAGTTCTCGCCGACGCTCTTGCCGACCAGGGCGAGCGCCAGGACCCAGGGAATGCAGCCGGCCAGGGTGTAGGCGCTAAAGCGCCAGAACGGCATTTTCGCGACACCTGCGGGCAGCGAGATGAAGGTGCGGACGATCGGCAGCATCCGCGAGACGAAGACGGTCATCTCGCCGTGGCGGGCAAACCAGTCGTCGGCCCACTTCAGGTGCTTGGGGCTGATGCGGATCAGCTTGTTCTTTTCCAGCAGGTCGACCCGCCCGTAGTAGCCGGCCGCGTAGGCGATCCAGGAGCCTAAGAGGTTGCCGAGCACGCCGGCGGCCACGACCCCGAACAGGGTGAGGTCGCCGGCGGCGACGCTGGAGCCCGCGAAGAGCATGATCGCCTCGCTCGGGACCGGCAGGCAGGCGGACTCGAGCGTCATCAGGAAGAACACGGCGGGCAGGCCGGTGCTGCTGATGAAGTCGGTTCCCCAGTTGACGATCGGGTCGAGGAAGAAATCAGTGACGCTGGCGAGGAGGAGGGGCGGCATTCGTGAGCGCGGGATTCTAGGGAGAACGCCAAGCAGCAACTAAACTCGGGCGTTCATGCGCCGGTTGAACCACCCCGTCTATCGCAACCGGGTTCTACAGGTGGCGGCCGACGCCGTGCTCGTCGCGCTGGCCTATTTCCTCGCCTTCCAGCTGCGCTTCCTCGATCAGCCGCACGGCTGGCCGCACCGCTACGAGGTGCTGTTCGCGCAGTCGGTCGGCTTCGTCGTCGCCGGCAAGCTCGTCGTCTTCGCCGCCTTCGGGCTCTACCAGAAGTGGTGGCGCTACGTCAGCGGTCGCGACTTCATGCTGATCTTCCGCGCCGTCGCCGTCGCCAGCGCCCTGCTGGTCGTCGTCTTCGCCGTCGCCAAGCCCTTCGAGCACACGCTGCCGCGCTCGGTCGAGGTGATCGACTTCATCCTCGCCTTGATCCTCGTCGCCGGTGCCCGCCTCGCGGTGCGGCTGATAGTCGAACGGCCTACCCGGGGCGCCCGCCTGCCCAAGCACGAGGTGCTCGTCGTCGGTGCCGGCTCCGGCGGCCAGATGGTGGTGCGCGAGCTGCAGCTCAACCCCAATCTCGGCTCGACCGCGATCGGGTTCGTCGACGACGACCCGCGCAAGCGGGGGATGCGGATGCTGGGCTTGAAGGTGCTGGGCTCGACCAAGCAGATCGAGAAGATCCTCGACGAGACCAACCCCGACGAGGTCGTGATCGCGATCCCCTCGGCGCCGGGGAACCTGCGCGGCCGCATCGTCGCCGCCTGCCGCGAGCGCAACGTCGCCGTCCGCACCCTGCCGACCGTCTTCGAGCTCCTGCGCGGCGGCGTCCAGCTCAACAAACAGCTGCGCGAGGTCCGGGTCGAGGACGTGCTCGGCCGCGAGCCGATCGTCCGCGAGCTCGACCGCGTCGGCGCCTACCTGCGCGACCGCATCGTCCTCGTCACCGGCGCCGGCGGCTCGATCGGCTCCGAGCTCTGCCGCCAGATCGCCCAGGTCAAACCGCGCCTGCTGGTGATGCTCGACCACGCCGAGGACAACCTCTTCCAGATCGACCGCGAGATGGTCGAGGAGCGCCACTTCGCCAGCTGCGAGTCGGTCCTCGCCGACTGCAAGGAGCCCCACCGGATGCTCGAGGTGATGCAGCGCTTCAAGCCCGACGTCGTCTTCCACGCCGCCGCCTACAAGCACGTGCCGCTGATGGAGTCGAACCCACTGGAGGCCGTCCGCAACAACGCGATCGCGACCCGGGTCACGGCCGAGACCGCCGCCGCCTCGAAGGTCGAGCGCTTCGTCCTCATCTCGACCGACAAGGCGGTCAACCCGCAGACGGTGATGGGCGCTTCGAAGGCGATGGCCGAGTGGATCGTGCAGGCGGCGGGGGAGAGGTACCCGGAGACGCGCTTCGCCTCGGTCCGCTTCGGCAACGTCCTCGCCTCCTCCGGCAGCGTCGTCCCGATCTTTCGCAACCAGATCGAGCGCGGCGGCCCGGTGACCGTCACCCACCCGGAGATGACGCGGTACTTCATGACGATCCCGGAGGCGGTGCAGCTGGTGATCCGATCCGGCGACATCGGCGCCGGCAAGGGCGAGGTCTTCGTCCTCGACATGGGCGACCCGGTGAAGATCGTCGACCTCGCCCACAACATGATCAGGCTCGCCGGCTACGAGCCCGAGCAGGACATCGCGGTCGAGTTCACGCAGCCGCGGCCGGGGGAGAAGCTGCACGAGGTGCTTTTCTCCGATGGCGAGGACGTGCAGCCGACGGCGGCGCGGCGGATCAACCGCGCGGTGCGCAAGACGGCGATCGACCAGGAGTGGGTCGAGTCGACGCTGAACTCGCTCGAACACCTGGTGATGGCCGGCGACGAGGCCAATCTGGCCGAGCGCGTGGTCGAGATGATCGCCTCGCCGGGCGGCGACGCTGCGACGGTCGTCCCCAACGAATAGCCTTCCGCGGCACCCTTGGTCCACGCGATCGAACAAATCGGCGCCTTCGCCGGGCTGGCCGCGTTCCTCGGGCTTGCCGTCCTCGCGCTCCTCTCGTTCACCCACGGGCGCGACATCCGCCGCCTCCGCGAGTGGGCGGGATCGGCGCCGGAGCGCGACGCCGAGCGCAAGGAGCAGACCTCGACGATCGCGGCGCAGCGGGCGGAGGAGCTGCGGGCGCTGGAGGAGGCGCGGACGCAGGAACAGCAGGCGGTCTCCTCTCGTGAGGAACGGCGCCGGCGGCGCGAGGAGGGCCTATCGGAGCAGAGTCGCGGGGAACGCCTGCGCGGCCGCTTCTCCAGCGCCGGCGAGACCGCTTCGCGTCCGAGCACGCTGATCGCCCTCTTCGTCGTTGTCCTCGCGATCGCCGGCGGGGCCGCCTACCTGCTGCTGAGCGGCGACGACGAAGGCAGCGGCGGCGGCAACTCCAAGCAGGCCGCGGCGAAGGTGAAGCCGGGAGAAATCGAGGTGACGGTGCTCAACGGCACCTCGGTCGTCGGCCTCGCCGCCGTCTTCGGCGACAAGGTCGAGGCGAAGGGCTTCGAGCTCGGCGCTGTCACCAACAGCAGCGCCAGCTTCGAAGAGAGCGTCGTCATGTTCAAGCGCGGCCACAAGCCCGAGGCGCGCAAGGTGGCGAAGCGGCTGAGCATCCCGAAGGTGCAGCTGATGAGCGGCGAAATCGAATCCGTCTCGGCCGGAGCCGACGTCGCCTTGATCGTCGGCGAGGACAATGCCGAAGCGGCGGAATGAGCTGCGGGAGCGCTTCTCCCCGGTCGCTGTCGTCTTCGCCCTCCTCGTCCTAGCAACCCTCGCCGCCTTCGCCTACTCGCAGCGGGTCAAGCGCGACCCGCTGGTCCTCGACAAAGTCAGCTTCGTCGGCGCACCGGTCCTCGAACCCGAAGATCCCGTCCACCCCTTCACGCCGAACGGGGACTGCGTCTACGACCGGGTGCGGATCCGCTTCCGCACGACGATCAGCGATGACGGCACGGTGCAGGTGATCAAGCCCGGCGGCCGGGTTGTCGTCACCCTCGATCGCGACACCTTCCTCAAGCGCTACTCGTTCCACACCTACTTCTGGGACGGGCGGCAGCGCGGCGGCGGCACCGCACGGCCAGGCCGCTACAAGCTGCGGGTCAAGCTCGGCAGCGAGCGCACCCTGGTGACCCCGGGCGCGATCAAGCTCCACCGAGCGCCGAAGAGGGACAGGGAGCGGTGCTGAGCGACCTTCTCGCCGCCGCCGGCCTGGTCCTCGCCGCGGGCGCGAGCGCCGCCGCGATCCTGCTCCCGCCGGGGCGGCCGCGGGCGCTGCTGATGGTGGCGGCGATGGCGCTCTTCCCCGTACTGATCGCCGGCGATCAGTGGCACACCGCCCAGATCGTCGACCTCCGCCACGACGAGGGGCGGATCGCCGCCCTGCTCGTAATCGCGGCGGCGGTTGTCGGCGCACTCGCCTACGCCTTTCGCCGCTGGCCGATCCTGATGCCGCTGGCGATCATCTTCGCGATCCCGTTCCGGGTGCCGCTGGAGGCGGGCGGCGACACCGCCAACCTGCTCGTCCCCCTCTACCTGGTGATCGCGGCGGCGGTCGTGGCGACGCTGCTGCGCGACTGGTCCGACCCGCCGCCCGGCCACGCGCCGCGACCGCTCGCCTGGCTTCTCGCCGCGGTCGTCGTCCTCTACGCCCTGCAGGCGCTCTACTCGGAGGACTTCTCGAAGGGGCTGCAGAACGTCTGCTTCTTCTTCGTTCCCTTCACCCTCGCCTACCGGCTCCTGCGCGAGGTGGACTGGGACCAGCGGCTGCTGCGGTGGGCGCTGATCGTGATCGGGGTCGAGGCGAGCGCCTTCGTCCTCGTCGGCAGCGTCGAGTACCTGACGCAGAGCCTCTTCTGGAACGACCAGATCATCCGCTCGAACGAATTCCACACCTACTTCCGCGTCAACTCGGTCTTCTGGGACCCGAACGTCTACGGGCGCTACCTGGCGCTGGTGACGACGATCGCGGCCGCGGCGATGCTCTGGGCGCGGGCCCGCGAGACCTTCTGGCTCCTCACCGGGCTGATCGCCGTCCTCTGGATCGGCCTCGTCCCGACCTTCTCGCAGTCGAGCTTCCTCGCCCTGCTGGCGGGGCTGGCCGTGCTCGCGGCGATCCGCTGGAGCCCGAAGTGGACGCTGGCGGCCGTCGGCGTCGGCTTGGTCGGCGCCGTCCTCGTCGTCCTCCTCGTCGGCGGCTCCGGCAAGCTCACCAGCGACCGCCTCAACGTCGACCTCAGCGGCCGCGGCAGCCTCGTCTCCGGAGGCCTCGACCTCTTCGCGGAAAAGCCGGTGCAGGGTTATGGGTCGGGCTCGTTCCAGGCTGCCTACCGCGACCACCGCGAGAACAAAGACGCCCCGGTCACCGTTTCCCACACGGAGCCCGTCACGGTCGCTGCCGAGCAGGGGCTGATCGGTCTCATCGCCTACATCTCACTCATCATCGTCGCCCTAGGTACCCTCGGCCGCGGCCTCTGGAGACCTCGGCCGCCGGACCTTGCGGCCCGAGCCGCAGTCCTAGCCGCCTTCGTCGCCCTCCTCGTCCACACCCTCGCCTACGCGGGGTTCTTCGAGGACCCGGTTACCTGGGTTCTGCTGGCGGTCGGCGCCTCCCTGGCCCACGCGGCCGCCGGCGACGACCCCGTGATCCGCCGCCCGGCCTAGGGTTCCCCCATGTCGGGATACCTGCGCCGCCTGGCGACGACCGGCGCCGCCTACACGGCGGCCAGCATCCTCAGCAAGGTCATCGCAGTCGCGCTGCTGCCGCTCTACACGCGGTACCTGTCGACGGAGGACTACGGCGTCGCCGAGGTCCTCTTCTCCGCGGTCGTCTTCGCCAGCATCGTCGTCCGCTTCGGGCTGATCGAGGCGATCCTGCGCTTCTACTACCGCGACGACGAGGACCCCGACCGGGTCGTCGCCAGCACCTTCGCCGGCCTCTTCTGGTTCTCGACCGTTGGCGCCCTGGTCGCGCTCCCGTTCGCCGGCCCGCTCTCCGAGCTCCTGGTCGACGAATCCGCCCCCGAGCTGGTGCGGATCGCGATCGGCGGCCTCTGGGTGCTGACGATGTGGGAGCTCATGCTGACCCTGTTCCGGCTCGAAGAGCGAGCGCGGGCGTTCTTCCTCACCACGATCCTCAACGTCATCGCCGCGATCGCGCTGACGGTCGTCCTCGTCGTCGGCCTCGAAGAAGGAGCCCGCGGCCTCCTGCTAGGCAGCTACGCGACCGGCGCCGCCTTCGTCCTCGCCCTGATCGCCCTGCAGTGGCGGCGGCTCTCGCTGCGCTTCGACCCCGCCCTGCTCCGCCGCCTCTTCCGCTTCGGGCTGCCGACGATGCCGGCCGAGGTCTCCCTCTACGCGCTCAACTTCGTCGACCGCCTGATCATCCTCCGCTCGGTCGGCGCCGCCGAGGCCGGCCTCTACTCGCTTGCGGTCAAGTTCGCGCAGGCGGTCAACGTCCTCGTCCGGGGCTTCCAGCTCGCCTGGCCGCCGCTCGCCTACTCGATCCGCGACGACGACGAGGCCCGCCGCGTCTACGCCACCGTAGTCACCCTCTTCACCGCCGCCTGCGCCTTCGTCGTCGCGGGGATGTGGCTGTTCTCGCGCTGGATCGTGCGCGCCCTGGCGGCGCCGAAGTTCTTCGAGTCCTTCGAAGCGATCGGCCTCGTCTCGGTCGCCGTCACCCTTTACGCGCTCTACCTCGTCCTCGTCGTCATCCTCGGCCGCACGGGCCGGACCGAGTTCAACCTGCCGGCCGCGGTCGGCGCGCTGGTCGTCAACATTGCCCTCAACCTCCTGCTCGTGCCATCCCTGGAGATCGTCGGCGCCGGGCTCGCCCTCGTCGCCTCCTACCTCGTGGTGCTGGGCCTGATGTACGTGTTCACCCAGCGCCTCTTCCCGGTGCCGTACGAGTGGGGCCGGTTGCTGCGGATATCGCTGACGGTTGTGGCGCTGGTCGGCGTCGCCGAGCTGCTGGTGCCGACCGAGGGCGCGCTCGGCCTGCTCCTCCGCATCGCCCTCTTCGCCGCCTATCCGCTGGTCCTCTGGCTCAGCGGCTTCTTCAGCGCCGAGGAGCGCGCCTGGATAGAACGCCTGCGCCACCCCCGCGAGTTGCTGGCGAGCCTCGCGTCCCTGCGCGCGCAGCCGGCCGCTGTCGACGGGAGGATTCCGGAGACCTACGAGGTCGAGCGCATGGACGAGGACCTGAGGAACTAGGCGGCGCGGTCGCGAAGCGATTCGCCGCGGCCGGGGAATAGCGCCTGGCGGGCGTGGGCCCACATGATCCGGGGGGAGCGGCCGGGGAGGACAGTCGCGGCCAAAGCGCGCAGGCCATAGGACCATGCCGTCAGAAGGCGGACCGCGATCGCCGCGGCGGATCCGTGGTGCTTGCGCATGTAGACGTCTCGGTTGCGGTGGAACTCGACGATCCGCGGCAGGCCCTTGGCGAGGTCGGTCGAGAGCTGATCGTGGTGGACCGCCTGCGCGCCGGGGACGTAGAGGGAGTGCCAGCCGGCCTCGGCGAGGCGCTTGGCGAAGTCGCACTCGTCGTAGTAGACGAAGAAGGCCGGGTCCATGTAGCCGACCGCGGCGGCCGCCTCGCGGCGGACCATCAGCGCGCTCGACTGCGCCCAGTCGACGCGCCGGGTCTCCTCGCCGGTGCTCTGCACGGTGAAGCGGCGGTGGAGGAAGAGGGCGCCGATCGCCGCCGTGCCGACGCCGGGGAAGCGCCAGGCGGAGGGGACCGGTTCGCCATTGGAGTCGAGCAGCTGGGCGGTCGCCGTCGCCGCTTTCGGGTCGGCGTCCAGAGCCGCGATCAGCGCCGCGGCCGCCCCCGGCCGCAGCTCGGAGTCCTCGTTCAGCAGCAGGCAGTACCTGCCCTGTGCCTCGCGCATCAGGGTCGAGTCGTTCTCGGCCTTGCCGGTGCGCTGCTCGAGCGCGATCAGCCGGATGTCGCCCCCAAGCCCGCGCACCGCCTCGGCCGATCCGTCGTCGGAGGCGTTGTCGAGGACGAGGATCTCGTGCTCGACCCCGGCGGGGTGGGTGCGCTCGATCGCGCCCAGGCAGGCGAGCAGGTACTCGCGACCGTTGGTGTTCACGACGCAGTAGGAGAGCGTGGGCGGCAAGGGGGTCACGATAATCCGCCCGGTTGTCCTACATGTCCGACATCGCCCTCCGCTCATGAAGATTCAGCTCGTAGACCCGTCAGCGTTCACGCCGCCCTACGACCGCGCCCTCGCGGCCGCCCTCGCCCGCGCCGGTGCCGAGGTCGAGCTCCTGACCAGCCGCTTCCTGCACGGGCCGGTCCCGCCGGCCGAGGGCTATCGGGTCGAGGAGCGCTTCTACCGCCGATCCGCCACCCGCGGCCTCGATGCACCGGCGCGCCTTCCCTTCAAGGCGGCCGAGCACCTCCCGGACATGCTCCGCCTCCGCCGCGCCCTCGACGGCGACGTCGTCCACTACCAGTGGCTGACGATCCCGGCCCTCGACGTGCACCTGCTGCCCCCGCCCCGACCCCGTGTCCTCACCGCCCACTACATCCTGCCGCCGCGGCCGAGCCGCCGGCAGCTGCGCTCGGTCCGGCGGGTCTTCGGCGCGATGGACGCGGTGGTCGCCCACTCCGGGCACAGCGCCGCGCGGTTGCGGGACGAGGTCGAGCTCGACCCCGGCAAGGTCCACGTCATCCCCCACGGCGCCTTCGACTACCTGGCGAAGCTGCCGGAGGAGAAGCCGCTGCCGCCCGAGCTCGAGGGGGCCGAGGGGCCGGTGATCCTCTGCTTCGGCCTCCTGCGCCCGTACAAGGGGATCGAGAACCTGATCGAGGCCTATGGCCGCATCGCCGGGGCGGGGTCCGACGCCGAGCTCTGGATCGTCGGCAACCCGCGCATGGACGTCGAGCCGCTGCGCCGGCAGGCCGACGCGGCAGGCGGCCGCGTTCGCACCGTCACCCGCTTCGTCGACGAGGACGAGATCCCGGCGATCTTCCGCCGCGCCGACCTCGTCGCCCTCCCCTACCTCGACGCCGAGCACTCCGGCGTCCTCTACACCGGCCTGGCCTTCGGCAAGGCGCTGGTGCTCAGCGCCGTCGGCGGCTTTCCCGAGGTGGCCGCGACCGGCGCCGCCCGCCTCGTCCCGCCCGGCGACACCGCCGCGCTCGCCGCTGCCCTCGGGGAGCTCATCGACGACGAAGCCGCGCGTCAGGAGCTCGCCGCCGCGGCGACCCGCGCCGCCGCCGGCCCGTATTCCTGGGAAGAGTCCGCCCGCCTCCACCTCGACCTCTACCGCGACCTGATCGAGGCACGCCCGTGAGCACCGTCGCCGCGATCCTCTTCTGGCTCAGCGCCAGCGCCCTCGTCTACACCCACCTCGGCTACCCACTCCTCCTCTGGGCCCTGACCCGCCTGGATCGTTTCCAGAATCCTGGCCCCTATAGGAACCAAAAGTCTGGAAACGACGAGGAGGAGGAGGGGCTGTCGACGGTTTCGCTGATCGTCCCCGCCTATGACGAGGAGGAGGTGATCGCGGCGAAGGTCGCGAACGCGCTCGCGCTCGACTATCCGCGGGAGCGGCTGCAGGTGATCGTCGCCTCCGACGGCTCCTCGGACGCCACCGCCGAGCGCGCCTGCACCGCCGGCGCCGATCTCGTCCTCGAGCTGCCGCCCGGCGGCAAGGTCGCCGCTCTCAACGCCGGGGCTGAGCAGGCCACCGGCGAGATCCTCGCCTTCTCCGACGCCAACAGTGCCTGGGCCCGGGATGCGCTGCTGCAGCTTGTCGCTCCCTTCGAGGATCCGAAGGTTGGTTATGTCTGCGGCCAGGTCCGCTTCGTCGACTCCGGCGGTAACAACCTCGAGGGCGCCTACTGGCGCTATGAGCTGGCGGTGCGGGAGATGGAGTCCGCCCTCGCCGGCGTCACCGCCGGAAACGGGGCGATCTACGCCGTG
>Ga0207679_10002023_pt1 | contig 12580 bp, 20 predicted proteins | sample KBSC73metaG_FD_184320 | JGI IMG/M metagenome (GOLD analysis project Ga0207679, IMG submission 184320) | Corn rhizosphere microbial communities from Kellogg Biological Station, Michigan, USA - KBS C7-3 metaG (SPAdes) (version 2) | ecosystem: Host-associated > Plants > Roots > Rhizosphere > Soil ...
GGTCATCTGGTTGCCTGACCAGGCTATTCTTCATGCAGGGGGCAACGGTTTTTTCCAGCGTTGGCTGGTGCAGCCGGGAACAAAAGTAAAAAAGGGAACGCCGCTGTATGTATTGGAAGACAGGATATTGGCCGCAGATCTGGAAGTGAGCCGTGCCAAGGTCGATGAGGCATTAGCGAATTTTCGTGCCGAACAATTCAATGATCCGGTCAAGGCTGCGATAACTGCGAGGCAGCTTGAGCAAGAAAAGGAAATCTTGGGTCGCAAGGAAGAGCAGGCGGCGAAATTGATCGGTTATGCGGAAGCAGATGGCACATTGGTTGCTGCGAAACCCCAGGATATGCCTGGCCAGCATTACAAGAAAGGTGATCTCATTGGTTACGTGCTCGAAAACAATCAGCTGATTGCTCGGGTCGCAGTATCGCAACATGACATCGATCTGGTGCGTACCCGGTTTAAGACGGCAGACATGCGTCTGGCCGAGCGTTTGCAGGAAACTTACGTGATTCGGATGGCGCGACAAATGCCTGGAGGCGTTGATCAACTGCCGACTTCCGCATTGAGTCTAAGTGGCGGCGGCCGCATCCCGACTTTGCCAAATGACTCAGAAGGTTTGAAGACAATTGAGCGGGTGTTCCTAATCGATTTTCTGTTGCCATCGGAGGCGACGTCTGCTGCATTTGGTGAGCGTGTTCATGTGCGCTTCAACCATGGATACGAACCGCTCGCCATGCAGGCATTACGCCGATTGCGGCAACTTTTCCTGAGTCGCTTCGGTGTTTGACGTCCGCGCACTTCTAGCAGGTCGTGATATCGAGGTGGGCGATGGCGTCTACTTGGAACGTGCTGACCCTGTTGCAGCGCCGATAGAGGAATGGCTACGGGCGTGGATTGTGACGCTTCCGCAAAACGGCAGGAGGAAGGCAAGAATATTTCTCGACCAAACAAATGCATTGGAGCCTTCTCTCCAGGTATTGGATGACCTCGCGCTGAAGGAAGCACTTTGGCGTGCTGGCAAAAAAATGCAGAAGAGTGGATTCAGCGATTCTCTGTTAGCGGAAGCATTTGCCATCGTTCGCGAAGGATCTCGCCGCATTCTGCATATGCGGCATCATGATGTGCAATTGCTTGCTGGGAGAGCCTTGTTACAAGGCAAGATCGCGGAACTGGCTACCGGGGAAGGGAAGACCTTAGTTGCTACGCTGGCTGCCTGTGCTGCCGCAGCTTCAGGTGCTTCAGTACATGTGGTAACCGTTAATGATTACCTTGCGGTGCGGGACGCTGAACACAATGCGAAATTGTTTGATTATTTCGACGTTACGCTTGGCGTCGTTAAACAGGATATGCCGATTCCGGACCGCGCTGGGCAATACAAATGCAGGATTGTGTATGTCTCTAACAAGGAGTTGACTTTTGATTATCTGAAGGATCGTATCGCCGTTGGAGTGATGCTTCATGTGCATCATAAGCTGCAAGTCTTGCAGAAGGGTTCGAGCGCAGTCAATTCTATTCTTCAGGGGCTGCATGTCGCAATTGTCGATGAGGCTGACAGTGTGTTCATTGATGAAGCTCGGACGCCTTTGATCATTTCAGAGACTTTGCCGGATGATTTGGGCGAAGAGGTGTACAAGCAGGCAGTCGAACTTGCTCGGCGCTTGAAAAAAGAAGTGGATTACGAAGTAGGGAAGGATCGCGATATTTGGCTGACTGAAGGAGGGTTGACTACAGTGCGCGACTGCGCCGAAACATGGAGCGGCATATGGAAATCCTCCCTATGGCGGAAGGAGCTGATTCAAAAGGCACTTTCCGCACAGTACCTTTTCAACCGAGACGAGCATTACATCATTTCAGAAGGTAAAGTGCAGATCGTCGATGAGTTTACTGGAAGAGTTATGCCGGACCGAACGTGGGAGCGTGGCTTGCATCAGATGATCGAGGCAAAGGAGGGATGCGAAATCACTGGGCAGCGTAAGACACTCAGTCAAATTACCTACCAGCGTTTTTTCCGGCGCTACTTGCTTCTGGCAGGCATGACGGGAACGGCAAAGGAAGTTGATGCGGAGCTAAAGCGTGTATACGATCTTTCCGTGGTCAGGATAGCGACTCACAAGCCGAGCCGTCGTATTCGGCTGCAAGATCGAGTGTTCCGCAGTTCAGAGGAGCGTTGGCGGGAGGTTTCCAAACGTGCCCGAGAAATTGCGGCCGAAGGCCGCTCTGTGCTAGTGGGAACTCGCTCGGTCGAAGCGTCGGAAATACTTGGCAAACTGTTGCAAGAACAAGGGGTAGATCACGCTGTGCTGAATGCGCGGCAGGATAAAACCGAAGCAGACGCCGTCGCGCAAGCCGGACAGCCGGGACGTATTACGGTCGCAACCAACATGGCTGGGCGCGGTACCGATATCAAGCTGATGTCCGAGGTCAGGGAAAAAGGAGGGCTCCACGTGATTCTGACCGAATTCCATGAAAGCGCACGGATCGATAGGCAGTTATTCGGTCGGTGCGCGCGACAAGGTGATCCTGGAAGCGTTGAGGCAATTGTCAGTTTGCAGGATGAATTGTTCCAGCGATATGTACCATTTTTAAGTAATAATTTTGCGCATTTTTGGACCGGCAACGGGCGATATAACGCGAAGCTATTCCGATTGTTGGTTAAGTACGCTCAGGCCAAGGCTGAACGTCATAACCGAAATATTCGGCTGGATACGATCAAACGCGATCGAAAGTGGTTGCGAGCGCTTGGCTTTGTTGGCGCCACGAAAAAATGACGGATCTAATCCGTCGGCACTGTCACAGCGAGCGCTGGCCATACTCTGCAAATTGCGCAGAGAAGGAAAAATTGACAGGTCAAAAGATTTCGCCGGTAGAGAGCTGAACGGGAAAACACGTATTTGGCGGATTGCCTAATGAATAGCGAACGCTTAACTATGAATGGTAATAAATATGTACGAACAACAAGAGGATCTTTTTAATCCAAACAAACTGCTCGATAAGCTACATGAAATAATGTGTCTTAAGAATGATGCTGCGCTTTCCCGCCGGCTGTGTGTAGCGCCGAGTATCATCAGCAACATCCGGCGAGGCCGGATTCCTGTAGGTGCATCCATTCTCGTCCGCATACATGAGGCAACTAATTTGTCTATCAAGGACCTTCGCGCCATTATGGGAGACCGCCGAGCAACGTTCAGAATGAGTTTTGAGTTATACAACAAGCGCAAATCCGCACAACGTCGTACTGTAGAATTGCAAAATCAAATCAACTGAAGGTGAAGAGAACCACGATGTCGTTATCGAAAAATATAGTTCAACAACCCGAGGCAGACGGTTATATCAATGTGCCAGTGACACGCGAAACGCGGCAAGGTCTGCATGAACTGAAGGAAGCAATGCAAGTGTCTAGCCAAGCAGAAGTTATCGAAAAAGAGGTGGTTCCGGAAATTCGGACAGGAAGATAAGTGTAAGCCTTGCTTCATAATCGAGGCCGCAAGGCCGTTTTAGGGAGCAAGCATGACCAAAAGAACGAGAAGGAACCACTCATCCGCATTCAAAGCCAAGGTGGCGCTGGCGGCACTCAAAGGCGACAAGACGCTGGCGGAATTGGCGCAGCAGTTTGACGTCCACCCAAACCAGGTCACCGAATGGAAGCGACAGTTGCTGGAGCGGGCTGCCGACGTATTTGATGGCGGCGCTGCAGTCGGTCAGCAAGAGAACATGCCTGACCTGAAGGAGTTGCACGCCAAGATTGGGCAGCAGGCATTGGAAATCGATTTTTTAAGCGGCGCGCTCACCAAAGCGGGATTGCTGAGCGCAAGGAAATGATCGACCGTACCCATGAACTGCCGGTGTTGCGGCAATGCCAAATCCTGTCGTTGGCACGCTCGACGGCATACTACCGCCCACAACAGACCAGTGAGGCCGATTTGGCGCTGATGCGCCGCATTGACGAGCTACACCTCGAATACCCATTTGCTGGCAGCCGCATGCTGCGCGACCTGCTCAAGCAAGAAGGCTTTTCGGTGGGGCGCAAGCATGTGGCGACGCTGATGAAGAAGATGGGCATCGAGGCGCTGTACAGGAAGCCCAATACCAGCCGCCGCCATCCGGCTCATCCGGTCTATCCGTACCTGCTGCGCAATTTAACGATCGAGCGGCCCAATCATGTCTGGGCTGCTGACATCACGTACATTCCGATGAAACGCGGCTTCATATACCTGTTCGCAATAATGGACTGGGCCAGCAGGCGGGTGCTGTCATGGCGTGTATCAAACACGATGACGACCGATTTCTGCATCGAAGCAGTGCAGGAAGCGATTGCCCGTTATGGCGCGCCGGAGATCTTCAACACCGATCAGGGCAGCCAGTTTACCAGTCTGGAATTCACGCAACTGCTCAAGGACCACGGCATAGCCATCAGCATGGACGGCAAGGGCTGTTGGCGCGATAACGTGTTTGTCGAACGGCTGTGGAAGTCGATCAAGTACGAGGAGGTGTACCTGCACGCTTACGACACGGTGAGCGCGGCAAAGAGCGGGATCGGGCGTTACCTGGAGTTTTACAATAGCCGGCGACCGCATAGCGCGCTTGACGGCAAGACACCGGATGCGTTTTACTTCGCCAATCTGCCCGCCCTTGGACAGGCGGCATAGATGGCAGGCCGGGTTACCCACCGCGCCGCACGCTCTTGCCCTGCGCATCAGGCGGCGAGCGGCGCCGTGGATAACCCTACATCCGCAAGGCTCCACTTAAGACCGTCAGATTTCTGTCCAAGCAAACGGGGCCACCTCTCGGAGCTCGGTCCGGTTTCATTGACTTCTGCAACCGGCATCAGCGTTTTGACGCCGCAACCCTGTGGACAGTCGAGAAGGAATCAATCGCCTGGAAAGTCATTCTGGCTTGCCTTGAGGTGGCCTGGGGGCTGATCGAGGGCGCCTTCAAATGGATTGGGGCATCCATCGCTTTTCTTGTGATTGCCCTAATCATTGGCGGAATTCTCTATGCTATTGCCGGCGCTCTGTCTGCTCCCTGGTGGGCCATAGTCATCATCATCCTGCTTCTCAACAAGTAGACCCTATTAGGCTATTTATTGCTCACGTTTTTCATGCTCGGCACATTGCGCCAGGATGATACTCGCCTGCACCATCGAAAAACCGGTCGGAGAATATGGTAACAGCCATCAATTCGCGTCAACATCTACCGTGCTACCGGCTCCATTTCCCAGCACGACGGGGGCAACGGCTTCAGAATAGACGATCCGCAGATCTGTGCCAGCAGCGTAGGTGTGCTGTCCTGCGGGATGCGATTCGCGGGCTGTATCGAGCAATGCCCGATCATGCAGCACGAGGTCACCATCGGTTGTTCTTTGGAGTGCGAAATGCGTAGTCGCGCGCTCAACTGTCCCAACATATTCTCCGTCGAGAAGATTTGGAAGCAAAAGTGGAACATCGGCTGCTTGGCATTGCGCCCGATACTCTTCCAGTTCCGATGCGCGCTGTTGCAGTGGGACGAAGAAATGGCGCTCTATCCAGCCCGGCAGTTGATCGGCAATCGACAACTCTTCCCCGTCGACGATTGCCTCTTGAGTGGGCGGAGCGAAGTCGATCGAGTTGTCGTAGATGAAGACTGCGTCTGCCATTTCCACGGCCGTCGGCAAAAGTTTCATGATTCGGTGGTAGCGATCACGCACCCGCTCGGGCGGGACAAAGTGCCCGGTCGTCGTCTTGGTCTCGAAACGTTGTTCGACACGGCGGACATTGATTTCCGGGTCTTCAGTTGCAATAAAGGTCAAGAGCACGCGAAACCCTTTGGCCTTCAGCATGACGATCTCGTTCACTCTGGAAGGATGGGAAAAGACGGTTTCGTACGCGAACGAGGTGTGCGTGTCGATAGCCTGACGGCGTAGTTCGATGCCGCGGTCGAATGCCGCCTGATCGCGTTCATCCTGGGTCGCGTAGACCCCAGGTAGCTCGCGAGCAACTTGGTCGGGATTGATAAAATACTCAGGCACCGGAAAAATGTTGCCGAGCGCGGCAAGGCCGGTTGCGCGCACTTCGTCGATTAGCGAAGTCTTTCCGCTGCCGTTTGGACCCGCGAAAACGATCGCGAACGGGACGTTTTGTTTAGACCCAGCCATGGAATTTGGTAGACAAAAAAAACGCGGCAACGCCGCGTTCGTGGAGGGGATTTCATCAGCGAGCGAGAATCTTTCGCTTGAAGGTGCTCGCCAGATCAGAAGTCAGTGCGCCGGTATCGATCGGCTCGCCAGCGGCTTTTCGCGCAGCTACCGCCATTGCGCGGCGGTGTACTTCTTTCAGTGTCTCGGAAATATTGCCTTTCAACGCGCGATCCCATTGCTCTGCGGATGCGCCAAGCACCTGAGTGCCTCGAGTAAGGCGCTTTGGATTGAGGAATCGGTTTGATTTGCTATCAGGCATGTCAATCTCGCAAAAGTATCACTGCTTACGTTTTTATTATAGCCAATTGGAGCATGACTGGCTGAATTCTCCCAGCGCTAAGTAATGACAAATTGCATTTGTGGCAATCCAGGTCAATACATATTTCCGCCAGCACTTGCCTTGTCGAGTCATCATGCTACTTTGCATCGGCTGTCTGTGCGTATACGGCTTCCAGCTGGGCGACCACATCTTTGTCGGACAAAGGGACGCCGTGGCGAACCAAGATACGTATCGTACGTACAACCACAAAGACATCCATCAATCCACTGGCCAGCGCGTGAAAGACTGGCGCAACTACCTCTCCACTGGGCAAACTGGCAACGGCACCGGCGAGCTGGCCAAGCCGCGTCGGCAGCATGAATAGAAAAGCATCACAACGCCGATCATTTAGTCTTTTCGGGAATTTGCACCAGAACCATTTTGCAGATCCATGACCGGCAGTAAATATTGCCTTGATATTAATTGGGCTTATGCTAATGTTGTTTTTGTGTAATGCAATGATTGAATAGCTGGCCGCCAGCATCGCCGGGGCCGAACGACTGGGGAGTGCCGGACAAAGCAGTTCCGGACTGCTGTATCAAGTGGAAAGCGCAGGGGAGCTGCACTGATCCTCTATCGGCTCCTGCTGAATCTCACGATTCTTTTGAATTGGAAACTTCGATGCCATTGACAATATCGGTCGCCCCTACCCGTCTGGCAATCTTCGCGGTGGAGTATGGAACCTCGCTACCAATTGCTCCCATGGCTGTTTATGCTGGGATCGTGGTCCGCTCTGAGTCGGAAGAGCCGGGGGGGGACGTCGATGGCCGGCTAGACGACGCTATCTTGCGGGCCCTACGACAAGATGCGCCCGGCAGCTCGGCCCCCGTGTTTTAGTAAGCACTAGATGGGAGGGCGGAATCCAGCCGTAAGGTACTGTATTGATTAACAAAGCTCTCCACAATGGCCGAACAAGTGTTCACTGCATTTCACTGCATTTGAACCATGTTAAAAGCCTCGCAACACCGAATAGTGACTTTGCTTTTGGTGATGGAAAACTGAAAACGTCCAGAGCGTGGGTGTTTTGCAAGACCCTCATATATCGGGGATGTAAAGTTTGCAACTGCGAATAGAGGCGGCAGATATCAGCCTTACCTTAAAAGGGAAGATAATTATGTCAATTACAATAAACAAAGCTGTGTATGGAACACCCAACAAAGGCATTGACGTCACGCAAATATGCCAAAATATAGTCAATTCTGGTAACGACGATATTACCGCCAACAATGCGACCTTCACAGATCCCGATCCCGGTAACGGGAAGTACTTCGCAATAAATTACACAAACCCAGCTAAAAATAACGGATCGCCGATAACGTTGGGTTGTAGTGAAAACAGTACACTCGATCTAGTGGCAAATGGGCAAATGATAATGCCGCCACCTCCGCCAGCTGTTCAGAGTGTTACGATTGTCCAAGCTCTCTTCGGATCAGCCAATCAAGGTTGGGATGTCACTCAGACTTGCCAATGGTTGGTTAGTAACGGAGCTACCGCGATCCAAGTTAATATCGGAACGTTCGGAGACCCAGATCCAGGCAATTTGAAGACTTTCTCAATTGTTTATACCGCTGTTGGTGGCGGTAAGCAATATTTATTGGCTTGCCAGGAGAATACTACTTTGAACCTACCGACTTCGTAAACGTCAGGATCAAAGCAGATGTCGGTAAGCCGCCACCATTGCTGGTGAAGGCTTACCAAAACTTTGGGCTCTTTTGCGGATCTGTAGAAATGAGTTACGCATAAATTTCGTAACCCTGAAGATCGAGAAATAGCCGCTGAAAAACCGTTTTGATTTTTGACAGGCCATAGCATCGACGTTTGATGACTTTGATCTTGGCTATTTGTGGTGAGTAGACCTGCCAAGTTGGGCAGATTTACTTCAGCGAACGGGGATCAATATTGGTGAACATTCTTAACTTGGGACGTGATTTTACATAATGTAATTATCGCGAATTCTTTTGAACTGCGCTCTCGGCTTCTTGTTGCGAACGGTACTTTTTAAACACCTCAGCAATTTCACCTTCATTCATCATTGCAAGCCGCTCCCGCAAATCAAAAAAATCTCCTTGTTCATCACGCCAAGTCGCAATTTGTGCTGAGTTCGGTGCAGGCTTTTGTTCTTCTTCATGAATCCATGCCGACCGAACGCCAATAAAGCTGCCGATTAAATCCTTCGCAAGCTGAATTTGCAACTCTCGATCGTCTGAAAAATGGGTAAATTCGCTCATAGTTATTCCATCAACAGTATTGAAAAATGGCTTTGTGGCCGTTTTGATCATCGTACTTTTCAAGCTCCCGCCTTTTGTCACCGTCAACGATCACGCCGACAGTATCGCAAACGGCATATCTTGGTTTCAGGCTGGGCATGGCCGATTTTCCTCGCTAGTCTTCTTCATGCTCTTGGTCATCAATGCGTTCACCATCCCCATCAGACTTGATTAAAACAGCTTGGCTAATCCCGCGCTGAATCAACGCTGCCTGGGCGTTCAGTTGCGCCGCTTCAACGCTTCGGAATCCGGCCCCACCAAACTCGCTTTCCCCAATTTCATGGTCACTGATAAAGCGATGTGCGGACCATTCCCATATATCCAGAAAAAAGTAATGTCTGGATATTTGCACTGCCCATCGCGCGACAGATTCTTTAGGCGCTTCGTTTGTCACTGTCATGATGTCGTTTTCCTAAAAGAGTGATTGCTGTCTCGGATCAACGGCTGGCGCAGGTACCGTCGAGGAAGCTTGAATTACAGGTGTCATTTTCGCCATTAAGGGCACCTGCAGGCCACTTACGTCCAGTCCAAGGCCAAATACGTTTTCTTCAGCCATGTGCGGCAGCGCTTTCCAGAATGGCTGGAAGCCACGCGCTTTCGCTAGAGCGACCACCTCGTTAGCAGGCATGCCCTTCTTTGTGTCGGTGATAAACTGCCTGACCGCATCGGGCATCATCTCGGGCGGGAACGTCAGCGGGAGTCCGAATGAATCCAGCACCAAGTCTTTGCTCACCGCATTCATGGTCGTTTTCCTTTGCTCTTTTAGGTTAAGCCGATTGCTTTGCAGTGTTCGGCGCTAGTCCAAAAAACATCATCCAAATGATCGAATATTTTTTGACCGGATTCGATGCAGCGCCGGATGTGCGCTGAGGGTATGCCGATAGGGAACCTTTCGATGTAATCCTCCCTGTCATTCCACAAACACCAAACAAGCCGGTCGCAATCATCAGTTTCGGTTATGCTCCACCCGGTATCAGCGATAGCTGCATTCACTTGATCACAAGTTTCCAATCCGAGAAAGAAGCTCGAAGGCGTCTGCATTGGAAAGAAACCGATAAGGAGATCGGATTCTTTCTCGATCAAAGCCCTCGTTTTCGTGATGCGGCATTCCTCAACTGCCCATCCACGCGAAGCGATAGCTAAACTGACTTGTTCTAGCGTTTCCATTTCACACTTTGTATGGGCTTTTATCCACGGCATTTTTCCTCAGTTAAACAGGTTGCAGACCAATACGCATTGTTCGTTTGGATTTCTTATTCTTTCGCCCGCCGCCTCCGCCGCTTGGCGGGTCCATTCCGAAGGCAACACAACATGCTCCGATGACCACGTAGAAAAAACCCGCCAACAGGCAAAAGGTCATCCACTGCGGAATTGGCACTCCCACGCTCGGAAAATCGGATAGCCACAGATAGAACAGTCCACCAGCACAAGCAATTAAGAGTGAGAGGCCAAGAACAAAAACCCATACCCCTCTGCGGACCCATTTGTTCCCATTCTTATACTCTGAAAGGATTGAACTTCGTTTCATGATTTTTTCCTCGACTTATACCCTGAGAAGGCTAGTTAAAACGGATTTGGCGTCCTCGTCCCTCAGCGTCGATTCGATGGCACTGGCCAGGTCTTCCGAAATTCCCAACTTGAAGCCAATAGCGCCGCCGTTATCCAACAACGGCGAATACTGGCGACACCACCCTGCTAATTCGTCGATTGCGACACTTATAGCTTTCTCTTCCGGAGTCAGTGAAGCAAAGTCAGCGATCATCAATCCCCTGAGTGTTTGGGTCGTTTTCAACATTTTTTCCCCCTTCACAGCGCAACGACAAAATTTAAATGCTCTTCAGCTTTGCGAATATCCGCGCCCAACTGGTCCGCTACTTGCAACCACTCTTTGGCTTCCCAAGCCTGTAATTGACCTGTATTCAATTGCCGATAGTTCGCTAATTACCTTTATGAAAGTCGCCCCCCAACTTGGTGGTTAAAGATCGAAGCTCGCTAGCGGTGCTTTTGTTTGCGTACTCACCAATTCAATATGCGCACGTGTGACCACTGCGAGCGCCGTGCCATCATCAGCTCGCGGAACAAACAGGTACAGCGTGCCTTGAAGAGCAAGCGTGTTATTAGCGCGAGCGGCTTCAATTAGCTTTGCCTGCATTTCATCGCGCACAGGCAAACTACATGGAAAGTCGGAAGGCAGAATCTTCAGCGCCGCCCCTTGTTGATTTCGCAGCGTGCCTCCCCAGCAATACTGACCGTAGCTAGTCAGCGGGAAGCTTTTAGTGTTGATGTCATACTGGCTCACACTCACATTAGTCAATCCAAGCGGCTTTTGCGAATACGCGGACACTGGCAGTGTGTAGTAATCGTTCTTGCGGTATGCATCCAAAGTGGCGTCGACCCGTGGCCCTTCAGTCTTGGCTAAGTCCTTCTTTTTGAAGGCATCAGTTTCATTGTAATACGACGGCGACAGGCGATTGAGCTTGTCTTCATCGCTTAGCGAAGTCTGCGATTTGGCCGTGACTATGTATGACAGAGCCATGCCTGCAGCTTGATTATTGAGGTCGAGATAACTTGCCGCCGCTACATTTCGGTCAGCCTTGGGCAGCACTTGCGTTTGCTGCCCAACGAGTACGGCAGGCGAATCCGTCAGTTTTGGACTGCTCATCAATGATGCTGGCGACGGCTTGCTTCCAGTTGTATAGCTTGATGTCGGGTCTTTTTTGTCGCCGCACCCTACCAACACCACGCAGGCAGCTAACAAGGTCACGTATTTCAGTGTCATCATCCATCAGTCCGTATATAAAATGGGCATGGCAGCCTTTCAGCAACACATGCCCACGAATTTAACTACTCGGCTTTCATCAGCCGAAGATTGTGTTGAGATTTGCTTTCCATCTGTCAGCTTCGCGCCGGTCAATGCGCAGACCAAGCACTGGCAACGTCGGAATACGCGTCAGCAGCTTTAACAGTGCAGGCTTGTTTTTATCGACATCGAGTTCCCATGCATTCACGTTGTCGAAGTCGACCATGGCTTCTGTGCCGTCGTTCACATCGACGTAAAGTGCCTTACGCGCTTTCGGGTCAAAACCGACATAGCGGTTGTATATCACCGACACGACTTCCCACTTCGGTGCAAAACCCAAAGCCTTGTGGCGTTCTACGCGAGCCATCACCCTCCTATGCAGCCAGTCCGGGATAACCTTGAATAACATGTAGCCAAGTACGAAATACAAGAGGCATCCAATCAACACCGGGACCGACACTTCCATGTCCTTGCTGACACGAGTTGTCATGAGGATGAACAGCGGCACCGCCGGCACCAACAACTGGTTGCGGGTTTTTAAGGCAATCGATGCGGGAACGTTGAGTGCGCCATGTCGACCGAGAGATTTGCCGGTGAAGATGGCGAAATCAGGGTGACTGTCGCCTCTGGCGAACGGATTGGCAGTGGTGTGGACGAGCAAGGCCCCGGCGCACTGCACCGATGCTATCAAACGTGGGCGTTGATTTAGCGGCGGCAGAAATGCCGCAGGTTGATCAACGTGTAGGCCAGGGATTTGAACGCGTAGTGCAGTTCGCTGAGGCGATCGAAGCGCAGCAGCAAGCGGCGGAACTTGTCTTCCCAGGCGAAGACCCGTTCGATGGTGCGAAAGCGTTCTTCAAAGATGGCGGGATCGAAGAGAGGCTTGCGCCCGCGCCTGGGGGTTTTCCTGCGACGTGGATTGGGGTTGATGTTGGGCGTCATACCGCGATTGAAGATGGCCTTGCGGTTGGCCCGGCAGTCGTAGACGCCATCGAGGCTGACGATGCTGCCATGTAGGGAGAAGC
>Ga0207679_10002028_pt1 | contig 12569 bp, 21 predicted proteins | sample KBSC73metaG_FD_184320 | JGI IMG/M metagenome (GOLD analysis project Ga0207679, IMG submission 184320) | Corn rhizosphere microbial communities from Kellogg Biological Station, Michigan, USA - KBS C7-3 metaG (SPAdes) (version 2) | ecosystem: Host-associated > Plants > Roots > Rhizosphere > Soil ...
GGCCACATGATCACCCCGCTGCCGGGCGTAACGCCACTGGTACCGGGTTCCTGCACGCTACCCTTGCCGGGCATCATGGCTGCCGTGGTTGACGAGACCGGGAACGATCTGCCGAACGGGCAGGGCGGCATCCTCGTCGTCAAGCGCCCGTGGCCGTCGATGATTCGCACCATCTGGGGTGATCCGGAGCGTTTCAAAAAGAGCTACTTCCCGGAAGAATTGGGCGGCAAGCTCTACTTGGCTGGTGATGGTGCCGTGCGCAATGAAAAGACCAGTTACTTCACCATCACCGGCCGCATCGACGATGTGTTGAACGTCTCTGGCCACCGCATGGGCACCATGGAAATCGAATCGGCGCTGGTTGCCAACCCGCTGGTCGCCGAAGCTGCGGTTGTCGGCAAACCGGACGAGACCACCGGCGAAGCGATCTGTGCCTTTGTCGTATTGAAGCGTGTCCGTCCGAGCGGCGACGAAGCCAAGCAGATTGCCAAGGAATTGCGTGACTGGGTTGCCAAGGAAATCGGCCCGATCGCCAAGCCCAAGGAAATCCGTTTCGGCGACAATCTGCCCAAGACGCGCTCCGGCAAGATCATGCGCCGTCTGTTGCGCGTTCTTGCCAAGGGTGAACAGATCACCCAGGACGTATCCACGCTGGAAAACCCGGCCATCCTGGAGCAGTTGAAGCAGGCCCAGTAAGTGCAGGCAGAGAGGGGCGAAAGCCCAAGGAAACAAACGGGTGCCGCCACAAGCGGCACCCGTTTTTCTTGCAATTGAAAAAGTTGCGTCACATTCCAGATTTTTTGCTATATAATGTGCGGCTTCGCTGATTGCGAACCCGAATCCAGGAGAGGTGGATGAGTGGTTTAAGTCGCACGCCTGGAAAGCGTGTATAGGTTAATAGCCTATCGGGGGTTCGAATCCCCCCCTCTCCGCCAAGATAAATGCGTAAGTACTTGATTTTCAAGACTTACGCATTTTTTTCGCCCATAGGAAATGGGGTGAAATAGGGTGATGTGGCCATTGGAATGACAGCTTTTTTGCCAGCATTTTCGCCCTGATTATAGAGCTTGTCTCTGAGGCAACGTCGCAGTTGGTCGAGTAGTTTCAGTGGTTGTCCGGTAGCAGTAGAATCAGGGGCGATTTTCACGTTAATTAATACTGTATGAAAGCACAGTATTGTGCGGTATGCTACATGGCATGCGGCTTGCAAAGGATCAAGCGAAATGGTTTATCGGGCACTATCCTGTTTTAACAGTCAGACCAAGCCTTTGAAATCTAGTTATGTGGACAAGGGCGCGACCTGAATGAAGCTACGGTTTTTCTTTGACGCGGGTTCCGGAGTTTGCCTTTGGGCGGGAGATGATGCGACACGAGATGCGTTCGGATACCCGGTGAGCCTTGAAGCCCTGCCGTTGAGCGAACAAACGATCCAGTACGGTCAAGAGTTAATTGACCGGTTCGACACAAGTATTGATTGGAATAATCCGGGCCGAGAATCGCCTTGGACGGAGCGGGAAAGGGCAATCTTTTTGCAGGATGCTGCTGAGTTCCATCGGAATCTAAATGAGCAACTCGGGGCTGCATTCGAGGTAAAAAATGAAGTGCGCACATAACATGAAGATGAACCCAGACAGCTTCGCAGCTGTTTATCTGTAATCGTTGAGCGTCACTGACATGAGCGAGTCAATCACACTCAATCTCCCGTATGACCTTGCCGACGCCGATTGGGCCAAGGTCATGGAGGTCTACGGTTCCATGGATGAGTGGGTACCAAACCAGCCGGTGCCGTGCTGGTTTGGCCCGCTCGACGGTGCCAGGTATGTGGCTGCCTCAGTGGAGCCGAGCGGCCTCCTTCTGGCGGGAAACATTGATCCCTTGCTTTTCCGCGGCTGGGTTACCAAGCTCTGTGCCAAGCTGACACTTGCACTCAATCGGGAGGTGTATGACGCGGAAGTCTAGGAGGACCGTGACGCCCAACCTCTCGCTGCAGCGGACGGCTTCGCCGCCCGCTGACCTTTGACGTTAGCCTTATGTTTTTTCGAACATCAACCATCTTTCGTTCATTTGCGCTCATTGCATACGTTGCTTTGGCGCTGACTCTTTTAAAGGCACATGCGGATGATTTATCAAAAATGAACCAAAAGCTCATAGTGAAGCCCGGTGACATGATCGTACAAAGAGATAAAGATGGCTGGGTTACTATCAAAATCCTCGCTGTCGATTCCTGGCCGGATGGAACGTCAGCTGCCCATTGCCTCACCTACAAGCCAGTTCCAAGCAAGCCAACTACGGAATCGCTGAAGCGGGCAGAAGTTCGTATTTGGCATGCCCCGATTGATGCAAGAAGCTTCAAGGAAGGTTGGGAGCTAATTGGGAATCAGACACCTACCAAAGACGAATTGGTCGGGTTCATCGAATACCTCAAGCTAACCGACTTCCCAAGGTACATAGATTTCACCGGTCAAGATTCAAAGGACATTGTTGCCAAAGCTAATGAGCACTACAAGCGCGCGTATTATCTTGGCGATCAGGGAAAACGAGTTGAGGCTATTGCCGAATATAGTAAGGCGGTCGATCTCTTCCCGCTGTTTTATGAAGCGATTGATAACCGAGCATTTACCTACATGGAGCTCGGAAAGATCCGAGAGGCACTTAGCGACTTCGAACTATCTCTGCGTGTGAATCCAAACGGAATGGCAGCTTTCTTCTCAAGGGGAGAATGCTTAATGAAGCTAGGGGATTTAGCCGCCGCTGAGGCCGTCTTTCTAGAGGGTAGGGGCAAGTTTCCTGAGCACCGAGCAATGTTTGAAAAGTTTCTAAATCATGTTCGCGCTCTTCGTAAGAAGGGCTAACTTGCAGTTCGACACGGTCGCTTCGCGCCGTTCAACGTAGTCGTTAAAAGTCGAAGCACGAATCAACCTATGCACAAATATTTAGAAAGAAGACCGAGGATAAAACTGAGGCCATTGGTATTCTTCTGTCTATATTTGCTAACGTGCGCGAATTGCTTTGCGTCGCCGGACGCCGAGTCCGCACGAGGCTTATTAAATGCAATGGGAATCGACGATGCATTTAAGACGGCCACAAATTCCAAAGAAGCAGGTGACTGCGTTGATCGCGAATTCGGTGAGCAATCCCCAAAGCTGGTAAGGGTTCTTACAGAACGATTCACATCAGACGAAATTGAACACTTGAGAAGATTTCTTGAGTCCTCGGCAGGTAAAAGATGGACCCAGCGCAATTTGATCCGAAATAGCAATATGGACCCACGCCAACCGAAAAGGATCGTTCCCGATTACCAAGGAAGCGAATTGGCAGAATTATCGACATTTCTTGAGTCGACCGTCGGAAAGAAATATATGCGAGAAAGCGCAGAGGGACCGTTTTCTAGGTTGGTTATTTCAACCGGCGTCGCCATTGGCTATGCTTGCTATCCTTATCGCGCAAAGTGACGGCTGATGTTTTCCACGCAATGGACACCATTATTCTCAGCTACTGCGAGAAAAGTTATTCCCTTAACTTGTGGCTCGACTCGGTCGGCTTCTCCGCCGGTCAGCGTTTGCGTTATGTCGATTAAAGCTAAGCCATTCGGCTGTCTCGAACAATTTGATTGGGGCTCGGATATTCATTCCGTTGCCTACGATGGTCGCTTGCTCATACGTGTTCTCCGAAACCGCAACAAGGACGATGGGATAGAGGTCATATTCTCCCAAGTTGGCGGATTCAGACTCTTGGATGAAGTTCCTCTTGCGGAATACTGGACGGATGATGATTTTCCCTCAGGCTATCCTGTGCTTGAGGTGTTCGATGGTGGATGGGCGAAGGAAGAAGACAAACGTCTCGGCTATACGCAGAACCAGCGCGAATGGATCATTGTGACAGATGGCGCATGTGTCAGCGTTTTCTCAGAAACCGAACCGGAAATTAGGAATGCAGCATTTCCGAAGAGAGCATAATCGGACGTTAAGCAGCTTTGTATGGATAAGCTTCTGTTGTTAGCACTTGTTGCGCTAGTGTCCTGCAGTGCGCCACAAGTCATACCGGTAAAAAACAGTCAAAGCACTTCTGAAACAGTGTACCTAGACTATTGCCGAAGAATCTTCGACAAAATTGAAGGTAATGGCAATCGTCATTTCCCACAGGTCAATGGTAAAAAATTGTATGGCGAAGTAATTATTTTAATTCCTCTCTACCAAGACGGAACCATATATGCGGAGAGCGGCGGCCTGCGCGTACGTCGGTCATCTGGAAATACGGATTTGGACGTGGCGGCGCTAAACATTGTTCAAATGTCGACGCCGTTTGAGCCAATTCCACAAGACTTGCGGTCATCCGATAAGGAGGACGTGTTTGAAATCACCGTTCCGTTCAAATTTGAACAGGTTGAAGAGTCTTCGAACAACGGCTCCAAACGATCGCTTAACTCGGTGTTGCACTTGGCACGTTAGCGTGCCAGTGAACTGACGCGTTGAGCGTCTGCTTTCTGGATTGCTGTAAGGCCGGTTTGGGTCGGAAGCGGCCCGTCACCTTCGCCGATGGGGGGGCAGACATTGGCCGAACTGCGACAGTTGGAATCTGACACATCCTTTCAGGTCAAGACTCAATTTATACGTATCAGGCAAGTGCAGATTTTCTGTTGTTTTGCATGCCAAACATTGTCACCGCCTTGTTTCCCGCCTCCGGCTGTGCATCCTTAATCCACTTCCCATAGACTCGGGCGATCATCGTCCAATCCTTGTGTCCCATCTGCTGGGCGACCCACATAGGGGATTCGCCGGCAGTTAGCATCATGCTGGCAAACGTATGCCGAGTTTGATATGGACGCCGGTACCGCACCTTGGTCAGCGTGAGTGCACGCTTCCACGCTTCGCGAATGACCAAGTCGCCGCTCCAGCGCTTGCCTGTGCGTGGATTCTTGAAGATATACTCATTACTCAATAGAGTGAATGCTTTCTGTGCCTGCAGTGCCTCGATGGCAGGTGCGAGCAACTTGATGTGCCGCCGGCCGGCGCGCGTCTTCGGAGTTTCACCTTCGCTCTTTTGTACGATTGCGGCGCGAGTCAGCGCACGCCGTACCTCGACTGTTCCACGGTGCCAGTCGATGTCGCCCCATTGCAGCGCGATTAGCTCGGATGTGCGCATGCCGGTCCAGAACGCGAACTGGAATAAGTTGCGCTCCTGGCCTTGTAGTTGATCCAGGATGGCTCTTTGTTCCTCGGCAGTGAACGGATCCACGTCGTCGTCGCTCGGCGCCTCCTTGCTGCGCCATTGCCAGCCGTACAGCGGGTTTGCCTCGATCAGTTCATCCTGCACCGCATCCCCTAACGCTGCACGTAGGACGGATAGCCGGTTCCGGAGCGTCTTGTTCGTAGTCTTTTGCCTTGCGCACCAGTCCTTGATCTGAGTACGCTTGAGGTCGGACAGGATGTACATACCGAGACCGGGACTGAGATGATTGATGATCACCTTGCGGTATCCGTCGTACGTGGATGCTTTCAAATGTGTGCGCTGTCGCTCCAGCCAATCGTCCAGGTACTTCTCGACGGTAGTGACCTCGCCTTGGCGCTCAACAAACAGCGCCGCACGAGGGCTGTCCGGAAAGGTGACGCGATAGTCAAAGGTGCCTTTAACTATCGCATCCAGAATGGCCGCGCGATGCTGTGTTGCGCGCTTCAGATTTGCAGGGGTGGGGGCGAGCTTGATTCGTTCGCGGCAGCGCTTGCCACGATAGGTAAAGGTGATTTCGATTGACGTTTCACTCGCGGCTTTGACGCCCGTGCCTTCTCGACCCATTCGTAATATCCCTCCACATCAATAAGACGTCTACCGTCCGGCGCCTTTATCCAAACTTGGTTTTCCAGCCACACGCCGTCCCGGATCTTCGAATTGATCGCATCCTCGGTGTAGCCCGATTCGGCGGAAAACTTGGCGATGGTTTGGTACCGTAGCATTGTGCTCAATCCACACGGTTGATGTTCATGCTGCTTCCCTGTACACATTTCCCGCTTTGATGCGGTGATGTACTTCAAGCAGGGCTGTTCGAATTTCTTCTTTTGTAGTGATCTTGACTTGCTCGTCGTGGACGTCGATCGCTTCACGGATAGCCACGAGAGCATCGCCGTCGAAGCGCCAAGTGCCAGTCCGGCCAGCACGGATCCGAGATCGGAATGCACCGTCGAGCGCACGGACAAACAGCGGCTCATACTCGGCACCAATGCCGCGTTCGCAGAGAATCAGGCCGATATTCAGCGAGCAGACAACGACGCTCCAGTCTTCCTCGGTCGACTTACCCTTGACCATTGTCTCCAGCGACAGCCGGTAGGCAAGCGCGAGGTCCGTTGCGTCGTCCTCGTGCAGCGGGCGGTGGTCTTCTGCCGCAACGTGGATTGAATCCAGCGCTTGGAATGCAGCCATTGGATTGACCGCCTTCGGCCGGTAGGCCTTTTTCCGCTGCTTTTTCTGCTTCGTCATTATTAATTCCCTGCTGTTGCCTTGCGCTTGGCGATTTCGCGGTCGAGATACCAGCGTGCCTTTTCGAGATCCTCGATCGCGTCCTTTTTCAAATCGCAGCGCCAGATGTACTTGACCGCGTTGCCTAGGTTGAACCCCATGTGCTCCGTAACCTGGATGCATTCGATGCCACTCGGATGTTGCATGTAGTGCGGCGGATGATTGACGGGATCCGCTGCCTGCAAAGCGGCAGATTTGATGGCAGTACGTTTCATGCTGCCGCCTTGTACAGTTTCAGTTGATCGATCGGCAGCTTCCACGATGCCGAGCCTTGTGTACTGGGAACATCGATCAATGCAATCGGACGGCCATTGGCGATGTCCTTTTTGATTTCTGTGACCGTGCCGTTTTGGGGGCCGTATTCGCTGTCGAACTCCACCTCGGAGCCGACGACAATTTCACGTTTCATAAATATCTCGATATTGGTGATTTAAAGTGATACCAACAGGTGAGCCGACTGTGCGGCGGGATGCCAGCTGCTTCACGGAATAGAAAGAGTTGCAGTCGGCTCACCTGTTGGCGCCGGCAGATGACCGGCGACCATGCTGCGTTACGGCCTGCCGATCAACACCGGATAGCCGGTTTCCTTTGACGCCTTTTCGACATAAGCCTTGAAGGCATCTTCAAGCGCGTTCTCGTGACGATCCAGCTCGTACCAGAACTTGACCCGGCCAGCGCCGAGTCGGTACTTGAGACGGGCGTGAATTTTGTAGCCATCGCCGTTCTTGAAGAGACGGCAGCCGATCGCGAATTCGCGTGGAATCTCGATGCTGCCGTTACCGGCACGCGCATCGATGGTCTCGGTGTAGGTCAGTTGCACCTGTCCGTTATCGAGGCGCTTGCTGCTGCTGAAGTCGACGGCGGTCTTGGCCTGGAGCGTGAGCGCCACTTGCAGGAGCGTTTCACCGGAGGGTTCGACAATATCGGCGATGTTGTCTTCGAGGAAGATGGCGAACTGCTCCTGCTCCATGGGCTTGGTATGCATCGACTGCCAGTTGGAGAACTCGCGGCTCAACGAAGCAGCATAGACAGCGCGGAAGTCGCGCCAGCCAGCCAACGAGTTCTCGGCATCGCACTCTTCATGGTCGTTAAAAACAGCGGTGAGCGTGCGGCTGTCAGGATCTGCGTAGATCACGGTGCGGTTCGGCTCGCCCTGCGCCTTGACGTAGGCAATGAAACTGTCGATATCGCCGAGGGCCGCAGTGCCGGTCTTGCGAGATGGATGCGGCCTGGCCTTACGCACGGCATCAGTGATGTCGATGTGCTTGTGGTCATCTGGAAGCACTAGATGATAGGTGTCACCGACTTCCTGCACTGCTGCTGCGGCTTTTACAAGCGTGCCGATTTTGTCAATCACGGAGGAGTCCAGATGGACGTGCTCTGTGCTGGCAGTCGCGGCGACGGTTGTTCCAAGCTGGTCGAGTTGCTCGCTCATTTAGATGCTTCCTTGAGAGTGGAAAGTTGAGATCCGCCAGCGTCGCGAAGCTCAAGAGATTGCTGGCGGGGATGGTTGCGCGACAGGTCGTTTTCGCTGGTGAGCCAGAAGAAGTCCTCGCCCTTTTCCGGCTTCGGCAGGGTAATGCTGATCTGATCGGAGACGGTGACCTTATCCACGTCGCCGCCGCGCGATGCCGGCTTCACCTTGATCTTCAATGTGAGTTCGCCGCCTTTGCCGGTTTCCCGGACCTTGCCGATAAGTTCTGCGAGTTGACCGGATAGCTCGGAGTGCGCACGGCCATCGCGCAGTTCTTGGATGAACACGGCAAATGCCTTGGTGCCCATGGATGTTGCCCCCTTCTTAAGGTTAAAAGTCAATCGTGATCGTTGGCCTGCAGCTTCTTTGCATCGAGTCGCTCACGGCGCTGCATATGCCGTCGGGCGACGTTTTCGAGAATCAGGCGGAATGCCGGGTGGGCGAGCATCGTGTCGAGAGCCATCGTCGTACGCAGAATGCGGTGCGCTACTTCAAGCGCGACGCGATCTGGAACGATGCGCGCTGACATGTCACCCCTCAGTCCCTATCGGGACATCGAGCAAAGCAAGCACCTCGTCGTTGTTAAGGTCATTCCATCCGACGATTGTGGGGAATGCTTCGATAGGTATTTGATTGCGGCGGCGGTCGCAGATCGCCTGCACGGCCGGCAGCAGTCGCGCCTGTACGCATGGATAGCATTGGCATTCTTTTTCGCGGGATGCACTCGAAAGTGAACCTACCTTCGGCGCCAGGCCGCGCAAACGGATGTAATCATGGCCTCGCGCGCCGCCAAACGGGTCGGGGGAGCTGATACGTACGCGTACAGTTGCAGAGGGCTTCTTGATGACATGGAAGCGCCTGTCTTCAGCATTTCCGAGAAAATTGACTGCGCCAGAAAGAATGACGGCATTCATGCGGACACCATCACAAACACGCTGCACAGGCCAAATTGATCTACTGCTGCATCAACTACATCAGCGCTGCATTCTGCGATGGCGATGTATGCGTAAGTGCGCACAGATGTGCGGACAGTAACGGAGAACGATTTCATCCGCTTCCTATTATTTGTGCGTTGCCGGACTTGCTCATTTGTGATTGACATTGCTCCCCCTAAATTCTTCAATCAGCACTGTGAGAACGCGTGCTTGATGTGAATAGTATAAAGCAATACTTTATGAAAGCAAGCAATGATTTATTTATGTGTTGGTATGTCCTCTCGCTCCGACTCATGTAGTCACGGGGCGGAAAAAAGCCCGGACGTGCCGGGCTATGGTTGGGAAAATGAAAAAAGCCGCCCGAAGGCGGCTCTTGTGGAAGGCAGTCAGGTTGAGCCGATAGCTTTTTGCGTCTCAAGAATAACTGCGTTATTGGCGTTCAGTATTTCACCCCGTCCCGGTTTTATTGCTCTAAAAACCAAGTCTTGTGAGAATGGTTTTTGCTAAGGAATTTGCAATACGCTGTGCGCACATAGTGTCTGCTCTCCACTTGGTCGCTTACGACTCAGAATCGCAGAAACAATTAATTACATTACCAAGCAGAAACTTGGGCATAACAGTAGTGTCTGATTCCCCTCCAAGGAGAGCGGTATGTTGACAGAGCAAGAGAAAAGGGTTATGTGGGTTGAATTTGACAACATGTCAGCACATGATCAAGTCGCTATTCATGCACTCATTCATATGCGCTCGACTGCAAATAATGCCGTTAAGAAGCGTGTAAAAAATAAATCAAGACTTGAGCGGCCTCTTCGCAACAAGCTCGGCGGTGCTAAGGATTAGGTCCTGACCTTCTTTAGTGGACTGTCCGTACAGAATAAATAATCTCATAAGCTTGTCGCCATTGAGTTCGCCAATTTCTGGTAAGGCGGGACTCACAGCTGCCTCAGGAGCATCAGAGATAAAGTAATTCACTGGCAAACCTACGACGCCAGCGAACTTTACAAGCATTTCTTTAGATATGCGGCCCGTGACTTTCCAGCCGTTCACGGCTTGAGCCGTAACACCACATTCTTCGCCAATTTTCTTTGCGGTCAAAGGGCTTGATTCAATCGCGGCTGCAATTTTCCTTGCCAGCTCTCGATTTGCATCCCCTTTGGCTTTGGGTGTCTTATCAATCATTGCTTTATTTTCGCGTGTGCTAAAGCCTTCAATCAATGCTTGCTTGTAATAAAGTATTACTTTATATTGAGGGTATGAATGCAGCATTTAAAAAAGCCTGTGATCTTGTGGGAGCGGCCAATATGGCACGTCATTTAGGTGTTTCACCGCAAGCAGTTGGTGAATGCAAAAAAGGGGGACGTCCTGTGCCTATCCCTTGGTGCCCAAAAGTTGAGAGCGTGACAGGCGGTGAAGTAACTCGCAAAGACCTCCGTCCAAGAGACTGGCAAGAGATTTGGCCTGAGCTTGCCACAATAGAATCTAACTCCCAATCCCTCAAGAAACAAGCAAAAGAGTCTCCCTAAGGAAGTTTGCCGGCCACTCCGGTGGTCGGCATTTTTTTGCTTAGACCAAGGAGTTTGATGCACCGCAAGCCAGGGGACTTATAACAAGACGGGAAGGTGGGGCGGATTCTTCATCTACTTCTCTCGTTTTTGAGAATAGTTTAATTGCAATTTCTGCATGATGAAACCACCACAAAAGGGGAAAGTTGTGGATCTGAGAAAAGCACGATTGGAAATGATCAGGACATTTCCTGGAGGCTGGGATGCCATGGCGGCGGCACTTGGTATGACACGTGATGCATTGGAGAATCGCATCTACGAGCGCAAAGGACAGTCGGTGCTTACGGAAACAGACATGCAGATGCAGAAGTTCTCCGGGACCACGTTCTTCGCACAAGCAGTTGCTGCCGAGAGCGGCGGAACCTTCCTGAAGCTGCCCGACATCGGCCCCATCAGCAACGATTCTATCCTCGCCAAAATGAACGAGCTTCATATCGAGCTCGGTGAGTGGTCTCAGAAATTCGCTAAAGCTACTGCCGACGGAGAGATCGACAAGCGCGAGCGAGCTGATTTAAGCGCAGTCATCGACGAGATTCATCGCACTCTGGATGAAATGCGTGCACTGACATTCCGTGTGTATTGCCGCTCTGATAGCTCGGAAAAATGACTCTCTTTCCCCAAATGGTGTGCTGCAAGCCTATGCGTCAGGTTGCAGGGCTGGCATGCGAGCCTGGTTGGATGGTTTGCTGTCTAGCAGAGCAATGCGCCAAGTTTCCGACACTGCAGGCCAGGCGCGAATTTGCTACGCAAGTAGCTCGCGTGCAGTGTGTGAGTTCGCCGGAACTACAAGAGATATTTCGCGCACAAGTGCACCGCCTTTATGAGGCGAGAAAGCGGGCCGGCAAATGATCGACTTCAAAGCTATCGCCACGGCTGCGCTACAACAGATCGACCAGCTTCTCTCCGATTGGCTCCCTGGTGGCAAAAAGATCGCTGGCAATTGGGTCGCAAAGAACCCGGTTCGCAATGAGGCGAATCCGTCGTTTTCCGTGTCGCTCGATACCGGCGCATGGTACGACTACGCCTCTGATGATGCAGGCGGCGACCTGATCAGTCTTTATGCTTACCTGTTCGGCTTGAGAAATGGCGAGGCCGCGCGCAAGATCGCCGGCATTATCGGTTATGTGCTTCCAGATGCGCCGGGAAATCATTCCCCTGCGCGCAACGTGTCGCGCCCTGCGCAAGCTACGGAAGGGGTAGAAGCGGCTGGGGAGGCTCGTAAGGGATCGCCGTGGACCCCAATTCTCCCTGTCCCGACAGGAGCGGGTGACTATCCGGTGGCACATCCACGACGAGGCCGTCCGGAAATGACGTGGGAATACCGCGACGCCGAAGGTCAGCTGCTCGGCGTCGTGTACCGATTCCGCACATCGACGGGCGGCAAGGAAGTTTTGCCTTGCGTCTTCGCCAAGAATGCCGAGACGGGCGAGCTTAGATGGCACTGGATTTCATTTCGCGATCCACGCCCGCTGTACCTGGGGCGTGGCTGGGTTCCAGGCCGTAAGGTGCTGGTCGTCGAAGGCGAGAAATGCGTTGATGCGGCCAGTGAACTCTTCAATGATCGCTTCAATATCGTCACATGGCCTGGTGGTGCAAAAGCGGTCGAGAAAGCCGATTTTTCGTTACTGGCCAACCATGAGGTAATTCTCTGGCCAGATTGCGACGCGCAGCGTGATCGCGACAACACGCTCAAGCCAGCCGATAGACAGCCCGGCATCATGGCAATGGAGAAGGTCGCCGAGGTGCTGCTCAAGCTTGGCTGCGAAGTACGTATCGTGGATGTTCCGGCGCCAGGCGAAAAACCTGAGGGATGGGATATTGCCGATGCGATCGCCGAGGGGTGGGATGCCAAGGCATGCGCCGACTTCATCCGTGCACATCTACGCATGCCTCGCACAGCAAGCGAGCCAGCGCCAAAGGCAAATCCACCCCTGCGTGGAGCTGGCGCAGTGCAGGGCAATGATGCGCCGATTGACTGGGACCGGGTGCTATTCCACAAGCGGAATGGCGGCTATGAAGAGTGCCGGGAAAACGTGTTCAAGGTGCTGCAGCTGCACCCGGACTGGCAGGGTGTCATCGGCTACGATG
>Ga0207679_10002040_pt1 | contig 12527 bp, 8 predicted proteins | sample KBSC73metaG_FD_184320 | JGI IMG/M metagenome (GOLD analysis project Ga0207679, IMG submission 184320) | Corn rhizosphere microbial communities from Kellogg Biological Station, Michigan, USA - KBS C7-3 metaG (SPAdes) (version 2) | ecosystem: Host-associated > Plants > Roots > Rhizosphere > Soil ...
TCTTCGCCATCTTGCGCTGGAGATCGACACGCTGACGCCGGGCCTCCTCTTTGCGTTCGGCCTTGGTCAGACGCTGCTTCGAAGTTGGGTCGGCCATATCAGGGTTCCGCCCGGAGGCGGCCCACAAGGATAGCGAGGAAGCGGGCGGTTTGGCCGGTCCATCTCCGCGAGAACTTCGGGGCCCGGAGCCTTGCGGGGGCCCATCGGCCTTCCTATGCTTCGCGCGACTTCCCCACGGCGCTGGCCGGCGCCTCGCCGGCCGGAAGGGGGAGGCATGGCGGACACGGATACGAGCACCGCGAACGTGGTTCGCGTCGAGTCGCCGCCGGGCGGCTGGCTCGACAGGTTCTTCAAGATCTCCGAGCGCGGGTCCTCCGTGCGGATCGAGATCGTTGCCGGGATCACGACCTGGCTGACGATGGCCTACATCCTGTTCGTGAACCCGGCCATCCTCGGGTTCGTCGGGATCCCCGACCTGCAGCCGCTCGGGTTGCCGTTCGCACAGGTGCTCACCGTGACGGCGCTCGTCGCCGGGGTGATGACGATCCTGATGGGCGTCGTCGCGAACTACCCGTTCGCGCTCGCCGCCGGCCTGGGGCTCAACGCGTTCGTCGCGTTCACGCTCGTCGCGGCGAACGGGCTCTCGTTCCCGCAGGCGATGGGCGTGATCGTGGTCGAGGGCGTCATCATCACGATCCTCGTCCTCACCGGCGTTCGGGAGGCGGTCCTGAACGCGATCCCGATGGACCTGAAGCGGGCGATCGGGATCGGCATCGGGGCGTTCATCGCGCTGATCGGGCTCGTGAACGCGGGCGTGGTCACCAACACGGGACCCACCCCCCTGGGGCTCGCTGCCGAGCTGACGACGTGGCCGATCGGGATCTTCGTGGTCGGACTCGCGCTCAGCGCCGCGCTGGTGGCACGAAGGGTCAAGGGAGCCCTGCTGATCGGGATCTTGGTCTCGACGGTGCTGGCCATCATCGTCAACGAGGCGAAGGACCTGTCGATCTGGGGCAACGGCATCGCGGCGATCCCGGACAAGATCGTCGACACGCCCGACTTCGGGCTCGTCGGCGCGTTCTCGTTCGACTTCTTCAAGGTGCTCGGCACCGCGACCGCGCTCGCGGTGGTGCTCTCGGTGATGCTGTCGGACTTCTTCGACACGATGGGCACCGTGATCGGGCTCGGCGGCGAGATGAAGATGCTCGACTCGGACGGCCGGCTCCCGGGGATCAAACGGGTCCTGCTGGTCGACTCGATCGCGGCGGCCGCCGGCGGCGCCGCCTCGGCCTCGTCGAACACCACGTTCATCGAGAGCGCGTCGGGGATCTCGGAGGGCGGGCGCACCGGGCTCGTCGCCGTGGTCGTGGGCGTACTGTTCCTGCTCGCGATGTTCTTCTCGCCGATCGCCGGCGTGATCCCGGCGGAGGCGACGGCGCCGGCGCTCGTGCTCGTCGGCTACTTCATGATGGTGCTCGTCAAGGACATCTCGTGGTCGGACCCGGGGATCGGCATCCCGGCGTTGCTCACGATCGTGATGATGCCCTTCACCTACAGCATCACCAACGGCGTGGGCGCGGGGTTCCTCTCCTACGTCGTGATCGCGGTCCTGCGGGGCAAGTGGCGGGAGGTCCACCCGCTCCTGTACGTCGTGGCCGCGATCTTCGCCTGGTACTTCGTGCACGGGGTGGTCTAGGCCGAAGCGCTGCGGGCCGGGCTCACTCGGTCCGCAGGTGCTCCGAGAGGTCCAGCGGGGGCCGCGGCGACGCGGCCCCCGCCGGCATCGGGCCCACCGCCACGGTTCCGAGCGCGAACCACTCTTCGGACATCCCCAGCGCGGCGCGGCTCTCCTGCTGGCAGAACAGCGTCGACGAGATCCAGCACGACGCGAGCCCCTGTGCCGAGAGCGCCAGCAGCAGGTTCTGGATCGCGGCGCCGCCCGAGAGAAGGAACATCTCCTGTTCGGCGTGCGAGCGCTCGGCGTCGGCGTAGGGGTGGGCGCCCCGGAACCGGACCCATGGGACGATCAGGACCGGCGCGGCGCCGAGCACCCCGTCGCTCCTCGCGATCCGTCGTTCGATCGTGGCCTCGGGTGTCCCGTCGCCGCGGAGATCCTCGCGCCAGGCGTCCGCGATCGCTTCGAGCAGCCGCCGCTTCGCCGACGGGCTCCAGATCGCGCTGAACGACCACGGTCGCGTGTGATGCGGCGCCGGCGCCGTGCATGCGGCCCGAACCGCTTCCTCCACCGCCTCGCGTGACACCTCGCCGTCCCCGAATGCCCGGATCGTCCGTCGATCCGAGATCGACAGGAGCGGGGAGGTTCGGAACAGGTCCTCTTCGGGCGGCCGGACCGTCTCGGCCACCGGGACCGCCACCGGCTCGAACGCAAGGCCCCGCACGATCGCGACCGGCACCCTCGACGCCTTGCCCATCGCGAGCCCGCTCGCGGCCGCCACCTCGTCGGCGAGCGCCACGACCGTCGCCTCGAGCTCGCGGCCGTGGTGGTCGGTGGTCCCGCGGAGGTCGACGAGCGCCGGGATCCCCGCGCAGCCGATCGCGACGTTCACGACCCCTCGACGCCAGGTCCTTCCGAACGTGTCCGTGATCACGACGGCGATCTCGACGCCGAGCTGTTCGCCGAGCTCGAGGCGGAGCCGCTCCGCCGAGCCGTCAGGATCCTCCGGCAGCAGCGTGAGGAACCCCTCCTCGACGTTGGACGCGTCGACGCCCGCGTTCGCGCACACGAACCCGTGGCGGGTCTCGGCGATCACGAGGTCGCCGCGCCGGGCGACGAGGCGCCGCGTCTCCCGCTCGACCCAGGCCTCGCGGCCGCCGTCGGCTTCGGAGACCACACGGCCCTCGGCCTTGGACACGATCTTCTGCGTCACCGCGACCACGTCGCCGTCGCGAACGCCCACCGAGCCCAGCGGCCCGGCCAGGAGCGACGCGAGGTCGTCGCCCGGCCGGACCTCCGGGAGCCCCTCGACGGGCAGCACCTCGATGCTCATGCGGGCCGGGACGCTCCGATCACCCGAGCAGACCGAGCGCGAACCGAGCGAGCGCCTCCGCCTTCGCGTCATCGGTCATGATCGAATCGGTCGCGCCGGCGCGGACGCCTGTCGCCTCGATCCGGGGGATCAGCGCGCGATCGGCCTCGTCGACCACCCATGCCGCCAGGAGCCCGCGGTAGCACTCGGCCGCGCCGGCCGCGGTGACCTCGGCGCCGGCCGCCGGCATCAGGCGGTCCGCCATCCCCGCGAGCGGCGCGCCGGCGACGATCCCGCTCACGCCGACGACGTCCGCCCGCCGGGCCGCGACCGCGTCGCGGATCCCCGGCACCGCGAGGATCGGACCGAGCGAGGCGACCGGGTTCGACGGGCACAGCACGATCGCGTCGGCGGACGAAAGCGCCTCGAGGACACCGGGCGCGGGTCGGGAGCGTTCGGCCCCCTCGTACCGGACGGCCTTGACCTCGTCGCGTCCCCCGCGCCCGACCCAGTACTCCTGGAAATGGAGGTCGAGCTCCTCGCCGTCGGCGACCACCGAGATACGGGTGGTCACCTGGTCGTCGCTCATCGGGAGCAGGCGCGGCACTACGCCGAACCGCCGGGCGACGGCGGCCGTCGCGGCGCTCAGCGTCTCGCCGGCCGCCAGGAGGTCCGTCCGGTACAGGTGGGTCGCGAGGTCGAGGTCGCCGAGGTTGAACCACGCCTGCTCGGGATCGAACGCGCGCAGCTCCTCGGTCGCGCGGAACGTCTCGTCGCGCCGGCCCCACCCGCGCTCGCGATCGAAGACGTCGCCGAGCCAGTACGTCACCGAGTCCAGATCTGGCGACACGCGCAGCCCGTGCATCGTGATGTCGTCACCGGTGTTCGCGATCACGGTGACGGCTTCCGGCGCAACGGCGCGGACGAGCCCACGCAGGAACTTCCCCGCGCCGATCCCGCCCGCGAGCGCCGTCACCCGCATCCACGGCAGCGTAGTACGCTCGCGCACGGATGGCCGAGGCCACGACCGCGCACGCGCTCCGGCGCGCGCTCGCCCGCGCCGGTGCCGGCAAGGCGCTGTCGGCCGGCGAGATCGAGTCGCTGCTCGCGGCGCGCGGTCCGGACCTCGAACGCCTGATGTCGCTCGCCTCGCACCTACGCGAGCTCGGACACGGCGGCACCGTCACCTACTCGCGCAAGGTCTTCGTCCCGCTCACGATGCTGTGCAGGGACCACTGCCACTACTGCACGTTCGCCAAGCCTCCGGCCAGGCTCGAACGGCCGTTCCTTTCCCCGGAGGAGGTCGTGACGATCGCCGAGGCCGGCCGGCGGCTCGGGTGCAAGGAGGCGCTGTTCACGCTCGGCGACCGCCCGGAGGAGCGCTACCCGATGGCGCGCGACTGGCTCGCCGAACGCGGGTATCGCTCGACGCTCGAGTACGTCCGGGCCGCAGCCATCCGCGTGATAGAGGAGACGGGCCTGCTCCCGCACCTCAACCCCGGCGTCATGTCCTACGAGGAGATGGCGCGCCTGAAGCAGGTCGCGCCGTCGATGGGGATGATGCTCGAGACCTCCTCGGACCGGCTGTCCCAGCGCGGCGGCCCGCATTTCGGATCGCCGGACAAGGTCCCCGCCGTCCGTCTCCGCGTGATCGAGGACGCCGGGCGCCTGGCGATCCCGTTCACCACCGGCATCCTCGTCGGGATCGGCGAGACCCTGGCGGAGCGCGCCGAGTCGCTCCTCGCGATCCGCGATCTCCATCGGCGCTACCGCCACGTCCAGGAGGTCATCGTCCAGAACTTCCGGGCCAAGCCCGGGACGGCGATGCACGACGCGCCCGAGCCGGGGGACGAGGAGTTCCTGGCCACCGTCGCGACGGCGCGGATCGTATTCGGACCGCGGATGCACGTCCAGGCGCCGCCGAACCTGTCCGACCCCGAGCAGCAGGCCCGCCTCCTCGAGGCCGGGATCGACGACTGGGGCGGCGTCTCGCCGCTCACGCCCGACCACGTGAACCCCGAGCGCCCGTGGCCGGCGATCGAGGAGCTCGGCCGCCGGACGGCCGAAGGCGGGCTCGAGCTCCGCGAGCGGCTCACGATCTACCCGGAGTTCGCGCTGCGGCCCGATCCGTTCCTCGCGGGCAAGATGCGGGCGCCGGTCGCGGCCGTGATGGGCCCCGACGGCCTGGCCGCCGACACGGTTGCGGCGCCGATCGGGTGGCAGGACCCCGAGGTCGCCTGGAAGCCCCGTTCCATCGAGCTCACGTTCGCGAAGGTAGAGGGGGCCGGCCTCCGGGCGGACGCCGAGATCGTCTACGGCGAGACCGACGTCCCCGAACGCACCCGCGCATGGCACGCGGAACGCGTCCCCCCCCGCCGGCTCGCCGCCGAGATCCGTTCCGGGCTCGCCAACGCCGAGGGGCGCCGGCCCCTCAGCGACGAGGAGGCCCTCGCGCTGTTCCGGACCGAGGGCGACGACCTCGAGGCGCTGTGTGCCGTCGCGGACGGGCTACGGCGCGACGCCGTGGGCGACGGCGTCACCTACGTCGTGAACCGCAACATCAACTTCACCAACGTCTGCTACGTCGGGTGCCGCTTCTGCGCGTTCGCGCAGCGCGAGATCGACCCGGAGTCCTACACGCTCACGCTCGCCGAGGTGGCCGATCGAGCCCGCGAGGCTGCGGCCTGGGGGTGCACCGAGGTGTGCATGCAGGGCGGGATCCACCCCGATCTGCCCGGGTCGTTCTACTTCGATCTGCTCGACGCGGTGAAGGCCGCGGCACCGGATATCCACATCCATGCGTTCAGCCCGATGGAGGTGCTGAACGGCTCCACGAAGCTCGGGATCTCGTTCCGCGAGTTCCTCCAGGAGTGCCGTCACCATGGCCTTGGGACGATCCCGGGGACCGCGGCCGAGATCTTGGACGACGACGTCCGTTGGGTGCTGACCAAGGGCAAGCTGCCCGCCGACGCGTGGGAGGAGATCGTCCGAACCGCCCATGACCTGGGCATCCGCAGCTCGTCGACGATCATGTTCGGGCACGTGGACGCGCCTCCGCACTGGGTTTTCCACATCCGGAGACTCGCGCGGATCCAACGCGAGACGGGCGGATTCACCGAGTTCGTGCCGCTTCCGTTCGTCCATCAGAACGCGCCGATCTATCTCGCCGGCAAGGCCCGACCCGGCCCGTCATTCGACGACAACCGCCGGATGCACGCCGTCGCGAGGGTCCTGCTCGACGGAGTTATCCACAACATCCAGGTCTCGTGGGTGAAGATGGGCGTGGAAGCGTGTCAGACGATGCTGAACGGCGGCGCAAACGACTTCGGTGGCACCTTGATGGAAGAAACGATCAGCCGCATGGCGGGCGCCGAGTGGGGGATCCGCATGGAGCCTTCGGAGATCCGCACGGCGATCACGTCGATCGGTCGCACGCCCATCGAACGGTCGACTACGTACGAACCGTTGCAGCGCAACATGAACGAACAGGATGCGCATGTGTCGATGGCGCCGTTAGGGACTGCGACCGGCGATCGAACGCCCTCCGACAACCGTTTCCGTCAAGGAGATTGACCGAACCGGTCAACGAGATAGACCATCGAAATACTTCGCAGAACCTCTTGCACCTGCGCCCGAGCACGTATTCGATTCTCTGGGGACGCATGTGGAGATGCCTGAGAACTCGAGTTTTCCTCTTGCCAAGAGGGGAACCTATAGCCCAGAATCACACGCGTGTGATTTCGGGGAGGGAACGGGGACCACATGCATCACTACATCCCATGGCAAGAGCGGGCGCGATGTCGGCAACACGATCCGGAGGTGTTCTTCCCCGAGAAGGGGGGATCATCGAGAGAGGCCAAGCGGATCTGCGCCGATTGTCCGGTTCGCATCGAGTGCCTCAACTATGCCCTTCGCCGCGACGAGCGGTACGGGGTGTGGGGTGGGATGAGTGAACGCGAACGGCGACGCTTGAAGCGTATGGCGTCCTGACACCGAGGGAAGGGGGTGACCGATGTCTCCCGCAAAGAAGAGATCCACCGCGAAGCGCAAGACGGCGGCTCGCAAGCCAGCGGCGAAGAAGACCGCGGCTCGCAAGACCACCCGTAGACGGAAGACCGCCGCGCGCAAGCCGGCAGCGAAGAAGACGACGCGGAGGAAGACCACGCGGCGCAAGCCCGCAGCGAAGAAGAAGACCGCTGCGCGCAAGCCGGCGCGGAGGAAGACCACGCGTAGGAAGACCGCCGCGCGCAAGCCGGCGGCTAAGAAGACGACGCGCAGGAAGACCACACGCAGGAAGACCGCGGCCAAGAAGTCTGCCGCCAAGAAGACTGCGGCGCGTAGGCCGGCGAAGAGGCGGACCGCGAAGAAGCGGTAGCCGTCGGATCGCTGTTGATGCTCGGAAGGGGGGCATGGCCCCCCTTCCGCGTGTTCGAACACCGGCGTGCTAGGCTGCGCGCCGCCTCTGGGCGCACTCCATGGCCACGACAACCGTCGATCGTTCTCCTGCTTCCCGCGACGTGCGCTCCCCGAGCGTGCTCGTCGTGCTGGTCACTCGCGACGCCGTCGCATGGCTGCGCGGATGCCTCGAGTCGCTCGCCGCGCAGACCTACCCGCGCCTGGGCGTCGTGGCGGTGGACAACGGCTCCTCGGACGGGACGCTGGAGCTCCTCCGACAGGCGCTCGGTGAGGCGCGGGTGGTCGCCCTTGGGGAGAACCGAGGCATCGCGGGGGCGCTTACCGCCGCGACCGAGCTCCCGCCCGCCCAGGCCGCCGACTACCTCTTGCTGGTGCACGACGACGCGGCGCTCGCGCCCGATGCCGTCGAACGCCTCCTCGAGCCCGCCGAAGGCATCAAGGCCGTGGAACGCGTGGGCGTCATCGGCCCCAAGATCGTCGACTGGGACGAGCCGAGGGTGCTCCGGGAGGTGGGGCGCTCGACCGACCGGTTCGGCCACCCTTACACCCCCCTGCAGGAGGGCGAGCTGGACCAGGGGCAGTACGACCGGGTGCTCGAGGTCCTGTTCGTGTCCTCCGCCGTCATGCTGGTCTCGCGCGAGGCGTGGCAGCGGACGGGACCCTTCGACGAGCGCTTCGCCGGCCACCACGACGATCTGGACTTCTGCTGGCGGGCGCGCCTGGCCGGCTTCCGTGTACTCATGACGCCGCTCGCGACCGCTCGCCACCGGGACGCGACCGGTCGCGGCGAGCGGCCCCAGGAGCAGCCATCCAGGAGCACCCGCTACTACGCCGAGCGCGCCGCGCTGGCCTCGATGCTCAAGGACTATGGCGTCCTCACGCTGCTGTGGCTCCTGCCCGTCTACGTGGTCCTCGGCGTGGCCCGGATGCTCTACCTGGTCCTGTCGAGGCGGTTCGAGGACGCCTTCGACCTCCTGGCGGCCTGGGGGTGGAACCTCCTGCACCTGCCGGGGACGCTCCGCCGGCGGGTCCGGGCCCAGTCCGTCCGCTCGGTGGCCGATCGCAAGATCCGGCCGTTCATGGCGTCCACCTTCCGGCTACCGAGGTGGTTCGAGCGCGCGGAGGAGTTCCTGGACGAGGGTCTGGAGGAGTTCGACGACGAGGAGCTCGGGCGTCCGCTGCCGCGGCGCGCGGCTTCGGTGGCGGCGGGCCATCCGGTGCTGCTCGGGTCGATCCTGGCGATCGGGCTCGGGGCGCTCGCAGTGCGGCACTTCGTCGGCCCCGAGGTCCTCTCGGGCGGAGCGCTCGCCGCGTTCCCTGCCGACCTCGGGGACTTCTTCCGCGAGTTCGGCTCCGGCGTCCGAACCACGGTGCTCGGGGGCGTCCAGCCCGGCAGTCCCGCCTTGGCCGGTCTCGGGGCCGGATCGTGGGTGGCGTTCGGGAGCACGGCGCTCGCCCAGAAGGTCCTTCTCGGCGCGATGCCGGCCCTGGCCGTGATCGCGATGTACCGAGCGATGGCCCGCCAGACCGGCTCACCGGCCTCGGCCGTGGTGGCCGCGACCGCGTACGTGCTCTCCGCGACGATGCTCTGGTCGTTCTCCGAGGGACGGCTCTCGCTGCTGGTCGTGCTCGCGGTCCTCCCGCTCGCGTGGGACCGGATCGACGCCGCGTTCGCTCGACGCGCCCCCGAGCATCCGTTCCGCTTCGGTATCGGCCTCGGTGTCGCGTTGTCGGTCGGTGCGGCGTTCGCGCCAGCCATCGTCCTGCCCGTCGCCCTGTTCGCCCTGGTGAACCTGGTGGCCGGCCGCCGGCGGGATCGAGGTTCGGCGCTGGTCGTGCTCGCCGCGCTCGCCGCGGCGGCGCTCGCGTTCCCGGTCGTGATCGCGGCGTCCGGTGACCCGGCGTCCGCCCTGACCTCCGAGATCGGGACGACGGACCCGTGGTCCCTGCTGCGGCTCGCGCCCGGGACGGGGCCGGGCACCTGGGCCGTGGCAGCGTTCCTGCCGATCGCGGCCATCGTCTGCTTCGCCGGCGCGGGGGATCCGCAGCGCGGCCGCGCGTGGCGAGCGCTGATCGTGGCGGTCTCGGGGACGCTCCTTGCATGGGCGTCGGTCGCCGGGCAGCTGCCGGCGGCGCTCAGCAACGCGCCGATGTGGATCGGGCGGCCGCGGTCGCCGAGAGCGCGCTCCTCGCCTACGGACTCTCGACGTTCGGCAAGGGGCTGGAGCGGCAGGCCTTCGGGGCCCGGCAGCTCGGGGTGGCGGTCCTGGCGGTGGTACTGTCCGTCGGCATCGCCGGGCAGGCGCTCCAGGTCACGTTCGCCGAGTGGGCGGTGGGGCCCGGTGGCTTGCCGCCCGCGTGGCCGGTGATCGCCTCGACCGCGCAGGGACCGTTCCGCATCCTGTGGCTCGGCGAACCGGACGGCGACCGGTTCCCAGCGCCCGGCGGCGACCCGATCTCTCTGGCCGAGGCCGGCGACCGGACCGTGCGGTTCGGCCTCACGGACCGCGACGGCGTATCCGCCCTCGACGAGGGCCGCGCGCGGTCGGGCAGCGGCTACGACGAGCTGTACGCGGTCCTCGAACGGCTCCTCGCCGGCGGCACACGGCACGCCGGTGCGTTGCTCGGACCGTTCGGGGTCCGGTTCGTGATCGCCGAGGATGGCGATCTCCCGCCGGGTGTCGTGGAACGCCTGACGGAGCAGCTCGATCTGGACCGGCTCCCGGCAGGCGGGCTCACGATCTTCCGCAACGCGGCCGTCCTTCCGACGGCATTCGTCTCGGCCAACGCGCCCGTGCCCGATCACGCCGACCCGGCCGCCGTCGAGGCGTCGCCCGTCGTGATCGCGAGCCCGCTCGACGGCGGCGGCGAGACCTACTCTGGGACGGCAGATGCCCAGGGCACCGTCGTGGTCGCCCAGCAGTTCGACGCCGGCTGGCGGGTGGAGAACGGCGGCGAGGTGCTCGCGCCGTTCGCCGGCTACGGCTGGGCGATCGCCGCGCCCGTGCAGGCCGGGAGCGTCGACGTCCACTTCACCGACCAGTGGCTCCGAACGGTCGAGCTCTACCTGCTCGCGCTCCTGTGGATCGTCGCGCTGTGGGTCACGCGGAAGCCGGGGTCGGCGTGAGGAAGCTGCAGCCCCTCGTGGCGCTCCTGGTTCCGGTGGTGCTCATCGCCGGCGCCGCGTACGCCGACCGAGACGACACACCACGGACGTTCGATGCGGCGACCGAGGTGCGTGCGACGTCAGGCGCCTGGTTCTGCCCGCACGGCGGCGGACCGGAGGGTTGGGAGGTCCAGCTGCAGGTCGCGAACCCGGGGGAGCGGAGCGCCACGGTCCGGGTCCTGACCCTGAACGGCGAAAAGGCCGGCGAGCCGGAATCGTTCGAGGTGCCGGCCGGAGGCTTCCTGCGGATCCCGGTGGAGTCGCGGGGTCGCGAACGATCCTCGATGGTCGAGTGGTTCGGCCAGTGGGTGGCGGTCGGGTGGCTCGCGCACGCCGGCGGGGGCGAGGGCGGCGTCGCGGCCGAGCCGTGCGCCCCGGCGGCCGGGGGTCGTTGGTTCCTCCCCGACGGGGCGACCGACGTGAAGGGCGACCACGACTACGTCGTCGTGATGAACCCGTTCGCTCGCGAGGCCGTCTTCTCGATCACCCTGCTGTCCGAACGCAGGGAGCCCGTGCAACAGGGGTCGCTCACCGACGTCGCGCTGCGCCCCTTCCGAAGCGTCGCGTTCGACGTGGGCGACGTCCTACTGGGCGAACCGACCGTCTCCGCGCTCGTGGACGTCTCGGTCGGACGGGTTGCGGCCGCGACGCTCGGCGTCTCGGGCACCGGAGGGATCAGGTCCGCCCTCGGGTACCTCGGGCGGCCCGCGGGGACGCTCACCTTCCCCGGCGGCGCGGACGCGGGGCAGACCCGCCTGGTCGTGATGAGTGCCGGCGACCCCAACGACCGGGAACGGGTGTCGCTCGAGGGCGAGGTCCTGGTCGAGGAGGGACCGCCGCAGGTCTTCGCCGGTCTCGCCGACGCGAGCATGCCGCCCTCCTCCGCCCGGACCTTCCCGACGACGACCACGGGGCCGACGTCCGTTCGATTCACGGCATCGGGCGAGGACGTTGCCGCGGTCCGGAGGACGTTCGGCGTGGTCTCGGACCAGGCAGCCGTCACCGGCGGCGAGCCGGCGGCCTCGTGGATCGTCCTCCCGGCCGTGGCCGGCGAGCCCTCCAACCCCGGCCTCGTGCTGACGAACCCCGGCACCGAGCCCGCGGTCCTCACGCTCAGCTACCTGTCCCCGGGGCCGGCCGACCAGATCGAGCTCACCGTGCCACCCGGAGCGACCGTGGAGGCGCCCGAGGGGTTCCTGCGGGTCGCGCCCGAGGCCGGGGTGTGGGTGAGGGCCACATCGGGAACCATCATCCCGGCGGCCGCGTCCTACTCGCTCGGTCACGACGGGTTCGCGACCTACGCGGTCGCGCTCGGGATCGCGGTCCCGGAGGGCGTTCTCTAGGACACACGTCTCTTGGTCTGGACGGTCGGCACGCCGTCTAGGATGATGTGTCTCGCGGCAACCGCCGCGGGATCGCAGCGACGACGGAACGAGGTCGGGAACGTTGGCACGCGCGAAGCATCGGCGGGGCGGGCGATGGGTGATCGCCGCGGTGACGCTCGGCGTGCTGGCGGTCGTCACCGCCGGGACGGCGTTCGCCGCCTACCGCTACGACGCATCGACCTCCGACCGGATCCTGCCGGGCGTGTCGGTCGGCGGTATCGACGTCGGCGGCATGCGGCGCGACGAGGCGATCCGCACGCTCCGGGAGCTCGCCGAGCAGACGCTGTACAGCGAGCTCGTCGTCGAGGCCGCTGGTCACAGTTGGAACGTCACGCCGGCCTCGCTCGGGATGACGGCCGACGTCGAGGGCGCGGTCGCCAGGGCGCTCGCCGTCGCGGACGACCTGTCCTTCACGTCGCGCGTCTACCACCGCCTTCGCAACATCCCGGTCTACGCGTCGCTCGACCTGCCGTACCGCGAGCACCGGGGTGACGTGAAGGCGTTCGTGCAGCAGGCGTTCGACGAGGTGGCGCAGCCCGCGGTCGACGCGCGGTTCGCGCTGGTGAACGGCGA
>Ga0207679_10002043_pt1 | contig 12521 bp, 9 predicted proteins | sample KBSC73metaG_FD_184320 | JGI IMG/M metagenome (GOLD analysis project Ga0207679, IMG submission 184320) | Corn rhizosphere microbial communities from Kellogg Biological Station, Michigan, USA - KBS C7-3 metaG (SPAdes) (version 2) | ecosystem: Host-associated > Plants > Roots > Rhizosphere > Soil ...
GACCGCCGGGCAACCCCCGGCGGTTCGTCTTTTCGCTCCAGCGCGATAGGGGAATGATGTTCAAGCTGCGGCCGCTGTTTTGGCCCACCGCGATGATGCTGCCGATCGTGGTCTTCGCGCTCGGCCTCTCCGTCTGGCAGATGGAGCGGCGGGAGTGGAAGCTGGGCATCCTCAACCGCATCGCCGAGAACCAGGCGGCGGCGCCGATGCCGTTCGACGAGCTGATCAAGGGCGACCCGCTGCGCCGCGAGTACGGCCGTGTCCGCATCGCCGGCACGCTGCTCAACGACAAGGAATACTATCTCGCCGCGCGCAGCCTGAAGGACGATGTCGGCATCCAGGTCATCACGCCGCTGCGCACCGACGACGGCACCATCGTGCTGTTCGACCGCGGCTTCGTCCCGTCGGAGAAGAAGGATCCAAAGACTCGCGTTGCCGGGCAGCCGAGCGGCCGGGTCGAGCTGATCGGCATCGTCCGGCGCAACCAGGTGAAGCGCTACTTCGCGCCCGACAACGACCCGGCGAAGAACTTCTGGTTCCATGTCGACGTGCCGTTGATGCGCAAGGAGGCGGGCGGCAAGCCCGATCCGGTGCTCGACACCTTCTTCCTCGAGGCCGACGCGACGCCCAATCCTGGCGGCCTGCCGATCGGCGGCCAGACCCGGCTCGACATCCCCAACGACCACCTGCAGTACGCCATCACCTGGTTCCTGATCGCGATGGCGGGGATCGGGGTCTACCTGGCCTATCACTGGGAGAACGGCCGACTCGCTGTGAACGGCCGCACGAAGGTGAAGACATGATCTCCAACGATCCATACGCCGAGCTGGAGCGCCGCTTCGCCCGCATGAGCGCGGTCGGCCGCGCCGGCGCCATCCTGAACTGGGACCGCTCGACCATGATGCCGGACGGCGCGAGCGAGGATCGCGCCGACCAACTCGCGACCCTGGGCGTGATCAGCCACGAGATGATGGTGGCGCCCGACATGGCCGAGCTGCTGTCGCGCGCCGAGGACGGCAGGGCGAGCCTCGATCCGTGGCGCGCCGCCAACCTGCGCGAGATGCGTCATGCCTGGATACACGAGAACGCGCTGCCGTCCGACCTCGTCGAGGCGCGCACGCGGGCGTCGTCGGCCTGCGAGATGGTGTGGCGCGAGGCCAAGAAGAATGCCGACTTCAAGGCGCTGCTGCCGACGCTCAGCGAGGTCGTGACCATCACCAAGCGGGTCGGCGAGGCCAAGGCGGCCGCACTCGGCCTGTCGCTCTACGACGCATTGCTCGACGAGTACGAGCCGGGCGGCCGCTGCGCGCGCATCGACACGCTGTTCGGCGAGCTCGAGGCGTTCCTGCCGGCGATGCTGCAGCAGGTGATGGAGACGCAGAAGAAGCGGGGCGCGGCGCTGCCGCTCGACGGCCCGTTTCCGGTCGACGCGCAGCGCAAGCTCGGGCTCGAGATGGCGCGCACGCTGGGCTTCGATTTCCATCACGGCCGGCTCGACGTCTCGGCGCATCCCTTCACCGGCGGCACCGCCGACGACGTGCGCATCACCACGCGCTATGACGAGGCCGACTTCACCCGCGCCCTGATGGGCGTGCTGCATGAGACCGGCCACGCACTCTACGAGGCGGGCCGGCCGCGCGACTGGCGGCGCCAGCCGGTCGGCAATGCGCGCGGCATGGTGCTGCACGAGAGCCAGTCGCTGCTGATGGAGATGCAGGCCTGCCGTTCCGATGCCTTCGTGGCGTTCGCCGCCGCGCGCCTGCGCGAGGTCTTCGCCAAGGCGGGCCCGGCCTGGGAGGCGGCCAACATCCATCGCATCTACACGCGGGTCGAGCCGGGCTTCATCCGCGTCGATGCCGACGAGGTGACGTACCCGCTGCACATCATGCTGCGCTACAGGCTCGAGCGGTCGGTGCTGGCCGGCGACCTCGCGCTCGTCGACCTGCCCGCGGCCTGGAACGTCGGCATGAAGGAGCTGCTGGGGATCGTCCCACCGAACGACGCGGTCGGCTGCCTGCAGGACATCCATTGGCCGGACGGCGCCTGGGGCTATTTCCCGACTTACACCCTGGGGGCGCTGGCGGCGGCGCAGCTCTTTGCGGCGACGCGCCGGGCGGTGCCGGACCTGATGGGCTCGATCGGCAAGGGCGATTTCGCGCCGTTACTGGGCTGGCTTCGTACGAACGTGCACGGCAAGGGCTCGCTCGCCGATACCGATACAATCCTGTCACAGGCCACCGGGTCGCCCCTGGGCACGGCCGCCTTCAAGGCGCATCTGGAAAGCCGTTACCTGTCGGCGTAAGAGGGAAGCATGCTCGAACTCCGCCCCAACTGCGAATGCTGTGACAAGGACCTGCCGAACGGCGCTCCCGACGCGCTGATCTGCACCTTCGAATGCACGTTCTGCGCCGACTGCGCGAACGGTCGGCTGGGCGGCGCGTGCCCGAACTGCGGCGGCGACCTGGTGAAGCGGCCGACCCGGCCGGAGCGGTCGCTGGCCAAGTATCCGGCCTCGACCAAACGGGTGAAGAAGGACCACGCCGCCTGCAAGCAGGTTGCCTGAACTCGCGATGAACTACATCAGCACCCGCCATGGCTCTGCCGGGAGCCCGGCGCCGCTCGGCTTCGAGGACGTCATGCTCGCGGGCCTGGCGCGCGACGGCGGACTCTACCTGCCGGCCGAATGGCCGCAGTTCTCCAAAGCCGACATCGCCGCGCTGAAGGGCAAGCCCTATCGCGAGGTCGCCTACCGCGTGATGCAGCCGTTCGTCGGCAACACCTTCGACGAGATGACCTTCCGGCGGCTGATCGCCGAGGCCTATGCCTCGTTCGACGTGGCCGACGTGGCGCCGCTGAAGCCGCTCGACGACAACCTGCACCTGCTCGAGCTGTTCCACGGCCCGACACTTGCCTTCAAGGACGTGGCGCTGCAGCTGCTCGGCCTGATGCTCGACCATACGCTGGGCCAGCGGCACGCCCACGCGACCATCGTCGGCGCGACCTCGGGCGACACCGGCTCGGCGGCGATCGAGGCGGTGCGCGACCGGCGCACGATCGACATCTTCATGCTGCATCCGCGCGGCCGGGTGAGCGAGGTGCAGCGCCGGCAGATGACCACGGTGCTGGCACCCAACGTGCACAACATCGCGGTGCAGGGCACGTTCGACGACTGCCAGGACCTCGCCAAGGCCTGCTTCAACGATCTCGCCTTCCGCGACCGCCATGCGCTGACGGCGGTGAACTCGATCAACTTCGCGCGGGTGATGGCGCAGATCGTCTATTACTTCTGGGCAGCGCTGAAGCTCGGCGCGCCGGACACGCCGGTTGCCTTCACCGTGCCGAGCGGCAACTTCGGCAACGTCTATGCCGGCTATGCCGCGAAGCAGATGGGCCTGCCCGTGTCGCACTTCGTCGTTGCGACCAACACCAACGACATCCTCGCGCGCTTCTTCGACACCGGCACGATGACCACGTCGGAGGTCGTGCCGACCTACAGCCCGAGCATGGACATCCAGATCTCGAGCAACTTCGAGCGCCTGCTGTTTGATCTCTACGGCCGCGACGGCAAGGCGCTGGCCGATGCGATGACGGCTTTCCGCAGCACCGGCACGCTCAAGGTCGGCGCCAACGCGCTGGGTGGCGTGCGCGCGCTGTTCGACGCCGGCCGACTGGATGACGAAGGCACGCTCGCCGCGATTGCCGACTGCCGCAAGCGCTATGGCGAGACGCTCGATCCGCATACCGCCGTCGGCTACGCCGTGGCGCGGCAGCATCGTCGCGACCCCGAGGTGCCGATGATCGTGCTGGCGACGGCGCATCCCGCAAAGTTCCCGGACGCGGTGCAGAAGGCGACCGGCGAGCGGCCGGCGCTGCCGCCGCGGCTCGCCGACCTGTTCCAGCGCACCGAGCGGGTCGACGGCCTGCCGAACGACGTCGAGGCGCTGAAGGAACTGATCGACGATCGCATGGCTGCCCAGGAACAGCGGCCGCGGGTGCGGACATGAGCGAAGTAAAGGTCACCACGCTGGCCAACGGCCTGCGCGTCGCGGTCGACGAGATGCCCGAGGTCGAATCGGCCTCGCTCGGCATCTGGGTCAAGTGCGGCACGCGGCATGAATCGGCCGAGCTCAACGGCATGGCGCACATGCTCGAGCACATGGCGTTCAAGGGCACCCGGACCCGCTCGGCACGCGTGATCGCCGAGGAGATCGAGAATGTCGGCGGCAGCCTCAACGCCTATACCGGCCGCGAGATCACGGCCTACCACGCCTCGGTCCTGAAGGAGGATGTCGGCCTCGGCGTCGAGATGGTGGCCGACATCCTGCGCAACTCGGTGTTCGATCCCGACGAGCTGCAGCGCGAGCGTGGCGTGATCCTGCAGGAGATCGGCCAGGCGCTCGACACGCCCGACGACGTGATCTTCGACCAGTTCCAGGAGACCGCGCTGCCCGACCAGCCGCTCGGCCGGCCGGTGCTGGGCACCGCCGATTCGGTCGAGGCGATCGGCCGCGATGACCTGTTCGGCTTCCTGGCGCGCCACTACACGGCCTCGAACATGGTGCTGTCGGCGGCGGGCCGAGTGCAGCACGACCAGATCGTCGAGCTGGCGGAGAAGCATTTCGGCTCGGTGCCGCGCACGCCGGCCAACGCCGAGACGCCGGTGCCGCTCGCCTATGTTGGCGGCGATGGCCGCGAGGCGCGCACGCTCGAGCAGGTCCACCTGGTGCTCGGCTGCAGTGGCATCGGCTATCGCGATCCCGACTATTACGCGACGGCGGTCTACGCGACCCTGTTCGGCGGGGGCATGTCCTCGCGCCTGTTCCAGCGGATTCGCGAGGAGCGGGGGCTGGTCTACGGCATCCACTGCTTCAATGCGGCGTACGCCGACGGCGGCCTGTTCGGCATCTATGCCGGCACCGGCGAGGAAGACCTCGCCGAGCTGGTCCCGGCGGTGTGCGAGGAGTTCGCCGGCGTGGCCGATTCGCTCACCGAGCAGGAGCTGATCCGCGCCCGCAACCAGATCAAGGCCGGCACCTTGATGGCGCTCGAATCGAGCGGCTCACGCTGCGAGCAGGCTGCCCGCCATCTGCTGATCCACGGCCGGCCGATCCCCTACGCCGAGATCGTCGCCCGCATCGAGGCGGTCGACCAGGACGCAGTGCGCCGCGTCGCCCGTCGCCTGCTGCAGGGCAAGCTCACCCTTGCCGCGCTCGGCCCGATCGAAGACCTCGAGTCCCTGGAAAAGATCGCCGCCCGGCTGGCGGCGTGATTCATCGGACCGCGCCACTCCAGTGGCGCTCATGATCTTTGGTCCGAAGATTCATGAGCGCCACTGGAGAGGCGCGGCCCAATGAACTCACCCCCTCCGCAATCGGACGTGACCCCAAGGCCAATCGACGGGCTCCTTGGCCAGACCGGCTTTGACTGGGTTGTTCTCGATGTAGCTGACTGTCGATTCAAATTGCGGCTCGTTACGGATGTAGGTATCCTAGTAGTCCTCTCGCCAGAACGGTCCTGTACGGCCCAGGATGCGATTCGCCATTCGCGCCGAAAACCGCTTCCAGGAACTGATGATGTCCCCCAAGCCGTGACCTGCGAGGGCTTCGATCAGCACGTGCACATGGTTGGGCATGATGGTCCAGGCGATCAGTCGATAGCGCTCGCCGTCGAAGTGAAGCAGTGCGTCTTCGACAATCCGGGCAATCTCGGGTTGGCGCAGCCAGCAGGCGCCGGCTCCTTGGTCGAGGAAAGCATCGCGGTCGGCGTCGCCAACGGTGAGCTTCATCTGTTCGATCGCCCGCGCAGGCAGACTGTCGAATAGCCGAAACGTTACGAACTGCAGAGTCTCGGGCGAATCGAAATGCGGGAGATACCCGCGCGAATGCCAGCCTTTGGGTGTCATCGGACCGCGCCACTCCAGTGGCGCTCATGGTCTTTGGGGCAACGATCCATGAGCGCCACTGGAGTGGCGCGGTCCGATGAGGCTATTTCTTCTCGTGCGCCGCGGGCACCGTCGTGGTGTGGCTCGCCATGCTGATGACGCCCTGCGAGACCGTCGGCGGGGCTGATTTGGCGCGCGGCGGCACGCCGATGGCGGCGCGTTCCCGGACTGCGACGACCTCGCTCGAATGGCGGATCAGGTTGTAGCGCAGCGCGGTGTAGAGGTTCACCGGGAACGGCATGTTGGCGTCGAAGTCGATGATCAGCACGACGCGCGTTTCCTCGGTCTGGTTCTTGACCCAGTGCTCGCGCGTGTCATCGAACACCAGCGGCACGCCCTCCTGCCAGAAGAAGTGATGGCCGCCGATCTCGATCCAGCAGTCCTCGGGATTCTTCGGCACGATCAACGGATAGTGGAAGCGGATGACGCCCGCCGCCGAGCCCCGGTGCGGCGTGATCTCGGCGCCGCCCTGCAGGATCGAGAACAGCGCGGTATGGACGCCCGGGATGCGCGAGATCGCCTCGTAGGTGTCGGGCACCGCGGCGGTGTTCTCCTTGATCTCGTGGCCCCAGATCTTGAGCAAAAAGGTGCGCCAGGCGCGGCCCGGCACGAACAGGTCGCGCGGATGGACCTCGTGCAGCGCCGGAATCTCGTCGTGATGGTCGAGCAGGTACTGCAGGTCGGCCTTGATCTGGTCGTGGCTCTTCCTGAGCTCGCCCAGCACCGGGAATGCCCGCATCGCGTCGTCGCCGCCCAGCGGCAGCTTGGGCATGCGGCGCAGGATCATGTCGGACATGCGCAGGTTGAAGTTTTCGATCGGCTCCTGCGGCACCCAGATGTTCTTGGTGAGATAGAAACGGCCCTTCTGGCCGATGCCGGGATTGTCGCTCGCTTCCATGGGCGGGTGTGACCTAAAGCTGTACGGGGGCGGTGGGAACTTCTTACGTCAGAGTGAGCTTTTCAAGGCAGTGTATTGACGCGGCAGCGGCGGACCTGACTCGTAAAATCTTACGCCAAGTCGTGGAAAACATGTAACAATTCTGCGCACAAGGGTACACTTCCGGGTCCGATGTTTCGATTCGCCGACGTTCCCATCTCGCTTTCGGGGATGACCCGTATCCAGGGCAGGAAGGTGTTCCTGCGGGCGCCAACCATGGAGGACTGGCCGGAATGGGCCGAATTGCGGGCCCGCAGCCGTTCCTTCCTGACGCCGTGGGAACCGACCTGGCCCGACGATTCGCTCGGCCGTGACCATTTCAGGCGCCGGCTGCGCCAGCAGATACGCGAATGGCGGGCAGGTGAAGCCTACGGCCTGTTCGTGTTCCTGAACGACAAGCGCCGGCTGGTCGGCGGCATCAATCTCTCCAACGTGCGCCGCGGCGTCGCCCAGACCGCCTCGGTCGGCTATTGGATGGGCCAGCCCTATGCCGGCCAGGGCCTGATGACCGACGGGCTGCGCGCGACCCTGCCGTTCGTGTTCGACGAGCTTCGCCTGCACCGGCTGGAAGCCGCCTGCCTGCCGCACAACGAGCCGTCCAAGGCCGTGCTGTCCAAGGTCGGCTTCCACGAGGAGGGGCTGGCGCGGCAATATCTGCGCATCAATGGCCAGTGGGCCGACCACCTGCTGTTTGCCCTGCTGCGCGCCGACTACGATGCCCTCCTGAGAGCGAGCCGCTGAATGCGCAACCTCACGCCCGAGACCATCACCAACGCCTTCGCCGAGTACGCCAGGAACGCGCCCTCGGCCCGCACCCGCGAGCTGCTGGTCAGCCTGGCCGGCCACCTGCACAGCTTCGTGCGCGAGAACAAGCTGACCCAGGCCGAGTGGGGCGCGGCGATCGACGCGCTCACCCGGGCGATGAAGTTCACCGACGACAAGCGCAACGAGTACATCCTGTTCTCCGACCTGCTCGGGGTCTCGTCGCTGGTCGACATGGTGAACGCGGCCAAGAGCGGCACACCGTCGTCCGTCTTGGGCCCGTTCCATATCGAGGGCGCACCCGAGCTGGCGAACGGCGGCGACCTGTGGAAGGGCCAGGTCGGCGAGCCCTTGGTCGTGAGCGGCCGGATCGCCGACGCCCAGGGGGCGCCGGCCAAAGGCACCGTGCTGGCGCTGTGGCAGAATTCCGGCAACGGCCTGTACGCCCAGCAGGACGCCGGCCAGAGCCCGACCAACTATCACGCTCGGCTGACGGTGGCCGACGACGGCACCTTCGCCTTCTCGACCGTGCGGCCAGTTTCCTACACGGTGCCGGACGACGGCCCGGCCGGCGACATGCTGCGCGCGCTCGGTCGCCACGCCTGGCGGCCGGCGCATCTGCACATGATCATCCACGCGCCGGGCCGGACGCCGCTGATCACCGAGTTCTTCCCCGACGACGACAAGTACCTCGAGCAGGACGCCGTGTTCGGCGTGCGCGGCGGCCTGGTGCTGCCGTTCAAGCGCGAGACCGACCGCGCCCGGCTGCCGGCCAACCTCGCCGCCGGCAACTCGCTGCCGATGCCGGTCTGGACCGCGACGCTCGACCTCAGGCTGCCGTAGCGCGTTCTGACGCGCCGGCGGGCGGCAGCGCCTTCAGAGGCGCGAGAGCCCGCACGCTTCAGAAATGACGATGATCGCGCGATCGCCCGATTATGGGCAATGGCCTTGAGAATCCGCGCGGCGATTCAGGAGCTGAATCCCGGGCCATTGCCCAAGGCGAGATTTTGCCGGGAGGCCTTATCCACAGGCTTTCGACATCGAACCAAGCTGAAAGGCCTGCGATTGCATTCAATTCCACGGGGCCATCCCGCAGCGTGGATTTTTGGGTTCGTGTTCGAGAAAAAACGAATCCCGTTGCGCGTAGGTCAGCGGTCGCGGCATGGCCGAACACGCGCGCTCGATCAATGCTTCATCCGGGCGCAAGCTCCAGATGCGAGCCGTCCCGTCGTCGGACGCGGTGAGCACCCGCGCGCCATCGGGCGAGAAAGTCGCACTTCGGACGTCAGCATCGTGGACTCGCAGCGTCGCGAGCTCACGTGCGCTATTGGCGTCCCAGAGGCGCACCGTGCTGTCCTGGGATGCTGTGAGAACCCATGTGCCATCCGGCGAGAAGGTGGCGCTCCAGACAGATCCCGAATGTCCGCGGAAGACGTTCAGTTCCCTGCCGTCAGCGACTGCCCACAAGCGAGCCGTCCCGTCCTCCGATGCCGTCAGCACCTTCGTGCCATCGTTCGAAAAGACGGCGGTACGGACCGGCGCCTGATGGCCCCGTAGTACGGCCAGCAGACGTCCGCTCGCGACATCCCACGACCGTGCGGTTCCATCCTGTCCTGCTGTGACAAGCCGGTGCCCATCTGGCGAAAACGCCGCGCTCGAGACAAAGAACGTGTGCCCTTTCAGGATCTTGGACGGGTGCTCGTTGGCGGTCTCCCATATGCGTGCCGTGCCGTCTTCCGAGGTCGTCGCGACGTATGCGCCGTCAGGCGAGAACTGGACGCTGGTCACTCTCTTCTTGTGACCCTTCAGGACGGTCAGTGCCCGGCCGGTTGCCGTTTCCCATACGATGGCGTCGTTGATCGCGCCGGTTGCCATGCGACTGCCGTCCCGCGTGAAGGAAGCCTTTGGAATGATCGAGCAACGCTCGCGACCGGTGGAGCGCTGAATGTCGCAATTTCTTCCGTCGAGCTTGTGCTCGCGGCCGGTCGCGACCTCCCATAGCCGTAGCCCGAATGAGGTCGTGGCAACATAGGCTCCGTCCGGCGAAAAGACGGCGTTCCAAGACCTGCTGCCCGAGGTGTCAGGCACCTCGAAGACTTTCATCTCCTTGCCGTCCGAGGCTCTCCACAACCTTGCGGTTCTATCTATCGATGCGCTTAGGATCTCCCTCCCGTCAGGCGAGAAGGTGGCATCCAGAAGCGCTGACCTGTGCCCCCGAAGAACGACCTGCTCTCGTTCCACGGAGGCGTTCCAGAGGCGTACCGTCCGATCAGCCGACGCCGTCAGGATCCGCGACCCATCGCGCGAGAAGGCCGCGCTCAGCACCCATCCTTCATGCCCTTGAAGAACGGCCAATTGGCGCCCCTGCCGCACTTCCCACAGGCGCGCCGTCCTGTCCTCCGATGCTGTAATCAAGTGTTTGCCATCGGGCGAGAATGCGGCGGCAAAGACCGTCCCGTTGTGCCCACGCAGTACGGCAAGTTCGTCGCCCAACTCGCTCGCAGGGTCCCCGTTCGCCCGCTCAAATGGAGCGAGGCCGGTCGTATTCCAAAGGCGGACCGTACCGTCCGCTGACGCTGTAGCCACCCGGCGGCCATCCGGCGAGAAGGCAGCGGCGAGGATCGCCTTCTCATGTCCCTTGAGAATGATCAACCGCTTGCCGCTGCTCGTGTCCCACAGGGATGCGGTCGATCCGCTCACTGTCAGCAGGCGCGTGCCGTCGGGTGAGAAGGCTATTCCTCGAATGGAGTCTTTTTCTTCCTGAAGCGTCAGGAGCTCGGTTCCCGTGCCTGCGTCCCAAAGACGAGCGGTCCCGTCCCAGGACGCGGTGAAGATGCGAGTGCCGTCCGGCGAGAAGATCGCGTTCACGACAACGTCTTCGTGGCCGCGAAGCAGGTAAATCAGGCGGCCGGTTGTCGCCTCCCACACACCGGCCGTTCGATCTCCGGAAGCCGTGAGCACACGCGTGCCATCGGGGGAAAAAACCGCGTCCCTCACTTGGCCTTCGTGATGCAGGGACCAGAGTTCGCGACCGCTGACGACGTCCCAGATCCGCGCCGTCTTGTCGGCCGACGCTGTGACCAACTGCGTGCCGTCGGGAGAGAACGATGCCTTGAGTATTGGCGCACTATGGCCCTTGAATACGGCCAATTCGCGTTTGGCGTTGCCGTCCCAGAGATGGGCGGTGCCATCGCCGCGGACGGTGATCAATCGCGTGCCGTCGGGCGAGAAAAGAGCCGTCGTCGTTACGTCCAGCCGGTCCTTTACCTGGTCGGCAAAGGCGACGAAGTTTGTCCCAAGAGGATCTACCTGATCACGCAGAGTCGTCAGCTCGCGAAGGTGGATGAGCGATTCCGACAAGGCGAGCTGCGCAAGCGTGTCGAACGGGCGATCGTTGTCTTTCGGCAGCGCCTGAGCGCCAATGCCAGCGCAGTGCCGTGATCACCGTCACGATTGAGCTGATGAACGATTTGGGAGATGTAGCGTGATTGAGCGCGCGAGCCCTGATTCCGCTCGACGACGAGCTGCTGGTTGCCGAGGAATGCCAGGACACCGGCGACCGTCGCGCCGGCGAACAACAAGGCCATGCAAGCCGCAATGGCATAGGCGATGCGCCGCCCACGATCAGCGAGCCGACGCGATGCCTGGACGAACTCCCGCGTCTCGGGCGGCAGTTCGCTGCCGTAGTCCCGCACCAGGTCCGCCGCGACCGACAAGGGGGTGCCCCGCAACAGATGATCACGGGCCCGATTGGCCGACAGCCAGCGGCCCAGCGCCGCCTCGAGGTCCGCGCGTTGCTGATAGTATCGAGCGTTGCTGTCGACAATACGACGAGCCCGGTCCCAGCTGCGCAGTACGGCTTCGTGCGCCAGCCGTGCGCGCCGCAGGGCGCCTTCGCCCGCCGCATCGAGTACCAGGACGCGTGCCTTCTCGAGAGCTTTGATCAACGCCGCCGCATTCGGCCTGGCGCCGAGCTCCGTTTCATCGAGCGCCATGTCACGCAAGGTAGCGCCTGCATCTGTGCGGCGGCGGCTGACCCCGACGAGCTGCCGCAGCAGCCAGGGCAGCTCGTCCTGTGCTTCGATCGGCAGAGAGGCTACGGCGCGCTCCGCTTCAGCGGCGATGGCGCCGCCCAAGCCACCCAAGGCGCGATAGGATTCGAAGGCCAGGGTCGGTGTGCCGTTGCGATCCTGCCGCTTCAGGTAGAGATGTTCCAACGTGAACTGCAGGAGCGGCAAGGCATCGGCGCCGCTGGCATGGGCCAGCAGCACGTCGTCGAGGCCGCGGCCTTCGTCATCGAGGTCGAAGGCCAGGCCGGCTGCCTCGGCGGGGCCACGGATAGCTTCCGCGATCGAGATGGTGTCCGGCGGTGCGAGGTCGAGCGTCGCGCCCTCATCCTTCAGCCTGAGCAGGGCGGGGTCGGCCTGGACATGTCCGTACTCGGCCGATCGCAGCGTCGCGACCGCCCAGACCAGCCCGGAGCGCACCAGGCCATCGAGCGCCGCAACGAAGGCCGCGCGTTGTTGGGCGGTTACCGAGGAGGCGAACAACCCCTCGAACTGGTCAACCAGCAACACCAAGCGCGGCGTCACCGCGCGATCGTAGCTTTCGCGCTGGCTCGCCAGGTCGGCCGCCTGCTCGAGCGCCCACCGCACTTGCTGAGCGGCGCTTTTGCCGCCTGATGCCAGCGCCTGGGCAAGGTCCTCCGGCGTCGGGTTGGGCGATTTCCTGAGTTCAGGCAGGGCAGCTCCATCGAGCAACGCGCTTGCCAAGTCGACCAGCGGATCGGCCTGGCCGAATCCCACCTTCATTTGCGCTACGCGCCAGAGATCGATGCTCTCTACCGCGCCAGGCGTAGTCAGGCGGGGAATGAGGCCAGCG
>Ga0207679_10002046_pt1 | contig 12518 bp, 8 predicted proteins | sample KBSC73metaG_FD_184320 | JGI IMG/M metagenome (GOLD analysis project Ga0207679, IMG submission 184320) | Corn rhizosphere microbial communities from Kellogg Biological Station, Michigan, USA - KBS C7-3 metaG (SPAdes) (version 2) | ecosystem: Host-associated > Plants > Roots > Rhizosphere > Soil ...
GCGTTGAGCGAGCAGGAAATTGCCCAGTACCTCACGATGGAACAGACTGCGAAGGCAAAGGCTGAAGCGGCCAGAGCCACGCTCACTGTTCAGAAATTGCGCATGAAACACGTGCAGGTGGTGGCACCCGACGATGGCATCATCTCGGCACGCAGCGCTACCGTAGGCGCTGTCGTTCCGGCAGGTACCGAACTGTTCCGCATGATCCGGCGTGGACGACTCGAATGGCGCGCCGAAGTGACATCATCGGAGCTCGGCAGGATCAAGGTTGGCACGCCGGTGACCATTGTTGCGGTCAACGGTAGCGAACTGAAGGGCAAGGTACGCGTGGTGGGGCCGACAGTTGACCTTCAGAATCGTGTCGCCATCGTTTATGTGGACTTGGCGGCGCCAGCAGGAAATACGCCGCCAGCCAAGGCGGGAATGTATGCGCGCGGCGAATTCGATCTGGGCACATCTTCCGCCCTGACAGTGCCGCAGCAGTCGGTGGTGCTGCGTGAAGGTTTCAGCTATCTGTTCCGGCTTACACCGGACAATCGCGTGCAACAGGTCAAGATCAAAACCGGCCGCCGTATCGCGGATCGCATCGAGGTATTGGAAGGATTGAAGCCGGATGCATTAGTAGCCGTCAATGGAGCGGGATTCCTCAACGATGGCGATCTCGTGCGTGTCAGCACCAATGCACAAGCTGTTGCCGCGAAATAAGGAGCAGGACTCATGATGAATGTCTCGTCCTGGTCGATCAGGAACCCGATACCGGCGATCATGATGTTCGTGCTGCTGACCTTCGCGGGCGTGCTCTCGTTCAAGAGCATGAAGATCCAGAATTTCCCTGATATCGATTTGCCGACGGTAAGCGTGTCGGTTTCGCTGCCTGGCGCCGCGCCGGCGCAACTGGAAACCGAAGTCGCACGCAAGATCGAGAATTCGATCGCTACCGTGCAGGGTTTGAAGCATCTCTATACCAAGGTGCAGGACGGCAGCGTCACCATTACCGCCGAATTCCGTTTGGAAAAGCCGGTGCAGGAGGCGGTGGATGATGTGCGTTCTGCCGTGGCTCGCGTGCGGGCCGACCTGCCCGCCGACGTGCGCGATCCCATCGTCAACAAGATGGATCTTGCCGCCCAGCCGGTGCTGGCCTTCACCATCTACTCGCCGCGTCTGGATGAAGAAGCGCTGTCCTGGTTTGTTGACAACGATGTGTCACGCAAGCTGCTTGCGGTGCGTGGCGTGGGGGCGGTCAATCGTGTTGGCGGCGTCAATCGCGAAGTGCGTGTCGCCCTCGATACCGCCAAGCTGCAGGCGCTCGGCGCCACTGCAGCCGACGTCTCGCGCCAGTTGCGCCAGATGCAGAACGAAAGCGCGGGCGGACGAATGGACGTGGGCGGCGGCGAGCAGCCGGTGCGTACCATTGCTACCGTCAAGTCTGCCGAGGAACTGGGGCGCCTGGAACTGCCCTTGCCCGATGGCCGACGCATCCGGCTAGACGAAGTAGCGACTGTGAGCGACACCATCGCCGAACGCCGCTCGGCGGCACTGCTTAACGGCAAGCCCGTGGTCGGCTTTGAAGTGTCGCGCAGCAGGGGCGAAAGCGAAGTGACGGTCGGAGCGGCAGTGCAACAGGCGCTGGCCGAACTGCGGCAGCAGCACCCCGATCTGGAAATCACCGAGGCATTCAACTTTGTCACGCCGGTCGAGGAAGAGTACAAAGGTTCGATGCAGTTGCTGCTGGAAGGGGGGCTGCTCGCGGTGGTGGTTGTCTGGCTCTTCCTGCGCAACTGGCGCGCCACTTTCGTGTCAGCGGTGGCGTTACCGCTGTCGGTGATTCCCGCCTTCATCGGCATGTATCTGCTTGGCTTTTCCATCAACGTGGTGACGCTGCTGGCGCTGTCGCTGGTGATCGGCATCCTGGTTGACGATGCCATCGTGGAGGTGGAAAACATCGTGCGCCACCTTCGTCAGGGCAAAACGCCCTATGAGGCAGCGATGGAAGCAGCGGATGAGATCGGGCTGGCCGTGATCGCGACCACCTTCACGCTGATTGCGGTGTTCCTGCCGACCGCTTTTATGAGCGGCGTGGCAGGCAAGTTCTTCAAGCAATTCGGCTGGACTGCATCGTTGGCGGTGTTCGCATCGCTGGTGGTGGCGCGCGTGCTGACACCGATGATGGCCGCCTACATTCTCAAGCCGATTATCGACAAGCACGACGACCCGGGCTGGATGAAGCTGTATATACGCTGGGCCGGTTGGTGCATGAGGCATCGTTTGACGACGATGATCGCCTCAACGGTATTTTTCATCGGCTCCATCATGCTGATCCCGTTGCTGCCCACGGGGTTCATTCCGCCCGACGACAATTCACAGACACAGGTGTATCTGGAACTGCCTCCGGGTTCGACCCTGGAGCAAACGTTGAAAGCGTCCGAGCATGCACGCACGCTGGTCTCCGGCGTGGAGCATGTGAAGAGCGCCTACACTACGATAGGCGGCGGCAGCGCCGGTGGCGATCCATTTGCACCGCAAGGCTCGGCGGAGGTACGCAAGGCGACGCTGACCATTCAATTGAGCAAACGCGGCACGCGCCCGCTCAAGCAACGCATCGAGAACAATATCCGCGCCGCGCTGGAAAACCTGCCTGGCGTACGCACCAAGGTCGGTCTCGGCGGCTCGGGCGAAAAATACATTCTCGTGCTCACCGGCGAAGACCCGACTGCCTTGCGCACGGCAGCCATGGCGGTGGAGCGGGATCTGCGCACCATCCCCGGCCTGGGCAACGTGGCATCGACCGCCAGCCTGATCCGGCCCGAAGTGACGGTGCGTCCCGACTTCGCGCGCGCCGCAGACCTTGGCGTAACCAGCAGCGCCATCGGTGAAACCCTGCGCATCGCTACGATCGGTGACTATGATGTGTCGCTGCCCAAGCTTAATCTTTCGCAGCGCCAGGTGCCCATCGTGGTTCGGCTCGATCAGGAAGCACGCGAAGACTTGGGCGTGCTGAAGCGGCTGATGGTTCCCGGCAAGCGCGGACCGGTCATGCTGGAGCAGGTCGCCGACCTCGACATTACCGGCGGCCCTGCAGTGATCGACCGTTACGATCGTTCGCGCAACATCAATTTCGAGATCGAACTTTCCGGCCTGCCCTTGGGCGAGGTGACGGCTGCAGTGCGCAAGCTGCCGTCGGTAGTCAACCTTCCGGCCGGTGTAAGAGTGGTCGAAGTGGGCGATGCCGAAGTAATGGGCGAGCTCTTCGCCAGCTTCGGCCTGGCGATGCTGACCGGCGTGCTCTGCATTTATATCGTGCTGGTGCTGCTGTTCAAGGACTTCCTGCATCCGGTGACGATTCTCGCCGCATTGCCGCTGTCGCTCGGCGGCGCTTTTGTCGGTTTGCTGATCGCGCAGAAAAGTTTTTCGATGCCCTCGCTGATCGGCCTGATCATGCTGATGGGCATCGCGACCAAGAACTCCATCCTGCTCGTGGAATATGCGATTGTCGCCCGGCGTGACCATGGCATGTCACGCTTTAACGCCCTGCTTGACGCTTGCCACAAGCGGGCACGCCCTATCATCATGACCACGATCGCGATGGGCGCGGGCATGCTGCCGATTGCCATTGGCCTGGGGGTGGCCGATCCCAGTTTCCGCTCGCCGATGGCGATTGCGGTGATCGGCGGACTCATCACTTCCACGGTACTCAGCCTGCTGGTAGTACCAGCAGTGTTTACCTATATCGATGATTTCGAGCAGTTGACGCAGCGCATCCGCAAGAAATTGCGGCGGCAATCGAAGGATGAGGTAACGGTCGTGGAGGAAGAGGTTTAAGATTTTCCTTCACGATGCGTCCATGCATGAATATGGCTTGATACGACACACAATTTGATTCAACGCAGGGAGTTCGCCAGCCAAGAGCGGAAAGTCTTTGACGAAGCCCCCTGCGCCATCAAGCCTTGAAAGGCATCTTTCAGTAATCGTTTCGTTCTCGGAAGGAGTAACGATGAACCAGAATGCCGATACGACAGCACGCCCCCGTCATCTTCTGATGCGTGCATTGTTCATGCTGCTGATGATTCTGGCTTATCAGCTATCCGTGACATTGCTGATCTTCCTGACGGTTATCCAATTCGTGTTCCTGCTCGTACATGACGCACCGAATGAGCGGCTGGCAGCCTTTGGGCGAAGTCTTGGGATTTACTTCAAGCAGATCGTGCACTTCCTCACTTTCGTGACGGAAGAAGTGCCGTTTCCGTTCAGCGATTGGCCTTCAGAGAATTAAAATCCATCGAACTGAAGCATTTCGAACACGTCGAATTGTGTATCCGGCCAGCGCCGACATGCCTTCGCGTGGAGAAGAAAATCCGCCACGCAACAAATCTCCAATAATCACGACATTCGGCTGAAACCGGTCGTCTGCAGCCACGCTCTCCCCCTTGAGAATGCGCTGCCTTGGCAAACCATGTGGACATAAGGTGAATGAGATGAACAAGATTATCGGTATCGATCTTGGCACGACCAATTCCTGTGTCGCCGTCATGGAGGGCGACCAGCCAAAGGTCATTGAAAATGCGGAAGGCTCGCGCACGACGCCGTCGGTCGTCGCGTATATGGACAACGGCGAAATTCTGGTCGGCGCGCCGGCCAAACGGCAAGCAGTGATGAATTCGAAGAATACCTTGTATGCCGTCAAGCGCCTGATCGGCCGCAAGTTCGACGAACAGGAAGTGCAGAAGGATATTGGCCTGATGCCTTACCGGATCATCAAGGCCGACAATGGCGATGCCTGGATCGAAGTACGTGGCCAAAAACTGGCGCCACCGCAAGTGTCGGCAGAAGTCTTGCGCAAGATGAAGAAAACCGCCGAAGATTATCTCGGCGCGGAAGTAACCGAAGCCGTCATCACGGTGCCGGCTTACTTCAACGACTCTCAACGTCAGGCGACCAAGGATGCGGGCCGCATCGCCGGGCTCGATGTGAAACGCATCATCAATGAACCGACCGCCGCTGCGCTGGCCTTCGGTCTGGACAAGAGCGGCACCGGCGACCGCAAGATTGCCGTGTATGACCTGGGTGGCGGCACCTTCGATATCTCCATCATCGAGATCGCCGGTTCCGGCCATGAAAAGCAGTTCGAAGTGCTCTCTACCAACGGTGACACCTTCCTCGGCGGCGAAGACTTCGACCAGCGACTGGTCAATTACATCATCGACGAATTCAAGAAGGACAACGGCATTGACCTGTCCAAAGACCCGATTGCGCTGCAGCGGATCAAGAGCGCCGCCGAGCGTGCCAAGATCGAGCTTTCATCGACCCAGCAGACCGAAATCAACGAGCCATATATCGCGATGGCCAATGGCGCACCGGCGCACCTGACCATGAAGATCACGCGCGCCAAGCTCGAAGCCTTAACCGACGATCTGATTGCCAGAACGATCGAACCATGCCGCACAGCAGTCAAGGATGCCGGCATTCAGGTCGTCGACATCAACGACGTGATTCTGGTCGGCGGACAAACCCGCATGCCGAAGGTGCAGGAAAAAGTGAGGGAGTTCTTCGGCAAGGAACCGCGCAAGGACGTCAACCCGGATGAGGCGGTAGCCGTCGGCGCTGCAGTCCAGGGAGCCGTTCTATCGGGCTATCGCAGCGATGTATTGCTGCTCGACGTGACGCCGCTGTCGCTCGGTATTGAAACCCTGGGCGGCGTGATGACCAAGATGATCCAGAAGAACACGACTATTCCGACACAGTACAGCGACGTGTTCTCCACTGCCGAAGACAACCAGCCTGCGGTCACGATCAAGGTATATCAAGGCGAGCGCGAAATGGCGAGCGGCAACAAGTTGCTCGGCGAATTCAATCTCGAAGGCATTCCGCCTGTGCCGCGCGGCATGCCTCAGATTCAGGTTGCGTTCGACATCGATGCCAATGGCATCCTGCATGTCAGTGCAAAAGACAAGGCCACCGGCAAGGAAAACAAGATCACCATCAAGGCCAACTCGGGCCTGTCCGAACAGGAAATCCGCCACATGGTCAGGGATGCCGAGATGCACGCCGACGAAGACCGCAGAACGCGCGAACTGATCGATGTTCGTAATCGAGGCGATGCGCTGGCCCACTCCACGCGCAAGATGATGGATGAAGCTGGCGAGCGAATCAGTGCAGAGCAAAAGGCGAAAGTTGAAACGGTGATGCGCGATCTCGATGAGGCCATGAAAGGAAATGATCGCAGCCGCATCGAATCCGCCATCAACGCCTTGCAGTCGGCGGCGCAGCAAATTGGCCAGGCGATGTATGCAGGTGCGCAGCAGCAGGCCGCGCCGCAGGGACAGGCGGCCTCAGGCACAACAGGGCAACCCGGTCAGGAAGATGTGATCGATGCCGAGTTCAAGGATGTGGGACGCCATTGATGCAGCATACCAGTCTCGGCTTTCTCGCCTCGTTTGCGGTGTTGTGACACATCCTCACAGTCCAAGCTCCGACAGCCCCGGATGTTCATCGGGGCGTCGGCCCAGCGGCCAATGGTATTTCCGGTCACGCTCCTGGATAGGCAGATCATTGATGCTGGCGATGCGCCGACGCATCAACCCGCGCTCGTCGAATTCCCAGTTTTCATTTCCATACGAGCGAAACCAGTTGCCCGAATCATCATGCCATTCATAGGCAAAGCGCACTGCGATACGATTGTCATGAAAGGCCCATAGCTCCTTGATCAAACGATAGTCGAGTTCCTTGCTCCACTTGCGGGTCAGGAATTGAGCAATAGCGTCTCGGCCGGAAAGAAACTCTGACCGATTACGCCATATGCTGTCAGGCGTGTATGCCAGCGCAACCCGTTCAGGGTCACGGGTATTCCAGGCATCCTCAGCCATGCGAACCTTTTGTGCGGCTGTTTCAGCATTGAATGGGGGAAGTGGCGGGCGTGGTTGTTCTTGTTCACTCATTTCAGGTTTTTCAAATTGAGCCAGGAATGGAGGGATTAAGCGTCAGCGCTCTCGAAATTAAGTTCGACGCCATTACCTGCGGGGTCGCTAAAAACCAACTGCACTTGCCCCGTTTGAGGAACTTGGGCAACTTCGTATTTGATACCGCGCTGCACGAGAAGACGCTCGAACTCGGCACGTCCAGTGCAAACAAAGGCTGCATGATTGAACGAGGTGGTTTGTCCACTCACTAATTGTGTATCGGGGTCTGCCTCCACTAGATGCAACACATCCCGATTACCTGCGTAAAGCCAGTATCCAAAAACCTGAAATGGAGGACGTTTGCCGACCGACAGGCCGACTATCTCGCAGTAGAAGGCTCGCAACTCTTCGAGTAATGGTCTTGGAGCGCGAAGGTTGTAGTGGCTGAAATCAATGGTTGGCATTTCTACTCCCAACGTTTTTAATAATCTACTGCAAAGCAGCCTGCATCGATTGAAATGTCAGACCACATTGATCTTTTCCTCTAACGCGACTTTGACCTGTGGCCATTCAGCCGCAGTGATGCTATAGAGCACAGAGTTCCGAACGAACCCGTCTCTCATCACCATATGGCAGCGCACAATCCCCTCCTCCTTGGCGCCAAGTCGAAGAATGGCATTCCTCGATTTCGCGTTGCGCTCGTCCGTCAATAATTCCACGCGATTGCAACCCCAGGTCTCGAAGGCGTGGTTGAGCATGAGGTATTTCGCTTCCGTGTTGACATAGGTACGCTGCCAAGAGGCGGCCAGGAAGGTGAATCCGATTTCAACGCGACGATGAGAAGTCTCGATGCAACGGAAGCGCGTGCTGCCAACGACTCGGGATGACTGGGCATCCATGGTTGCGAATGCAAGCTCTCTTCCTCCAGCGAAAGCGGTTTCCGCGTTGTCAAAGAACTTTGGCAGATCACTTGGGTGCGGCACAAGCGTGACGGGAAGTTCCCAAAGACGACCATCCTCGATCGCCTCGGACAAACCGCTCAAATGCGTTTGAGCCAACGGCTCCAGTCGAACTCGACTCCCTTCGAGAACCACCTTTTCAATCTTCATTGATTCATCCTTCCTCTTCCTATGTCCTCATACCGAGTTTATCAGTGCCCTTTGGCGTTGCTGTGCAAAAGCGAATCGGATTGCCCATTTTTTCGCCGAACTATTGAAGAAACGAATGCATGCATGATGCAACCGGCAGCGGCGATATAAATGCCGATGCGAACAACCGGGCGAAATAATTCTTGAACATTGGACTCGCTGAAAAACGAGAACCCAATGAATGCCGGTGCAAGCATGAGCATAAGACTGGCAGCCACCTGAAAATAACGAGCGCGGCCTCGGGAAACGGGAATGAGATAAGAGCTCAATAATAAATTGAGTAGCGATGCGAAAAGCAGGTAGATATGGGCGGAGCGGTATAGCAAGCGCGGTCCATCAGACATATCTTTAAGATGACCAAGAAAATGATGCATGTATTGGCCGGACAAAAGAAAGGCGATAAGCCCGGAAACGCCAACAATGAGATGGAATGTGCGAAGACGATTCATGGAAAATCCAACTGAATATTGAACTGGCCCGATCTGACCGTCACGCACAGCAGCCAGCCTCCAATCATATGGAAGCCGACTCCCAATGCCACGTTCAGATTTCGCCCAGTGTAGAGCTCAATTGCTTAAGAAGCAACTGCTCATGAGCCTGCACTCGCTGGAGCACTAGTCTGACAACCGGTGACGCGAGCGGCGGCCCAATCGGCGCGGTCGGAAACATTGCCGTCGCCGCCATTTGTCACCACCAACCTGAGTTCGTTTTTTCCAGCAACGCTGATATTGACAGACTTGCGCAAATCGCCGCCGTGCATAAGGCCACTATCGAATACTATTGCACCATCGAGCCAAACCTGGAACACAACCGATCCCTGATTGCCGACGCTGTCGTCCACGCCAACATCGGTCACTAAATTGCCGCTGCATGTTCCGCCCAGGAGATAGCGCACGTCGGAAGGGGCATGCACGCCCAGTCCTTTTGCATAAGGAATTCCATTGAGCGTGATGCTTGTCCCATCGCCTGCCGCAGCGTCGCCGTTGTTCTTGTTTTTCTCCACTGGTCCAAGGCCGTTAACAGGCGTTGCGGCCGGTGTCATGTCGCTGATTTGCGTGCTCGGATAGATATCGCGAATGGCAGTGCCGGTCTGCCCTTGCGAATCAATCACTGTGAGGGAAATACGCAACCAGGTGTTGGCTGAGTCCGATTCAAAGGCCGGTACGGTCAGCGTTCCGCTCGTCGCGCCGCTGGTGGCAGCAATAAAGGGGTGAGAATGAGTGTTGTGCATAAAATCGACCTGCCAGATATAGGCAGCGGGCGGTACCACGCCGTCTTCGGCATCCGTGGCAGTGCCGGTGTAAGTGATGGTTTCGCCGAGAGTGAAGCGGCTGTCTTCCGGCGGACTGGTAATAGTGGCGACCGGCGAGCGGTCTGTAGTAACGGTGAGGATCGCGGGATTCGACGTGGTGCTGCCAAAAGCATTGCGCAATACCGCAGTAAAAGATGCATGGTTGTCGGCCTGCGTGACAGCGGGAATGGTGTAGCTTGCCGAAGTGGCACCAGCAATGGCGACGCCGTTGCGCTGCCATTGAATGGCGGTCGCGTCGTCCGCCTTCACGGTAAAGGTGACCGGCGCACCGAGAAAGATGGTTTGCGTTTGCGGCTGCAGAGTAATGCGCGGTGTCTTGGTGTTGGTGAAACTGATTTTGCCAACACTACCGACGCTGGCACCGGCAACATCAGCGCTTTGGTTTCTTGCCAAGTAGTACAGGCTGCCGTCAGGAGAAACGACCAGGCCCACCGGATAATCGATGCCTGTGGCAAATCCGTGGGCAGTGGCGGGGGCAGCGGGATCGATAAAGCTGATCGCTCCACTGCAAAAATCGGCAAAAAGATATTTGCCAACATATGAATCCGGAAACTGCTGCTTTGGCGGGTTGTAAAAAGCGCCCCCCGTAATAGCGCATCCATCATGATGCGAATAGGTATAAACAGGGTTCGTATAGCGGCTGTTGGTGGACATGCCTTCGGCATCCGGCCAGCCGTAGTTAGCGCCCGGCATTCCTTTGTTGATTTCTTCCCACTCCCCTGCTCCCACATCGTTGATATACATCAGGCCGGTGCCGGGTTGAATATCGAATGAGAACGGATTGCGCAGCCCAATATTGAAATTGGCGCGATACGCGCCCGGCGTATTGACATAAGGATTATCGCCGGGGATGCTGCCATCGGCATTGATGCGTAATATTTTTCCAAAGGGATTCGCGAGGTTTTGGGAATTCGAGGTTTCCGGCGGCAGCCAGGTTTCTTCATGACCGCCAACAGCGACGTAGAGCTTGCCATCCACACCGAAATGCAAAGCTCCTCCCATATGCCACCTGACTCCCGTTGGAACATCCGGCAAGGTCAATACCACGTACTCGCTGCCTGCAACGGCCCGGTCATTCGCTTCCGTCACACGCAAGATGCGATTGAAACTGCGCTCTCCGTCCTTGAGGGTGCAATAGATATAGAGGAAATGGTTGGCGGCGAAATTCGGATCGCTCGTGATGCCAAGACATCCGCGCTCGGCGTATGAATCCACGTTTTGCACGGCGTAGAAGTTGTCGGGCAACATGGCATCGCCTTTGATGATTCTGATAATGCCATTCTGCTGAGTCACCAGTACTCTGCCGTCGGGTAACACCGTTACCGAGGTCGGACTGTTCAAGCTGTTGGCGATCTGTTTATCGGAAAAACCCTCCGGAACGCTGGCCGCCCTCGCCTGCCCAATGATCGACAACGCCAGCCATACCACGACAAGCAACAATTTCATCGAACCTATATAAGCAGATGCGTTTGCGCGGGAAGATGGTGAAAACATGGCACACCTTTTGATAAACGCGATGAGAAAGCAGGAGCAACGGCGGCAAACGCGCCGATGCAAGGGGGACGAAAAACTCTTCGCGATGAGACAAACAGACCATAAGAAGCGGTGGAAGTTGCTACTGTTGGTTCCACCGATGAGTTGCCTGCTTCGGCACCAACATCTTGGCATGGTACTTTGAGTAATTTTGAGAATCAGGAACTTGGCTTTTTACTATACTTTCAAAAAACACAAAACATCAGTCGCGTTAGAAAGACCAGGTTCTATTAATGTTCTATGAGTACCAGATTCTATTAACCAAAATAACAAAAAAAACTTCCACTTCGATAGTGCCGCTTAGTCCCACCTAACGGCGACTCTTCATCTTCAATCTTCAAGCTCATAAATCAGCAGGGAAAATCCGCAATGTGGCCCAATGTTCCTAGAATTGCTTCGTCCTCACCAGCCGTTTCCAGAAAGTCGGACATACAAGAAGCATCCTCAAGCGCTCATGTCGCGCATACCGAAGAAGTGCAACCAGCGAATCAGGATGCGGTTTCGGATGTAAGCCGGTCTCCGATAAGGAGATCCAGCTCAAAGGCACTAGTGTCAGACGCACAGGGTAGATTGGTCGTTGTATCGAACCGAATGATCGATCCGAAGAAACCGGCTGCAGGCGGACTGGCTGTTGCATTAGGTGACATGATGTATAACACCGACGGGTTGTGGATGGGTTGCGATGCCAACAAGGTTGACGAACCGCGTCCGAAGATAGGAAGAACGGAGCAGTTTGGGCGCACGGCGCTCGTACAAGTCGAGCTTCCCAAGCAACAGTATGACAACTACTACAAGGGTTTCTCAAACACCGTGCTTTGGCCGATCTTCCACGGAAAAGTGAAGATGAATGAAGTGACAAGTGCGATTTCGAATCCCGCGCACTTCAAGGCCTATGAAGAGGTCAACAAGGCGCTCGCGTCTCAATTGGCCCCCATGCTGAAGAACGACGATGTCCTGTGGATTCACGACTACCATCTTATTCCGCTTGCGCAGGAACTGCGCGCACTGGGCTGCCAGCAGCGGATAGGCTTCTTCAACCATATCCCGTTACCGCCGCCTCAGATCATCAAGAAAATTCCCCAGCACAAGCAACTGATGGAGGCGCTTTTCTCATATGACCTCGTTGGCATGCAGTGCGCCAATGACGTGGAAAATCTCCGCCAGTATGTGGAAACGGAGGGTGTCGGGCAGCGGCTTGACGACTCTCAAGTAGAAGCCTTCGGCAAAGTGACCAGCATGCTGGACTTCCCTATCGGCATCGATGTCGATAGCTTCAAGGCACTCAATCCAAACGACGCCCCCGATCCTAAGTCTCAAGCCTTCCTGGACAAAGTACGCAAGGAAGCTGGCAAGCGCCTGCTGATGATCGGCGTTGAACGAATGGACTACACCAAAGGCATTCCCAAGCGCCTTAAGTCCTTTCACAAATTTCTTGAGGAAAATCCCGAGATGCGAGGCAAGGTAACACTTATTCAAATCTCATCGCCGACACGGGAAGGCGTACCGGCATATGACAAGCTAAAAGAGAAGACCAAAATGCTGAAAAAGTCAATCAACAGGCGGTTTGGAACGGATACATGGAAACCTGTGATGTACTGTAAACACGGGGTGAAGCGCGCCTATTTGCCGGAG
>Ga0207679_10002057_pt1 | contig 12489 bp, 8 predicted proteins | sample KBSC73metaG_FD_184320 | JGI IMG/M metagenome (GOLD analysis project Ga0207679, IMG submission 184320) | Corn rhizosphere microbial communities from Kellogg Biological Station, Michigan, USA - KBS C7-3 metaG (SPAdes) (version 2) | ecosystem: Host-associated > Plants > Roots > Rhizosphere > Soil ...
TCATGGGACGTCAGGGGTTGTACCCGCCTCCGGCTCCGTGAGGGCAACGATCGCCGCCGCCAGCGCGTCACGCCCCAATCCAGTGTGTGCGCTGAACGGGATCACCTGATCGGCATCAAGCCCTAACGACGCGGTCAGCTCGTCAATACGAGCCGCCTTCGCTGTCGGCGAGAGCTTGTCGACCTTCGTAATGGCGACGATGGTAGGCGTGCCGAGGTCGCTCAGAAAATCGAGCATCTGAAGGTCGTCGTCACTCGGGTCTCGGCGGACGTCGATGAGCTGGACGACGCCGCGAAGGTTGCTCGAGCGACGCAGGTAGGCTTCGATGAGCGGCCGCCATTCCGCGCGCCGCTCTTTCGAGATCCTGGCATAGCCGTACCCCGGAAGGTCGACGAGCACGAACCGCCGGTTTACTTCGAAGAAGTTGATCTCGCGTGTGCGTCCCGGCGTGCGGCTCACGCGCGCGAACGCCTTGCGGCGCACCAGTTGGTTGAGGAGCGAGGACTTTCCGACGTTCGACCGCCCCGCAAACGCGATCTCGGGGAGCGCGCTATCGGGACGCCAGCCGTCGACCGTTGCCATCGGCCCGAGAAAGCGCAGGTCCCGAATCACGAGCGGGTCGGCCCCCGTGTCGGACGCCATCAGTGTGTGATCGGTGGCGACACGCTGACGTTCGGAGCGGTGATCGGGATGTCGGGAGCGGTCGCGGCCACGCCCGGGATCACCAGCGCCATGACCTCATCCATCGTGCGAACGGGGTGGAACTGAACCGCGGCCCGGACTTCGTCCGGCAGCTCCTCGAGCTCGCGCGCGTTCCCGAACGGGATGATGACGTGCGCGATGCCATTACGATGCGCCGCGACCGACTTCTCCTTGAGGCCCCCAATGGGCAGGACACGGCCGCGCAGCGTGATCTCGCCCGTCATGGCCGTGTTCCCACGGACGGGGCGACCCGTCAGGGCGCTGATCACCGCCGTCGCGATGGCGATGCCTGCCGACGGGCCATCCTTCGGCGTCGCGCCATCGGGGATATGCACGTGGAGGTCGCGGCTCCGATGAAAGTCCCGATCGATTCCCAGGGCGGCCGCGCGCGAGCGCGCATAGCTCAGTGCGGCGCTCGCCGACTCCTTCATGACGTCGCCTAACGTTCCCGTGAGCTGCACCTTGCCGCGACCGCGCACCACTGCCACCTCGATCTCGAGCGTCTCGCCGCCCACCGACGTGTAGGCGAGCCCCGTCGCCACGCCCACCTTGTCCTCGAGGGACATGTCGGCCGGGTCGTACGGCGCCACACCCAGCAATGCGCGGAGATCGTCCGACGCCACCGTCTGGATCCCGGTCGTGCCCTCGGTGGGATGTGCGACGACCTCGGCGGCGCTCGTCTCAGCGGGCTTTTTGGCCCGCGAACGTTTCGCCGGTGCCGCCGTCAATGGCTCGGCCGCCGGGCGCTCGTTAGGCTCTGCCGCGCCGGCTGCCGGGACGCGGGGTTCCGCCCGCCGGCGAGCCAGCTTGCGGCCGATGCGAGCGATGCGGCGTTCGAGGTCCCTCACGCCGGCCTCGCGCGTGTAGCGATGGATGATGTCTGATACGGTCGCCTGGTCGAACGTGACCGACGCCGGGTCGATCCCGTTCTGGCGCAGCTGCTTCGGGATGAGGAACTGTCGCGCGATCGCCTGCTTCTCGAGATCCAGGTAGCCGGGCAGTCGGATGATCTCCATCCGGTCCCGCAGCGGCTCCGGTATCGTCGACAGCGAGTTCGCCGTCGTGATGAACAGCACGTGCGACAGGTCGTAATCGACCTCGAGGTAGTGGTCGCTGAAGTTGCGATTCTGTTCCGGGTCCAGGACCTCGAGGAGTGCCGATGCCGGGTCGCCGCGATAGTCCTGCCCAAGCTTGTCGATCTCGTCGAGCAGGACCACGGGGTTTACCACCTCCGCGCGACGCATGGCCTGGATGACCCGCCCGGGCATCGAGCCGATGTACGTGCGGCGGTGACCACGGATCTCCGCTTCGTCGCGCACGCCGCCTAACGACATGCGCGCGAACCGCCGTCCGAGCGCCCGGGCCACCGAGCGCCCGAGCGATGTCTTCCCGACGCCCGGCGGCCCGACGAGGCAGAGAATGGGCCCCTCGAGCTTGCCGACCAGCGACAGCACCGCGATGTAGTCCAGAATCCGTTCCTTCACCTCAACCAGGCCGTAATGATCCTCGTCGAGGATCACACGAGCCTTGGCCACGTCGAGCGCGTCGTCGGTTCGCTCGGTCCACGGCAGCGCGAGCACCCAGTCGACGAAGTTCCGCGCGACCGTCGCCTCGGGCGACAGCGGTGACATGCGACGCAGCTTTCGAAGCTCCCGATGGGCTCTCGCCTTCACGACGTCCGGCAGCCCCTTCTTCTCGATGGCGGCCTCGAGGTCGCCGAAGTCATCGTCCTCCTGACCAAGCTCCCGATGAATCGCCTTGAGCTGCTCCTGCAGGTAGAACTCGCGCTGGTTCTGAAACAGTGAACCGCGAACGTCGTCCTCGATCTTCCGCTCGAGCCGAAGGATCTCGATCTCGGCGGCGAGCAGCTGTGCCAGCTGCGAGAGCAGGGCAGGGAGCGTCGACGCCTCGAGCAGCGTCTGCCTAACGTCGTGCCGAACGGCGAGGTGCGCGGCCACCGCGCATGCCTGGCGCTCCTCGGACGCGGTCGCCTGCACGAGCGTGACGACCTCCGCCGGAATCCGCCGGTGAAGCGACACGTACTCCTCGAACAACGAGAGCACGCGCCGACCCAGCGCCGACTGATCCGCGGGCTCCGACTCGTCCACGAACGGTTCGGGGGCGATCGTCGCCCGCAGCGTACCGGCTGACGTCGCGTATCGCGTCACGCGCGCTCGCGCGATGCCCTCGACGAGAATCTTGGTCGTGCCGTTCGGCAGCCGAACCACCTGCATCAGCCGGGCGACCACGCCGATCCGGAACAGGTCAGCGGCGGCCGGGTCCTGCTGATCGGCGTTCCGCTGGGCGACGAGGAGAACGACGTTCCCGTCGTTGGCTGCCGCATCGACGGCGGCGAGAGACTGCGAGCGCCCGATAATGAGCGGCATGACGACGTACGGAAACAGCACGACATCACGGAGCGGCAGTACCGGCAAGCGTTCCGGCACCTGGAAGCGCTCGGTATCGCGGGTAAGGATCAGAGACATGGCAGAAACTTACCCGCCAACTGGGGACTAGGGACTGGGGACTCGGGACTCGGCTCCGACGCCCCACAACGCGAATAGGCCTCCGCTTGCACTCAAGGTTCAGTGCGCGCGGAGGCCTAATTGTCTAGAGGGACATCCCAGCCGAGTCCCCAGTCCCTAGTCGCCAGTCCCCACTAGGCTTCCTTCTTCTGTCGTTTCGGCGAGATCTCGAGAAGCGGCGGAGTGCCCTGGGTGACGCACGGCTCGGTCACCTTTACCTCGACCACGTCCTCCCGGCTGGGCAGCTCGAACATCACATCCATGAGGATCTCCTCGAGGATCGCCCGCAGGCCGCGAGCGCCAGTGCCGCGCTTGAGCGCCTTCTGCGCGATCGCGCGTAACGCGCTCTCCTCGAACCCGATCTTCACTTCCTCGAGCTCGAACAGCTTCGTGTACTGCTTCGTGAGCGCGTTCTTGGGCTCCTTGAGGATCTTCACGAGCGCATCCTCGTCGAGCGCCTCGAGCGGCACACAGACCGGCAGTCGGCCGACCAGCTCAGGAATCAAGCCGTAGCGGAGCAGGTCATCAGGCTCGACCTCGGCGAAGGGGTTCTTCGCTATCTGCTTTGCCTTCCCGCTCTTCACCTCTTCCTGGGTGAAACCGATCTGCTTTCTCCCGACGCGCGACTCGATGATCTTTTCGAGGCCATCGAACGCGCCGCCGCAGATGAACAGGATGTCCTTCGTGTTGATCTGGATGTATTCCTGCTGCGGATGCTTGCGACCACCTTGTGGCGGCACCGAAGCGACCGTGCCCTCGAGGATCTTGAGGAGCGCCTGTTGCACGCCCTCGCCAGAGACGTCCCGCGTTATGCTCGGGTTCTCGGATTTACGGGCGATCTTGTCGATCTCGTCGATGTATACGATTCCACGCTCGCACTCGGCGACGTTGAAATCGCCTGCCTGCAGCAGCCTGACGAGAATGTTCTCGACATCTTCGCCGACGTAGCCCGCTTCGGTCAGCGTCGTGGCATCCGCGATGGTGAACGGGACATCGAGGATGCGAGCGAGCGTCTGGGCGAGCAGCGTCTTGCCGACCCCCGTGGGTCCGATGAGCAGGATGTTCGACTTGTCGAGCTCGACATCGTCGTCACGAGCGGACGCGGAGTTGATGCGCTTGTAGTGATTGTAGACCGCCACCGACAGCGCCTTCTTCGCGTGCTCCTGCCCGATCACGTACTGGTCGAGGACGTCCTTGATCTCGTGCGGCGACGGGACCTGGGTAATTGCCTCGGCTACCTCGCGCTCTTCGTCCTCGGCGAGAATCTCGTTGCAGAGGGCGATGCACTCGTTGCAAATGTAGACCGAGGGACCGGAAATGAACTTCCGGACCGAGTCTTTCGATTTGCCGCAGAACGAGCAGCGGAGGTGTTTATCGTGGGACATGGCGGTCCGTGATGCGGGGTACCCACGCCGCTCCGGCGGGGGTGCTCGGGATAGCTAATAGACGTCCCCTTACGGGGTCAAGCAAAATCAGAGGCGTCGCTTGTGAAATCGTTCACGAGGCGACGCCCCTTCACATCACAAAGTCATCGACGGCTGCTTCGAGGGCTCAACGAGCTCGCCGCGCTGCGCGATCACGTGATCCACAATGCCATAGGCCTTGGCTTCCTCGGCGGACATGAATCGGTCACGATCGATGTCGCGCTCGATCTGCTCCACGGGTCGACCGGTGTGCTTGGCCATGAGCTCGTTCATCTTGCCGCGAAGGTAGATGATCTCCTTCGCCTGAATCTCGATGTCTGCCGCGGTGCCCTGCGCACCGCCCGACGGCTGGTGAATCATGATCCGCGAGTGCGGTAGCGCCGAGCGCTTGCCGTTTCGTCCCGCCGCGAGGAGGAATGCGCCCATGCTCGCCGCAAGGCCCATGCAAATTGTGTTCACCGGCGACTTCATCCACTGCATCGTGTCGTAGATCGCGAGACCCGCCGACACGCTCCCGCCGGGCGAATTGACGTACAGATGAATGTCGCGCTCCGCATTGTCTGCCTCGAGGAACAGCAGCTGGGCGATCACGATGTTGGCGACGTCATCGTTGATCGGCGTCCCGAGGAAGATGATGCGGTCCATGAGGAGCCGCGAGAAAATGTCGTACGTGCGCTCGCCTCGACTCGAACGCTCGATGACGTACGGAGGATAGATCGTCGGCATATAAGGCTTCCCTGACGGTGAAAGATCTACTCGAAAACTAGCCGTTCGTCTCGACCGTGTTTCGCTCGAGGAGCCACTTGAACACCTTGTCCTCGGTAATCGAGCGCTCCAGTTCCTTGAGTCGTCCCGCTTTCTGCAGCGACGCGTAGAGCTGGCCCGGATCGCCGCCGCGCTTCGCGGCAGTCTCCGCGATGCGGTCATCCAGATCCGCCTCCGTCGCCGTTAGGCTCTCTCGCTCGGCGACCGTATCGATGACGAGATCACGCCGCACCTGCCGCTCAGCCATCGGACGGAATTCCGTTGCGAACCGGTCCTTCTCGCCTTCCGGGATCTGATAGGCATTCGCGTACGCGTCCACGAGCTGTGCGACCCAGCTTGGTGGAATGTCGAACTGGTTGGCGCCAATGATGTCATCGAGCAGCCGCTGGCGGACCTCGGACTCCGTCTCTCGCTGGGCGTTCGCTTCGAGATCGTCGCGCACGGCCTTGCGCAGCGCGTCGATCGAATCGAAGTCGCCGACTTCGCGCGCGAACGCGTCGTCGAGCTCAGGAAGCGTCTTCCGCTTCACGTCCTGAACGGTGACGCGAACCTTCTTGGTCTTCGAGCGCTGCGCTTCATCGGGGAAGTCTTCCGGCCATTTCACGGGCCGCTCGACCGTCTGTCCCGGCTGCGCTTCCATGATCAGCTCTTCGATGCCGGGAATGGCCTGGCCGGCTCCGAGGACGAGTGGATACTGTTTGCCCTCCGGCATGGCGCCCGTTTCGTCCGCGGTTGCCAGCACGACCGTCACCATGTCACCGGGCGCTGGCTTGTCCTCGACCGGTGTCCACGTCGCGCGCTGGTCGCGCACCTGATCCACCTGCTCGCGAACCTGCTCGTCGGTCACGTGTCGCTCGGTGCGCTGGACGCGAAATCCCTGTATGCGTTGCAGCGCGATCTCCGGACGGACTTCGAGGTGAAGCTCGAACGTGAGCGGCTCGTTCTCGCCGAACTTCACGTCGTGCACGTGCGGTTGCGATGCAAGCTTCAACTGCTCGCGCTCCACGACCTCCTTGTAGGCCTCCTGTACGAGGCTCTCGAGCGTTTCCTGTCGGATGGCATCCGCGAACTTCTTCTTGACCATCGCCGGCGGGGCCTTGCCCGGACGGAAGCCCGGCAGCCGGACGCTGCTCGCGTAGCGGCGCGCGGCTTTGTCCTCGGCGTCACGCACTGTCTCGACCGGCACCGAGATCTGAAGGAGGCGCTCGACCCCGTCGGTCTTTTTCGGAGTGATCTCGATGTTCATCACATGTACGAGGGAAGTAACGTGTCCAGGCGGCTCGGCGGCTCGTCAACGCTCGGACGGCGCCGTTCGGCGTCACCCGGTGACCGCCGCTGGAGCGGAAACCTAACCCTCTGTCCGGAGCGCACCAACCCGAGCATCCGCCCGCCTTGGACGCCGTTCGTCGATCGAGTGAGGTCGTTCACTCGAACCGGCTTCCCAAGCCGGTTCAGTGTCTCTAGAGTGATGCAGACTCCAACAAGGGTTTGTCGATGCGGGCGGACATCATCGAGGCGGCCAAAAAGGCGTACGCAAGCTCCGGCGATGCGATCACACTCGGATCCGTCCTCGCCGACGGAGAGTGCGATCCGGAGCCCATCGTCCGGATTCCGCTCGCGATGCTCAACCGGCATGGGCTGATTGCCGGTGCAACCGGGACCGGCAAAACGCGAACGTTGCAGCTCGTTGCCGAGCAGCTGTCGCGTGCCGGCGTGTCCGTCTTTCTCTCCGACGTGAAGGGGGACCTGTCCGGCGTGGGCACTGCCGGGGCGCCTAACGATCGGATCACCCAGCGGGCGAAAGATACCGGTTTCGCCTGGATCCCGAGCGCGTTCCCGGTCGAGTTTCTGAGCCTCACTGGGAAAAGCGGCGCCCAGTTGCGTGCGACGGTGTCGGCGTTCGGCCCACTTCTCCTCTCGAAGGTGCTCGGCCTGAACGACACGCAGACGAGCGTGCTCACGCTCGTGTTCAAGTATTGCGATGACAAGGGTCTGCTGCTGCTCGATTTTTCCGATCTGCGCGCCGTCCTCCAGTATCTCGCCGGCGATGGCGCCGCGGAGCTCAAGGACTACGGCGGAATGTCCAAGCAGACGGTGGGGGTGCTGCTCAGAGAGATGGTGGAGCTTCAGCAACAGGGGGCGGAGGCGTTTTTCGGGGAACCGGAGTTCAACATCGAAGATCTGATGCAGACGGAGCGAGACGGCCGTGGTCTCGTCAGCGTTCTCGAGCTGAGCGACGTGCAGGACAAGCCGGCACTCTTCTCGACGTTCATGCTCTGGCTGCTCGCGTCGCTCTACAACCACCTTCCCGAGGTCGGGGACGTCGACAAGCCCAAGCTCGTGTTCTTCTTCGATGAAGCCCACCTCCTGTTCGACAATGCGAGCAAGGCGCTGCTCGACGAGGTCGAGAAGGTCGTGCGGCTCATTCGGTCCAAGGGCGTCGGGATCTTCTTCATCACCCAGAGCCCCAAGGACATCCCTGGCGATGTGCTCGGCCAGCTCGGGAATCGCGTGCAGCACGCCCTCCGCGCCTTCACTGCCGATGACGACAAGGCACTGAAGGCGGCCGCCCGGACGTTCCCGAAAACGCCGTTCTACGACATCGAGGAGACGCTCACCACGTTAGGCATCGGTGACGCGTTCGTGACCGTCCTCGCGCCTAACGGCGCTCCGACGCCGCCGTTCGCCACGCGGCTCATTCCTCCCGCTGCGCGAATGGGCCCGCTCACCGACGCCGAGATGGCGCAGCGGCTCTCGTCATCGGCGCAGGTGAAGGAGTACGCGGCCGCGATCGACCGCGAGAGCGCACGAGAGATGCTGGCGAAGCGCGTGGCCCCCGCCGCGCAGCCGGCCGGCGCGCCCGACGGCGCGAGTCCAGCGGCGGCGGGTCCCGCGGCGCCAGCGCGATCGGGTGGCCGCGCGCCAAAGCCGGAGCTATCGACGTTCGAGAAGGTCATGAACTCGCCACTCACTCGCACGGTGGCGGGCGTCGTGGCGCGTGGGATCATGGGGGCGCTTCTGCCGCGCCGGAACAGCTCGACGAGAAGCAAGCGAAGCGTCTGGTAGCGCAATCGCACTACAATCTGCGCGGCCTGCGATCCCCGACGAATGCGAAAGGGGGGACTCGAACCCCCACGGGTTTCCCCACTGGATCCTAAGTCCAGCGCGTCTACCAATTCCGCCACTTCCGCAAAAAACGAAGACGGGGCGATCGCTGCGATCGCCCCGTCTCATCGATCGGCTCGGATAATCTAACTATTTCTCGCTGCCGACCCGGATGTTCACGACTCGCGTCGCAGCACCCTGCACGCCCGGATTGAACACCTGGAGGCTCACGATGTCACCATCCTTCGCGCGCGACAGCACCCCCTGGAGGTCCTCAACCGAGTGGACTTCCTTGCGCGGCGTGGGGAAGAGAATCGCGGTGATGACGTCGTCCTTGAATAGCCGTCCCCGGGCCGGGCCGGCCGCGTCGATATCCACGACCTGAACCCCGTCACGGTTGTTGCCGGAACGCATCGCGCTCCGGACCTCGGACGACAGCGGTTCCACCTTCACGCCAATCTTGTCGTAGGTGACGCTGCCATTGGGGTTCGCATTGTCATCGTCATTGTCGCGCGACGCGACGGTCGCGTTACTGGGCGCCTCGGCCAGCTTCACCTTGAACGTCTTCTTCGTGCCGTACCGCATGACATCCACGGTGACAGTCTCACCCGGCTCGTGCCCACGAATGATTCGCTGCAGCGTGCTCACGCGATCGATCGGCTTACCGTCAGCAGCGACGATGACATCACCAGCCTCGAGACCAGCCGCCCGCGCCGGGCTGTTGTCGTCACTGTAACCACCAACGAGCACGCCTGCGATGTCCTTGAGCCCTGCGACGCTGGCATCTTCTGGACTGACAGGCGAGATCTGCACGCCGATCACGGCCCGACGCACGCGGCCATGCTCGACGATGTCATCCATCACCTGCTTGGCAAGCGTGATTGGAATGGCAAACCCGTAGCCGGAGTAGTACCCGGTCTGGCTCGCGATCGCGCTGTTGATGCCGATCACTTCGCCGCGGGAGTTGACGAGCGGCCCACCGGAGTTCCCCGGGTTGATGGCCGCGTCGGTCTGAATGAAGTCGGTGATCGCGTAGGCGTCACGGTTAAGCCCCTGAAGCTCCGTACTGCCGCGCCCTTTCGCGCTCACGATTCCCGCGGTGACCGTGAAGTCGAGGCCAAGCGGGTTGCCGATCGCGAGGACCCACTCACCAACGCGCGCGGATTCGTCGTTGCCAAGCGTCGCGGTAGGCAGATCCTTGCCTTCGATCTTGATGACCGCGACGTCGGTCGTTGGATCGCGGCCCACGACCTTCGCTTTGAACACGCGGTGATCGGTGAGCGTCACGTTCAGCCGATCGAAGTCCTCGACGACGTGGTTGTTGGTGAGGATGTAGCCGTCTTTGCTGACGATGAAGCCGGAGCCGCTCGCCTCGGCGGGAGCGGATCGCGGATCGAACTTCTGGAAGAAGTCCTCGAGGCCTGGCGGGCCGTTGCGGCGCGGTGAGCGCTGAACGCTCTGCTTCGCATCCCGCTCTGCCTGGATCGAAACGACGGCAGGCGTCACGTGCTCGGCGATCGACACGAACGCATTGCTCGCGTCGGCGATTGGCTTGACTTCCTGGACCGTTGGCTTCGCGGAGGTGCCACGCGACTGCGCGTAGCCGAAACGGGTGAGATCGAATCCGGACGCGAAGACGATACCGCTGGCGAAGGCGATCGCCACGACCGCACCGAATCGCGCGCGTGCGAGTGTACGAGACGACATAGCTCTGTGTCCTTGCTTGGACTTTATCGAATGTATGGACGCTTCACGTCCGCCGTCGAGCAATTATGCCACGGAAAAGCGTGCCGCGGCGGGGTTCCTTTCGTAGGACACCGACAGGTGTCGAAGAGTTTCCGGTTCATCTGCGATGCTGACGGGGCCGGCAAACCGCCCGGCCCCGCGCACTTCCTCTCTGTGGACCTTCGTGCACGTCCAGTGGTCACCTGTAAGCTGGACGCCGAAGCTGAACCGTCGCTAACGCTACTTCTTGCCCTCGTCGACAATCTCGTAGTCGGCTTCGACGACATCGTCGGGCTTCTGTGAGGAAGTCGCGCCCGCGGGCTCGCCAGGCTGCGGCTCGCCTCCCGGCGGTGGCGAGGACTGCTGCTGCGCGTAGAAGGAGCGACCGGCCTCCTGGAATGCGGAGGCCAACTCCTCCTGCGCCGAGCGGATCTCGCCCATGTCATCGCCGCGTAGCGCCTTTCGTGCGCGCTCCACCGCGTTGTCGAGGCGAGTCTTCAGATCGGCAGGCAGCCTGTCCGCCCACTCCTTCGAGTTCTTCTCGACCTCGTAGGTGAGGCTGTCGAGCCGGTTTCGAACGTCGATCTCCTCACGGCGCTGTTTGTCGGCCTGCGCGTTTTTCTCGGCGTCGTCGACCATGCGCTTGATCTCGGCGTCGGAGAGACCGCTCGACGCCTCGACACGGATCTTCTGCTCCTTGCCGGTGGCCTTGTCGCGCGCCGTCACGTGCAGGATGCCGTTCGCATCGATGTCGAAGGTGACTTCGACCTGCGGCATGCCGCGCGGAGCGGGCGGAATTCCGGTGAGCTGGAATTTCCCGATCGTCTTGTTGTACACGGCGAGCTCACGCTCTCCCTGGAGCACATGGATCTCGACCGTCGTCTGGTTATCGTCGGCCGTCGAGAACGTCTCGCTCTTTTTCGTCGGGATCGTCGTGTTGCGCGGGATGAGCACCGTGGTTACGCCGCCCAGCGTCTCGATGCCGAGAGAGAGCGGGGTGACGTCGAGCAGCAGCACGTCCTTCTGCTCACCGGTGAGGACCGCACCCTGAACCGCGGCGCCGATGGCTACGACCTCGTCCGGGTTCACGCCCTTGTTCGGCTCCTTTCCGAAGAAGTCCTTCACGATCTGCTGCACCTTCGGAATGCGAGTCGAGCCACCGACCAGCAGGACCTCATCGATGTCCTTCGGATCAATGCCAGCGTCCTTGAGTGCCTGCTTCATTGGCGGGATCGTGCGCTGGATGAGGTCGTCCACCAACTGCTCGAATTTCGCGCGGGTGAGCGTGTAGTTGAGGTGTTTGGGGCCTGACTGATCGGCCGTGATGAACGGCAGGTTGATGTCCGTCTGTTGCGTGGACGAGAGCTCCATCTTGGCCTTCTCGCCGGCTTCCTTCAGGCGCTGGAGCGCCATCGGATCCTTCGAGAGGTCGATACCCTGGTCGCGCTTGAACTCGCTTACGAGCCAGTCGATCACGCGCTGGTCGAAGTCGTCGCCGCCCAGGTGCGTGTCGCCGTTCGTGGATTTCACCTCGAACTGACGGGAGCCATCGACATCATAAAGCTCTAGAACTGAGATGTCGTAAGTGCCTCCGCCAAGGTCGAATACGGCAACCTTCTCATCCTTTTTCTTATCGAGGCCGTAAGCGAGGGCGGCCGCCGTGGGCTCGTTGATGATTCGGAGCACGTCTAGCCCGGCGATCTTGCCCGCGTCCTTGGTGGCCTGACGCTGCGAGTCGTTGAAGTAGGCGGGAACAGTGACCACCGCCTTCGAGACCGAGTGCCCGAGGTAGTCCTCGGCGGTCTGCTTCATCTTCTGGAGGATCATCGCCGAGATCTCGGGCGGCGTATATCGCTTGCCCTGTACCTCGACCGTAGCGACGTCGTTACCTCCCGACACAACCTTGTACGGGACGCGTTTGATCTCGTCGCCAACCTCGCTGATCTTGCGGCCCATGAACCGCTTGATCGAGAAGACCGTGTTCTGAGGGTTTGTGACTGCCTGACGCTTCGCGATCTGACCCACGAGGCGCTCGCCGTCCTTCGTGAACCCGACCACCGATGGCGTCGTTCTTCCACCCTCCGAGTTCGGAATGACGACGGGGTCGCCGCCTTCCATCACCGAGACGACCGAGTTCGTGGTGCCCAGATCGATGCCAATTACCTTATCTGCCATTGCGCCCTCGCAGGGAGAAAAAAGATCGAAGTCGAGCTGAAGCGTCTGATTCGACCGACACGCGCTCG